>Ga0207090_1188_pt1 | contig 11645 bp, 8 predicted proteins | sample Alteio_BWMinHeat_50_FD_153565 | JGI IMG/M metagenome (GOLD analysis project Ga0207090, IMG submission 153565) | Enriched cells from forest soil in Barre Woods Harvard Forest LTER site, Petersham, Massachusetts, United States -... | ecosystem: Environmental > Terrestrial > Soil > Temperate forest >...
GTCCGGACTTGTAGTCGCCATTCTGTACGTGTGCCGCTCCTGCTATGCCGGCGGGCACGAGTGATTTCGGCGTCGAATTGCAGTAAACTGGCTCGTTGCGTGCAGCGAAGGAGATCCTAATGCAGACGTTTCGAACGAATCGCGCGAAGCCATTGCTGGCGGTTTTATGCCTCGCAGGCTTTGCAACTGCGTTGAGTGCGCAGAAGCCGGCCGCGGTCGACCAGACGGTCTTGAAGAATGCCGGTACTGCCAAGGACCAGTTCCCTGGCTCATGGCTGACCTATGGAAAATCCCAGAGCGAGACGCGCTACAGCCCGCTGAAACAAATCGACGCTTCCAACGTGAAGCGGCTCGGACTGGAGTGGACTTACGTGCTGGGGGCAGGCGGCGGAAATCAGGAAGGCACGCCGTTGGTTTGGAACAACACGATCTACGGCATCACTTCGTGGAGCGTAGTGTTTGCATTGGATGGCCGGACTGGTAAAGAGATCTGGCGGTGGGATCCCGAACTCAATCAGACTGCCGTGCGTGAACAAACCGGCCTGATTGTGAATCGCGGCCTCGCGCTCTACAACGGCATCATTATCGCGCCATGCCTCGACGGACGCCTGATTGCGCTCAACGCCCTTACAGGGAAACCGGTCTGGGAGGCGCGCGTGGCGTACACCCAAGATGGACACTACCTGACTATGGCTCCGCGGATTGCCGGCAGCAAAGTGATCGTTGGGGTGTCGGGCGGCGATAAGGGTGAGAATCGCGGTTATTTCGATGCCTACGATGCCGCGAACGGTCAACGGGCCTGGCGATTTTACACGGTTCCCGGCGATCCCAAACTGCCTTACGAGAACGAGGCCATGCGTGTAGCCGCCAAGACGTGGGGCGGCGACTTCTACAAAAAGGGCGGCGGGGGAGCCGTGTGGGATGGATTCGCCTACGACCCCCAGGCCAACCTGGTTTATGTCGGCACGGGCAACGCGGAGCCGTGGGTGCAGAAATTCCGTGGCGCGCAGAACGTGGACAACCTGTATACCTGTTCGATCGTGGCCGTCGATTTGACGACGGGGCAGCTCAAATGGTATTTCCAGACAGTCCCCAACGACAACTGGGATTTCGATAGCGTCCAGCAGTTGATGCTGCTCGATCTGACGATCGAGGGACGCCCGCGCAAGGTCCTGACGCAGGCCGCGAAGAATGGATTCTTCTACGCGATTGACCGCGTCTCCGGACAGTTCATTTCCGGCGCCCCGTTCGTGAAAGTGAACTGGGCCAAGGGCCTCAACGATAGTGGGCGTCCGTTGGTAAATCCGGAAGCTTACTATGATACGGAACCGCTAGCGGTGTATCCGACCGGCGGCGGCGCCCACAACTGGGCGCCGATGTCGTTCAATCCGAACACGGGGCTGGTGTACATTCCCTCTTCCTACCAGCCATACACCTACCAGGCGGATGACGATTACAAACCACGTACGAACGGCGATGTGCGCACGAGCATCCAACCGCGACAGATCAATGCGCCGGCCATCGGCCCGATGGCTCCTGACGGCGTCCGCGGAGGCTTGCAGGCCTGGGATCCGGTGAAGCATACGCTGGTCTGGCGCGCGGATGGCGGAGGCGGGATTGGAGGGGGAACCGTTACCACCGGCGGGAACCTCGTCTTCCACGTGATCAATGATGGGCACTTCGTGGCTTATAGCGCAGACAAAGGCGAGAAGTTGTTCGACGTGCAGACCGGACGAACCGGTATGGCGCCGCCCATCACGTACGAGATCGACGGCAAGCAGTACGTAGCGTTCATGGGCGGCGCGGGGCGCGGCGCCGGCGTCATGGGCCCGGTGGATGCGAAGGTCGACAACCCGCCGTTGCTATTTGTATTTGCGCTTGACGGGAAGGCGGCACTTCCCACGGCGGTTGCGGCACAGGCGCCCAACGGCTCCGCCCCGGCGCGAGAGGCCAATTAGAGCTTATCGACACTCTCAACCATCGAAGCACACAGGCACCGGAAACATTCAACAAGATTCAGTAGTCAAGGGGTCGGTGTGACGGGAATGCCGCCTTTGATCTGGCGTCCGGCGCGCACATCCCCGGCATGTCCACTGCTCCAGCCTCGCGTCGAAGCCACCCGGCGCGAACATTTTCCCAAGGCCACCTCTTGCTGAGCGCGTGACTACGGCGCGGGCAGCGAAGAATGGCATTTCGCCGATACTCAGGCATACATGAAAGGGATGGCGCATAGCAGTCGGAAACAGCCAGCGCCGCTACACCGATCCTGTTGCCTACTGAGTATGGATTAAGATGCCGTCCGGTGACTGATAGTCGCCCTGAATGACCTTGACGGCAAGGTCGCCAGCCGGCAACGACGCCGGAAGCTGAATGTTTACTTGATAGAGTCCGGCATATCGCAGTACCGCGCTCAGTACGGTAACGGAGCTGGCTCCGACCGTCACCGTTGGCACCGGGATCACCGGTGGAAACGAAGACGGCTGTTGCCCGGCTGATACCGGCGGATTGGTAGGGCCGAGGCCGGTCACCCACAGCGTCAGTGCGTCGCCGGCATGGGCCGGCGCCGTGTTTGGTATGACGTCGGGATTGCCTATGAAGTCGCTCCCCCGAGTGATGAGAGCGTACGGGTACTGTCCTCCGCCCCATTGCAAGAGCGCCGGAGCAGCGGTCTGGTAACGGGCGTGAACGGTCTGGCTGACCGCGCCATTGTTTGTCACTGTAACCGTCACATACCCCAGCGTACTATCCGTCGGCGCCTGGACGTTAACTTGGGTTGGACTGATGTAATACACGAACGCGGCTTGTCCGTTGATGGTTACGCTCGTACCGTTCATGAACGTCGGGAAACTCTCGTTGGCGTTCCAGCCGCGGCCCGGATCCGTGTTCGACAGATTCGTACCCTTGATCGCGACCCAGGACCCCGATTGAATTGGCGAGGCTGGAATGTTGCTAAATGCGTTAGAAACTTGGGTGATTCTCGGTACGAGTGAGGAGGCGGGGAGTACGGCAAAGCTCTGGGTAACCGGAGCGGCCGCGCTGTAGAACGGGCTGGGCGTTGGGGCCGCGGTAACCGTACACGTCCCCGTTGACACCAGGATCGCATAGAGACCGCTGATGGTACATGCGGCAGGCGTGCTCGAAACGAAGTTGACTTCGAGCGCCGCCGTGGTGGACGCAAGGAGAAGGACGGGCCCGCCCCCCAGTACTTGCGACCCCGGGCTATCGAAGGAAACGGTCTGCGAGCCAGGACGTATCGTGAAAGAGTGCGTGATCGGCGTGGCAGGTGCATACGCCGCGCTCCCATCTTGGAACGCTGTGATTCTGCAAGAACCCAGCGCGTGGAAGAAGACGAAATCGGTGCCGGGTTGGATTGTACACCCTGCCGAATCTGCCAAGAAAGAGACGGGCAGCCCGGAACTGGCCGTAGCTTTAACGCCGAATCCCGCCTGGAGGGTATAGGCTTGATCGCCAGGATCAGGAAATGCGACGGTCTGTGACAATTGCCCGGGCCCAGTTACGGCGAACGGCTGAAGCACGTTGGCAGTCGCCAGATAGTTGGCGTTTCCGTTCTGGGAGGCGTAAATGAAGCAGGTTCCCACAGCCAAAAGAGTGACCGTATTCCTGCTGTCGACGGTGCAAGCTGGCGTGGAGGGGGAGTAGGCGGAGAACACGACCGGTAATCCCGAGCTGGCCGTAGCCGAGATTGTGAAAGGCGGGGCGCCGAGCGGCCGGTTGGGCAAGGGCCCGAAATTGATGGTCTGAGGGCCGGGGACAATAGAGATTCTTACGGTCACGGACGGAGCCGGTGCCACTGTGGCGTTTCCAGCCTGGCTGGCCGTAATCACGCACTCTCCGACGCTGATCATATGGATCGAGTTGCCCGCAATGACGTCGCAAATGGAGGGGGTGTTCGAAGTGAACGTGACCGGTAGGCCAGAACTCGCGGTAGCGCTGACTGCAAAAGGAGCGGGGCCAAATGCCTGGAAGGGCGGAGTAGGAAATACGATGGTTTGCACGGATGGAGAAACCACCGCAAAACTTACCGTAACCGGGACCGCGGTGGCATAATATCCTGCGGCCGGTGATGTGGCGGTAACGGTGCAAGTGCCTACAGAGACAAGGACCGCATAGTGGGCGCTGATGGTACATACGGCCGGCGTGTTCGATGTGAACGTAACATCTATAGTGGGCCCCGCGGAGCTCTGTGCGGAAAGAGCTACTGGCCCCGTCCCCAGCACCTGAGGGCTTGGCGCAACGAACGTAATCGTCTGCGGCCCGGGATAAATCGTGAATGACTGCGTGACCGGTACAGCCGGTGCATACACTGCGTTTCCGAACTGCGACGCAGTGATCGTGCACGTCCCGGTCATCCGCAAACTGACCTTGCCGCCGCTGACGGCGCATGCCGATGAACCGGTTGAGAAGAGGACCGGCAGCCCGGAACTGGCCGAGGCAGTGAGGGTGAGCGCTCCCTGAGGGCTATAGGGCTGGTCGCTTAAAGGAGGAAAGGTGATGGTCTGCGGTGTGGTTCCAGACCCGATGGCATTGAGCAGTACCGTCACGGAGTTCCCGCTATCGCTGGCCGCCGCGATGTCGGGCTTGCCATCTCCATTGAAGTCTCCAACCGCGACCACGGGCCGCTGCCCCACCGCAAAAGGACTGCCCGCCGCTGCTGTGAAATGGGGACTTGCGGAGCCGTCACCTAACAGCACAGGCACGTTGCCCGCGAAATCCGTTAGCGCAAGGTCCAGTTTCCCGTCACCATTAAAGTCGGCGGCTGCTGCCGAATAAGAAAATGCGAGGAGCCCAAAGTTGGGATTGTAAGCGCGTAGCACCTGCTGGTTATCACTAAGTAGCAGGAGAAGAACTCCCCCAAAATTCGTGATTGCAGCTACATCTGGTCTTCCGTCGGCATTGAAATCTCCTACCGTCAAGGCGAATTGTGTCGGGGCCGTTGCCAGAAAGAAGCTCCTAACCAGAGGAGCCGTGAAGCCTCCCGGTCCGGCCCCAAGATAGATATAGAAGAGACTCGCGTTGGACGTAGCCGGGATTACAACAAGGTCGGGGTTCCCATCTCCATCGAAATCGGCTGCAGCGATCGATACGCCTACTGCTCCGGCTGGCGAGAGGGTAGGAAGCACTAGCGAGAAGCCACCACTACCGTCGCCAAGGTAGATCGATACCACGCCGGATTGATTCGCGATGGCCAAATCGGGCGTGCCATCCAGGTTAAAGTCCGCCAGCGCCATGCTCGTCGGGAACGAGCCGAGAGAAGTGGCGGGCGCAGCCGTGAATCCACCCGAACCGTCTCCTAACAGGATCGTAAGTGTTTTGCTCGAACTGGTCAAAACGGCCAGATCGGGTTTACCATCACGATTAAAGTCGGCAGAGAGGACCTGCGCCGGGCCGATACCGGCTGCGAATGTGGCGGCCGAAGCGAAGCGGCCTGACCCGTCGCCAAGCAGCACCGTGACCGTATTGTCACCGTTGTTGGCGGTCACGAGGTCCAGTTTTCCATCGTTGTTCAGATCGACCGCCACGAGCGAACCCGGATTACGTCCAACTGGAAACGTGCCGCCAGTTGTGAAAAGGCCACTCTGAGAGAAAGCCAGAGCCGGCATGAACAACAGAGTGAGCAGCAGGATCGCCGATTTACGCATCAACGTGAGCAGTTCCGTCCCGAACAGTTTACGACGAATTGCGTTACTCTCGCACTATTCGGCGCTGCGGCAGATGGTCTCGGCCGGGAACAGGGGTGGCCTCGGAGGCGGCAAGGGCGGCGGCGGTCCGGAAACATTCACCAAGATGCAGTAGTCAAGGGGTCGGTGTGACGGGAATGCCGCCTTTGATCTGGCGTCCGGCGCGCACATCCCCGGCATACGCCGTGATGGCCTCCAGGGTGATCCGGGCGACATTCGCGTAGGTTTCGGTCTGCGAATCGAGCGCGCTCGCCGCGTAGCCGATGGCGGCATGCGCCATTCGCATCCTTCCGTCGAGCCATGGACCGCCGCCGAGACCACCGATCACAGGGATCGAAACAGCGCCGACGACCGCGGGGCCGGCCACCGGCCCGGAGAGCGTGAAGTCGAGAAGCGAGGCCCCGGCGCCTTCCAGGCGCGTGGCCTCCTCCACGAATTTTGCCGTCATGGCCGCAGGCGCCTGCGCGCCGGGCTTCAACATATCGCTGTATGAGATGCCATATTGCAGAGCGGTTTGGGGCGTGATCCCGAACTGTGCGAAGACGGGGATACCCGCGCGGGCAATCGCGCTCACCGCCTCGGGAAAATCCCCCGCGCCGTCCAGTTTGATCATGTCCGCACCCGCCTCCTTCACGAGCCGGATGGCCGCCCGCAGCGCACTGTCGATGCCCTCCTGGAGCGGACCGAAGGGAATGTCGCAGCTCACGATGGCTCGTTTGACGCCGCGGCGAACCGCCTTGCAGACGATGATCATCTCTTCCATCGTTACGGCCAGCGGGCTCGCGTGGCCCCACAAATTGGTTCCCACCGTATCTCCCACCGAAACGATGTCCACGCCGGCGCGATCCACGATCTGAGCGATCTGAAAATCCCAGACCACCACTCCGACGATCTTTTGCTTGGCCCGCTTCATCTGCTGAAGGGCGGGAATGGTGACTGTGGATTCCCTGGACTGCATCGATGCTCCTCGATGAGCGTATCACGCTACTCCCAGGCGCGGTTGTCGACGGTGTTCTCATAGGTGGCTCCAGTCACTACCATGTTCACTTGACCGTCCAGTTATAGGTGTCCTCGAACCGCTCGCGTCGTCTTGATGTGCTCCGGCGTCAGGAAGCCTTCCAGCATCTTCAGCGTGGTGAAGTGGGAGCCATTGTTCGGCGTCACCGCGACCGCCTTGTCCTTCAGCATCTCGGGCTCGTAGAAGTTGGAGTCGCCGGTGACGACGATGGCGAACTTCGACATGGAAGCGCCCAGCGCCACGATCTTCCGCGCGCGGAGTCCGCCGCACTCGGCCTCGACTGCGCGCTTCATAATGCCCCATTCGCACATGCGATACTGGTCGACGCCGCCGTCGTCGCGACTATACGGACAGGTGGATCACTTAAGGGTTCCCGACCGATGCCAGACGCACCCGGTCACAACAACGAATCCGTCTTTCGGGGGAATCCGCATGTTTAGAAGACCCTGGCAGACCGACGAAAACTCATCGATATACCCCCAGGGCGTGAACTCAAGTCGCTTTTTCGACTCTGGTCAGCGTTGACTGGTTCCACCTGCGTTGCTGTAAGCCCGGGAGGCGCACCTGGGTGAAGTGGTTGTTTTCACTTGACTGGTACCAGCACCGGGGCGTCCTTGTTCTTCACTAGAAACACAAGGAACTTGGCCGGTTTCGTGGTGCTTGCATTGCGGCCTACTACATGAATATCATTGGGGCCTTCATAGAAAGTCTGGCCTGGCGTGAGAGTGACTTCTTTCCCGCTTTTCAACTGCATCACAACGGAGCCTTCCAGCACGTAAACGAATGCATGCGCATTGTGCCGATGAATCGGATCCGAAGAGCCGGGAGGATACACGACAGTGATCATCAGACCTTCCTTGCCGGGAAAATCTGCGAGATCTTTCGACATGATTGGTGTGACCTGCGCGTCCTGCGCTATCAGGGCGCCGGCGATGAGGAATGCGGCCACGAACAGGAGTTGTGAGCTCTTCATCATGTTTCACCTCATCTGCGCTTATGCCTGCTGCCGACCCGCCTTTGCGACTGGTTCTGTAGCGTGATTGAGCCAGTCTTCAAAACGCGTCGCGCCGAGTCGCGCGTCATTTTCAGGAACTAGCGTCCTCTCGCTCACGCGGATGCCGTAGTAGCGCGCGTGCGGGTCGGAGATCACCTCGCGGGGATCCTGAAACGCCGCCAGTGCCCGTCGGGCGAGTTCATCGAGATGAAACTGTTCAGGCCCACCGATTTCAACGCTGCCCTTAATAGGTGAGTTCGCGGCGATTCTGTCTAGTGCACTGGCTACATCATCGGCGGCCATCGGCTGGATGAGCGCAGGAGGCAGGTGTACCTGGTTGCCCTCGGTGGAATAGTCGGCGATCTTCGTTACGAACTCGAAGAACTGCGTCGCGCGAACGATTGTGTAAGGAAGCGACGAGGCCTTGATCAAGTTCTCCTGAGCGAGCTTGGCGCGGAAGAACCCGCTTTCGAGCAGACGTTCCGTTCCCACCACCGACAACGCAACAAAATGTCCGGCGCCCGCAGCCGCTCCAAAGGCGAGGAGGTTACGGGTTGATGTCTCAAAGAACTTCAGCACGGCCGCGTCCTCCCAGGAAGGGGAGTTTGTTACGTCGACCACCACCGAGGCTCCCTTCAGCGCGTCGGCGAGTCCCTCGCCGGTAATGCTGTTGACGCCCGAACTGGGCGCTGCTGCTACCGCTTCGTTCCCGCGCTCACCAAGCTTTTTGACAAGCTTCGATCCAATAAGCCCAGTACCGCCAATGACTACGATTTTCATGATTGTCCTTCCTTTCGACCCGGACCTTTCCAAGCTGCGGGTCGCACTGCTGGATTGAACAGTCCATGGGGTTCGTGACAGTGTGGATCCGTTGTTTTCAATGATGTGTAATCAGCTACGTATCGGTTACGCCGATTCGTTCATTCCCTCCGCCGTTCCGATCACGGGCGTCCGTTCGGCCCACAATCCAATCTTTCGATGCGCCTCGCCCACCGGCCACGAGTGCGTTCCGTGAAACCTTCCAAGCTAATGATGTACGATATCGCGACCGGTTCCATCACGAGATGAAATATCTTTCGGATAGCGCCGAACGGTGTGAAAACCGATACCACGGACAGTGGTATCCGAAAGCGGCCGCCGCTTTAGAGCACCGCATTCTCGGAAGTGCGGCGGAGGTCCAGGACTCGTCCAGGATGTTTGGTTGGGGTGGCGGTCCACGGATATCGCAGCGCAGTCCTTGATCCGCGCCAACCGGAAGTAACGCTGTCTCGGTGTCAAGTTGACGGTAGACGCGCGACGCTGACATCTATCGGGTAGGGTCTAACCCCTACCTGACGGCGTTGTGTTTACCGACCGCCTGAGTAGTCCTCCGACGTACGGGATCAAATTGACCACTACCGAAAACCTGCATCATCCCAGCAGCCCGTGGGTGTTGGGCGGAAACAACTCTTCCACGGTCACAGGCCGGGCGATGATCCGCTGCTCACGAGCGTACTGGATTATCTCATCGAGCGCCTGCCGGTTGGGTGCGATGCCGTAAGGCAGGGGGTCGCGGCCGGTGATCTCCATAACCTGCCGGTGCAGATCGTCGACGCGGGTCGGGTTCTGGATCAGACCGCTCTGGAGGCGCCGGATGTAGTCGCGCTTGGCGTCGGCGAACGCGTTGAAGATGTCGGGCGCCAGATCCCCGTGCGCGTCGAGAAGTTCGTCCTTGACGACTATCAGATGATTGATGGGGTAATGGCCCCGGCGGCGCAGGGCCTCGATGCCCGCTTCCGCGGCGTCGGTAATAAGCGGCTTCACGTCCGGTGACTCGATCTCGAGGCCGATCGCCGCGGGCAACTCTCCGGACGCGACAAGGTCCGCCATCTTTTTCCCCTTTTCGATCGGCACCACGTTTAAGGGCGGGCGGTACTCGGCGACGTGCTCGTCGCCTGAAAGGACCCAGGTGATCGTGTCCAGGTCGACGCCGTACTGGTGCTGCAGCACGCCGCGAGCCCACAGGCCCGTGGTCACGGTGTAGCCGCGGTTGACGCCGACCCTCCTGCCTTCCAAATCCTTGGGGCTTCTGATGCCAGACTTCGTGTTGTACACGATGGCGCCATGATGAAACGCACGTACCAGGAAGATCGGCAGGCCCATGAGACGCTTCCCATGAGCACGCGCCGTGATATACGTTGTCAGCGCCATCTCGCAGACATCGAACTCGAGCCCACGCACCATGCGGCGGAAGGCGTCGATGAGCGGGTCCACCTCCACGAACTCGAACTCGCAGGTCCGCGGCTTCACTGTGCCGTCCTTGAGAGCTTTATTATTTCCCTGCGTACGGGTGACGAGTGTTACTGCCATGGCATAAGCGACGCGTGGATCACGTCCGGGGCCCCCTGGCCGCCCACCGACCTGATGGCAAGGTCTACATCGTTCAGTCCAAACCTGTGCGTAGTGACCTTCTCCAACGGGAAGCGCTTCGATGCGAGCTGCTGCAGGGCGAGTTCGCACGCCTTGAAGCTGTGTCCGCGCGCGCTCTTGATGGTGATGGCCTTCGCCGTGATCCGGCCGATCGGAAAATTCGGGAATTCCGCCATCTCTCCCTGGACCACCATCGTCCCGCCCCTGCGCTTGAGGGCTTCCACCCCGAGCAATATCGGGAAAGTCCCGGCGCCGGCAGTGCAGTCGAGCACGACGTCCACACCCTTTCCATCTGTGATCTCTTTGATGCGTGCGAGAGGATCTTCCTTCTCCACGTCGATCACGTAGTCGGCGCCCAGGGCTTTGGCGACCTCCATCCGCGCACCGTCGCGGGACGTGCCCGTGACGATGATGAGAGAGGCGCCTGCCTGCTTGCAGATCACCGTCTGGGATAGCCCCTGCTGGCCCGGGCCTTGAATGAGCACCGTGGAGCCATAGCCTACGCCACCATCGAACAGCGACCATTCGACGCCGTTGGACAACGGGGTCGCCAATCCTGCCAATTCCGGTGTCACGCCCTTGGGTACGCGGTGAACCACGGCGTTCCAGGGAAGATAGACGTATTGGGCAAAACCGCCCCATAGATGGGGGGCCACGTCGGCCGGGGTATAGCCATAGCGGATGGCGTTGGGGTTGTAACGCCAGTCGGTGTTTTCGCAGTGACGGTATTGGCCTCGATGACACCACTCACATTGGCCGCACGAGACGTAGTGTTCGAGGAATACCAGGTCCCCCTCTTTGAATCCTTGGCGTTTGGTAAACTCGCTGCCGGTCCTGGCGATGTACCCGATGTTCTCGTGGCCCATGATTACAGGAGCGCTCGACGGTGGTTCCCGGTACAACCTCACATCGGTTCCGCAGATCCCAGCGACCTCCATTTTCAATAAGGCGCTGTCTTGCGGGATATCCGGCATGGGAAATTCGCGGATTTCAGTCTTGCTCGGGGCGACTCTCACAGCCGCCAACACACTTTCCACAGGTGTTCCTTCTCTTCGCGATTCGGGTTCGTGGCCAGTCTAGCACAAGGTTCAGTCCGCAAATATTCCCGACCAGAGGGGTTTAGCCGGCGATCCATGGACCATCCCTTTTACTTTTTGGCTTTTGACTCTTTTCCTTCCGCTCCCCTGATTAGTGGCAGAGGATCGATGGCCGTTCCGACCGACCACTTCTTTTCAGGTCCCAGGCGGAAAACGGCGAAGTGCAGATGTGGAGCGCCAGGCGAAGCGTTTCCGGAGGATCCAACGTATCCTAAAACGTCGCCCGGCCGCAAAAGCATTCCCTCGCGTAGTCCCTGCGCATACCGGTCGAGGTGGGCATAGTAGTAACAATAGGTTTGCGAATCGTCGAATTGATAGACCGTCAGGCCACCCTGCTTGCTGTTAAATAGCTTCACCACGTTGCCTTCCGCGGCAGCAACAACGGGAGTGCCGCGGCGCGCCATAATATCCAAGGCCTCGTGCGCGTG
>Ga0207090_1189_pt1 | contig 11577 bp, 11 predicted proteins | sample Alteio_BWMinHeat_50_FD_153565 | JGI IMG/M metagenome (GOLD analysis project Ga0207090, IMG submission 153565) | Enriched cells from forest soil in Barre Woods Harvard Forest LTER site, Petersham, Massachusetts, United States -... | ecosystem: Environmental > Terrestrial > Soil > Temperate forest >...
AACACTCCAGCTTGCCGAGAAGCAATCCTGTGTCGTTCTGCATCTCGAACACGACGGAAGGCGCGGATTGAAGTTCCTTCCTGAACTCTATCGAGTACACGACATCGTCGCCGGCGGTTTTTTCCAGCAGGTGCGCGGCCATGCCCGGCATACCCGGCCTCCAAACGCAATACTCCAGGTTGCGCGCAGGGGGCGATGATGCAACGAAATCCGAAAGCATTTGCGCCGACAGCAACTGAGGTTTGCCGATTCGTCCCGTCCAGGACTCGGGTTTGAACCGGAGCCTGAACTCGCCCTGTCCGACACTCACCAGCCGCGTTTGCGAAGCCGCGGGTTGCCACGTTCTCTCTGCCGCAGGCCTTACCTCCGGGGCAGGTCCGGGGTTCGGCGCGCGCACAGAAGACTGTGGTGAAGGCGCGGGTGTGCGCGAATCCGCTGCATCTGCCGCTGCATCTCCAAACGACAGCTTGACGCTGGAGCTTGCTTCTTTGCCGTCGGAAAAGATGTAGTACGCCGCATTGCCGAGCGCCTGGCGTTCATTCTGCCTTTGATTGCGGGGATCGCGGGGAGCCACGCGGGTTCTGCAAAGAAGGAACCGGTATGTCAATTCCGCATCGCTGAGAGCTTTGCATCGGAACTCTTCCACGACCGTCGGGTCCGGCAGGCTGTTCGTGAGCGGGGGAGTGAGCGTGTAGATGTTCCCTGTGCTACTCCGTCTTTCTATATAAAGATAAGGAAGCTCGAAAGTGTAGGCCTCCGAAGGGCGGTCGAATATGACAGTCACGGGATCGTTATCGCTGATGACTACTTTCGAGATGGGAATCTGGCCCTTCTGAAACCGCTCAAAAGTCTCCTGAACAGGGTATGAAGTCGCAACCCGTACGGGCCCTTGCTCGCTCGGGCATCTTCCCGAAAACACAAACTTCACCAGATCCCTCTTCACCTCGTCGATGCTGTCGAAGTGCCAGTCTCCAAGAGATCTATCGTCGTTGAGAAAGGCGACTTGTTTCCACTCACCCTTTGCTTCCACCAGGTCGGAACAATGGACCGCTTGCGCACGCTGGAAAGCTCGATCGAGGTCGCCGCGTTGCAGCCTTCCGAAAAGGCTGCGAAGGTCGTCGAAGAACTTCGATCCGAAGTCGCCGCTCTCCGGGGCCGGGGCAGGAACCTGGCGCCGGATTTGCGCCGGTCCGCTGAGGGCACACAACATAAGACAGGAGCAGGCCACGCTTCGGAAGGTTCTCACAATATCGTCATGATAATCCAAGTTGCGTTAACATCTAACAATGATTGGCGGGCTTATTGTCACCCATGGGCGGGTGGCCATCGAGCTTTTGAATGCGGCCGAGATGATCGTCGGTGAGATCCATCACATTACGGCCGTTTCGCTGGGATGGCACGACGACGTAGACATGGCGACCAGCATGATCGAGAAGGCTCTTGAACGCGTGAAGTGCCCCGACGGCGTTTTGATCCTGACGGACATGTTCGGTGGAACGCCGACCAATATTTCTTCGACATTCCTTGACCAGGACAAAGTCGAAGTCGTAACGGGCGTGAATCTGCCAATGGTGATCAAACTGGCGCAGATCGGCGAGGGCCAGACGCTCGCTGCAGCGGCAAAGATCGTCAGAGAGCAGGGGCAGAGCAGCATTTACATCGCGAGCCAATTGCTCTCGCCCAAGCAGCCGTGAGCGGAGCGGGCGAAGCGCAAGGCCGAAGCCGCAGCGTAAGTGGCGAAGCGCAAGGCCGGAAGGCCGCAGCGTAAGTGGCGAAGCGCAAGGCCGGAAGGCCGCAGCCGTAAGTGGCGAAGCGCAAGGCCGGAAGGCCGCAGCCGTAAGTAATGTGAGCCGGATGAGGCGAAACCGAAAATAAAATGAGAGAGCGGGAGGTTGTGATCGGTCACCGCCTCGGTGTCCACGCGCGTGCTGCAGCGCGGCTGGTTCAGCTTTCGTCGCAGTTCCAGTCCACGATCGTGTTGTTCAGAGCCGATTCTTCGAACATGGCCGAGGCCGACGCGCGCAGCATCCTGAGCATTCTTCTGTTGTCGGCTGGATACGGTGCGAAAGTAAACGTCCGGGCGACAGGCGTCGATGAAGACAAGGCGCTGGACAGCATCTGTGAGTACCTGACCGGATGAGTGAAGCGGGCGAAGCGCAAGGTCGCAGGGCCGCAGCCATGAGTGGCGAAGCGCAAGGCCGGAAGGCCGCAGCCATGAGTAATGTGAGCCCGAGAGGGCGAAACCATAAATAAAGTGAGAGAAGAGCGCATTGTACGCGGCGTCGTGGCCTCCGTGGGTATCGCCATCGGCAAGGCCGTGCGGGCCTTCGACCCGCTCTTCGTGTCTTTCAATTTCAAACTGCGTCCGGACCAGGTTCGGAAAGAGATCGAGCGATTCCGCGGCTCGGTCGAAAAATCGCGCGAGCAGTTGAAGCGCATGCAGAACGAGCTGAAGAAAAAGAAGAGCGGCCCGGAGTCGTCGTTTCTGATCGACGCGCACCTGCTGGTGCTGCAGGACCGCTTGTTTGTTGATCGCATCATCGAAAAGATTGAGACCGATTACATCAATTCGGAATGGGCGATCCAGCAGGTCAGCGACGACCTCTTCCAGGCCTACGACCGCCTCAACGATGAATACCTGCGCGAGCGGCGCGGCGACCTTGACGACATTGTTCGCCGGCTTCTTCACAACCTGCAGTCGAAACCCCTGCCCTCGTTCAAGAAACTTCCGTACGACGCGATTCTGGTCGGCAAACTGGTTCCGCCTTCGACCCTCTTTGAATTGCGATCGCAGCGTATCGTGGGGTTGGCGACAGAAACGGGAAGCCCGCTCTCCCATACGGCGATTATGGCGCGTTCGCTCGAAATCCCTGCGATCGTGGGCGCGCCGGAACTGGCGGAGGTGATGTCCGGCGACCTCTTGATCGTCGATGGTGAGCGAGGCTTCGTGATTTGTGCGCCTGCTGACGAGACGCTTGCCGAATACAAGGGCCGCGATCGCGATGGAAAGAAGCCGAAACGGAAATCGGGTTCTTCCACTCCAACTCCAACGGTTACCGAAGACCATGTGCAGGTTTCACTCGGCGCCAATATCAACTTCAGCGAAGAAGTCCGGGCGGCCATCGCGCATGGATGCGAATCGATCGGGCTGTACCGGACCGAATTCGATTTCTTTCGCGAAGGAAAGCAAGCGGATGAAGAGTCGCTGACCGCGGACTATTCCCAGGTCCTCAAGTCCGCGAAGGGCGCGCCCGTTACGTTTCGCACGATCGATGTGGGAGCCGATCAGAAAAGCTGGGACGGCCTGAACCTGAATCTTGGCGTGCGCGGTCTGCGCTTCTGCCTGGAAAACACGGATGTCTTCAAGAAGCAATTGCGAAGTCTGTATCGGGCTTCGGTAAACGGGCCGACACGCATTCTACTGCCGTTCGTCTCCGGTGTTGACGACCTGGATACCGCGCACGAGATCATCGTTGAAGTCCGGCGGGAGCTCGATATGCGCCGGCAGGCATACGATCCGCATATTCCCATCGGTGTGATGATCGAAACGCCGGCTGCGGCCCAAACCTGCGACCTGATGGCGTCGCGCGTGGATTTTTTCTGCCTCGGAACCAACGATCTGATTCAGTACTACCTGGTGATCGATCGATCGGATCAGTCGGTCGTGCACCTTTACAGTCCATTTCACCCCGCGATTCTCCGGTGCCTGCATCAGGTGTACACTTTGCTCCGGCCGACCGGGAAGCCTGTGGCCGTCTGTGGCGAGATGGCGGCGGATCCGCCATCCGCGGCGGTTTTACTGGGACTCGGATTTACTTCGTTGTCCGTTAACCTCACGGCCTATCCCAGAATCAAGCGCATGATTCGATCGGTTTCCATGAGCCGGCTGCGGGAGCTGGCGGACGAGATCCTGAAGATGCAGAAGCCCAAAGAGGTCGAAGCAAAAGTCCGCGCGGCGGTTTATCGCACATGAAGACGATTCCCGCGCGATTGTGGGCGTACGTGCGGCCGTTTGGTTGGGCGTTTGCGGTCTCGCTGTGCCTCGTTGCGGTAGTCGGGATGCTTGAAGCGGCGTCTCCGATCCTGATTGGTCTGATCTTCGACACGCTGCTTCAGCGTTCGTCGGCGCCCGTGATTACGATTACGCTGATCGGCAGGCAGTTCAGCGTTGCCGCCCTGGACGGACGGATCTTTCTGGCCCTGCTGGTTATTGCCACGGTGATCAAGACCATCGCCGAGTTCGGGTCGATCAATACAATTTCTTATCTTGGCCAGGCGGTCGTGCGCGACATGCGGAACGACGCTTTTGATAAAATACTTTTTCAGCCGCTTCGGTTTTTTCACTTCAACCCAACAGGAGAATTGATCTCCCGCGTGTCTGCGGACATCGAGCGGATCCAGACGGCCGCTTCCGAAACGCTGGCCGAATTCCTGAAGCAAAGCGCGATTTTGATATTTCTCATCATTGCAATTTTTGCAATCGATTGGAAACTCGCGGCTGCATCCGTCGTGCTGGCGCCGCTGGTCTTCTATCCCACGCTGTGGTTCGGCAAAAAGCTGCGTCTGCTCAGCAAGTCGAATCAGCAGGAAATGGCCGACATGGCGAACCTGCTTTACGAGACTCTGACGGGAAATCGGATCGTAAAAGCATTCACGATGGAGAAGGCCGAGGCGGGCAAATTCCGCAAGGTCACGCAGCGCATCTTCAAACTGAATCTCCGGCAGAAGATGACGCACTCGCTGTCGTCGCCTCTGATGGAGATTCTGGGAGTTCTGGTCACCGCCGGCTTCGTGTTGTATGCGAGAGCGCAGATCATCAACCAGAGAATGTCGCCGGGATTTTTCGTGGCGTTCATTTTCATGCTCATCAAACTGTACGATCCGGTTCGGCGCATGAGCGGCATCAACAATTCGTTTCAACAGGCATTTGGCGCATCGGGCCGCGTCTTCGAGATCCTGTCGCTCGATACCGAGAAGGACACGGGCCGCGAAGTGTTGCATGGCCTTTCCAATCAGATCGAGTTTGAAGATGTGCGCTTCGCTTACGAGCCCGGCGTGCCGGTCCTTGATGGGATCTCGTTCACGGTCCGGCGCGGAGAGGTCGTCGCCATTGTCGGCCCGAGCGGAGCAGGAAAGAGCACGCTTGTCAATCTGCTGCCGCGGTTTTATGACGTGACGGCCGGCCGGGTTGTCATCGATGGCCAGGAGGTTCGCGATCTGCAGCTCCAGTCGTTGCGCAGCCAGGTTGCGGTCGTTACCCAGGATGTGATTCTGTTCAACGACACAATTCGCGCGAACATCGCATATGGCGATCCTGCGGCCGGCGAAGAGGCCATCGTTCGGGCCGCGAAAGCCGCGCTGGTCGATGATTTTGTAACCGACTACGGCGCCACGATCGGAGAGCGCGGTCTGCGTTTGTCGGGCGGCGAGCGTCAGCGCATCTCGATTGCCCGGGCCATTCTGAAGAACGCTCCGATATTGATCCTCGATGAAGCGACGTCGTCGCTCGACGCCGAGTCTGAAGCTCTGGTTCAGCAGGCTCTGCAGAATCTGATGGAAGGCCGGACAACGATCGTCATTGCGCATCGGCTGTCCACGGTAAGGCGCGCGGACCGCATCCTTGTTTTGGCCGATGGCCGAATCAAGGAATCCGGAACCCACGAGGAACTCGTTGTCCGGCGCGGTCTATACTGGAAACTCTACAATTTGCAGTTTCAGGACGTGAACTCATGATCTACAGCATGACCGGTTTCGGATCCGCGCGGGCAGAAGCGCCGAATCTCTCGGTCCTTCTCGAACTCAAAAGCGTGAATCACCGGCACATCGATGTTCACATCAAGATGCCGAGCGAATACCAGAATTTTGAGAACATAATCAAGCAGAGAATCTCCGGGGCGTTCAAGCGCGGCCGGCTGGATGGTTTCGTCCGGATTGAGTACAAGCGCGAGAACATCAAGCTGGATGTGAACCACCAATTGATCGGAGCGTACGTCGACATGATTTCGGGACTGAAGACCGCCTATCCGATTTCGGGCGAATTGACGCTGGAAATGATCACCAGACTGCCGGGTCTCGTTACCGTTTCGACGAGCGACCTGTCAGCGGAAGAGGTTGATCTCATCGGCAGGAAGCTTGGTGAAGCGACCGATATTGCTATCGAGCAACTCAAGCAGATGCGCATTACTGAGGGCCAGTCATTAATGGCGGACATTGACGGGCGCGTCGCCAAAATCGATGGTTATCTGCAAACCATCCTCGCGCACGCAAAGGATTTCGTCGAACACTACCGCCAGCAACTCATCGCCCGGGTTACCGAACTCGCGCCGCAGCTTGTCGCCGACAGCGGCCACCGCCTCGAAACCGAGGCGCTGCTTTATGCAGAACGAAGCGACATTGCGGAGGAGACCACCCGCCTGCGCAGCCACCTCGATCAGTTCGCGGGCCTCAAGAAGCTCCAGGACGAAGCCGGCAAACGGATGGACTTCATCCTCCAGGAAATGAACCGCGAGGTTACCACCATCCTTTCGAAAACCTCCGGTCTCAACGAACTCGGCGCCGGCATCGGCCAGTCCGCTATCGAAATCAAAGTCGAGATCGAAAAGCTGCGCGAACAGGTCCAGAACATCGAATAGGGGGATAAACACAAAGGCACCAAGGCACAAAGGCCACCAAGGGAAAAAATCGGGGCCAGACGGGTGAATTCCCATTTTCTTGTAGTTCAGAAAATGGGAATTCACCCGTCTGGCCCCGATTTTTTCCCTTGGTGGCCTTTGTGCCTTGGTGCCTTTGTGTTTATCCCCCTATTCCTGCCCTTGTGGTAGACTTAAAAGTTTGAACGGTGAATGCGCGGAAACCTATACATCGTCTCGGCCCCTTCAGGCTCGGGCAAGACCACGTTACTCCAGCACTTACTTCGAAGTTTCACGGAACTGAAGTTCTCGGTTTCGCATACGACGCGCCGGCCTCGGCAGGGCGAAAGGGACGGCGTTGACTACTTTTTTACGGACCGGACCGCGTTCCAGCGCATGGTCGATCGGAACGAGTTTCTGGAGTGGGCGGAGTTCAATGGACAGCTTTATGGCACGATGCACGCGTTCGTTGAGGGCCAGATCGAGACCGGCAAAGATGTGATCCTCGATATCGATGTGCAGGGCGCGCGTCAGGTGAAATCGAAGGTTGAAGGTTCAACGGCGATTTTTGTCCTGCCTCCGTCATTCGCGGAACTGGAGCGGCGCCTGAAGGCGCGGATGCTCGAACCGGACGATGTCATTCGCCGTCGTCTGGAAATCGCGAAAAGCGAGATCCTTTTTTTATCGTGATTACGACTACATCATCATTAATGACATTCTTGAAAATTCCATCCTTCTCCTCGAGTCGATTGTGCGCAGCGGCGCCGCTGTGCCCCGGCGCCAGCGGAACCGCATCGAGGAGATCATCGCTTCGTTCGGAGGTTTAGCTTGATCACCATTCCCGATAATATCGATAGCAAGTATCGCTTTGTCATTCTCTCGGCGCTGCGGGCGCGGCAGATCCAGGGCGGGAGCATGCCCATGATAAAAGAACCCCGCCACAAATCGACGCAGATTGCCCAAAAAGAGATTCTGCAGGGGCTCGTTAAATTCAGAATTCCCGAGAAAGCCGAAAAGCCGGCGGAAGTGGAAGAGCCGGAAGAATGAGAGTAGCTCTCGGCGTTAGCGGCGGAATCGCGTGCTACAAGGCAGCGGAAATTCTCCGGCGTCTTCAGGATCGTGGCATTGATGTCACGGTTCTGATGACGAAAGGCGCCACGCAATTTGTCACGCCGCTGACGTTTCGAGCGCTTTCCGGCGGCAAGGTTTATGTGGATGTGTTCGAAGGCCCGCACCCCGGCGGCGATTTCGAAGGCGCCTTCGATCATATCCTGGTTGCGCAATCCATCGATCTCTTCCTCGTCGCGCCGGCGACGGCGGATTGTATTGCCCGTCTGGCGGCCGGCCTCGCCGACGACTTCCTCACCACATTTCATCTCGCAGTCACTGCGCCGATCGTCATCGCTCCCGCGATGAACACGCGCATGTGGCAGCACCCGTCGGTTCAAGCTAATATTCAAACTCTTCGGAATCGCGGCGTCCAGGTAATCGATCCGGAAACCGGCCGGATGGCGTGCCGCACCTACGGTCCGGGCCGGTTGGCGCCTGTCGACGAAATCGTCGACTACGTTATGACGATCGTTAATCGCCCGCGGGATTTCGAGGGACGCAAGGTGCTGGTAACGGCCGGCCCGACGGTTGAAGACATCGATCCGGTGCGATTCATCAGCAACCGGTCTTCCGGGAAGATGGGCTATGCGATCGCGCAGGCCGCTCGCAACCGCGGTGCGAACGTCGTGCTGGTGTCCGGCCCCGCTGAACTTGAATTTCCCAATACGATCCGCGTGCGAACGACGGAAGAGATGCGCCGCGCCGTGCTCGACAATGCCTCCGATGCCGACGTCGTAATCAAAGCTGCAGCGCCCCTCGACTTCCGGCCAAAATCGGTGGCGGCGCAGAAGATCAAAAAGAAGACTGCGGACCTGACGCTCGACCTCGAGCCCACCGCCGACATCCTCAAAGAACTCGGCAGCAGCAAGAACGGCAAGGTGCTGGTGGGTTTCGCCGCGGAGACTGAGAATCACGTCAGGAACGGAATCGAAAAATTAAAGGCGAAGAATCTCGACCTAATTGTGATTAATCCTGTAAGTGGTCCTGATTCGGCCTTCGACAGCGATATGAATCACGCGACAATCATTGATGCGTCGGGCAAGACCGAGGAAATCCCACTCGTCAGTAAACAGGTAATGGCCGACCGGATTCTCGATCGCGTGGCACAATTGCTGAAATGAACCTCAACGAACTTGCGGGCCAATTGGAGTTTTTCCGTGATATCGGTGTGGACTCTTTGACCGTGGGTGCGGCTCGTCAACACCCGCAGGCGCCGGGTGCGCCCATGCAGGGAACCGACATGACCCTCGAATCCATTCGCGCCGAGATAGGCGATTGCCAGCGCTGCAAGTTGGCCCCGGCAAGAACGAACATTGTCTTTGGTTCCGGCAATTCCAAAGCCGAACTCGTTTTCGTTGGCGAAGCGCCAGGCTTCGATGAAGACCGGCAGGGCGTGCCCTTCGTCGGCCGTGCGGGACAATTACTGACGAAGATCATCGAAGCGGAGGCATCCCTCAATCTCAGGCGCGAGGACGTGTACATTTGCAACGTGTTGAAGTGCAGGCCGCCGGACAACCGCAATCCGGAACCCGATGAAGTCGCGGCGTGCAATCCGTTTCTGAAGAAACAGCTCGCGACGATCAAACCGAAGATTGTGTGTTGCCTTGGGACGTTCGCGGCTCAGACAGTGCTGCAAACAGCCGCTCCGATTTCGAAGCTGCGAGGAAAATTCTTCGATATGGACGGAATGCGCGTCATCGCGACGTTCCATCCGGCCTACCTGTTGCGTTCTCCGGATAAAAAGCGCGAAGTCTGGGAAGATATGAAACAGATTCGCGCCGAGCTCTTCCGGCTGCGTTCCTAGCCCGCCATGTACGCCGATATTGCGGTGTGCCTGCCGCTGTCGCGAACCTTTGTTTACAGAATCGATGAAGAGGTGGAGGTTGGCTGCAGGGTTGTCGTTCCGTTCCGGAAGCGCGAGGTTGATGGTTTTGTTTTCGCGCTGCGGAACGATGCGCCGAAGGGCATCGAAGTCCATCCGATCACGAAGGTCATGGACCGCAGGCCACTAGTGAGATCAGAAATCTTCGAGCTTTGTAAGTGGATCGCCGAATATTACGTCTCGCCGATCGGTGAGGTCTTAAAAGGCTCACTTCCTCCGGGCATCACCGCGAAACATATTGAACGCGGGTTGAAACGGGGAAAATCGAAGTCAGAGGCAAATTGTCCGCAACCCAGGGGAACAGGCTCTGACCCCGATTCCTCCTGTCTCAACCCGCGCCCCGTCTTAACCCCGGACCAATCCCGCGCGTTTGATGCGATCCGCAATGCGCGGGGGTTTCACCCGTTGTTGCTGCACGGCGTCACCGGCAGTGGAAAGACCGAAATATACATGCGGGCGGCGGAGCATTACCTCGCTGCAGGCAGGACGTCCCTGATTCTCGTGCCGGAGATCGGATTAACGCCCCAATTGACGGATCGGTTTTCGGAACGCTTTCCAGGGAAGACCGCCGTCCTCCACAGCTCCCTTACCAGGCGACAGCGCATCGACGAGTGGCTTCGCATCCATGCCTGCGAAGCTCCGATTGTCATCGGCACCCGGTCTGCGGTTTTTGCTCCCCTCGAAAATCTTGGCCTGATCGTCGTCGATGAGGAGCATGAAACAAGCTATAAGCAGGAGGAGGTTCCGCGATACAACGCGCGCGACACGGCGGTCATGCGCGCAAAGCTCGCGCGTGCCGTCGCGGTGCTTGGCTCTGCGACACCGTCGATGGAATCGTTTCGCAACTCGGAATCGAAGAAGTACGAACACGTTGCGTTGACGACGCGGGTGGAAGACCGCGCCATGCCCAACGTCGAAATCGTCAACATGCGTGAGGAATATGCCGCCGAAGGCAGACAGGTCGTCTTCTCGCGCCGGCTTCTACAGGCCGTGGCCACGCGTCTCGAGCGCCGGGAGCAGACGATGATCCTCCTGAACCGGCGCGGGTACGCCGCATTCCTTCTCTGCCGGCATTGCGGCTTCACGTTTCAATGCAATGCCTGCAGTGTCGCGATGACCTACCACAGGACCATTGACAAGCTTCTCTGTCACTATTGCGGCCTCGCGCTCCGCCCGCCCGCGCGTTGCCGGGACTGTAACAGCGAGTACATTCACTACGTCGGCCAGGGAACGGAGCGCCTTGAGGCCGATCTGAAGCAGCTTTTCTCCGATGCGCGCATCGGCCGCGTTGATCGCGACACGATGCGGCACATGCGGGATTTCGAACGAGTACTCGGTGGATTTCGTAAAGGCGAGATCGATATTCTTGTCGGCACGCAGATGATCGCGAAGGGCCACGACTTTCCGCTCGTGACTCTGGTCGGCGTCATCGGCGCCGATGGGCCGCTCTCGATGCCGGATTTTCGTGCCGCGGAGCGGACGTTTCAATTGTTGACTCAAGTCGCAGGTCGCTCCGGCCGCGGCGACCAGCCAGGAGAAGTCGTGATTCAGAGTTATTTCCCGGACCACTACACGTTCCAGCTCGCGGTCACGCAACGGTTCGAGGAATTTTATGCTCGTGAGTCCCGGTACCGGAAGGCGATGTTTTATCCGCCATTCACAGCGCTGGCTGGAATTCTGGTGACCGACCGGGATCCCACCCGCGCCGCGGCACTGGCGCGAGAGGTCGGCGAATTTCTCGATTCCATTCGATCCAATGCGATCCGCATTCTCGGTCCGGCCCCGGCGCCGCTGGAGCGCCTGAAACGCGTGCACCGGCACCAGCTCCTTATCAAGTCGTCTTCGCGCGCGGCTCTTCATCACATGTTGGGACGGCTTCAGGGGTATATCGAGGAGAAGAAGATCGGGGCCACTCGAATCATCATCGATGTGGACCCGATCTCGCTATTGTAAAGA
>Ga0207090_1191_pt1 | contig 11530 bp, 10 predicted proteins | sample Alteio_BWMinHeat_50_FD_153565 | JGI IMG/M metagenome (GOLD analysis project Ga0207090, IMG submission 153565) | Enriched cells from forest soil in Barre Woods Harvard Forest LTER site, Petersham, Massachusetts, United States -... | ecosystem: Environmental > Terrestrial > Soil > Temperate forest >...
ATAACGGTGACTCGCTCGAAAGTCTCTCCCGATCTGTCGCACGCGCGCATCTTTGTGACTGTCCTCGGCGATGCGACTCAGCGCAAGAAAGCTTTTGAGGGCTTGCGGTCCGCCGCCAGCTTCATCCGGCGCTCGCTCAGCAAGCGCCTTCATCACCTCCGGCGCATACCCGAACTTTCCTTCGACTACGACGAGACCGTCGAGAAAAGCATCCGCATCGAAGAATTGCTCGAACAGATAAAGACCCAAGGGGAATGAACGGAATCCTCATTATCGACAAACCTTCAGGCATGACGTCGCACGACGTCGTTCAGGCGATTCGGAAAAAATTCAAGACTTCGAAGGTCGGGCATCTTGGAACGCTGGATCCCATGGCGACGGGCGTCCTGCCGCTGTCGGTCGGAAAGGCAACACGCGTTGCTCAGTTCATTTCCGGTTCGCCGAAGGAGTACGAAGGTGAGATCCGTTTTGGCTTTGCGACGAACACCTACGACCGCGAGGGAATCCCGACAACGGAAGAGCGCCCCCTTGAAGGCGGCGAAGTCGGCGTTAGCGAGGGCATTCGCTCCCTGACCGGTATTCTCGAACAGATTCCCCCACCTTTCTCGGCCAAGAAAGTTGGTGGTGTCCCGTCACACAAACTCGCGCGAAGAAACGAGGCGGTGGAACTGGCGCCCTCCCGGGTTGAGATCGAGCAGTTTGAAATGCTCAGGCTGACTCCGCCCCTGATGACATTCCGCGTTGTTTGCTCGCCTGGCACCTACATCCGCAGCCTGGCGCACGATCTCGGCCGGCGGCTGGGCTGCGGCGCACATCTGACAGCGCTCCGGCGGACGCGTTCTGGCGAGTTTCGCATTCAGGATTCGGTCCTTTTGGCTCACGCCGCGGAGTCGGATCTGATCCCGATGGATCGCCTCCTGCCATCGATGCCAAGAATTGAAGTTTCCGGGCCGGATGAAATAAAAGTCCGTCACGGAAATCCCGTCAGCGCCGCGGCAGTCCGCGAACCGCTCGCCCGCATCTTCAACAAAGAAGGTGAGTTCATCGCAGTTGCTTCGGTAGAAAATGGTTTGGCTCATCCGAGACTTGTGCTAACCTCAATTACTTCGAATCCAAGCGATATGCTGGGCTGTATCTTTATAGAGAGAGATTGAATCGTAGCCAATGAGCCTAACCAAGGAAAGCAAAGAGACCATCATCAACCAGTACCGAATCCATGCCTCCGATACGGGTTCGCCTGAAGTTCAGATCGCGCTGCTTAGCGAACGGATTACGTACCTGACCGAGCATTTCAAGACGTACAAGAAAGATCATTCGTCGCGGCGCGGCTTGCTGAAGATCGTCGGCAAACGCCGGCGGCTGATCGATTATCTGAAGATGTACAACCCCGAACGCTATCGCGAAGTGATTTCCAGGCTTGGAATCCGAAAATAGAGCGTCAAGCTTGCAATGTAACGCTCGGCAAAATTGAAAATGACACGAACGGCCCGGGGCACCGCTTCTGGGCCGTTTTGTTTTAGGAGAGAGTAAACAATCATGAATGTTCACAAAGTCAGCACGATGATCGGCGAGAGAGAGCTCTCGATCGAAATCGGAAGGCTGGCAAAACAAGCGCACGGATCCGCGCTGGTCCGTTACGGAGAAACCGTCGTATTGGTCACCGCATGCGCAGGAAACATCAGGGAAGGACTGGATTTCTTCCCACTCACGGTCGATTATCGTGAGAACTTTTATGCAGCAGGAAAAATCCCTGGCGGATTTTTCAAACGTGAAGGCAAGCCCTCCGAACGCGAGGTCCTCAACAGCCGGATGATCGACAGGCCGATCCGGCCGCTCTTCCCCGAAGGGTACAAAAACGAAACGCAGGTCATCGCACTGGTTTTGTCGGCGGATACCGACATCGATCCATCGATGCACGCCATCGTCGGCGCATCGACGGCGCTCTTTACTTCCAGCATTCCATTCGAGCATCCGGTCGCCGCAGTGCGCGTCGGTTTGATCGACGGCCGTTATTACCTGAATCCCACCTATGCCGACCTGAAGAACAGCCGGTTGAACCTGGCTGTCGCCGGTATGGAAAACGGTATCGTGATGGTGGAAGCGGGCGCCAGCGAAGTTTCTGAAGAAGTCATGGTCGAGGCATTGAATTTCGGCCATCAGGCGATCCAGCAGATCATCGGGCTGCAGAAGGAACTGCGGGCAAAAATTCAGCCGAAGAAGATGGAAGTCGTCCCGCCCGCAATCGATGAAGCGATGGCGAAGAAGATCGAGGATTCGCTCCGCGCGGACCTCGAAGATGCTCTCAACACGCACAAGCACGAAAAGCTCGAAAGTTACAGTCTCGTGGATGCTGCCAAGAAGAAAGCCATCGAACTCTTCCCCGAAGCTGCCACGGATCCTGAAAAACCGAAGATGATCAAACGCATCTTCGAGAACCTGAAGGAAAAGATTTTCCGCGACGATATCCTTCGCAAACGCGAGCGTCCGGACAAGCGAAAGTTCGATACGATTCGGCCGATATGGATCGAAACCCGCGTGCTCCCGCGAACGCATGGCTCGGCCGTGTTCACGCGTGGCGAGACGCAGGCTCTGGTTACGGCGACGCTGGGTACATCCGACGATGTTCAGCGCATGGACTGGCTCGAGGGCGAATCCAAGAAGCGGTTCATGATGCACTACAACTTCCCGCCGTTCTCGGTCGGTGAAGTCTCTCCGTTGCGCGGTCCAGGCCGGCGCGAAATCGGACACGGCGCTCTTGCCGAGCGCGCCCTTCTGCCGATGATTCCGAGTGAGGAAGAGTTCCCGTACGCCGTCCGGGTCGTTTCCGACATTCTGGAATCCAATGGCTCCTCCTCGATGGCAACCGTCTGCGGCGCAACTCTGGCTCTGATGGATGCCGGTGTGCCCATCAAGGCGCCCGTCGCCGGCGTCGCGATGGGTCTTGTGAAGGAAGGCGACAACTATGCCATCCTGACCGACATCGCAGGCGCCGAAGATCATTACGGTGACATGGACTTCAAGGTCGCCGGAACCCGTGATGGGATCACGGCGCTGCAAATGGACATCAAGATTCCTGGCGTCACCTCCGTCATCATGTCGGAAGCTCTGGCGCAGGCGAAAGTCGGCCGGCTGTATATCCTCGACAAAATGATCGAAGCGATTCCTGTGGTCAGCGAGCAGATGTCTCCGTATGCGCCACGGATCTACACGATCAAGATCCCGACCGACAAGATTCGCGACGTGATCGGACCCGGCGGCAAGATGATCCGTTCGATCATCGAGCAGACCGGCGTGAAGATCGATGTCTCCGATGACGGCCGTGTGAACATCGCGTCCTCCGATGGTCCTTCGGCGCAGAAGGCCATCGAGATCATTTCAAACCTGACGGCCAGCCCGGAAGTAGGCAAGACGTATAAAGGGAAAGTCGTGCGCATCGCGGAGTTCGGCGCGTTCGTCGAAATCTTCCCCGGCACGGACGGCCTGCTTCACATCTCGGAAATTGACGAGAATCGTATTCGGAATGTTCGGGATGTCCTGCAGGAGGGCGATCAGGTCATGGTGAAAGTGGTGGGGCTCGAAGGAAACAAAATCAAGCTCTCCCGCAAAGCCGTGCTTCGTGACCAGAAGCAGAACGCGGAACAAAAGGGTTAAAGCCACGAAACGGGGTAAAAGGAAAAAATCCAAGTCAGACTAGTGATTTCATATTTTTTGAACTGCAAAAATATGAAATCACTAGTCTGACTTGGATTTTTTCCCCGTCACCCTTTTACCCCCTCTCGCGGCTAATCCAGGTCGATCGGCTTGATCGGCATTTCCAACTCGTCCTTGCGCTTCATGTTCTCTTCGAACTTCTTATCGATCACCTTCAAGTGATCCTTTTCCTTCATGAAGGCTTCCTTGAACCGATCGTCTGCCGTTTCCTTATCCTGCTGTACCTTCTGAAACGCGTCTTCGAACGAAACCTTCTTCGCCTTCGGCTTCTCCGTGAAAATGACTTCGCCCGAGGCTTTATCGACGGTGAGCACCGCTTCGCAGCAGGTGCATTGCACGCGAATCGTGGAGGATTTCCTGTCCATAAGGGGACAGTATACTATGACGTCGTTTCCACCTCCGCAGCGAGCGATTGGACTTGGGAGATATCCACAAACCCGGGACGTAGTGTGGAAGCATCACTCGCAGCGGCGGCCATTGCGTATCGCAGGCAATCGACCGCTGTGGCGCCGTGCAATAGACGTTTCAGATAGCCGGCGGCGAACGCATCACCCGACCCGATCGGATTCGTGTCATAGATGCGGGGCGGCCTGGCCCAGCTACACTTCCCTTCATGAATCAACGCGGCGCCGGCTTTGCCGAAAGTCAGCGCTGTGTGGGGTGGAATGATGGAAACGTTGGAGGAATGGAGCAATTGAAAGAATTCCTGCGCGTTGGGCTTCATGAATGCCGGGCGCGCCAGCAGGCCATTGCGCAGCGCGTCGCCCGCCGCATCAATAGCCGTAATCTTTCCCCGCGATCGGGCACGAGCCAGAATTTCAGCGTAGATATCTTCAGGCAATCCCCTGGAAAGACTCCCGGTCGTCAGGACACCATCGACGCGTGGGAACCATCGTTCGACTCTCGCCAACAGCGTTTCGGCCGATCCCGGCTCGAGTTGGGGGCTCTCTTCGTTGATCACCGTTGGATGATTGCCCGACTGCTGATCGCAAACAATGGTACAGGTCCGGTTTTCACCATCATATGCCGTGATCGCGTCTACATGTATACCGATTCGCCGAAGCGGTTCTGTAATCGATCTGCTATTCCGCCGTCCCACGAATCCCACGAGCACAACAGCGCCACCAATTTGCCGAAACACTCGAGCCACATTGCTGCCCTTCCCGCCAGGCTGAATCCATACCGAACGGCTGCGCTGAACTTTAGTGGACTGGAAGTTATCGACCTCAAGAATGCGATCAATCGCAAGATTCGGGCACACAACCAGGAGCATCGTCCGAGTATACTGCCGCCTTATAGCGCTCTCCTCCGGAACCCATCTGTGGTCGGGGGTCTGTCCGCGCCCTCGGGTGGCAGCACGCTTTTTTTACAAGCGATGCGGGGTTACGGCGTTGCCGGAAAAATCGCTATGCGCTCGCCTCGAAACGAGCCAACCCAGATCTCCTTTCCGATTTGAACAGCAACGGTACCGGAGCCGAACTCGGGAGTATTGGCCTGCTTTATAATCTCCTGCACTTTGAGCGTGTTCGGATTGATCTTCACGACGTTCGACGTCGTGGCGCCCTGACCGGAAGCGAATATCGAACCGTCTGGAGCCCAGCGGATATTGTCCACACGGAAACCCAGCGGAATGGAGTCTCTCTTCGGCGGGTTCTGACCGAGCGATAAGCGGAAGAACGACTGGCTTCCCCACGCGGCAACATAGAGCCATTTGCCGTCCTTTGAAACTTCGAGCCCGTTCGCGCCGGCTGCTTCGCTGCCGGGTACCTTCTTCCAACCCTTGCCCGTATGCCATTCCCACAGTGCACCGTTGGGTTCGCCGGCCATCATCTTTGTTCGGGCGCTGGGGTCGCCGCCGCGCGCAAGAAAATCCGTTCCAATGAATCCGCCTTTGGGCAGGGGCACGACGGAATTCAGCCCGATCGGATCCGGCGCAACCGCGCACCCGACCCAGGTCAGGGTTGGCATCTTGCCACGGGCATCCACTTCAAAAACCTCGATCGATTCTCTCTTGCCATGGTGAACGGCGTACAGCGTGTGCATCGAGTTCTTCCCGATACGAATGGCCAGCCCGTGGGTCGTGAACTTCGCTTTGTCTTCGGCGTCCGGCGGGCCAGGGCAGGTATCGTAAGTCTTGGCGTCCAACCGATCCCTGGATGTGGCGGACGGATAGGCGACGGTCGACGTGTGGTCGCCAACGCTGATCAGGCGGACTCCTCCGTTGCCTCCAAAGACGGACGCGAACACCCACTGCGATCCGGGTACGAGAGCCAGATCTTCGGGAGCCTGTTGGCCACACACAAACTGGACGTTGCCAACCGAGGCGCAACCCGCGGTTGCTTGTCCGGCAGCGGCCGGCGGCAATGCGATAGCGATAAGCAATCCGAACAAGGTCAGCACTCTCATCGAAACTCCTTTGATTGCGGGTATAGTTTCCACATTTATACACCACACGCGCTTTGCACAAAAGGCAGGACCACAAAGATGGGGAAGGAATAGCCACGAGGCAGGGAGAAATCGGGGCCAGACCCAAATTTTCTTGGGTTGCAGAAAATAGGGTCTGGCCCCGATTTCTCCCTGCCTCGTGGCTATTCCTTCCCCATCTTTGTGGCCTCTGTGTCTGACCAAGGCACAGATGTCTTCGGCAGCGCCCGTCTACCACTTCAGGAACGGGTATAAAAGTCGTTCAAAAAATGGAAAAGGACGAGCGAGAATGAGAATCTCCCATGGGACTGCCTTGACAGCGGCATCGGATTTTTCCGACTTGGCGCTGGGCTGGGGACCCTCGATTCCTTTCTGTATCAGATCTTGTGTAAGAGCCATTACCCAGCAACCACAACGCCAGTGCTCAGACGTCAGATGAACCATAGCTGAAAAATGTGCGGGGACGGGTTCGGAGATTCGAAATTGCACTTCTCCATTAGCGTCTGTTTCGCCGCTCAAACTCGATTCGTAGTTTGCCGGAGTCTTTTCTCCTTTATCGTAAAGGAGCGAGAACGAAACAGGTTGCTTCTTCAGTGGACGTCCATCGGCAGCATTGATGACACGAATTGTTACCGCTTGAGCAAAGCAGAAAGGCCCAAGCGATAGCAGAAGAGACAAGCTCAAATAACGGAAATAGTTTATTTTAATATCTTCACCAAGGGCAGTGTGCTGGGTCTAAGTTTCTACCAAAAACGTGAACGAGATGGCCCACAATGAAATCGATACGGAACATGCCCAGCAAGGCCGCCCCCTCTCCCTGCGAAGTACTGTTCGGATTGTACCCCGCAAACCTGCCCGCCGTCCCTACAGCAACATAAGGCCGGCCATCTGCTCCCGTTTTCCTTGTCTCTCTGTGCCTTTGTGTCTCTGTGTTTAATTCGGCGTCAGGCGGTCGCTCAACTATTTTTTGAGGAGTTGTTCGAAGAAATCCAGAACGCGGGGATCTCTCTTCTGACCAAGCCAGAAGATGGCTTGTTTGCGGACTGCGGAATTGGGATGTTCCTTCGCGATACGCTCCAACGATGGAATGGACTCGTCATTCCTGCGCTGGCTCAGAGCGAAGACGGCCTGCTTCTGCACTTCGACTTCGGGATCGTTCGTTGCCAGCTTCTCCAGGTCCTCGCCGGCCTGCCGGCTGATTTCCTGTCCAAGCCAGAAAATCGCGTCATTCTTCACCTGTGTCGTGCTCGAAATACGCGCGATGCGGAGGAGCAACGCGCCGTTCTCATCGCCGTTGGGCTCACCCAGCCAATAGACCTGTCGATCGTGGACTCGAATATCCTGGGAGAGATTCACAATTCGAATCCTATCAATCGCGCCATCGGACCGTCTTACCAGGAGGAAAAGCCCCACGCGTTCCGGCTGGTTCGTGCGGACAGATTCGATTCCATCCGGCGAAACTATATGAGCGGCGGCGCGCTCCGGCATCTGGTAGGCCACCCAGAACGTGTCCTCCTTGCTGGCTCGGCCCTGCGCGACGGCGGTGTCGTAGCGCGCTTGAAGCGTTCCGCCAGGGGGCCGGAGGAAGTCGGCTGGACCAGAAACCCCTTGCGGAAGAAACAGGAGAAACGCGAGAGAAGCCGTCAGGAAGTTCACGGTATTCCCTATTTCTTCAACAGAAGATTCTCGAGCGCCTGAGTCGCTTCGGGACTCTTGATCTGATTAAGCGCGGAGACGGCCTGCTTGCGAAGCTCGATGCTCGGCTCACTCGAGGCAATGCTGCCAAGCAAAGTCACGGCTTGCGGATCACGCGTCTGGCCAAGGGCAAACAGAACCTGACGCCTGATCGGCAAACTGTCAGAACTGTTTTTATAAATATCTTCCAGCAAGGCAACGCGATTCGGCACTCTGGACTGGCCAATCGACACCAGCGCGCTGTTCCGTACAGTCTCGGTTCTATTCTTGTCTCGCGCAATCGCCGCAAGCGCATTGACGGACTTGTCGGTGCGCACCTGGCCGAGGGCATGAGTTATAGCTTCAGAGTCGTCAGCGTTCGCTGACGGCAAGAGCCCGGTGAGCGTGTCGACCAGGGCGTCCTTGTCGCCGCGAGACTGGCTGATCCAGAAGATCGCATCCTTTCGCGCCTTTGCGTTCGACGAATTCTTTGCGATCTCGAGGAGCATCGGGAGCGCCTTTGCAGACTGACTCGTGGCCAGCATGTTCAGAGTCGACAACACGAGCGGATCTGCCGGATTGCTCTTCAGCAGTTCGCCCTGGATTTCAATCGCGCGATCCGGGTTGTTACGATAAACCGCGCGCATGACCTCCTGGCGAAAGCTGAGCTCCGGATCGGCACTCTGCGGCTCGCCCGGCCCGAAAATCGATATCGCGCCTATACCGGCGCCTATGCCAGCGCCTATACCCCCATTTATCCCTGCACGGACGCTGTTTCTTATGTCCTCTCTTATGCGTGCGCTTATTTCGGCGCCTGGACCAAATCGAGTGGGCGGGGCCGGCGGCGCCGGCGGAGCCGGTGGCGCAGGCGGCGCTTGCCGGAGCAGGAAAGCTTCGGCCCTCGGCGGAGCCTGGTTCGTCAATTGGATCTTGGTTTCCTGAACATCGGCAGTCCAGGTCGAACTGGGATACCGCCGGGCAAACGCATTGATGCGGACGAGCGCGTCGCTCTTTTTCCCGGCCTGCTGCATCAGCGTGCGGATAAGGTAATAGTCGGCCCGATCGGCAATCGCGTTCTTCGGAAACCTTCGCAGCACCTCGCGGAATTTGCCTTCGGCGTCGGCATATCGGGATTGGTCATAGAACTGCAGCCCCGCGTTGAAGATGTCGCGCGCCTCATCGGCCGCGGGCGCCAGCGAAAGCTGGAGCGTGCTCACACGCTTGTACTGGGCCGAAGCGCTGGCTGCGAATGCCGCCACGCACAGTCCAAGCAACATCACCTTTGAAATCCACTTCAGATTTGAATACATGGACAACTCCTTAATGATCGTCACTGCAATGATCGTCACTGCAGGTTAAAGCTGACTGGAGTAACGCTGGGCTGAAACGCCTTCATATTGGCGATCAGCGCGTTCTTTTGAATTCGTTTCTGGATATCCGGGATATCGTCCGCGGCGCTTCGCTCATCGACGTTACGAATGTCGCGAAGAATCATCTCGTACGTATCCATAACGTCGACAACCGGTGGAATGTCCGCAGCGGCTACTCTCCGCATCTTGATTCCGGCCAGTTGCTCGATCGCAGTCTTCTTCGCATCCGCGAGATCGTCAGCGTCGCTGGGCGAGATCTTCATCACGTCCCGCAGCAGCAGTTCGGACTGTCCCAGAAAATCCACCGTCACTGGATCGAGTTGAACGTTGTGCTCGACGTCGATCGCTTGCGAGGCGGGTTCTTGCGGCTTCTCCACTCCGCTCACCGGCATGGCTAATCTCGACAAACCGATGGTAATGAGCAGCAGCGCCGCCGCAGCAAGCAGTTGTGGGGCTATTTCGGGACGGAGGAAAAACTCTGAGACATGTTTCAGTTCCGAAAATACCTTCAGAGTTTTTCCTCCGTCCCGAAATAGCCCCGGCACTACAGGCTGCCGCTCGGCCTGAAGCCGCCGCTGCAGGCGATAACCGATGCCGTCCCACTGGTCTTCGGAAATGCTTAGGTCCACGGCCGAAAGCGCTTCGATCATCTCGCGCGATTCCGCGTAGAACTCCGAGCAGCTGGAACAGATCAACAGCTCGTTTTGAAACTCCGCCATCGCGGTGAGTTCCTCACGATCGATGATGTGCTCCGTAATTCGTTCTCGAAATTCTTCACAGTTGTGCATAAAACTATCCTTTACTTACAGCCGGCATGGCGAAATGTTGCCTCAGGCGATCCACGACGCGGAACAGTGTCTTTTTGACGGTTCCGACAGACGTGCCCATCGTGCCGGCGATCTCCTCGCAAGTCATTCCCTCCTGGTGCTTCATCAGGAACATGAGACGCTGCCGTTCCGGTACCGAACGAAGCAGTTCCAGGACCTGCTTCATGACCAGCCCATCGTGCACACTCCGCTCGGAATGACGGGGCGTTGTCGATGACACGTAAACACTCGATTCGAACGCTTCTTCCGATGTGTCCTGCCGCTGCGATGATCCCAGCGGATCACTCTTCCGTTTCCGGTTCAGGAATGAATTGACCATAATTCTCGACAGCCATGTGCGAAACGACGACATGCCTTTGAACTGGTGGATGGCCCGGTATGCATTGAGCATGACATCCTGCGTAAGGTCTTCAGCGTCATGATGATTGCCGCTGTATTTCAGCGCCAGGAGGTAGAGACTCCTCTGGTGACTGGCGGCCAACTCGCAAAAAGCCTCCACATCCCCCCGTTGGGCTCGCGCAATCAGATCTGCTTCTTCGGCCGGTGACATCCGCATTCAAGTGGCTATAGACACAGCTTCGAGATTCCGGTTGGCAGGAAATCAGCCGCAAATTACGCCAATTACGCTAATTAATTGGCGCAATTTGAGTAATTGGCGGCTGACTACTTCCAGTACTCTCCCCACCTTCGCTCTACCCGCTTCACGATGGATTCGTCCATCACCAATGGCGCCGGATATCCCTCTTTCCAGGTCGCATCGATGCCGACAATTCCCCGGTAGACGGGCCGCGCTCCGACGAAATCCTGCCCGGTGAAGAACATATCGCGGGCCGGATCGAAGCGTGTGAAGATTCCCCACTGCAAATTCTCATCATTATCCAGATTAACGTCCGCACTCACGGCCACCACGAACCGCACACCCAGAGGCGCCTTGACGAGCCTTTCCAAGACCTGCCGGGCATTCTGACGCAGCACGACGACCAGGAAGCTGCCATCGAGAAGTCTGTAATCTTCGATGCGTTCGTCGAAGCGGCGAGGGTCGAAGTCATGCGGCGGATCCTCCTTCGTAACAATTTCACCTGCGGCGTCAAGCACGAGCTTGCTTCCGACATGCATCTTGAACGACGTGAAGTCGAGCGTGTCCAGGGGCGCGAAGGGCAGCAGCCACATGTGATCCTCGGGCTCGAACCGATGCCACAGGTCGCGCAGAACCGCCCGGAAGTCGCGCGGATCGCGGTCCGGCCCGGCCAGAATCATCACCTTCGTGAGTGAGAGCTGTCCGGCGCCCAGCAGTGACATCGCCGTCTTCAATACTTCTTTCGGATGCCGCTCCTTCAAGGCAACGACCAGCAAATTGTGAAAACCCGCGCCCACGTATGCGCACATGTCCACGATGTTCGGATTGATGACCTTGATAAGAGGCCCGATCATCTCACCTGCGGCGATTCCAAGAAACTTGTCTTCCTGCGGAGGCTTTCCCACCACCGTGCCGGCGTAGATCGGATTCGTCCGCCGCGTGAGCTT
>Ga0207090_1193_pt1 | contig 11397 bp, 5 predicted proteins | sample Alteio_BWMinHeat_50_FD_153565 | JGI IMG/M metagenome (GOLD analysis project Ga0207090, IMG submission 153565) | Enriched cells from forest soil in Barre Woods Harvard Forest LTER site, Petersham, Massachusetts, United States -... | ecosystem: Environmental > Terrestrial > Soil > Temperate forest >...
ATAGAGCACCCCGTAATTTGCCGCCGTGCCAAGGGGGATGTTAGCGGCGTGGGCTAGCAGTGTGCCTACAAAAAGACACATCACGGTCCTTAGCTTCATAATGGCGGGAATCCTCGGCTCGACCCACGCAATTCTTGGGCCACTGCCCGGGCTGTCTACCTGATTGAGCGATTTCCTTCATAACAAAGCGAATCGCTTCTGGCAAGTGGGGTAGGCGGCAAAGGGTTCGGCCATGACTTCTGGGAAATACTCAGGACAATCTCCTAATAATTCGGACTTAAAACGCTCGGACCCTCCAGGATGAGTTGGGCGCTGATCGGTCGCGCTCAACGGTTTGGAAGGCATTGGCAACACCGGGCCATCGGTGGCATCGGCCGTGCAGTTTGGCTGGAGTCGATGGACGCGAGAAAACTCTGCAAGTCGAGCCTTGCCCTCATAGTAGTCCTAACTCTAGCTGCATGCGGCCGCTCTCTCCAGCAGAAAGAGGCCAGCTACCTCAAGCGTGGCCAAGATCTCATGGCCCGGAAGGATTACCCGCGCGCCTTCCTGGAGTTCAAGAATGCAGCTGCGGCCCAGCCCCAGGACGCTGAACCCTACTACCAGATGGGACTTACGGCGCTGGCAGCCGGGAACTCAAATGACGCCGCCCGGGCTTTGAAGAGGGCCACGGAGCTGAATCCGAGGCACGCTGGCGCCCAATTGAAGGTTGCGGAACTAATGACGGCAACCCGCGATCCAAAGCTCGCCGAGGAAGCGGAGAGTCGGCTGAAACAAGTGCTTCTCGCCTCGCCCGACAACCCGGAAACCATAGATGCGCTGGCGTTTGCTGAGTACCAACTAGGCAAAGCAGAAGATGCATCGACGCATTTGCAAGAAGCTCTGAAGAAATTTCCGGCGCACCTCGCGTCGGCGGTGGCTCTGGCGAAACTAAAGCTGGTGATTGGGGACGTAGATGGCGCCGAGGACGTATTGAAAAGCGCCGTAGCAAGCGCGCCAGATTCCGCGAATGCAGCGGCGGCGCTGGCCCAATTTTATTTGACCCGGCAGAAGTTCGACCTGGCCGAGGCCGAGGTCCTGGGAGCGCTCAAATTGGATGCTAGGAATTCATCCGCACTCCTCACCCTGGCGGCCATCCAGATGCATTCGCATCTTGCGGCCGAAGCGGAACAAACCTATAAGATCCTTTCAGCACTGCCCGACCAGCGCTATCGGCCGCTCCATGCGATGTTTCTGTTTCGGCAGAATCAACGCGAGGCAGCTTTGACCGAACTCAAGAAGCTCGCTGGGAAGTATCCTGAGGATCGCGCCACACGGAGCCGGCTGGTTGCCTTATACGGCCTGATGAACCGAATTCCGGAAGCTGAGCAAGAATTAGACGCGGCGCTGAAGCGAAACCCGAATGACCAGGATGCGCTGTGGCAGAGGGGTCAACTATATTTGGAAACCGGCAAAATCAGCCAGGCCGAAAACGATCTGCAGCGGGTGCTTCGTTTTCGTCCGGACTGGGCTGAGGCGCATTTCGCGTTAGCCAGAGCTCGCGGGCTCAAAGGAGAGGCAAGGAGCGAAAGGCAGGAACTCGCGGAGGCGATTCGGCTGAATCGCAATCTGTTGGAGGCTCGATTGGTCCTGGCGAGGAGCTTTATCGCGATCGGTGATACAAAATCCGCGCTCCAAGTGCTGGATGAAGCGCCGGCGCCACAAAAAAAGACCTTGGACTTCCTGATCGAGCGTAATTGGGAGATGTTACGAACAGGTAACTCGCGCGAGCCTCGCTATTATATTGACGCCATTCTGAAAATAGAGAGAGTGCCCGAGGCAATATTGCAGGATGGCGTAGTTAAATTAGGTGACAAGGACTATGCCGGCGCACGCGGGGACGCAGAGGAAGTGTTAAGGAAAGATCCTGAGAACGTGAAAGCGGCGCATCTGTTAGTAGATAGTTACCTTGCCCAGAAACAGCTTTCGCCGGCGGTGGATCGCGTTCGGCAGTTGGTTTCCCAACGGCCAAGCTCCGCCGCGCTACGTTTCCTTCTGGCGCAATTGCTGGTTTCGAGTAACGACTTAGTTCAAGCCAGAGTTGCGTTCGCGGCAGCCAAGAAAGCCGCCCCTCAATCCTTTGAGGTGGACCTCGCGATGGCAGGCCTGGATGTGGCCGAGAATCGAATCTTCGATGCTCGTCAAAAGCTGAGCGCAATTGTCGCCCGAGACGGCACCAATGTCCGCGCATTGCTATTGCTGGCCGACTTGACGGCACCCATCGATGAGACGGCTGCAATCGCGCTTTACCGGTCTGCGATGGCCGTAGATGCAACCAACGTCATCGCTCTGAACAATCTGGCATATCTGCTAGCTAAGGACAAACCTGACGAGGCGGTGAAGCTTGCGCAGCAGGCCGTGGAACTGGCTCCGGAAAGTGTGGACGTACAGGACACGCTCGGATGGGTCTATTATCGGAAGGGCCTTTACAGCGCCGCCCTTTCGCATTTGCAACTGGCACTACAGAATGCGCCCACGCCGGTGCGCAAGTTCCATTTAGGCATGACTTACTTGAAGACTGGGGAGGACCGATTGGGGAAGGAGATGGTGCGCGCCGCGCTGCTGCAAGATCCGAACCTTGTGAAAACGGAACGCGGTTGGTAGGAGAAAAACCAGTGAGGCAAAACCCTGCCGGCGCTGGCCAAGCTGTCAAATCGCACGGCTTCCCAACAGGATTATATCTTTCGGTACTGGGCCGTACTAGAAGAGGACTGCGCGATTTTGAAACCACTCGCACTTTCTTTTGAAGCATCGAACATGTCATCATCACTCCAGTGAAAGACATCGTCCTGATTGCTATGGAGCCCCTAAAAGGCTCCGTACTTTGTAGGGTTCCCGGCTGTAGCCACAAAGCTTCAGTTCAGATCAACCACTACTTCGGCGTCGATGCTGCGTGCTCATCGGATGCGCGCCTTTCCGGACCTGTTTGCAAAACCCACCTATCCAAGCTGCAGGGGCAGTGGGCGACGTGCGACGTGCCGCAAGCTTTCTAGAACGTGCCGATATCGGCAGCCATCACAACTGGGTTCAGATCCAGGCAACAGGAACCTGAGTCCGTAATCGAATTACCCAGCGCTCAACCGTAGCAAGTTCACACACTCGCTAAACCAAAAACTTGTAATTGACGTATTGGAGGCCCTCAGCGGTGAAGTTATGTTAATATATTCAGATATATTCTCTTTCCGCGAGGAGAGTTCGGTCTTGAGTGCAGCGTCCCAAGTTCTTCCCCATGTTTATACCTGGACGTTTCCAGGCGCCCCGATTCAGATCCGTGTCCAGCTGTCGGTCATCGATGAACTGCAGAGAGGGTTAGTTGAGCCAGGTGGTTCGAGAGAAGGTGGCATTCTCATTGGAGCTACCCCGCGCTTTGGGATTACCGAAATAACAGGATTTCAAGCGGCCTCGACGCTCGATGCTGAAAGCATTGAAACAAGTTTAGAGAAAGCGAACGGCAAGGTCGTTGGGTATTATCGGATCGATCGAGGCGGTTCCCTCACTTTAGACTCGGAAGATCTTCACTTGGCTAGTACCTATTTCCACGATCCGAGTTCTGTAATATTGCGAATCCAGGCTGATAGACCCGAAGCGTCTAGTGCGTGTTTCTTCTTTTGGGACAACGGACAAATCCATGGCGACCTGCCGCTCATGGAAGTCCCGTTTGATCGCGATCAGCTTGCGATCGCCGAGCAGCAGCGACAACTCAGCCAGCCTGCCAGGGCCGAATCGCTACCTGCCATGCCTTTTGAAGCTACGCCTCCCATCGCTTTCCGGGAACGTACGCCTCGATACTGGCCAGCAATGGAGCCGAGGTTGGCGTTGGGCATCGTGGCCGTGGCCGTAGCGGGCGTAACTGGCGTTTATCTCTATTCGAACAGACAGGCGTCGCCACGAAAGGCTCCGGTTGCTACCGTTTCTGTGAAGAATGCAGCTTCGACGGTGATTGCCGCAGTCCCAAAATCCGCCCTGGCATTTACCGTTGAAAGGCGTGGAGCCGATCTGTTGCTATCCTGGAATCGCGAAGCGTCCATTGTCAGCAACGCCACTTTCGGGATGCTACTCATACGCGCGCAAAACGCAAACCGCGATATGTCGCTGACGCCTGAGCAATTGCGCCTCGGGAGCATTCTATACGCTCCGACCACCGATCAAGTCGAAATCCAGTTGAACGTTGTGGCCGGTGAACGAGTGGCGCGCGATTCCGTAATGGTGTTGCTCCCTCGAAAAGGGGAGAAGAGTCCCGTGGTGACAACGGCGCAAAGGGTGGACGCCGCCCTCGATACAGTCCAACTTGTGCCGAATCTGGATGAGCGGCACAATGGTCCAATTCAAGCCGAACACTCAAAACCGTTTGTTGAACCAGTAGCTCCCCGCATCAGCGGAGTAGTCACACCTGCCAGTATTACGGAAATCCCCCCTCGGATCAACTCAGACACCGGCTCCCTCGCAAGTGTCTCCTTTCTAAACACCCAACCTGCGGCTCCCGCCGTTCCAGCCGTACCATTGGCCAATCAAATTGCGGAGCCAACACCCGCCTCACCGACAAAGCCTCTCGCTCAGGCAATTCAATCACCAGTCCCGATCGACAAGGTGATGCCTCGTGTTCCGGAGCCACTGAAGAACACTCTATCTTCTCCCAAAACAGTCGAGGTAAGCCTCACTATCGATGCTGCGGGGAAGGTTGTGAGAGCCGAAGCGGTTGCGGCAAAGGGTTCCAATCCCTATCTCGATCAAGCAGCGGTTGCCGCAGCCTTGCTGTGGAGATTTCACCCTGCTTTCATCAACGATCATCCCGTTCCCAGTACAGCCACCGTGCAGTTCAACTTCACCCCTGGCCGCTAGCAGAAATAAGAGGCCGGGCCAGATTTGCGCATCCAGCCGTCGCCGATGATGAGCTTTCTTCGGATGAGTCCCGTTCGGGTATCAATAATTTTGGGCCGAATGGGTTCAGAAGCGCGCCAGGTACTCGGGGCTGGTGATGAAACCGTTCACTTCCTGGTCCAGCGTGTACGTCCCGGCCGTCAGCCAGTTGTTCCAGCCGTTCAAACCATTGGGATCGCCCGCGCGGCGAAGGAAGCCGATGTACAGCATGTCGGCGTAAACCCGGTTGCCCACCCGGAGTTGAAACTCCTGGCTGGTGATGAACCCGTACATGACTTGCGCGCGTGTGTAGGTGCCATTGTTCAGCCAGGCCACCCACTGCGCGAGGCCGGCCGGATCCGGCGGCCGGTTCAAGACGTTGTTATACGCGAGGGTTACGAATGCCGTGTTGTCCAGGTTGCCGTAACGCGACTGGAATTCCTGCGAGAGCAGGAATTGGTTCAGGATGTCGGTCTGCGAGTACCCGGCGTTCAGGTAGTTATACCAGCCAAACCACCCACCATAATCAGGATCGCGCAGCATGATTCCCAAGTAGAGCTTCGTGATATAGTTGCCGGTGCCATAGAACTCTTGGCTTTGGAAGAATTGCGAAGCCACCTGGGCGCGGGTGTACAGACCGGTATTGATCCAATTCACCCAATTGCTCAGCCCGGCCGGATCGGCTGTACGACTGAGCAGATCGAGGTAGAGTTGCCGTACGAAGGCTTCTGTGTTGGTGGCCACCGGTGGCGCCTGCGTCAGGGTGAACGTCTGGCCGGCTATTGTGAGAGTCGTGGTCTGCCAGAGAACCGTCGCATTGGGTGCGGCCGTGTAGGTTACCGTTCCATTCCCGCTGCCCCAAGGGCCCGCCGTGACCGTCAACCAAGTGGCGCCACTAACGGCCGTCCAGGGGCAACCTGCCGGGCCGGTGACGCTCACCGTACCACTGGCGCCCGCGGCCGGCGCCGAGGCGCTGACGGAACTAATGCCATACGAACATCCTGAACCAAGGAAGGTCACATCGCTGGAAGTGGTCGACGGCGAGCCGCCTCCGGAAACGCTCACCTGGTTCACGACCAGGACCGGAGGATTCGCCGCTACATTCACCACGACCGTGATCGGCGGGTAGCTGGAGCCGGGGTTCAGAAGATCGCTCCGCGTGCAGGCGCTACCGGCGCAGTTCCAGCCGATGCCTGACATGTTCACCAGCGTCAAACCAGATGGAATGATCTCGTTCAACGTCACTGTACCGGTAGTCGATCCGGCATTGAGGGCGTTCATCACCACCACGGTGTAGGCGGCGCCGGCCTGGCCGGCTGGGAAATTACCTAAATGGCTTTTGACAGCGGTCAGCAAAGCATTAGAGCCGCCCAAAACCAACACAGTGCCGGCGATCCCAGTTATCCCAACGGCATTACCGGTGAGGGAGGCCCCCGATGTGTTGGCAACACCGATAGTAATCGATCCGGTTGCGGTTGAAGATAGTGTAACGTTTATGTTGGCAACCGTCCCGTTCTGTATGACATTGGAATTTATGCCTGTTATGAGACACGAATACGTGCCGCTGCCGGCAGCACAGGCAATCGCCTTGCTGGCGGCAACTGCGGTAGGGCCGGCAGTGGCGCTGATGGCGGAAACGAGCCCAGGATTATACGTGAGTTTCCAATAAATGGCCGTGGGTTCACTTCCAGGGAGGGAAGTGAGAGATAAATTCAACACTGCGGTAGCACTCGGGAGGGCTTGACCTGCCGAGAGTATCAGTGACGCTGTTTGTCCATAAGCCCCCGCTATAAACACAATGCCCAGAGAAAACAGCGGAATGGCACGCCGCAATTCAGTGGCTAAACTCTTACTGGACAGGAGTTTCCTGTGTGCGGAGGGATTTGCCATCATTAAGTCTCTGATCGGCCGGTGCTGAACCGTTCGACAGAGCTTACGATAACTTTTAAGTCCTGTAGATTCAACGCTATCCTTAGGGAGGTTATTATTAACTGACAGAAGTCACTGCGCGAAACCGGAACCGGTTGGCTGCACACGCCCTGAGAACCAGAGACAGCGCGGGAGCGCGATCAAGGACGAAAAGATATCGAGTCCGTAGGCCTAGCCGGCCCAGGGCTTTTCAACGCTTCAGACAGGCTGTTACTACAATCTGTGTACTACAGAAGTTGAGCGAGAATCTCATGGGCCGATTGCGACTCCGGAAAGTTCGGATTAACTGGAGTGCGCCCACGAGCAGACGATTATCAAGCCCCTAAGTTGCACATGCGGGGCGGGCACTGTGGTACACTGCCGCCGTTATCTTTGAAGGCAAGACGTGAAGCTCAATGCGGTCAATTTACTTTGACGTGCAGGGGTTCAGCCGGACATATTGGGACCTCTTTGTCGCGGCTGGATTCTCGGTCGGCGTGTTTTATCTATTCGCGGCGGTATTAGCGTGACAGCTAGGTGGCCTTCCGGCAGAGACTTTGGCGGTCATGCGCGTCACCTGTGTGGACGACTGCAACTTCAGGGATTGTTTCGGACGAGCCGCGCAACGTGTCCCGCCGCTGCGGGGCGCGTGTGTGCAAGGCTCGGGGCCGTGGTTGATTCCTTTCCCTAGCCAGTTTCGTTTTGCGCCGCCACGCCCTGTGAATCCGGAGACCAGCCAACTAGATTTCCTTTTTTGAAACCAGTTGCAGATTCGGCCTCTGCTCCTTCCGAGCCGGCACCGTGTTCGGCGGTGCTGGAACCGCAGCGGAGGGGCGAAAAGAGGCCAGTTTTTTCATGCACATCCGTGCGGACGCTAAGACGCCCGGCCTCTGCCTCTGTCAGGCAATAGAGCGTTTCCGCTGAATTCTTCGAAGGAGAAGAAACGCAACGGCACCCAGCAGTAAGATTGACTTTGGCTCCGGAACCGACGCATTTCCCAGTGAGATTTGCATAGTAACGGCGGTATCGAAGTAGTGGCAGTCCGGACTAAAGCCGAATGCGAAATCACCCCCGTTGTTAATGTACGATGCGAGAGTAGTCAAGTCCGTCGCACTGAACGTATAAGTATAGTTCACAGGTGAGCCTGGGCCAGCAAATGAGTGCGTGCCGTCCTGTGTTCCTGCATGGCCAAGGTCATTCGCATGGTCGGGAGTATCGTTGGCTCCCACAGCGACGAGTCCTTTCGCGGCACTCCCGTTGGCCGTAAGGGAGTATCTCCAATCTCCACCGCCGTTGGCACCCACACTGTTGGTGTTGTTGTGCAGGAAATCATCATTCCAGTTAGCAATACCAACGTCGCCCGCATTCGTGTCGACCTGGATAGAGTTCACCGCACCGCCACTAGGTACCGAATTCTTACTATTTGGTGAATCCAGCAGGTCAATGTAGAGGCGGTTCTGATTGGTATCCCAATTATTGATTTGGGTGAATGCAATCGTCGCACTCAAGACCGTTTTCCCTGCCAAACTAATACCGTTGAATCCCCACGTGTAGATGTCGTGATGGTCAATCTGAGTAAGAGGACTGCTGCCGGACTGTTGGGCGCATAACCCCGTGGTAAACCCAGAACACGTGTATTGATCCGCAAACGCGATACCAGGAAGCGCAAAAGCGGCTACAGCGAAGAGCGATAGGAAAGATCTTTTCACGTTTGATTCCTCCATTGACCGGTCACCATTAAGCAATCTGTCTGCCAAATATATTCGGCAGTGTAGACTATTGAATTTAATCAGCTTAACTCTTTCGGCAGCGGGTCCGACATACGAGTTTTTGGTATTAGTTCGGAAAAAACCCGATTTTGCCCCGCCTGATCCATCGGACCGCTACTACGTTAAGGTATGGTTGCGGTTTCCGCCAGCTTGGGGTCTACTGCCAATGCAGCTGCCATCAATCGGGCACCCTCGAGTGATTTTCCAAGCTGCTTGTACGCAAGGCCGAGGTGATACTGGATCGCGGGTCTTACTCCTTTGGCGAGTGCTCCCTCAAGTTCCCTCGCAGCCATTGGGTACATGCCTTTCCGGTAGTAGATCCAACCCAATGTGTCCTGGATTTGGGAGCTTTCCGGCGCTAGTTCTTTCGCCTTCTGCGCGTATTTCATGGCCTCGTCAAGCTGCTGGCTGTCGCGCGACAAGGCAAATGCCAGGTTATTGAGGGCGAAGATGTTCCGGTCTTCTGCCGCAACCACTTTTTTGTAATGTTCAACGGCGTCGCTGTAATTGTTGCTGGCATCCTCAACCTCGCCCATTAACATGTGAGCGTCGGCATTCCCCTGATCTGCCGCAATCAGGGCTGCTAGCGTCCGTCGGGCATTGTCCAGTCTGCCCTCGCTGTAATCCAGGGAAGCCACCATTAATTGTGGAGAGGCATCTTGCGGAGCGGCGCCCTTGGCTGCTGCCAGCGCTTGGCGCGCTTCCGCCCGCTGATTGTTTTCTACTAGCCAGTCGGCCCAAAACATCTGCAAGGGCTCCGATTTTGGCCGTTGCGCCACCAATTGCCTGATCCGCTCCGTGCCTGCACGCTCCTGTTTCTGGGCCAGGTATGTCTGGGCTAGGATGGTTAAAGCCCGGACATCTTCCGGGTTTGCTTTCAACACCTCTTCCAGCGAGACCCTGGCGCGCGCGAAATCCTGCGCTGCGAATTTCAATACTCCATCTTGCAGAAGAACTTCGGGAGTTTTAGCGGCGGCCAGCACCGCATCCACGCCTTTGCGAGCCTCACCGGACTCGCCCAGAGCAATCAATACCCAGTTGTGCGCGATCACGTACGGTAGAGTGCGCTTTTCCGCAGGCTGGGCGCTCTCCAAGGTCGCCAGCGCGGCTTTCGCGCCATTTGAAGCGAGCAGGGCCTCCGCTAAATCCATCCGGACTCGCAGCGAGTCGGGCGCCATCCGCAGCGCCTCATTCAGCTCCTGCTTCTGCTCGAGCACCGACCCTTGCGCCCGATAGATCTTGGCCATGAGGTAGTGAGCCTGGGCCGACGGATCGCTGCGGAGAACGACGTCGAGGTCGCGTTTCGCTTCGTTGAGTTTGCCCGCCCGCAGATAAATCTGGCTCCGCTGGAGGAGCGCTTCCATGTCCCTTCCATTACTTTTTAAGGCCGTGTTAAGCAGCGTTTCCGCCTCGGCCGGTTTGTTCGCTGCGAGGTATCCGGCAACCAGCGCGCTCCGAGCGATGCGATCATTCCGGTCTGCCTTCACCAGCCGTTCTAATTCGGTAATCGCATCAGCCCTGCGGTTCTGCTGCATTAGGAACACGGCATAGGCTAATCGGTGCTCGTTCTGTGGTAGCGCGGCGATTTGTTTGTAAGTCTGTTCCGCGCCGCTTTTCTTGCCAGCCCTCAGCTGAACGGCGCCTAGAGCAGTCAGTGCTCCCGCGTTATTCGGGTCGAGCTCGACTGCCTTACGAAGTACCCCTTCAGAGTCCGCCAGCTTGCCCGTCACCGCATACAGAGTTCCCAGGGCCGCAACAGTATCAGACGACTTCGGCGACAACTCCACGGCCTTTTTCAAGATCGCTTCCGATCCCTGGAAATCCTTCTGGGAAAGCTTCACCTGGGCCATCGCGATTGCCGATTTCAGGTGCTGGGGCGACCTCTCCAGGACCTCGCTCAAGTACCTCTCTGCGTCCTCCGGTTTTCCCATCTGTGCCTGTGTCGCGGCCAACATATACAAAGCATCGTCATCGCTCGGATTCGCAGTCAGCACCGTCTGGATGCGCCCCACGGCATCTTTCGTTAGCTGCTGGTTGTGCGTCTGGATCATCAGCTCGGCCAGCTTCAGTTGCGCCGCGCTGTGCTTGGGATTCAGTTCCGTAGCTCTGCGCAAGGCCACAACCGCTTCTTTCACGCGAGCGGAATTCAGGTAAGCCAGGGCAAGTTCGTAATACGGCTCAGCGTCCCGCGGATGCACTTGACCGGCGTTCAGAAAGTCTAAAGCCGCCTGGCTGTAATCGTGGCTTTCCAGCTTCTTCTTGCCGCTGGCGATAAATCGGGCGTACTTCTCCTCCGGCGTACGCGAGCAGGCGCCTGCGAAAAGAACCGCAACCGCTAGACCCGCGACAACCTGCGTCTGCTTCCGCGACGTGAACACTCGTCCTCCCACCGCTTCGCGCAGGGTAATTTCCTGGATGACGTTATCTAACCACAATGTTCGAGACTTGGACGAAACGGCTAAACATGCTAAGTCTATCCACATTGCAACTCCAATTCCAAACCTGGTGTGCGGTTTGATGAACGAAAGCCAGCTCTGTCAGGAAAGGCCGTACGGGCCCACCGACTATTCCCGAGAGGGGTGCCGGGGAGGAAGCCGCAATGACCTAAGAGAAAGAGAAAGCTCTGGTGGTACTAAAGGTACTGCAATTGGCCAAAAACTCGAAAAAAGACCCAAAATCTTGCAGGCAGATCCGAAAGGAGGAGTCACGCTTCCATCGAGAAACGGAGCTAATTTCGGCGCGATAGGCCGTCGCCAGGAAGCGACAGTGTTCTGGCATTACCTATGAGGCGTTTTAGTTTTGGGTCTTAGCCGGCAGGGCAAGTTCC
>Ga0207090_1194_pt1 | contig 11246 bp, 9 predicted proteins | sample Alteio_BWMinHeat_50_FD_153565 | JGI IMG/M metagenome (GOLD analysis project Ga0207090, IMG submission 153565) | Enriched cells from forest soil in Barre Woods Harvard Forest LTER site, Petersham, Massachusetts, United States -... | ecosystem: Environmental > Terrestrial > Soil > Temperate forest >...
CGTTGTGCCAAGCGGGCGGCGTGTGGAGGCGGGGAGAGAATGTTGAGTCCGCGAATGCTCTGGAGATCAAACCATCGCTCGAATGCCCTGGCTAATCGTACTGGCGAATGATAATGGACATAAAACGTTTTCCCGCGAAATCCGGTTGCCGGTACATTCCTTCTCAAACGGCGAAACGCTGCTCTGAAATCGAATCGGGAGAGTCCGGCGACGGTCTCCCATAAGCACAGCCGCGGCATAACCACACCGACGAAGTAGCCTCCTGGTTTAGTCACCGAAGCGGCCTGCTCGGCTACAGTGTCGAGCCGTTCGGTACAGTTCAATCCGCCAAAGTTGGAAAGTACAAGGTCGAAGGCTGTCTTTGCGACCGGATCCATGCAGTCGAACGAACAAACCAGAAATTTGGCAGGCACAGGTTCCCTGACACTTTTTCGTTGAGCGCGCTCGATCATCTTCGGAGCGAGATCAACGCCGACGACGTTGTGGCCTTTCCGCGCAAGGGCAATGGCATCGATGCCGGTTCCGCAATTGATATCAAGAATGGACGCCCCAGCAGGAACAAGTGAGTCGATCGCGTCGTAAATTGTTTTCCTCAAACGCCGGGTAATCTCGTTTTCAAATTCTTCGTCGAAGATATCAGCGACGTTGTCAAACGATTCCAGCACCTGGTCTGTGTGCGTCGGCATCACTTCCTCACGTGGGCTACAGGCAACTTCTCTTGCACACTGAGCTTTCTTAAATCCATCGGCAGTGTCATGCCGTGGTAGATCATGGCAGCAACCAACCGAATGGATCTTGGGCTAATGGCTGTGGGCCGTGTCAGGAGCGCCTGCACCGTACGAACCCCTCTCCAGATTATGAACTTTTTGTGAACCACGCGGTGCAACGTGCGGTAGAAATCGGGCGAATACTCACCACAAAACATCAACTGCAAGTCCTGGCTATCCACCCAGTTCTGCTTTTCCCCGAGCTGCTTTTTCACTCGCTCGTAAAACGTCGTGCCCGGTAATGGGTAAGATACCGAGATCCCGATTTCATCCGGCTGGCAATGTTTCACCATGCGCAAGGTGCTTTCAATGTCCCCTTTCGTCTCACCGGGATAGCCAAACTGCAGGAAAAAGCCAACTTGAATCCCAATTCCATGAAGAAGAGTTGTGGCCGCGCGAATCTGTTCTACCGTTGTTCCTTTCTCCATCGCATCGAGAACCTGCTGTGAGCCGGATTCGGCTCCTATCCAGACAGTGCCGCACCCGGCGTTTTTCAAATGCCGAATGCTGTCCTCTTTCAGGAGCAGGTCCACTCTCGACAGGCATTTGAACGGAATCTTCGCTTGTGCCCGGTTCACCACGTCGTCGAATTTCGTTACCCAGCCGGACTTGAGCCCAAAAATATCATCCGCGAACGAGATACGGTCAGGTTTCGCCAGTTCTTTCAGGAGGAGCATCTCCTGGACCACGTTTTCGGGACTTCTGCTGTGATAGACCTGGCCATATATCGGTTTTGCACACCAATTGCAGTGGAACGGACAACCGCGCGTTGTCACCATATTGAGAGCAAAATAGCCGTGGCGTTCGGTCCAGGCCCTTCGATAGCGGTCGAAGTCCACCAGGTCCCAGGCGGGGAACGGCAGGAGGTCGAGGTCCTCCAAAACCGCTCGCCTGGCGGTCCTGCGAGTAACACCGTTATGGTGAAACGCAAGTCCGTTAATACGTTCCGGCGTTTTTTCGGTGTTCCCGAGAAGATGTTCCACCAACTCCGCCAATGTGATTTCCGCCTCACCGCAGATGATGTAATCAGCTCCTTGAGAGAGATATTGGTCCACGTGGTCCGTCGCATCAGAACTGAAAATGATGACCTTACATTCGCGTTCTTTGGCGAATCGAGTCATGGCAAACGCAGCGTCTCGCATGCGGCTGAGACACATTTTAGTGAGGTAGTTGAAGCAATCGTCGTAAATCACCACGATTTTGGGACGATGCCGTTCAATGGCGGCGACGATCTCGTCTTCTTGTTTTGCAAGCGAAACATCATGCAAAGCAACAGATATTCCACGGCTTCGCAGGTAGGCTGCAGCGTAGAGAGTGCCCAACGGCGGGTAAGGCATCATCGCTCGATACTCCTTGGGGTCAAAGTGCAGGAAGTACGAGTGTGTGAGAAGAACCTCAGGCATTACTGGATCCTATAGGAAACACTGCCCCCGGTGCATATTCCTTTATTTCGGCAATCAAACCAGGCAAATTCCCCCGAACGTATTTTGTCGAATCCTGAAGGACAATCTGGCTGAACGCCTCAACGCTGGAACGGTTCTCCCGCAATTGACGATACCGTGCTTCATCACACAGCCGTACGCTGCCATTTTGAATCACCAGCATAATGTCCTCGGGATTGACTGCGAACCATGCCGCGAGATCATCCTCGCCGCCGCCCGCTCGTTTTGCGACGACGATATCCGCCTGTCCGCCTTCCCGGAGAATCCCCTTTCTTGGCAATCGCCACACGGTGGCCGGAGTCTGGGTGACGGATTGAAATAAGGCCTCGTCGGTCATCATTCCCAGTTTTCTCGCCAGGCGTAGTTGTTCCCATAAGTTCCAACTGGCGCTCAGGGTGGAGTCCGTACCGAAGACTACGGTTGTCTTCCGTTGCAGACGCGGAATGTCGGCGGTCCGGTTCAGTAGAAAGTAGTTTGAATCCGGGCACCAGACCAGAGCGGCAAACGCACTAGCCTGTTCTTCGTTCATGGCCACACCGTGAACGCCGATCAGTTCTCTCCTGAAGACATTCCATCGGATCAGCGTGTCAATGTCGTTGAGTGACTGGCCGTCCGTGCCTTCGCCGGCATGGATAACAAACGGCCAACCTCTGGCAAACGGATTATTCAATTTCAGTTTCCAATGCGGTTCCTGTTGGACGGAGTGCAGCACATTGCATTGCTGGAACACGTCGATCACCGGATCGGAGAGCCGCAGATGTTCTCCGTGCTGCACCACGGTGGTCACTCCATTAAGGAGATTCTTATACAGCCCCCATTGTGTGCGCAGCGGTTGAGGAATATTGAGAATTGCATCGATCGTCTTTCGGTTCACTGCATGTATGTCGGCGCCCCACTGCGGACAATTGGAGTAGATCCGGTTGCCCAGCCGGGGAAACAGGTTGAAATCAAGATGGTCGTGGGAGTTGATCAAACCAGGGAACGCTATGGCGTCATCGAAATGGAAACGAGTGGATCGGTCGTCCTGGCCATCGTGGTCAGGCAGGTGCATAGAGGCAATCGTACTGCCCTCAATGTTGATCCTGCCTGGGCCGTGGTTCATCAGATGAACGCCGTGCAGCGAAATCATGCCTTCTTCAGGCGCCATCCATAAATAATGGGCGTATTCTGGAAACGTTCATAGCTGTGCAGGGCATTCTGTTCCACATAGTAATGCTTTAGCGTTTCGTCGATCTTCAGCTCCATGAAATCCGCTTCGGCCCAGTTCAGTTTCAGAGTCAACTGCGTGATTTCCTCTATCGAGTGGATATGGTTCCTGATGGAAATCAGTTGCCCGCCGTGGCGGAACGTGCGGTCAGCGCCCTTTTCCAGCGCGGCAGGATGGTAATCGGTCAGGATGACCTCCCCCTGGCTCCTTAAGACCCGGTTCCATTCCGTGAAAGCAGCCGTTAAGTTGGCGATGTGGGCAATGGCCAATGTGGAGATGATCGCATCGGTTGAGGCATCCGCCGTTTCATGCAACTTATTGCCCTGGAGCAGCCAGGTTCGTGCTGCAGAGTGTTTTTGCCGCAGACGCTTCAGCATCTCCTCTGAAACGTCGTAGCCGGACAACGCAGCGGGTTGGTGCCGCAGTATTTGATCCCAGTGTCTGCCCGTGCCGCAACCAATATCCAACACCGCCTTGTTTTGCAGATTGACCTGGGCTAGAAGATGGATGAAGACTTTTTCATCCAGGCGCAACATCAGGTTTGGCGGTTGATCGTCATATGTCGCCGCCCAAAGATCATAGCCTGGCGCTGGTTCGACCTCACGGGAGCGAGTGGAACCGCGGAGATATCTTACGATTTCGCTTAAGCGCGACATGGGGGACACCTTCTCGCGCGCTATTATGGAGGGAAAACCGGGCCCCGACGGGGGAAATCCGCCTCAAATCGAGATTTTGAAATTGGACGAATCCTGCATCTCAAATCCGAAATCCCGAAATATCAGATTGGACAGGGACGTGCTTTTCCACTCGTCATGGGTGCCAACCCCAAAAAAGCGGAGGAACTCCAGCAACGGCTTGTTAACTTTGCCGCGCGGACTACCCGGGTTGCCAAGGTGCTTCCACGAACTGAGGAAGGCCGATATATATGTGTGCAGCTTATGCGTTCCGGTCTCGCGGCGGCTCCCAACTATGCTGAAGCCAGAGCCGCCGAAAGTCGTAGAGACTTCATCCACAAGCTGCGTATTGTGCTCAAGGAACTCAGCGAGACCCGGACATGGCTGGAACAAATCGTAGCAAATGGTCTCCTTTCCCGCGACAAAATGACAGCGATTATCGCGGAAAACCAGGAACTTTGCTGGATCGTGGCGGCCTCAATCAAGACAGCCCGCGGATCGGGCGGTCCAATCTGATATTTCGGGATTTTGGATTTGCAATGCAGGATTCGTCCAATTTCAAAATCTCGATTTGAGGCGGATTTCCCCGGTCTGGCTGGGATTTTTCTGCTAAACTTACCGCCTCCGAAAACTCACCCCCACTGGAGTTTGATGAAAATCGCGTTTGACGGCACAGTCCTCCACGGCCGAAAGTCAGGAGTGGGCTATTACTGCGAGGAGCTGCTGAGGGCGATGCTCGCGGCGAATCACGAAGATGAGTTCCACGTGTTTTCGCATCTGCCGTTGAAGGTGCACCTTCCGTCGTCGAATGGGAACCTGAAATTCACCAATACCGTTCACTTTCCGATCCGTGCGGTCTATCTTCATGCGCTGCTGCCGAAAGTGCTCGATGAACTGCAGCCGGATTTGTGTCACTACACGAATTTCCTGGCGCCGATCTATGAACAACGGCCCTACGTTGTGACGATTCATGACATGGGTCTGGAGACTTTGAGTGACGCGCATCCACTGGCGAAGCGGTTGTACACCAAACGGCTCGTTCCGCGCGTCGCACACAAGGCTCGATTGATCATTACCAACTCGGAGTATTCGAAGTGGGAGATTGTCCGATACCTCGGAATATCGGAAGACCGTATTCGCGTCACGCCGCTGGCCGCGTCGCCCGAGTTCAAGCCGGTGACGGCTCCGCCCGCGGCGAATCCTTACTTTCTGTATGTGGGGAACCTCGAGCCGAGGAAAAATCTGGAGCGATTGATTGAGGCATTCGCGAGGATGCCGCGGAAGGATCATCAGCTCGTTATCGTGGGAGACCGCTGGTATCACGGAGATGCGGCGGAGCGGAAAGCGCGGTCGCTGGGATTGAATGGCCGCGTGAAGTTCATGGGCTATGTTCCGCGAGGCGACCTCCCGGCTCTGTTCAGTGGCGCAGCGGCGTTTGTCTACCCTTCGTTATTGGAGGGTTTCGGCATGCCCATTCTCGAGGCGATGGCCTGCGGCGCTCCGGTGATCACGTCGAACAATTCGTCGATGAAGGAAGTAGCGGGTGGTGCGGCGGTGCTGGTCGATCCGCGCGACCTCGGTGAAATGACGGAAGCGCTCGCGCGGTTGGCGGAGGACGAGGGACTGCGTGAAGAGTTGTTGAAGAAAGGCTTGCAGCGGGCGGGGGAATTCTCGTGGGAGAAGACGGCAAGCCTGACGCTGGATGCTTATCGGGAAGCCCTCGAACGGCCAAAACCGGCGGCATCCTGTCTGCCCAGGGCAGGATCCACAATTGCGGCGATTCGGAAGACCGTGGACTACGCAAAGCTGTTTCAGTACCCCTTGAAACGAGACGAACTGCGGGAGCGCCTGTTTGACGTCAAGGTCGATGACGTCGAATTCGAGCAAGCGCTGAGATCGATTCAATACCAGCCCGGCGAGGATCTTATCGCGTTACGCGCCGAGCGGGAGAAAATCAGTGATCAGGCGATTCGCGAGGTCCATCCGCACCTTCGCACCCTGGCATCGATGCCATTTGTCCGTATGATTGCTCTCTCCGGCTCAACCGCGCACCGGAACATGACCACGACCGAGGACGTTGACCTCTTCATCGTCGTCGAGGACGGAAAGCTCTGGGCGGTGTTTCTCACTGCCATGGTGTGGGCGAAAGCAAAGGGCTTGAGAAAGCGGCTTTGCATGAACTACGTGATCAGCGATGCGGCGCTGCCGCTCTTCGAGCACGATGTCTTCACTGCGCAACAGGCGGCATCTCTCAAGCCGGTGTACGGCAAATCCATTTACGACACCTTCATTGCGGCGAATCCATTCATTGTGCGCTGCTTTCCGAATTTCGAAGCGCCGCTCCACCGCAACTTTTATCCGGAATTGGCGCCGCGAAAGTCGAAAGGCATCTTTGAAGCGTTGCTGCGCATTGGGCCCATCCAAATTGCCGAGCGCTTGAGCAGAAGCATTCTTGGCCGCTATCTGGGCCGCAAAGTCGGTCCGGAATCCGACGTTCAATTGGACGCCCGCCGGTTGAAACTACACCTTCACAGTCACAAGCAGGATGTTTTGAACCAGCTTTGAGGCTTCTTGAATCCAGGTCAGACCAGACGCGGGAAACGGAAATTTTGAAATCGAACGAATCCTGCACCTCAAATCCGAAATTTGAAATTTCGGATTTGAGGTGCAGGATTCGTCCGATTTCAAAATTTCCGTTTCCCCTCTGTGTTTAAGTTCTGACTACGCGCCGGCCCGGGTTCGTTCGCTCCAGCCTCGCAACAGAGTCATCAACAGAATCCGCAAATCCAGTGCCAGGGACCAATTGTGAACATAATAAATGTCGTGGCGGAGCCGTTCGTCGAGGCTGGTGTAACCGCGCCAGCCGTGGATTTGCGCGTAACCGGTCAAACCGGTTCGAACGCTGTGGCGCAGGTCGTAATCTCGATGTTCCCTGCGGAATTCGCGCGTGAACTCCGGACGTTCGGGCCGTGGTCCGACGAGACTCATGTCGCCGCGCAGAATATTCCATAACTGAGGAAGCTCATCGAGGCCGGAGCGCCGCAGGTAATAGCCGATCTTTGTGCAGCGCGGATCCTGCGGTACGGACCAGATGGCGCCGAGGTCACGTTCCGCATTCTCCTGCATCGTCCGGAATTTGATAATCGTGAAGCGGCGGCCGTTCAGGCCGACGCGGATTTGCCGATACAGGATCGCGCCGCCGTCCGCCATGCGAATCGCCAGAGCGACGATGACGAAGACGGGCGCGAGGAAAATCATGGCCGCCACGCTCACGCTCACGTCGAGGCATCTCTTCATCAGGCCCGGTAATCCTGTAACGGAGCTATGCGGGCTGGCACTCCGGGATGCGGGATTCCGCTTTACTTTCGGCCCGCTCCGCGATGAATTTGCGAATCTTGGTTTTGAAGGCTTCACGAGAAAATGTCTCCACCTGGCGCCGGACCTGCTCCTCAGGCCACGCCATCGATTCAAATCGACGGACCGCACGCACGATTTCATCCGCGTGCTGTTCCGCGAAAAGAATTCCGTTCACTCCATCCTGAACTGTTTCTGCCGAACCGCCTGCGCCAAATGCAATCACGGGACAGCCACAGGCCTGCGCTTCGACGGCGACCATCCCGAAATCTTCCCGAGCCGCAAATACAAGACCTCTGGCGCTTCTGAACAGCCGCCGCAATTCTTCGTCCGTTACCCAGCCCCGGACATCGATGTTACTCCCGGCCATGTTTCGCAGCCTTTTCAATTCCGGCCCGCTGCCGGCAATGACGAGCCGCCGTCCGAGTTTGTTGAATGCTTTGACGGCCAGGTCGAAACGTTTATAAGGAACTAACGCTCCCGCCGCCACATAGAAATCCTGACGAGGCGAAGCTGTCGATGACGTATAGAACTGCGTGTCCACAGGCGGGGGAATGACCTCGGCGTCCCGCCCATAGTAGGTGCGGATACGCTCGCGGACAAACCGGGAGTTGGCGATGAAGTGACTGACGCCGCCCGAGGTCCGGCAGTCCCAGCGCTGCATGCGCGGGCGAAGGCTTCGCATCACAAGGCCTCTGAGTGGATCGAACGCGTAGTCGTCTTCGGCGTCCCACACATATCGCATCGGCGTGTGGCAGTAGCAGATGTGCGGCGCATTCGCCGAGCGCACGCCCTTCGCAACCGCATGACTCGAACTGATCACGAGATCATGTCCAGCCAGATCGAACGACTCCATCGCGGCAGGGAACAACGGAAGCAGATTGCGATAGTGCCGGTACACGCCTGGAACGCGATTCAGCCACGACGTTACAATGCGATGCGATTCGATGAAAGGCGAGACTTTTCCCCGCTCATGGAAGAGCGTGTAAATGCTGGATTCAGGGAACACTTCCAGGAGCGCTTCGAGAACCTTCTCGCCTCCACGCATTCCGTTTAACCAGTCGTGGACTATTGCGACGCGCATATAATCGGATTCGGCAACTATAACATGAAAGTCACGGCAGGACTGGTGCTGGCGGGAGCCTTGCTCTTCGGTTCCTCGATCGCTCATCCCTTTCATTTTGATGACATTCTGATCACGAACGACAGCAACGTGACGAATCCTGCGCGCTGGGCGCACTTTTTCAATCCGCTCTATCTGCGGCAGGTCACGTTCTTCACGTTCTATTTGAACAACCTTGCGGGTGGCGTCAATCCCGCGGGTTATCACCTCGTCAACGTCGGAATTCACATCGCCAACGCAGCCCTGCTGTTTTTCCTGCTGCAAAAGTCTGCAGGGCAGTGGTTGGCTGCCGCGGCGGCTGCCCTGTTTCTTGTCCATCCGATCCAGACGGAGGCCGTGCTGTATATTTACCAGCGTTCAACGCTGCTGGCGTGCTTGTTTTCGCTGTTGGGATTGATTGCGCTCTCGGAGAAGAGGAACTGGCTGGCCGCCGGAATGTTTCTTGTCGCATTCGAAAGCAAAGAATCCGCGCTCGCCATACCGCTCGGGATAGGGCTGCTCGGCAGGTATGCGGCCGCGGGTTTTGAGCCGCGTTCCCTGAGGCCAGAACGGGCGTTGAAACCAGCGGCTGGATACTTGTTGCTGATAGTTGTCATTGTGTTTGGCGCAGTCACTCTCGGCTTGTTGGAACATGCGAACGAAACCACGGTCGGCGTTGGAATTGCCGGTAAAGTCCGTCCAGCCCGATACCTTCTAACCGAAACCCGAGTCGTTTTCACATATCTTCGCCTTCTCGTCTTTCCACACCCGCAATCGCTTGAATACGATTTTCAAGATGCCGGTGGCTTTCTCTCTGTCGCCGGCGTCGTATCGCTGTTGCTCATAGGCTGGCACTTTCGCCAGACTATTCCAGGACTCTGCATTCTCGCGTTCTTCATACTCCTCGCTCCAACCTCGAGCATCATTCCCAGCGCCGATGCGGCTTTCGAGCATCGTCTCTACCTGCCGATGCTCGCGTTTTCAATTCTGGCCGCACACCTTGTCTCGAAGATGCCGAAGCGCACCTGGATTGGCGTTGCCGTGGTTGCGATCCTCGCGCTCTTGACCTTCCGCCGGGAGAGCGTTTGGGCGTCGGATATTTCGCTCTGGGAAGACACGGCCCGGAACGCGCCGGGCAAGGCTCGCGTCTGGTTCAATCTCGGCGGCGCTTATCTGAGCACGGACCCGGAAAAAGCGCGAACGGCGCTCCTTCGCGCGCTTGACTTGCAGCCTCATTTTCCAGAGGCGCTTTATGACCTCGGCGTCATTGAGCAGGGAAGAAACAATTGGAGTCTGGCACTGGCATTTTATGAGCGCGCAGTGGCGCAGCAGCCGGACTATTGGCCAGCTTGGAACAACATGGGGAACACATTGTCCGCGATGGGACAAAATTCTCGAGCCATGGAGTATTTCCAGAGAACTTTGAGCTTGAATCCGGACTATTGGCCAGCGCAATATAACATTGCCATTGTGCATTTCTTGAGTGGCCGGTACACGGAGGCCGTTCGCAGGCTCAGGATCGTTCTGGATTGGCGGCCGGATTTCCGTGAGGCGCGAACGCTGTTGGCAATGAGTCTTACGCGGACAGGCGATCGCGCTGCGGCCGACAGGGAATGGAAGAAACTGGGTGAAGCAAATGCGGCAGAATCTCGGAACACCCCCACGATGATTTTGGCGCCACGTCGACCCTAACCGATTGCACCGGCTTAAGGAGAAACGATGAAGCGCATTCCTTTGATTCTTTTTTGGATTCTCACCGCGACGTTGGTTTGCTCTGCGCAGACGACATTCTACTATCCGCATGTCGCGGATGGCGTGCAGAGTGGAGGAACCTCCTGGAAAACGACGATTTTTCTGACAAACCCCGCAGCGTCGGGAACTGCAAGCGGCACCATCACGTTTACTCAGGAAAACTCCACCGTAGGCGGCGCGGGCTCCGCTTTCAACCTCAGTTTCACGGATCAAGCCGGAGCTCCCGCCGGCAGCGGCAACGTGATTCCGTTCTCGATTCCAGGCGGCCAGACCAGGAAGTACGTATCCGCGGGTAACACAGCTTATGCCGGTGGCTTCGCCACTGTCACTACAACAGCCGGCACGGTGAGCGGTACCGCGCTCTTTTCCGAATTTGGTCCGTCTGGCCGGTTGATTGGCGAAGCCGGTGTTCCCTCGGTTCCTGCCGTTGCAAAACAGGTCATATTCGTGGATACGGCGGGCGGATTCAACATTGGAGTCGCCTATGCGAATCCTGGCCCGAGCGCCGCAGCCGTGACACTCTCACTGATAAACGCTTCAGGCGTGTCTGTTTTGCCTACGGTAGGACAGAACCTGGGACCAGGGAATCATTCTGCCTCTTTCACTTCCGGGATATTCCCAACCGCAGCGCAACTGACCGGCACCATGCAGATCAGCAGTACCACACCGCTGGCTGCAATCGCGCTTCGATTCGACCCGACGTTCACGGTCTTCACGACGTTGCCGCCGGTCACACTGGCTTCGCTGATCAACCCGGCAATGGAGTGGCTGCAGCAGCGTGCCTGGCTGACCCCGCTGACATCCGTCGCGAGGCTGCTCGGCGCATTCCAGTGGCGCCTTGGATAGGGAACTCGGGGCGGTTTTGCCGGTTGGTTTGAGGCGCATCGGATCACTCCCCGCCTTTGCAACGTGTCAGGCCCGGTAGGCCTGGTCTCATGGAAGGAACTA
>Ga0207090_1196_pt1 | contig 10901 bp, 6 predicted proteins | sample Alteio_BWMinHeat_50_FD_153565 | JGI IMG/M metagenome (GOLD analysis project Ga0207090, IMG submission 153565) | Enriched cells from forest soil in Barre Woods Harvard Forest LTER site, Petersham, Massachusetts, United States -... | ecosystem: Environmental > Terrestrial > Soil > Temperate forest >...
GACCTGTGCTTTGTTGTTTCGGCTGCGGATTGGCCGACAGATGCGGGCAATGCGCAACGAACGAACTGGCAGAAAGATGAAACGATCCTCACTCCGCAGAACGTCTCGACTCTCTCAATCCTCTGGAAAGTGAAACTCGTTAACGCGCCCCGGCAGATGCACTCCCTGCTTCCCGCTCTGATCGCCGGTCAGGTTCGCACGAGCAACGGCGTCAAGCAGATCGTGATTGCTGCCGGTGTATCCGACAACATTTATGCGATAGACGCGAACAACGGCGGGATTCTCTGGAAGAAGCATTTCGAATATCCACCTCCGGCAAGAAATGGCCGCCCTACAGATCCGCTGTGTCCCGGCGGCCTGACCGCGACGCCGGTAATCGCGCCGCCGTCGCCAGCTTCAGAAGCGAGGACTCTCTATGCTCTGGCAGGCAACGGCGCTCTCCATACGATCGATCTCGCGACGGGTTCAGAAGCCGCGCCGCCGATTCCGTTTGGATACCCCAACGGCAAAGCTTATGCGCTGAACCTCTGGAACAACGTGATCTTTACAACGACGTCGCAGGGGTGCGCCGGCAATCCGAATCAGATATGGGCAGTGAATCTCAGCGATCCGCAGAAGAGAGTCATGACCTTTAATCCGGGAAGCGGCGGGTTATGGGGGCGGGCCGGAGCGGCCATCGATTCGAACGGGATCGCGTGGGCGCCGACGGGTGACGGCACTTACGATCTCGCCACCAGGCGCTACGGCAATGGCTTGATCGGCGCGCGTGTCGAAGGGACTGAGCTGGAGCTCCGCGACTGGTACATCCCTTCGAATTGGGCATGGCTGGTCAAGAAGGATCTCGATATGCAGGTCACTCCCGCCATCTTTAGTTACAAAGGAAGAGAACTGATGGTTACCGGGAGCAAGGAATGTCGAGTCTACCTGCTCGATACGAAATCCGCAGGCGGCAGGGATCATCAAACGCCGGTTTATCGCACTCCTTTGATTTGCAATGAAGAGGCCAACTTCGCGTCGGCGGGTATCTGGGGCAGCATGACGACGTGGGAAGATTCAAAAGGTATACGCTGGATACTCGCCCCGTTCTGGGGACCATCGCATTCTGAATTCAAGGTCCCTGTTTCGTACGGAAAGGTGAAACGCGGCGCCGTCGTCGCGTTCAAGCTGGAAGAGAAGGAGGGCAAACTCCAGTTGACACCGGCCTGGATGTCGCGCGACATGGACCATGCCGAGCCTCCTGTCGTTGCCAACGGCGTCGTTTTCAGTTACGGCAGCGGGGAAGACACCACACAAGCCTATCCCGATATCGGATTGAATGACTCCAGCCCGCTGCGCATTGCCGCTTCAAGGCACGCCACTCTTTATGCGCTCGATGCCGGGACCGGCAGGGAACTCTACTCGAGCGGAGAGCAGATCACGTCGTTCGCACACTTCGGCGGATTGTCCGTCGCCAACGGACACGTTTATCTCGGCACCTACGACAGTGTGCTGTACTGCTTCGGAATTCCCGGACAATGAAACGATACCTTCTCTTCCTGACCCCGCTTTTCGTCAGCGGCTTGATTGTCCTCGCTCAAAGCCGGGGCGGTAATTGGCCGACCTACGGTGGCGATGCGCAGCGCAGCGGTTGGGAAGGAACGGACGCGAGCCTCTCCAACGATTCCGTCAGGAACCTCCGGCTGCTTTGGAAAATAAAATTGGAAACTCAATCGAGAGGAATGCGGCCCGTGATGCCGCCCATCATTCAAGGACGATTGATTTCCTATCGCGGCTTCAAGGAACTGGCATTCGTTGCGACAAATGCCGATATCGTTTACGCGATTGATGCCGATCTCGGCACGATTTTCTGGCAGAGACATCTCGACTACTCGACACGCCAACCACAGGTCACGACTTCTTCGTGGAGATGCCCGGGAGGATTGACGGCAATGCCGACGATGCCTACCCCCGCGCGAGGTGGCCCTGCAGGACGTGGCGCACCGCCGCCCATACCGGCGCCTGCGGGAGCACAGACAGGCAGCGCTTTCATTGGCGGGCCCGCTTCCGTGTACGCGCTGTCCAGCGACGGCATGCTGCATCGGTTGAATACCTCAACCGGCGACGACATGACTCAGCCGGTGAGCGTCCTTCCGGCAAATGCGCGAGCCACCGGCTTGAACATGGTGGATAACATCATCTACACGCTGACCAGTCACGACTGCAATGACGCGCCAGACGCCGTCTGGTCGATTGATCTAAACGCCGATCCACCAAAAGTCCGATCGTTTGTGCTGGAGCGTGGAAGCAGTTGGAGTGTGGGAGGCCCGGTCATCGCCAACGACGGCAGTGTCCATATTCCGGCGATAGACCGTGGAGTTTATAACTCGACCCAGCAGTGGGCCATTGCCGTACAGTCACTCACTGCGCGAGAGTTGCAGCCGAAGCAACACTCCGGTTCAGATGGAAGCTTCGCCCTGGACTCTGTCAGTTCCAGCGATTTCATCAACGTTGCGTCGCCTGCTGTCGTTCAATATAAGGACCGGCAACTGGTCGTCTCCGTCTGCTCTGCCAGCCGTCTGTGCGCGTTTGAGTCTCCGAGCCCTGAAGCCTTCGATCTGACATCCCGGACACCGCCGATCGTTCAGCCGTCCAGCGGCGCATCCAATGTTATCGAACGCGGTATTTGGGGCAGCCTCCCGAACTGGCAAGACACTGAGGGAACGCGTTGGATTCTCGCGCCAGTAGCAGGTCCGCTTCATTCAGATTTGAAGGTTCCGACGACGAACGGCCCCGCGCCAAACGGATCCATCGTTGCTTTTCAGCTTCAGGAGCAGGGCGGTAAGGTGACGCTGTCTCCAGTCTGGGTTTCAAGGGACCTGCCCTCGCCTTTGCCACCGGTAATCGCCAATGGAGTCGTGTTCGTGCTCTCTGCTGGAGATTTCACGCGCCAGATCAAAGCGCAGGATGGCGTCACGACCGTAGACGAGCGTCCAAAGGGCTCGACTCACGCAACACTCTATGCGCTCGACGCGCGAACCGGTAAAGAACTGTACTCCAGCCGCAATCTAGTGACGGCGCCTGGTTCTCTCACAGGACTGACCGTTGCGAATGGACGCGTGTACTTCGGTGGCATTGACGGCACCCTCTACGCCTTCGGCACGTACATGGAACACTAGCAGTTGTGAGTTCTGAGTTTGGAGTTGTGAGTGAGGACGGGATAGCCTGCACGCGAAGAACACTTTCGGTGTCATTTCTTTTGATTGTGGGATGTCTAACAGTGCGGTAAGACGCGGCCAGCCAAGTGGGCTGGGCAGCTTGAGCGGCGGGCGCCGTAATCTTGATAGGCCGCCGCAAGCGACGAAGTTGATTCAAAATGACAGGCGTCTGATTTCTCAGACCACTGAACTGAATGAAGAAACCGGAAATCGATCGTTTCCCGTTTGCAAAAGGAGGTAGCGATCATCTATCAAATCTCGAAACTCTGTGTTACGACTGCAACCGTGGCCAACGCGATAGCGTGGTCTAAAACGTTGCAGCCGGCAAACGGCGCACGACAGTTCGGTGCGATTGAACCTGTCTCCCGCGCCGTTTGCGGCTAACGTTAATAGCGTTAGGCGGACAAAAATGGGTATTCCTCCAGCAATACTGGACCTTGAGAATCGCAGCGTCTGTGATAACCGCGAGCGGACTCTTGGGATTGCCCTGCAGCTCTCGGTCGCAGAATGGCGTGCGGGGAATCGCGACAGGGATCTTCGGCTTCATCTTCTCTTCTTGTGTTGGTATTGCAATGTAGAGCCGCCACACATTACCGGCTTCGACGAAGCGATAGTCAATTCTGAAGAGTTGGCACAGCTGTTTCATGACGTGTACGCTACATTTGCGGATGGGATCATGAACGATGCCGAATGCCTATTTGTCGTCGGCCTCATCGCGCAGCTCACGCCGTGGTTGCTTGGCGAGGACGTCTCGGTGTGGGAAGCGCGAAGCGTTGAATTCAGACGACGGTACCGGCAGCTCTATCCTGAAGGGCTTCCGCCGTCACACTTCGCAAATCGCGGCGCCTATGGGGATTACTTTTCTCGTCAAGTGGTCGTACCTGGAGGTTTTTGATTGGGAGTGCCGCCTAAGCCGACAAACAAAACGAACGTGCCGGAACAACTTGAGCGGAAATCGCTTTCATGCCGGCACTCGTATAAGGGTAGCAAGATGCAATAAGGAGCCCCAGCTCGAACGTGTGGCCCAGTGTCGTCGTTTGACTTGCCCGGCCCGGTCATTTGCGGGCGACTCCTTTTGATTGCTGCCTTGCGTCTCAAGGTAGCCGACATAAACAACGGCGCGTTGCAATCAACAAGGATGTGAGTGTGCGCTACCTTACCCACAACTCAAAACTCAGAACTTTTTCTTTTTGCAAGATTATCATCAACTCGATATCTGGAGCCGTGGGATGGATTACGCCGTGGCCGTTTACCAGTTCGCCACGAGCCTGCCGGAACAGGAGAAGTACAATCTGGCCTCACAACTTCGGCGGGCCGTAACATCCGCGCCATTGAACATCGCAGAGGGCTGCGGCGCAGCCACTAATACCGAGTTCCGTCGATTTCTTGGCTTTGCCTATCGTTCCCTGAAGGAAGTTGTCACTGCCTTAGAACTCTGTGAGCGGCTCTATCCACTGCTGCCGCAAGATCGAATCCACTCTTTGATAGAAGAGGGAAATCAGATCTCCAGGATGATTTACGCTCTCATGCAGAAAATCGATCCAAGGAACTACTTGCGGTGAGCGTCCGACTCGAAACTCAGAACTCACAACTCAAAACTGTTTCTCGAACCACGCGTTTATGCCGGCTTCGAGCGCGCGAAGGTCCGGCTTCCTGCGAGCGATTTCGACCGATTCAGTCCAGAGCTGTTTCAGATTCCACGGCTTTAGTGACGAGCCGGCACGGATGAAGAGTGGCAATTGATAAGGTTCAGTCGTGACCGAAACGGTCTGGCCGCCCGCATATGTTTTCTCAGGGTTCCAGGCATCGCGCCAGCGATTGCCGCCGGGCAGATATACGTCCTGCCTGCTCTTGCCTTTTTCCCAAACAGGCGAGACCAATAGATCGGGTCCGTAGAGATACGTCCACCAGTTGTCCCAGGCTTCATGGTGCGCCGGATCGACGAGAAACAGCGGCCGCACGATCGGCATTCCTGTCTTGTGCGCCTCCTCGGCGTATTTGTAGCTGTAGTCGCGCAACGAATCATGGACGCGCGAGTACATGCGCCAGATCGCAATCAATGTGTCGTCATAGGTGGGTGGCCGCGGCGCGTTCCAAAATCCGACGTTGCGCGTCGGTCCAACTTCCATGATCGGCGTGAAGGCGGAGAATGCAAGCCAGCGGCCGCATACTTCCTGTTCCATCAACTGCTGGTTATATCCGCAGGTATCCGAACCCCAGTTCGGATAGCCCATCACCGCCGCGCGTTGTACGGCGATGATCGACGCACGTAGTCCTTCCTGCGTGCCGCCGATGTCGCCTCCCCAGAAAACGGCATACGGTGCCGAACCGGAATATCCTGCGCGCGGCATCACGATAAAGTCATCGCGCCGGTATTTTTTGGCAACCTCGTACGCTGCTTTCACAAACATGGCGGGGTACGCGTTGCGGTACTCGCGCATTGTACGTTCGTCGAAAACCTTCAGCGATTCGTTCTGCGGAAGATTCTCTTCCGAGCGGTCGAGCTTGAATCCGGCGATACCAAGCTCGAGAAGTTTCGCCACGCCCTCCTGCCAGTATGCTTCCGCGGCCGGATTGGTGAGGTCCACCAGCGGATAGTTGCTGCCATCGGCAGGACGCCTCTGCCCGGGCAATCCGTAGCCTTTTGACAGCGCCTCCACCTCCATCTTTCCTTTGAAGAAAGGAGCGATCCAGAGGAGAGTCTTCACCTGTTGCCCCTCGAGCCATCGCACCATTTCCGCGAAGTGGGGCAGCCGGCCGCTGTCAATTTCGAAGTCGTCGTAGCCGATCTGGCCCGGGCCCCAGGGACGGTCGATCCAGTACACACCGTTGGCAATTCCAAACGCCTGCATCATCAGAACGTCTTCCATGACTTCCGAATTGAACGGACCGGAAACCGGCGTGCTGTCGTAGTACGTCGTGCGCTGCGTATGTTCGTCTCGCCAGCGCCACGGCGTGTACATCCATTTCGGCGGCAGCACCGGTGGACCCGCCTCCAGGGCATGAGCGCGGACCAGTGTGGACGGTTCGGCAGCGGTCGATATCTTGAAATCGAAAGCCGGCCCCTCGAACTCGACCATCACGCGATCGGCACGCTGACGAGCGAAGTCGAACACTCCCGGCCAGCTGCCTTTCGCGAAAACCGAGTAGCCGCGCGACGACAGATAGAAAGGCGCGTAGAGCGATAGCGTCGGTTTGACGAGCATGTCCACTCTCTGGCCGCGCAGATTCATCGCCGCCGTGATCCCCGGCGCCCATGAAGCCTGCTGTGGTCCATCGACCACGCGCTCCATCAAGCCGGTGTAGTACTCTTCGGGGCCGGCTTCGACGGCTATGCCCCAGCGGACGATGTCCGTATTCGGTCGTGCGCTGAGGCTCACGGCAAAATCGTTGGCCTGAGGCGAAACGGAAACCGTGACGGTACGGCCGTCCGGCATCGTGGCCTGGGTGGTCCATGGCCTGTTTGAAATCCGGCGCGTCTGTCCTGGTAATGCCGGGATGTTGATGCGTCCCTGCGCTGTCTGGTAAAACAATCCGTCGAGAGTCAGGATTCGGCTGCTTGCCCCATCCCCATGTGGCGCGAGATTTCTCGATTCCATCATCAGCAGCGCACTGCCGGAATTGCCCGTCTGGGAGACAAGGCCGGAAGCTCCCATCCCTATAAGCGTGAAACTCAGCAGGATGAAGATCTGTTTTCGCATGAAACTTTCGTTCATCAATTATCAATCAATTCTCCGTCGGAGTCTTCAAGACCTTGTCGATGACGAGCAGGTCGAGTGGAGCTTTGCGGGCGACGAGTCTCAACCCTAACCTCTCTAAAGCATCAAAAAGCGACGTTGGCGAGGAACCTGCCTCGACCAGACGGAGGATGTCCGGCGGAAGAATGACGCCCGCAACGACGGCTGATCGAATCAACATGGCCCGATAATCCTCCGCCGTTACATCAAAGGAAAAATCGTAGTTTCCTTTGACGTCTGTCATGTCCACCACTGGCCGGTCCAGAAAACGTTCCAGAGTCGCCGCCAGGGTTGTCATATTGAGCCTTTTCGCCTCGAATTTGTTATTCCCAAAACTGACGGAGGAACCACGGCCAAGATTGATGGAAACGCCCTGGCTGGAACCGCCGCCCGTAAACGCCTGTGGCGCTCTGGCGTCCACCTTTTCCAACTCCGGATCCGGCGGAGCCTCGGTTATCTTTAATCCGCCTTTAATGACCTCGAGAGCGTAGACCGGAAAATCCTTTTGCTCCCGATGAGAATTCAACTGGAACCGCTCTTCCAGCAGCCTCTGCATCATGTCGGGCGTTTGAGCCGGGAGGGTCCCTTCGGGCAATGTCGCTGCAACGTCGAAGCGTTCTGTTCCAACCCAGTCCGGGCCGGATATCTGGTACAACTTCAGGCGGTACGCCATCGCGATATAGTCCTTCAAGGTCATGTAAGACGTTCGAAGTTGCGACCCGTCAATCCGTGCGCCTCCGACTACGCCTTGCGGCGGCGCGCCCGCCGGTGACGGCCGGATCGAGGCAACGTCGAACGCCGGCCGCACCGGATTCTGAGCGGCGAGCGCGGTGACGCTCAATACGATTGCAAGACTGATGTTCCTGATGACCATATTCCCCCCTGGTTTGTTTACAGGGATAGATGTATCGCTGTTGATTTCTGTTGTCTGCGGCGTTTCGGCGAGCTGCGCATTCTCACCGGTGAACGGTGCTGGAGCGGAGGTGCAGGTTCGGGAAAGAAGAAATAGCCACAAAAAGGCACAAAAAACACAAAAGAGAGCTGCTCCCTTTTGTGTTTTTTGTGCCTTTTTGTGGCTATTTCTTCTTTCTCTATGCCCTTTTTTCTTTGTGCTGTGTCAGCTTGCTGGCTGAAAATCCTTGTGGCCGGTCTGCCAGAGCAGGAATGCGAACTGGCCCGCAAAGTTTCTGAACGTCACAATTTTCTCCTCAGTGAAGTGGCCGTCGTCGTAGTTGACTTTCAGCAGGACCGGCTTGCCTGATGTGCTGGCCCCCTGCACCGCGGCAATGAATTTCCCCGGCTGCCAGGGGGATACACGTGGATCGTTCCATCCGGCAACGCCGAGCACGGCCGGATATTTCACGCCGGCCCGGACGTGTTGAACGCCGTCCATCTCGTAAAGCCCCTGCGCCTCCGCCGGATCTTGCACGGTTCCGAATTCGGGCGTATTGACCGGACCATTCGGACTGAATTCGGCGCGCAGGGCGTTCGCTACACCAACGTTGCAGATCGCCGCCGCGAACAGATCGGGCCGTTCGGTGATGGCGCGGCTGATGAGAATTCCCCCTGCGCTCGTCCCGGTGCCCGCGAGCTTGCCAGGGCTGGTGTAGCCCTTCTCGATCAAGTACTCGGCGCAGGAAATGAAATCCTTCCACGTGTTCGGTTTGGTGGTCTTATAGCCTGCTTTGTACCACGCTTCTCCCTTTTCGCTGCCGCCGCGGGGGTGAGCATAGGCGAGCACGACTCCGCGCAAAGCGATGGAGTGTCTGACGTTGAATGCGGGCGTGTAACTGATGCCGTAGGCCCCATATCCTTCAAGGATGGCGCTGGCGCTGCCGTCGAGCTTGAGATCCTTTCGATGAATAATCGAGAGCGGGATCATGGTGCCGTCATGTCCGGGCACTTCGACTTCGTCCGTGACCAGATTATCGAAACCGGGATAGGACACCGCGGTATTGAAGATGCTCTTTTCGAATGTGTCCTTGTCTCCATCGAAGTCATACAGTGTTGCCGGCTGGATCCACGAGGTGATGAAGACGATGCATTGATTAGTGCGGAAGTCGGGGCACTCGATGGAGACGGTGCCCGAAGCCGGCAGCTTCAACTCGGCCGACTTGCCCGACTCCAGATCGTACTTCACGATGCGGCCCACGATGCCGTCCGAATACACCACGAACAGGAAGCTCTTGCTCTTGGTGATGGATTGAATGGAATCTTTGGCTTCAGGGATAACGGTCTCGGCCTTTTGCCAGTCGGGGTGAGCAAGGCTGGTGCGAAGGACTTTGTACCTGGGCGCCCCGGTATGCGTTACCGCATAGACATTGCCCTTATAAAACGCGGTGCCTCGCACCAGGTTGTCCGATGCCCTGGCCAGGACCGTCCATTGGAGTCTGGCGTCCGGTTTCATCTGCGATGTGGGCGCGTAAAAGAGCCGCATCTCGTTCTGCACGGTTGAGACATTGCCGACAATATAATCGGGGTACGATTCGTCGATCGCCGCGAAAGGCATCTCTTTGGGCGCGATGCCCAGTTCAGGATTACTTTCATTGCTAAAGATATCCTGGTCGGAGGAAACTTCCGCGCCGAGGGTGTGCCGCCGCGTCTTTCGGTTCAACTCGATCTCGGGGCTCTTGATATCGGTAACCTTGCCGGCGTCGTAGAAAAACGACTTGCTGTCCATCGTCCAGCCGATCGGTCCATATGATGGATACATGCTCTCGGGCAATAGTTTGCGGCCGTCCACGTCGAGTACGCGGATCTCGGAATATTCCGCCCCGCCGGAGGAAAAGCCCATTGCCACATAGCGCCCGTCCGGCGACGGAACGATGCTCTCGATAGTGGTGACCGCATCCGCCTTCGCTCCAACCGGCTTGAATTCGGCCGGATCGTAGAGCAGATTCTCGCCGCCTTTCCATCCCTGACGGAAGTACAGTTTGCCCACATTCTCGCCGCCCAGCGTCTTCTTATAAAACACGCGGCCCTGCTCATACACGATCGAAGAATAGCTGGCCGGCTTGAGCTTATCGAGCTCCATCCATTCGCGGGCCAGCGTGTCCCTTGCCGGAATCTTCGCCAGGACGTTGTCGGTCAGGGCGGCCTGTGACTTGAACCAGTCTTCGACGCTCTTGTCTTTGAGGTCCTCGATCCAGCGGTAGGGATCCTGATAGGTCTTTCCGAAATATGTATCCGCCGCGTCCACTGTCTTCGTCGCCGGGTAGTCCCACCGCGCCGGGGCTGGGGCAGCGGTCCGCGCGCAAGACACCGTGGCGAGCACAATAACCAATACGAGCATCCGCCTCATGAGGTCACTCCTTCGTGATTTGCTGTGGCAAAAAGCGCCGACATTGTACAGCATTTTGCACTTACAAGACGCTCTCCCGGAATGCGTGGCTGGTGTCCTGAGTAAATCGGGGCCAGACGGGTGAATTCCCTTTTTGAACACCCCAATTTCCCTTTGTGGCCTTTGTGCCTTGGTGTTTTTGTGTTTAGACTCCGAACTCAGGGCACCAGGAGATTACTCCGGCGGTACTGCCAAGACTGAGGTGGACCCCATTCTTTGGACAGAAAACTGATTTATTAAGGTGGACGCGCGGCCTGGCGTTTTTCTTGCGACTGACTCCGGAGCTTACGACGTATCGAGGGTGATGCGCAACTACTTGACGACGTCCAGCCCTTCGGTCATCTCGATGTTCGTGCCCCACGGATCCTTGATGAGCGCGATCGCGATGCCGAGCGCGGGTACCCTGGTATAGGGACGATCGAGCTTGATGCCGTCGGCTTCGAGTTTCCTGGTGAACGCCTCGAGGTTCTTGATCTCGAAGCCGATGTGATCGATCGCGCGGCCCGTGGTGCCCACCGTTGGTGTCGGCGACGGCGTGAAGTTGAGGAACACGCCCGGCAGTTGGTCCTGGACGAAAGCGGCGCCCGGAGTGGGCGTCAGCAGCTTCGCGCCAAACGTCTTCGCGTACCA
>Ga0207090_1197_pt1 | contig 10847 bp, 10 predicted proteins | sample Alteio_BWMinHeat_50_FD_153565 | JGI IMG/M metagenome (GOLD analysis project Ga0207090, IMG submission 153565) | Enriched cells from forest soil in Barre Woods Harvard Forest LTER site, Petersham, Massachusetts, United States -... | ecosystem: Environmental > Terrestrial > Soil > Temperate forest >...
GAGCGTGGCGCCGGCCATGAAACTGGCGCCGTCCGGCGCCATCGCGAGCACACTTGACGGCGGCGTGGTCGATGTTACTCCAATGGTGCGGCTGTTCAGCAGCGTTCCCGACGCCGTTTCGTAGACGTAAATCACCGGCTGCGAAGTGGTGGTGTTAGTGGTGGTGACGATCGCCGTCGAGCTAAACCCGATGATGTACTTCCCGTTTGGTGTGCGCTGCAGGCGGCCGTTGAACTGCGATACGGGCCGTGTGCCCGTGATCGACGGCAGGGTTGGAGGCGTTGGCGCCGGAGGGGGAAACGCCACGGGCAATACTTGATTCCCGGCGGCCTGCGACGCATCGAACAGGAGCAGCGTATTCGACAGGCTATTGGTTCCCGAGCCGTCCGTGCAAATCAGCACGCGCCCATCCGCTCCCACTTCCACACCTTGGGGCTTGGCCGGCAGCGACACCGTGTTCGCCACGGTGGCGCTCGCTCCTGTCAGGTTGAGGACGGTGAGCGAGGAATCGTCGTGGTTGGTGACGTAAAGGAACGCCTTGTCCATCGAGATCGCCGCAGCCAGCGGATTCTGGCCCACACCGATCATGCCGATCATCGTCTGGCCGACGTAATCGTAAATGTCGACGCGATTACCAGAGGAGTTCACCAGATACAAGCGCTGCCGGCTTTCATCGAGCACGATATCGCTGGGCGTGCCACCGAGTGAAATTAAATTGCCGAAAGTAGCGCCGCTTTGCGCATGTAAACTCTGCGCCAACACTGCGCAGACGAAGATACTAAGCCTCAGACCGGACAAGGATTGCAACCAGACCTCTATCTATGGTATACAAGGGAACCGCTTTGCGTTCAACTTTTATTTTACACGGCGCAGCCCTGCACGGGAAACTCTAGTACTGGTGCCTCTCATATAGTGGAACTCATGTGAGCCATTCACCGAATCAAGACTTAATGGGCCCCAGTATGGCATTCCCGATGCTCGTGGTATGTTTGCTGTCTTGCGCGTCGTGCACGCACCAGGTGCAAACCACCTCGCGCGGTGTTTCTCAGCCCGGGGTTCCTGCAGTAAAGGCGCGCCGGTTGGAGAATGCGGCCGATGCCGGCGACGGCGATTTAGAAGCTCGCTCGCTGCGGGGGCGCGTGGCGGCCAATGCCGATGACCTGGATGCCAGGATGGCCTTGGCACAACTCTATTCGCGGCGCGGCTTGCCCGACCTTGCCCTGGAACACTATCGCCTAGCCGCGGCACGTTTTCCGGATTCCCTCGGGACCGCGCGTGCCTTGGCACAAACTCTGCGCGAAATGGGCGAAACCGCGCAGGCGCTGCGGGCCGTCCAAGAATTCTTGACTAGACATCCGGGAGCGAGTTGGGAATTGTTGTCGCTCGAGGGCATTCTCGAAGATGAGTTAGGCCGGTGGGCGCCGGCAGAAGCGGCGCATCGCGCGGCGCTGGCGCTAAACCCAGGGCACAGCGCGCTGCATAACAACCTGGGCTACAATCTCTTGTTGCAGGGCCAGGCTGAGGCTGCGGCGGCCGAATTTCGCCGGGCCATCGAAATCGACCCGCGCGCCCAGATCGCTCATAACAATTTAGGCGCCGCGCTGGCCGCGCAGTCGCATGCCGGCGAGGCTCTAGCGGAGTGGCAACGCTCCGGTGATCCCGCGACGGCCCACAACAACTTGGCAGCGGTGCTGATGGAACAGGGACATTACGCCGAGGCGCGCGCGGAGTTGGAAACCGCGCTCGGCTACCGGCGCAATTTTCCCGCCGCGCTCGCCAATCTCAAGCTGGTGGCGGAAAAGGATGGCCGGCCCGCGGTAGTTCCATCGAAGCGATCCGCCTCCAAGCGTGCAAAGACTGTGGGAGTTGCCGCCAGCGTAGCGGGCGCGGCGGGAGGGAAGTAAGTGAGTCAATTTATGAAGGCATTCGCAATTCGGTTCATTCGGGATGAGCAGGGCCAGGACTTAGTGGAGTACGCGCTGATCGTGGCTGCCGTCGGCTTGGCTTTGATCACCACCGTGAACACGCTTTCCACGGCCATCGTCAGCTTATATTCAAGCATCACGCAAGGCTTGGCCAGCATTGGCGCCGGCGGAGTTTAGCACCGGCATAAGGGTGGCCCCACCGCTGGTGGTGGGCGCGTTACCGCGGCTTTGGCTGCCGGATCTCTCGGCGATGCTGGCCGTGGTGACGCTGGCTTACTGTCTGTTTGTGTTTGACGCCGGCACACAATTGTTTCGCGACGCGGATTCCGGTTGGCACATCCGCAACGGCGAATGGATTCTGGAACACCACGCTCTACCTCGTACCGACCCTTATTCGTTCTCCAAGGCCGGCCAGCCATGGATTCAGTGGGAGTGGGGCACCGATGTCCTCATGGGCCTGGCGCACCGCTTGGACGGTTTGCGCGGAGTGGCCTCCCTCTATGCGCTGGTACTCGCCCTTTGTATCTGGATGTGTTGCCGCCTGCACTTCGCCGCCGGCGGAGATTTCTTCCTTACCGCTTTACTCGCGCCGCTGATTGTCACCACCACGAGTCTCCATTGGCTGGCCCGCCCCCATGTGATCGGTTGGCTGTTTTTGCTGGGCGCGGTTCTGTATTGCGAACGGGCTCCGGCGCGATTTGATCGCCGGCAACTGATTGCCGTCGCCGCGGTGAGCGCAGTCTGGGCCAACCTGCACGGCAGTTTCATCATCGGCCCCGTGATCGCTCTCTTGTATGCCAAAGGGCATTTGCTGCGGCGACTCTTCTGGCCGCTGGATAGGCTATTGGAAAAGGAAAGGACTCGCGGGTTTCTGCGCGTAATGCTGGCATCGTTGGCCGGGAGCCTGCTGAATCCCTACGGCTGGCGCCTGCATGCCCACGTGATTTCGTACTTGCGCGATGAGGCGCTTACCTCCCGCGTCGCCGAGTTTCAGTCCTTCAACTTCCATGACAAGGGCGCTCACGCAGTGGCGCTCACGCTGGCGCTGGCCATGGCCGGCGGACTCCTGGCATTTTGCCAGAAGCAGGTCGGCCGCTTCCTGGTAGTGGAGCTGTTGGTGTGGGAGGGATTGGTTTCCGCGCGCGTGTTGCCTTTGGTTGCCTTGCTGGGGCTTCCGCTGGCGAACGCCTCCTTCTCCGCAGCATGGCGAGGTGCGCACAACCTGCGGAGTTCGCTGCAGCGGAAGATGGATGCCGTACTGGCGTACTCCAACCGCTTGCAGCAGTTCGATCGGCAAATTCGGGGAACCGCGTTTTGCGCAGTAGCAGTGCCGCTTTTGTTATTGGCTTTGCGGGCCCCGGCGTTCTCCAGCCATATCGGTTTTCCAGCCGATCGTTTCCCGGTGAAGGCTGCGGCGGAGGTGGCTAAGCTCCCTGCCGGGGCGCGCCTGCTGGCGCCCGACAGTTTCGGCGGCTATCTGATCTACCGGTTCGACGGCGCCCGCAAGGTATTTTTCGACGGCCGCAGCGATTTTTACGGCGCCGGCTTCATGAAACAATATCTGGTGTTAGTGAACGCCCGGCCCGGCTGGCAGGAGATCGTGCGCGCGTATGGGTTCACCCACGCTCTGGTACCCAGCGATTCCGCGCTGAGGGCCGCGCTGGAACAGGCCGGCTGGGCGACGATTTACAAGGATGACGTGGCGGTGCTGTTGGAGGCCCGCTAGTATGGATCGTCGAAAAGTTCTGCTGATCTTCGGCGCCGCGTGGGTTTCGGCCGCGCTGCTCACGTGGTTTCTCTACTCTTCGAGCAAAGCGCCGCGCGTGGAGAAGACCGTCGCCATCGTGGCGGCCGCGCGCGACATGCCTGCCGGAACGCGGCTTCGTAAGGACGATCTGAAGACCGTGCGCGTTCCGGAGAAAGATGCTCCCCGTACAGCGCTCCTGGACGAGAGGCAGGCGCTTGATCGGCCGCTGCTCTTCCCCATGGCTGCCAATGAGCCCATCACAGCCGGGAAGATCGCCAGCGCCACCGGCGCTGAGGGGTTGCCCTCCGCTATCGAAATCGGTAAGCGGGCCATCTCGGTGCCCATCACCGACTCCAGTGGCGTCTCCGGACTGATTCAGCCGCGCGCCCATGTCGATGTCTTATTCACGCGGCCCGGTTCGCCGGCCGAAGCCGTCACCACTACGATTCTGGAAGACGTGGTGGTGCTCGCCATCGGCCGCACCACCGAAGGAACCAACTCGTCGACCACTGCAGCCGCGGCCGCGCAGGCAGCCGCGCGGCCCCCGGCGCAGTCCGCCACACTGTTGGTGACTCCGGAGCAAACCCGCAAGCTTGAGCTCGCTAAGAATGAAGGCAAGATCAGCCTCGCGTTGCGCAATCCGCTCGATCACACCTTTGCCGACGATTCCGGCGCTACCACCGCGCAAGCACTTTACAATGGCCTTCCGTTCGCCAAGAAGACGGAACCGCCACCTGCGCCTAAGCCGCCCGTGATTGTGCAACGGGTGGTCGAGCAGAAAGCGCCGCCGAAGCCCAAGCGCGTGGTCGAAGTCTTTCGCGGCGACAAGCACATCCAGGAAACCTTCTGATGAGAACCCGCGCCCCACTGCTCGCTCTCCTGTTCGTCTTTGGCAGTCCCGCCGCGGATGCGCCATCTGTGCATGCCCTTTCGCTGGTGGTGGGGAGGGGGGAATTGCTGCAGTTCGACCGCGATGTGGCCCGCGTGGTGATCGCGGAGCCGAAGATCGCCGATGCCGTCATCGTCTCGCCGCGCGACGTGATGGTCAATGCCAAGGGTGCCGGCCAGACAACGCTGGTCATCTGGGAAGCCGACGAAGCGCCTGCGCGCTACGATGTCACTGTCCTGAACGACACCACCGAGATCCAAGCCTTGCAAAAATCGCTCGCCGCGGAGCTCCGCTCCGCGCTGCCCGATGGGGAGGTTGGGTTCAGCGGCAATGCGGAAACCATCGTGCTCACCGGAAAATTGGCTAACGCCGGGCAAGCTAAACAGGCTGCCGCGATCGCCTCTACCCATACCAAGAAAGTAGTGGATCTGATCCGGGTAGGCGACCGGCGTCAGATCCTGTTGCAGGTGAAGTTTGCCAGCGTCGACCGGACGGCCCTGGCTCAGTTCGGTTTCAACCTGTTCAGCCGTAATAACACCACCCTGGGCGAAACTTCCACTCAGCAGTTCCAGGCGCCGCTGTTTTCCCAACTTCAGTTCCAGAATCAGAATCTGACCAATACCAACGTCAATCTCTCCAACCTGCTTAACCTTTTCGTATTCCGGCCCGATTTGAACCTGGGCGCTACCATCCAGGCGCTGCAGCAGCAGAATCTGCTGCAGATTCTGGCCGAGCCGAACCTGATCGTAATGGAGGGCTCGGAAGCGAGTTTTCTGGCCGGCGGCGAATTTCCGTTCCCCACGATCACCACCACGCCCACCAGCAGCGGTATCGCGCCCGTGGTCAGCGTGCAGTTCAAGAAATTCGGCGTACAGCTCGATTTCACCCCGACATTGACGGATTCCGGCGCCATAAACCTGAAGGTGAAGCCGGAGGTCACAGCGCTCGATTTCAATAACGCGGTCACGCTGGAGGGTTTCCTGATTCCCGCCATCTCCGCGCGGTCGGCCGAAACTGAAGTGGTATTGAAAGATGGAGAGAGTTTTGCCATCGCCGGGCTCATCGACAACCGCGTGACACAAATCCTGAACAAGGTGAAAGGCCTGGGCGATATACCGATTCTGGGCAACCTGTTCCGCAGCCATTCCACTCAGAAAACATCAGACGAGCTGCTGGTGGTGGTTACGCCGCGCTTCGTCACACCGCTGGCTCCCGGAGAGCAAGCGACTCTCCCCGATACGGTAGTTCCCTTCCTGCCGACCGTAGCCGAGCAAAAGGCCGAGAAGGACAGCAAGAAAAAGACATCCCAGAAAGACGAGCAAAAACCGGAGTTCGTAGGACCACGCGGCCATGAGGTTCCAAAATAATTGTAGGGCGGACCCCCTGGTCTGCGGCCGGCGCCCCCCTCGGCCCGTCTTAGGTCCGGAGCGCGGCGCTGCAGCCATCCACTTTCTCGTCATCCTCGTTCCTGTGTTATTCGGCCTCATCGGCTTCGCCGTCGATCTCGGCATCCTCTATTCGATGAAAGGCGAGCTCAAGACGGGAGCGAGCGCCATGGCGCTAGCCGCCGCTCAGCAGTTGATCGGTACCGACGCCGCCACCAGCGCGGCCGCAACGGCTCTTCAGGCCACTAGCAATAATTACTACTTCCATGGTCTGCCGATCGGGCAGACCACCAATTCGCTGGCCAGCACAATCTCAGGCCCCTCTTACTACGCGACGGCTGCCGATGCCATCGCCAGCGGCTTATCGCCAGGAGGCGAAACCGGCGGTTCGGCGGCTCACTACGTTCGCGTGACGGTCACCGGTCAGACGCAATTGCTGTTTTGGAGCTTTCTTCCGATCGTAACCGGTGACCGCATTGTCACCGTGCAGGCTACGGCGGTGGCGGGAATCAGTGCGCCGCTATGCCAGGCTTGTAGCATAGAGCCGTTCGCAGTCGCGGCTCTCAACCAGGCCGACACCACCGACTTCGGCTATGTGGTGGGGACAAAGTACTCTCTTACTTTTCTGTGCACCGTCACGACCGGCGTTCCGCTGCCACCGGTCTTGCCCGGCGCTTCGCAAGAGATCAGCTACCTGCTGCTGAATCACATCGACCCCAATACGGTTTTCCCCGATGAAGGCGCGCAGGCCTATCAGGACGGCGCCGGCGGCCTGCCCGGCACCACCAATAGCGCCCAGGCCTGCTTGCGCGTGAATACCACGGAGACAGTCTGGCCCAGTGCCGTGATCAACAACTGTAGCTCCATGCAGGTCGCGCCGGTAGTGACTGACGCTCTTTGCGGCATGGACGCGCGCTTCGAATCCGCCACGCCGACCGCCTGCACCAGCGTTCCCAATCTCGATACGCTGTCTACCATCTATCAGCCCGACACCGACCCCAACGATTACGACGCCTACGCCAACTACACCGGAAACGGGCGCCGCATCATCACCATTCCGATCGTCGATACGCTCAGCGGCAGCGCGGCCATGACGGTTCTCGGCTTCCGCCAGTTCCTTCTGATTCCGAGCCAGGGCGGCTCGAACATCAATCCAGGTGATCCTTACGGGCGGGTGGTCGCTATGTACATCGGCAGCGTGGCACCGGTCAAGCAGGGACGGTTCGATGGCTGCCAGCAGGCCGCCGGACCGGGAAAGGTGGTCATCCACCAATGAACCGCCGTCGCGGAGGAGCGCTGTTAGAGACCGCCATTTTCCTGCCGATCATCCTGGCTCTGCTGATCGGTACGGTGGAGCTGGCGCGAGTCACCTACACCTACTACATGCTCCAAAAAATGATGCTCAACCTGGCGCGCTACCTCGGCACCCAGCAGGGAGTCAATTTCTGCGACAGCCAGGATGCCACCGTCCAGGCCGCCATCAATTATGCGTTAACCGGCGCCACCGATTCCGCCGACAATCCGTTTATTCCCGGCCTGACGCCCGCCATGTTCCAGGTGAGCACAGAGCGCTTCGATCCCAGCGGACAGCAACTGACCGCCTGCGAGTGTTCGGCCGCCGGCTGCGATGCGGCACAGGGCGGACTTCCGCCCGGCTTCATCGTCGTCTCGTTGACCAACGGCTACCCGGTGCGGCCGCTGTTTTGGGGATTCACCGCTGAAATGTTCCCGCTACGTCCGAGCGTGAGGGTGCCTTATGGCGGAACGTAACGCTGGCCAAACCACCGTAGAGTTCGCGCTGGCGTTTGCCGGCATGGTTCTCCCTATTACGCTGGCCCTTATCTTCACGTCGCAGCTTCTCTGGGTGTGGCACAGCGTCAACGATTTCACGCGGCAGGGCGCCTCTTACGCCACTACCCACTGTTGGGAAAGCTCGGCGGGCAATGTCGTCGATTTCATGCGCTCCAATCTCCCGCCCATGGTGGGCCGCGATCAGTTCCTGAGCGGTCCGGTCCAGATCAACGTTACCTACTACTCACGAGATCCCGATTCGGGCCAGCTTACCCCTTTCACCTGCGACGGCGATTGCAGCACCAACTGCATCCCCGACACGGTGCGCGTCAGCGTGACCGGTTTCGAATACCGCACCTTCGTAACTTCGCTTGGCCTGCCGCCCGTGCCCATCCCCGATTTTCAAACTTCGCTGCCCATGGAGAGCGCCGGCTGCGATCCGGAGCAAGGGACATGCCTGCCGTAGAATGAAGGATCACCCATGCCGATCTCGCTACTAGTCGCCTCGCCAGATGAGCATTTTCGGGAAAACATCCGCGAGAGCCTGGTCAACGTCCCCAATGCGCGAATCGTCTCCGAATACACCGAGATCTCTTCCAACCTATATATCCGCGTCTTGCAGGACCTGGAGCGGAACCCCGACGCGGCGCTGGTCGTCGATCTGGCCGGCGATCCCGAAGCGTCGCTCAAGGCACTCGAGAAGGTGAAGCAGGCCGCGCCCGATGTTTACGCGATCGCGTCCAACTATCACGCCGATGGGGAGACTGTGATCGCCAGCCTGCGCGCCGGGGCCAGCGATTTCCTGGTCCAGCCCGTGAAGCGTATCGAATTTCGAGATGCCATGGCGCGCCTTGACCGCGCCCCGCGGCGCGCCGTGGTGGGCGCTAGCCGCCTGGGCAAAGTCTACAGTTTTCTGGGCGCCAAAGGCGGCGTGGGCGCCACCACTTTGGCTGTCAACTTCGCCGGCATCCTGGCGCAGAACAAACAGCAAACCGTCTTGGTGGATCTCGATTTCACGGCCAACGATTGCGCGATGCAAACCGGCTCCGCGCCGCAGCACACGTTGCAGGAGGTGGGCGAAAATCTCTCGCGCCTGGACCAGGCTCTGTTCGAAGGCCTGGTGGTGCGTGATCCTCTCGGCTTCTTTCTGGTAGGCCCGCCGGACCAGGCCGAACATCGCATACCGCTCACGGAAAGCATGTTTCGTGAGTTCGCCAGTTTCCTGGTGGAGAAGTACGAATCCATCGTGATCGACGCCGGCCGCTGGGTTGCCGACGAGGTCGTGCTGGCCGCGCTGCAAAGTTCCAGTACCATTTTTCTGGTGATTACGCAGAAGTTTCCCGCCATTCGCAACGCGCAACGATATATCGCGACGCTGATGCGCCTGGGATTCAACCAGGACCAGCTAAAGATCGTGGTGAATGAATATCAGAAAAAGCCGGATGCCAACCTGGCATCGCTCGAGCAGATTCAGCAGACCCTCAACCAGCCGGTGTTTTACGGGATTCCGTCCTCCCCGGCCGCGCTGGCGGCGGTGAACCGCGGAAGGCCGCTGGTGGCCGCTCGCAACAATGGAGCCGCAGACCTGGACCGCGCGCTGCGCGGATTTGTGAACAAGGCGACAGGAGCCAAAGCCTCCGTGGCCCAGTCGGTGTAACAGAATGGCAGAGACCGTCCGAAGCTTCGGGTTGACAGACGAAAGCGTCTGTCCCACATTGGTCCGCAAAGGCCGTGGGGCAGGCGCTTTCGCCTGCCAACCCGAGCGGAAGGAGCACCCCTAGGGACTCCATGTCGTCGCGCACCACTCCACGCCCCGGCAGCGGGGCCGATCGATGGTTCGGGATTAAATCCCAAATCCATTCGAAGCTGCTCAACTTACTCACTCCCGACCAACTCAAATCGCTGAGCAAGGGGGGCGTACGCGAGCAGATCGGCAACGTTGTGGAGCGGTTGATCGCCGACGACCAGATCCCCATGACCGTTGCCGAGCGGGAGCGGCTCATCGAAGAAGTGCTGGACGAAGTCTTCGGCCTGGGCCCGCTGGAGCCTCTGCTCAAGGACCCCACCGTCGCCGACATCCTGGTGAACGGGTTCGACAACGTCTACGTCGAGCGCGCCGGAAAGCTGGTCGAGACCAACGTCCGCTTCAAGGACCAGGCGCACCTGCGGATGATCATCGACCGCATTGTTTCCAACATGGGACGCCGCATCGACGACTCCTCGCCCATCGTGGATGCGCGCCTGGGCGATGGTTCGCGCGTTTGTGCTGTGATTCCACCCTTATCTCTGATCGGTCCGGTGCTCTCCATCCGCCGTTTCGGCAAGCGTCTGCTGACCACCAGCGACATGCTGAAGAACGAGACGCTGACCGCGGGCATGCTCGATTTCCTGTGCGCGTGCGTAGAGGCGCGTCTGAATATCGTGATTGCCGGCGGCTCCGGGGCGGGCAAGACCACCATCCTTAATACACTGTCGCGCTTCATTCCCGAAGACGAGCGCGTGGTCACCATCGAAGATGCGGCCGAACTGCAAATGCAGCAGCCGCACGTCGTCCGGTTGGAGACGCGTCCCGTGAACATCGAAGGCGCCGGCGCCATCACCCAGCGCGACCTGGTCATCAACGCCCTGCGCATGCGGCCCGACCGCATCATCGTGGGTGAGTGCCGCGGCCCGGAGGCGTTCGATATGATGCAGGCCATGAACACCGGCCACGACGGCTCCATGACCACCACCCACGCCAATTCTGCGCTCGACGCCTTCACGCGCCTGGAAACCATGGTTATGATGGCCAGCCAGAATGTTCCCGATCACGTCATCCGGCAGATGCTCTCCTCGGCCATCCAGATCGTGGTCCAATGCGCGCGCCTGAGCGACGGCACGCGCAAAGTTACCAGCATCACCGAAGTGATGGGAGCCGAGGGTGGGCACGTCGAGATGCAGGACATCTTTCTGATGGAGCGCACCGGCATGGGCCCGAGCGGCCACGTGCTCGGTAAGTTTACGGCTGCCGGTACGCTGCCGCTCTGTCTTGATCGGCTGAAGGCGTATGGCATTCACCTGCCCGCCACAATTTTTGCTGGAGAGCAGGTCTTGAAGGAGCGCTGACGCCA
>Ga0207090_1200_pt1 | contig 10739 bp, 9 predicted proteins | sample Alteio_BWMinHeat_50_FD_153565 | JGI IMG/M metagenome (GOLD analysis project Ga0207090, IMG submission 153565) | Enriched cells from forest soil in Barre Woods Harvard Forest LTER site, Petersham, Massachusetts, United States -... | ecosystem: Environmental > Terrestrial > Soil > Temperate forest >...
TTCGCCTCGACCACCGATTGGAAGCCCGTCCGTGCGTGCGAACCGTCACAGAATGGCTTGTTCGCGGAATGACCGCAGCGGCAAAGGGCAATTGTGGTGCGGCCCGCTAAGTCGAACTCTTTCCCCTGTCCATCCTTAATGACGAAATTTCCCGTAATTCGAAGTGGTCCGTTTGGAAATACATTGATTTCGGTCGTATCGGCCATTCTTTATTCTCCTCGAAACAATTCTAACTAATCCCGGAAGCAAAGCATTGCGGAATTCCAAACTGCTGACATGTATTGATTCTAAAAGGACTTGTCAGTCAATTGCCGTTCGTTCATTTGGCTTGGCTGCCTGGCTTCAAGAAAAACAGCCAAATCCGTGCCGGTTTGGCATAATGCTTGCTCGGTTTGAGGGGTTTGATAGCCGACAGCATATACCTGGTTTCAGTGTTGGTTTGGTGGTGCTCTGGTATTCCATCTAGTTCGTCAAATATCGGTGAGTTGACAGAGCAGCCTCGATGCATATACTCCCAGTTCCGGTTGCGGGCCCTGAAGGTTTTTTGAGGAAGGTAGAGAGGACAACGAGAAATGGACGACAAGAAGACTCAAAAATTCCGTCAACGATTGTCAGAGGAATATCAGAAGCTGATTCGCTCGATCAATCGGAATAGATTGGCTGAAGAAGAGATCAAACTCGAGAACACGGAAGACGAAGGCGATCTCGCCACCATCAGCCACAACAAGGAACTGCTGTATAACCTTCATGAAAGCGATTTCCAACGGTTGAAGTCCATTCAGGAAGCGCTAAGACGCATGGATCGTGGCGAGTACGGCGAATGCGTTCGTTGCGGCGAAGATATTAATGAGAAGCGCCTCATGGCCGTGCCCTGGGCTACTCTCTGTATCCAGTGCCAGGAAGAAGCCGAACGCGAAGGAACAGGACAGCGGCCGGTTATGGCCGGCATGCTCAAGACCGAGGATGAGGACGAACCTGAGGCATAAGAAAACCGGGAGATTTAGCCACAAAAAGGGCCAGAGACATCAAGGGAGAAATCGGGGCCAGACCCAAATTTTCTTGGGTTGCAGAAAATAGGGTCTGGCCCCGATTTCTCCCTTGATGTCTCTGGCCCTTTTTGCGGCTAAAAATCTGCCAGAGTTTTGGCCATTAAGAAAAGCCCCATTCCGGCAAACACCACGAAAGCCATCTTCACGCCTTTTTCCCGATTCACTTCAGGCATCAGATCGGTCGCCGCGACGTAGAGCGTGGAACCTGTGGAAATTGGCAACGCGTATCTCACGCTACCACCAAGTAGATGGACCGCAAGCACGCCCAGGAGCGTGGAAGCGCCCAGGGAGACCGCGGCAGCGAGCGCGCTCCTTGTCGAATGTCCGGAGGTGATCACGATCGATGAGATCGTGAAGCCATCCGGAATTTTGTGCAGAAAGACCGCCAGGAAGATCAACAATCCGACGCCGGGCGAAATGATGAATCCTGCTCCGATCGCGACACCATCGAAGAACGTGTGCACGAGCATTCCGACGAGCGCCGAAATTCCCACAACCGGATTTATAACTTCGTCGTGATGGGTCTCTTCTCCGAAATGCAGGTGCGAGGCGAACGTATGCTCGAAAATGTGCACGATGAAGTAGCCAAGCAAAACCAGCATTGGCGCCGATTTCGTGAGCGCGATGCTTTGCGGAAACATTTCCAGGAAAACGGTGCCCAACATGAATCCGGCCCCCAATGCTATGAAATATCGCAGCGATGAGCCCGCCCATTTCACAGAGGTGACGATAATTCCGCCGATGACATTGGCGAATGCCGCAGCCACTGCAAAGACAAGCGACTGGGAGAGGGGGCTCATCCGCTATGCCGAATGGTCATGATGTCGCCGTCTTTGACGGGATATTCCTTGCCTTCCAATCGAAGAAGACCCTTTTCCTTCAACGCCTGCATCGTCCCGTGTTTTACGAAATCATCGTAATGGCAGACTTCGGCCCGGATGAAGTGATCCGAGAGATCGGTGTGAATCACGCCCGCAGCATTCTGCGCGTTAGTGCCGCGCGTGATCGTCCAGGCACGGCACTCTTCTTCGCCGACGGTGAAGAATGAAATCAAACCAAGCAGGCGGTACGTTGTGCGAATCAGCCGCTCCGATCCCGATTCCGTCAATTGATAATCGGCAAGAAATGTCTTCAATTCGTCGGGAGGGAGTTCCGCCATCTCTGCCTCCAGCTTTCCACAGATGATCGTCTGCTCGGTGTTTGGGCGCAGCGTCGCGTGCGCACCGGGATGACGCAGGCGATCGAGTTGATCCTCACCAATGTTCTCGATATACATCATCGGCTTTTCGGAAAGAAACGCGAAACCTTTCACGAGCTTCCTCTCGTCTTCGCCGATTTCCATCTCACGCAACGGCTTCTCGGATTCGAGAAAGGCCTTGGCTCGCAGCAAGTATGCGAGCTCTTTTTCGAGCGGCGCATTCTTGAGCTTCTTCAAATCCTTCTCGACGCGTTCCATGCGCTTTTCGATGGAGCCGATATCCGCGAGCATCAATTCGTAGTCGAGATTGCGCTTATCGCGTTCAGGGTCCAATCCGCCTTCAGAATGCGGCACCGATTCATCATGGAAGGCTCGCACCACGTGCACGAGCGCTTCGACCGTTCGTACGGGGGCAAGCGCCATGTCCTGGCCTTTGCCGCGCACGAGTCCCTGAACATCGACGAACTCGACGGTGGCGTACGTTGTTTTCTCGGGAATGAATTTTGAGGAAAGAAAATCCAGCCGTGCGTCAGGAACCTTCACGATTCCCACGTTCGGCTCGAGCTTTCGGCCGGCGCCCGGTCCAGCCGCCGCCTTCCCCTGCGTCAGGACGTTAAATATGGTTGTCTTGCCTACTGACGGCAGTCCAATGATTCCGGCTTTCATATCAGCCTTGTAAGCATAACCTAGCAAACCGCTTTTTCTTCCTTGACACTCATTTGCCCTCTTAGTAGCCTGAAGTGGCCAAAAGTGGTGAAACTTGTAGATTATTGGCTTTTGAGGGACAAAGATCGATGTTGCGTGGAAATGCACCCGCTACGATTGACGAGAAAGGGCGGCTCAAGATCCCGTCCTCTTTCCGCGCGCACATCGAAGAGTCCTGGGGCAGCGACTTCTACGTCACGTCTCTCTCGGGTGAATCCGTGTTGATTTATCCCCTTCCTATCTGGCAAGAAATTGAAGAACGACTCGCCAAGCTTCCTTCATTAAACCCCACGAAAAAAAAGTTCCTGGACCGAACTAATTTTTACGGACAGGTAACCGCTGCTGATAAATCCGGCCGGATTCTGATTCCGCCGCTGCTTCGAGAATCAGCCCAGATGTCGGGAGAAGTCGCTGTCCTTGGTTATCTGGATCGCTTGGAGGTTTGGAATCAGAACCTGTTCCTCGACCGTTTGAAGGTGGACCAGTTCACGTCCGAAGATCAGGAAACGCTCAGCAAGTTGGGAATATAGGGATGCATGTACTCGCACATACCGGTACTGCTCGAAGAAACGATGCAGTTTCTGGAGCCGAAGCCAGGCGGCCGATTCATCGACGCCACGCTTGGGGCTGGCGGACACACACGCGAATTACTGGAGCGGACAGCGCCCGGCGGGACAGTGCTCGCGATCGATCAGGACGAATCGGCGTTAGCGGGCGCGAAGGAGACTCTGGAGTCATTTGGATCTCGTGTGATCTTCGCGCATTCAAATTTCACCGAACTGAAATCCGTAGCAGCCGAGCACGGTTTCACGGAGTGCGACGGGGTCCTTGCGGATATCGGGATCTCATCAATGCTGGTGGACGATCCATCGAGAGGATTCTCGTTCATGCGTGAGGGACCGCTCGACATGCGAATGGATCGCAGGCAGCCGCTGACAGCCGGCGACGTTCTCAACACGTATTCGGAAAAAGAGATTGCCGACATTCTTTATACCTATGGTGAAGAGAGGCGTTCGCGCCCGCTTGCGCGATCCATTGTTCGCGCCCGGCCACTAAAATCAACTGCGGACCTGGTCCGCGCGATCGAGCGCGTCAGCGGCGGCAAGCGTTTTGGCCAGATTCATCCCGCGACTCGAACTTTCCAGGCTCTGCGTATCTACGTCAACGATGAGCTGAAGAGTCTCGAGACGTTTCTGGACTCCTCGATGAACGTCGTCCGCTCCGGTGGGTATGTTGTTGTGATCACGTTCCACTCGCTTGAAGACCGGATCGTGAAGAACAGGTTTCGTGCGCCGTCCGTGCCTGGCCGTGTGATCACGAAGAAAGTCGTCACCGGAAGTGACGAAGAAGTGCGGCGCAATCCCCGCGCTCGAAGCGCGAAACTGCGCGCATGGAAGAAAAGCTGATGCCGATCGAAGTGCACTTTGAAAAGCACATCGTCAACCACAACGTTATTCGCGAAGCCGACGCAAAGGGTCACCGTGAGTACATTATTGTGACTGCCCTCGCAGCCATGTTCCTTTTCGGCCTTTTTGCATATGGCTGGCAGCACTATCAGTGGATTCAGTACGGTTACCGCATTCAGGAAGCGCAAAAAAAGAAGGATCAGTTGACGGAGATCAGCCAGCAGCTCCGGCTGGAGCGCGCCTCGCTTCGGAGCGTCCAGCGCATTGATGCGATTGCGCGCCGCGACCTGGGCATGGTTGTTCCCGCTCGGGGGCAGATTGTGATGCTACATGCTGGCGCGCCGTTGACGATACCAACGCAGCAGGCGCAGCAGGCGCGGGTAGAACCGCCACTGCAGACGCAGCCGGCCGCGCTGGAGTTGAAAAGGTAAGGGAATTTTGTACGCGGATTGAATTTCGAATTAGAGCCTTTCACCGTGACGAGGGGGAGGGCCGCCGGATGGAAACGTCAATTCGCAATCTGCAGTTCGAAAAATGAAAGATATATGAAGACGGATAAGTTTTTCACAAGGCGGGTTTGCGTATTGATCGTCGCTATGGGGCTATGGGCAGCGGTTATCGGAACTCGCCTGTATTTTCTTCATGTTGTCTACTCTGCCGACTACAAGCAACGTGCCGAGCGCCAGCAGCAGAGGACGGTCGAAGTCAGTCCGCGCCGCGGAGTGATCTACGACCGGAATGGCAGTGAATTGGCGGTTAGCATCAAGGCCGATTCAATCTTTGCAGTCCCCGACGAGATCGAGGACCTGAAATCTCCGGGCCGCGCGGCAGCCACGGCAAGGACCCTCTCGGCGTTGATCGGCGTTTCGCAGGACGATCTTCTCGAAAAATTCGATAAGCAGGGCTCTTTTGTCTGGATCAAGAGAAAGTTGAACGCGGCTGAAGCCGCCGCGGTGAAGAGAGCGAAACTTCCCGGAATTTATTTTCAGAAGGAAGACCAGCGCTTTTATCCGAAGCGCGAGCTCGCGGCCTCTGTCCTTGGCTACGTGGACATCGACGAAAAAGGATTGGGCGGCCTGGAGTATCGCTACAACGGCAGCGTGCGCGGCGAATCCGGGCGTGTCCTCGTGATGACCGATGCGCGGGGCCGCAGCTTCAACAGCATTGAGCAGCCGGTGGCGCCCGGCGCCAACCTGATCACCACGATTGACGAAAACATCCAGTACATCGTCGAGAAAGAAGTCGCCGCCGTAGCGGCGCAAACGCACGCGAAGGGCGTGTCGATCATCGCGATGGATCCCCGCACCGGAGAGATTCTCGCGATGGCGAATTATCCCACCTTCAATCCGAACGACTACGCCAGGTATGGGCCGCAGGCATGGATTAATCGCGCAGTCAGTCATACATACGAACCGGGCTCGACATTCAAGATTGTTACGGCTTCGTCAGCGATCGAAGAAGGTCTCGCCAGCCCCGAAGACGTTATCGATTGTCAGAATGGCTCGATCGTGGTTTTTGGCCGGCTGATTCACGACCATGAGTCATTCGGTCTCCTTACTGTTAAGCAGATTATTGAGAAATCTTCCGATGTGGGCGCAATCAAGCTTGGCTTGAGACTTGGTGATGAGCGCTTCGCCAGCTACATCAGCCGTATGGGTTTTGGAAAGCTTACAAATATCGATCTTCCGGGAGAAGAGAGGGGACTAGCGAAGCCGGCCTCCCGTTGGACGAAGAGTTCCATTGGATCTATTGCCATGGGTCAGGAGATCGGTGTGACGCCACTCCAGATTGTCAGGATGGTTTCGACCATCGCAAATGGGGGCATCCTATATCAGCCTTATGTAGTCAAGAAGGTTGAACATCCTCGAAATGGAATTCTCAGCGAGACAGTACCGCATGGTGAGCGCGTCATTTCTACCGATACGGCAGCGAAACTTCAGGACATGTTGGAGGTCGTCGTTACCGATGGCACGGCGAAATCCGGAAAGTTGGAAGGCTATACTGCTGCTGGAAAAACCGGCACGGCACAGAAGATCGATGAAACCGGACACTACTCAAAAACAAAGTTTGTCGCATCGTTCACCGGGTTTGCGCCGGCATCGAATCCAAAGATTTCGATCATTGTAATGATCGATGAACCAGTTGGGGAACACATGGGCGGCCAGGTTGCCGCGCCAGTATTCAAACGAGTAGCCGAGCCCATCCTGCGATACCTGTCGGTGCCGCCGGACGTGCCCTCATACGCGCCAAGTTACACAGTCAAGCAGAAGAATCCTCCTGCGCCGGAGAAGCCGCTACGCGCTCAGGAGCCAAGACTGGCACTGAGGCCCGCGTCTTTCACGAGTCAGGTGATCGAGATGCCGGAACTCGGCGGTCTCACCATTCCCGATTTTCAGGGAAAGTCTCTTCGACAGGTCACTGAAGAGAGTTTGAAGGCCGGTCTGCGATTGCAATCGATCGGCTCAGGCGCCGCTGTGGAGCAGATGCCACAGGCAGGCGTCAGCGTGCGCGCGGGATCGCGCGTGCAAGTTCGGTTTTCGAGTAGAGTAGGAAAGTAGCCGCGGATTGCGCGGATGACACGGATTTATGACGTTACGCGAGCTGCTCTCCGGCGTGAAAGTCCGCAGTTTTGCAGGTGACCTCGAAATCGAGATTCTCGGCCTCGCCTACGATTCACGGGTAGTGTCTCCCGGCTGCCTCTTCTTTGCCATTCGCGGTACTCGTCTCGATGGTAACCGGTTCATTCCGAAGGCTATCGCGAAAGGAGCGGCGGCCGTCGTGTCGGCGCTGGCTTCGATTCCATCGCTGGAGATGCCCTGGATTCAAGTGGACGACGAGCGCGCGGCAATGGCTGCGGTGGCGGGAAGCTTTTATCGCCATCCCACCGGGAAACTGCACCTCATCGGAGTAACGGGCACGAATGGCAAGACGACCACCACCTATATCGTGGAGTCGATCTTGCAAGCCGCCCGCAAACCGGCCGCCGTTTTCGGCACGATCGAGTATCGCGGGCCGGGCTTCGATCTTGGCTCCGAGAGGACAACGCCTGAAGCGCCTGACTTGCAGAAGCTGTTCCGGCAAGTTGTTGATGCCCAATGGGAATACGCAGTAATGGAAGTTTCGTCGCATGCCATCGAGATGAAGCGTGTCGCGGGTTCGCAATTCGAAGTCGCGGTCTTTACCAATCTGAGCCGCGACCACCTCGATTTTCATGGCGACATGGAGTCGTACTTTCGAGCGAAGAAAAAACTATTCGAGGGACTGGGCGGGGTGAAGCCGAGAGTGATGGTCCTGAACATGGATGACGCGCGATACGGTGGGTTGAGGTCGATCGATCCCTCGCGAGTAATCAGCTATGGCATGCAAGACGATGCTGATATCTGTCCGGTCCGGCATCAATTTGGCTGGGAAGGCATCGACGCGATGTACAAAACGCCCATCGGCGAGATTGAAGTGCGTACCTCGCTGATGGGCAAGCCCAACCTTCTTAATATCGGCGCGGCAATTGGCGCGGCCGTCGCTCTCGGCATACCTGCGGATGCCATCGCCCACGGCGTCGCGAACTTGCAAAACGTTCCCGGCCGCTTTGAGCCCGTCCGCGCCGGCCAGCTTTTTCGCGTCATCGTGGACTACGCGCACACCGATGACGCCCTCGAGAAAGTCTTAAAGTCCGCGCGAGAAATCACATCCGGGCGACTGATCGTGGTCTTTGGTTGCGGTGGTGATCGCGACCGGACAAAGCGCCCCGCGATGGGCGAGGCGGCCGCGCGCCAAAGCGACTACGCGATCGTCACCTCGGACAACCCGCGCGGCGAGGATCCGATGGCTATCATCCGTGAAGTTGAACAAGGAATGAAGGGCGCGGAATACCGGGTTGTTGCCGACCGGCGTGAGGCGATCCGCACGGCACTTATCGAAGCCCGGCAGGGTGACACCGTGGTCATCGCCGGCAAGGGACACGAGACGTATCAAACGATTGGAACAACGTCGCATCCTTTTGATGACCGTATTGTAGCTAGAGAACTGCTCGATGAACTTAACGCTGGACGACATTAGTACGGCGGTGGACGGTACGCTCGATGGTCCGGGCGCCTTGAAGGTGCGCGGCTATTCGATCGACTCGCGCACGCTGAACGCCGGCGAATTGTTCTTCGCGATTAAAGGCCCGAAATTTGACGGACACCAATTCCTCCAGCAAGCCGTCGATAGGAAAGCCGCCGCCGCCGTGGTGGAAAATCGGGGCCAGACGGGTGAATTCCCTTTTCCGGATCCGAAAAAGGGAATTCACCCGTCTGGCCCCGATTTTCCCGTCATTCGTGTCGGGAATACGATTCAGGCCCTGCAAGATCTTGCGCGGGATGTGAGGCGGCGATGGGGAATGGCGATCATCGGCGTTACCGGCAGTGCAGGCAAGACGACGACGAAAGAGATTGTCGCGTCAGTATTAGGGAAAAAATTCACGGTTCTACGCAGCATCGGAAACCTGAACAACGAGTTCGGTCTGCCGCTTTGCCTCTTGCGAGCCGAGCGTTACCAGAACATCGGCGTGCTCGAAATGGGGATGTCGGCGAAAGGCGAGATTCGGAAACTCGCGTCGATTGCCGAACCCAATGAAGGTGTTGTGACCAACGTGAACCCGGTGCACCTGGAATTCTTTAAATCCGTGGATGAGATCGCGGAAGCGAAAGGCGAGCTTCTCGAAGGCCTCCACGATCCGAAGGTGGCCTATTTGAACAACGACGATTCGCGCGTCCGCGCGATGTCACGCAAATTCACCGGGAAGATCGTTACCTATGGAGTGAAGTCCGTCGCGGCCTTTAAAGTTCAGCGGATGCAGGACCTTGGGCTCGGCGGCACTGCCTTCACGATCCATCACGGTCGCCGCGATCTGAATTTCGTCCTGCCGCTACTGGGCCAGCACAATTTAGCGAATGCCATCGCGGCGATTGCTGTAGGCGCCACGCACGAGGTTCCGTGGGAGCAGATTCAAGAAGCAATCGCGGAGACGAAGCCCGAAAAGATGCGCGGCCAGGTGATCAAGTTTCGCGAAGGCTTTGCGGTTATTGACGATTCGTACAACTCCAACCCCCGCGCGCTCACGGAAATGATTCGCTTCGTCGGAAGACTGCAGGGATATCAGCGAAAGATTCTCGTGGCAGGCGAAATGCTTGAGCTTGGCCCCGAAGGGGCCGAACTTCATCGGGGCTGCGGACGTGAAGCGGCCAGAGCCGGTATTGAATTGATCGTCGCTGTGCAAGGCCAGGCGGCGGAAATTCTGGAAGGCGCCGTGGACGCCGGTCTGGATCGTTCGAGGCTGAGGTTCATGCGCGACGCCATCCAGACGGGCGAGTTGCTGGCGAGCACTGTTAAGAAAGGTGACGTCGTACTGATCAAGGGATCGCGTGGAGTGAGGCTCGAGCAGGCACTGAACACGCTGAGGGCGGCGTTCTCGAGCATGGAACCGTAGGAGCGCGAAGCTCGACTGATAAATGCTGTATCACATTCTTTACGAATTTCTGTTTCCTCTGAACCGGTACTGGGCGCCGCTGAGGGTACTGAATGTTTTCCAGTACGTTACGTTCCGGACTGCGTACGCGAGCATTACCGCCCTGCTCCTCAGTTTATTCCTTGGACCGTGGCTGATTGCGCGTCTTCGCGATTTTCAAATCGGGCAGCAAATTCGCGAAGAAGGTCCGAAATCCCATCAGAAGAAGGCGGGCACCCCGACAATGGGAGGCCTGTTGATTGTGGTTTCGATCATTCTGCCGACGCTGCTGTGGGCCAATCTCCGGACTCGCTACGTATGGGCCGCGGTTCTCTCGACTCTCGCATACGCGGCGGTCGGATTCGCTGACGACTACATCAAGATCGTCCGCAAGCGTTCGCTCGGCCTGACGGCACGCGAGAAGATCGGGTTTCAGATTCTGATCAGCATGAGCGTTGGAAGTTTTCTTCTTTACCTGACGAATATCCATCAATACCAAACAAAGCTGAACGTTCCGTTCTTCAAGGCCTTCGCTCCGGACCTTCTGATCGACAGGTTGTTTCCAACGCCATTCTGGTTCATCGGTTATCTGCCGTTTCTGGTGTTCATCTCTATTGTGATCGTCGGCTCGTCGAACGCCGTGAACCTGACCGATGGTCTCGACGGGCTTGCGATTGGCTGCACGCTGATCGCTTCGGCCGCACTGACGGCCCTCACCTACATCACGGGCCACATGGTTCTCTCGAACTACCTCGACATTCAATACATCCGTCAGGCAAGCGAGTTGACGATCTTCTGCGGCTCGATGGTCGGCGCGAGCCTTGGCTTCCTCTGGTACAACGCGCATCCGGCGGAAGTGTTCATGGGCGATGTTGGCTCGCTCGCGCTGGGGGGCG
>Ga0207090_1201_pt1 | contig 10735 bp, 10 predicted proteins | sample Alteio_BWMinHeat_50_FD_153565 | JGI IMG/M metagenome (GOLD analysis project Ga0207090, IMG submission 153565) | Enriched cells from forest soil in Barre Woods Harvard Forest LTER site, Petersham, Massachusetts, United States -... | ecosystem: Environmental > Terrestrial > Soil > Temperate forest >...
ACTTGCGGTACTAGAGTTACTCCGTGACAGTACCAGAACCTATGAAAGAGGAGTGATTCTAGTAATGAAGTCTCATCGCGTAGCTGCCGGGCGAGGTATTTCAGTTGACCGCCGTGATAACACAGCCTGTACTAAGATCCAGGATTTTTCGAGCGATGACAGGCGCACGCGTCGTGAGAAAACATCGTAATTGGTGGACTCAATGCGCTCCAGCAGCCGCGAGTAAATCGCGATCAGCGCCCACAACGAAGGCCGGCTGCGGGGATGCACCAGATCCAGCAGCGGCAGCGACTCGTCGTAATATGTTCGCGCGCGCGCGGCCTCAAAGCGCATCAGCCGCACAAAGGCATCGCTGCGGTTGCCGGCGCGAAGATCCTGCTCGCTCACGCTAAATCGGAGCAAGTCTTCGGCGGGAAGATAGATGCGGCCGCGTTCTGCATCTTCCCGAATATCCCGCAGAATGTTGGTCAATTGAAACGCGATACCGCACTTCTCGGCCAAGGGCAGGGCGCTGCGCGTATCGAATCCGAAAATGTGAATGATGGTCAGCCCCACCACCGAGGCAACCTGATAACAATACCGGTAAAGTTCGTCGAATGTCTGCAGGCCGCGCGGCTCCAGGTCGGAGGCAACCCCGGCAATCATTTCACGAAAGTACTCGTGGGGAATACCGAAGCGCCGCACGGTGTGATGGAATGCCGGCCAAACGGGATGCCCGCTGAAGCGGCCCTGGAGCGCGTCTTCCATCTCCGAGCGCCAGCGCTCTATGGCGGCGCGGGTGGCGCCAGGCTCGTCACTCAGATCGTCACAGTAGCGCATGAACGCGTAGATCGCGCACATTGCCTTGCGCTGTTGGGCTGAGAGCAGCAGAAAGGAGTAATAGAAATTCTTGGCCCGGCTGCGGGCAATCCGCCGGCAATATTCGTAGGACTGCTCGATCTCGTTCATCACGCCGCCCGCGAAAAGGCCATGCGCGCCAGCGAGCCCAGCAGCAGCCACACGCGTTCGGTCTTGGAAATGGCGGGCCGGGCCCGGAGCACGTCGTAGCCCTGCTGCTCGATTTTTTCCAGCACCCGCATGCCCCCGCGGCTGAACAGGTCGATATCAAGCGCCAGTCGCCGCTCCACCATTCCAGAGAGCGGCAGACCCTCACAAAAGAGTTGACGCGCCTTCTCCACGACTTCCCGCATCACTCCGCGAAAGGCCGGCGTAAAGCGGCGCGCGAACAGGTCGGCTGTAGTGTAGCCATGGCGCTCCATTACGTCGAGGGGGATGTAAACGCGATCCTTAAGTAGATCGACCGTAACGTCCTGCCAGAAATTGGCCAGTTGCAGGGCCGTACAGGTCGCATCAGATAGCCGCTGCCGTTCCGCATCGCGGTAACCGCACAGATAGAGCACCAGCCGCCCTACGGGATTGGCGGAGTACCGGCAGTATCCGACCAACTTTTCGAAATTAGGATACCTGGTGACGGTCTGGTCCTGCACGAAGGCACGGACGAGATCGGCAAATGGTTCGCGCGGAATTCCGCACCGGCGCACCGTCGGCATCAAGGCCAGAAAGACCGGATGCGCGGCCCGGCCCTCGTACATGGCATCCAACTCCCCGCGCCACCATGCCAACAGGCGCAGGCTTTCCGCGCGGTCGCCCATTTCATCTCCCAGGTCGTCGGCCCAGCGGCAATAAGCATACACGTTAAAAAAATCCTGGTGCAGTCGCTTGGGCAGAAGAAAACTGACTACGTTGAAGTTTTCGTAATGATGCGTGGCGAGCCAGCGGGTGTAGGCCGCCGCCTGTTCAGGAGAATACGACTGGCGGAGCGCTTCCGGTGATCGAACGAACTCGGCGGGAGGCAAAAACGCGGGTGCGCCCACGCCGGACCCTAAGGAAGAATCGCCGTCTTGAGGTGGCCGTTGTGGCTCATCAGGTGGCGCATCACTTGCAGAAGGTTGGCCAGGGGCTCTTCGCTGTTCACGAAGAACGAGGCCGTGACGTGTCCGGCGCAAATCAAGCCGAGCGCCTTGCGGATGTAGGCCGGCGTATGGTGGAACGTGGCCTTGCAGGTGATCTCGGAATAGTGCAGCAGCGCGGTATCGAGGCTAACCTTGCTGTCGTTGGGACAGCCGCCAAAGAAGTTCACTGTGCCGCCGCGCCGCACCATGTCGACGGCCCAATGCCAGGTTTGAGGTTTGCCCACCGCCTCGATAGCGATATCAACGCCGCGGCCATGGGTCAAGCGCCGGATGGCTGGAACGGGGTTGGAATCGCCGGGAGTCTCGATCAACTCATCCGCGCCCAGCGAAGCCGCCCGATCCAATTGCGTTTTGCGCCGCCCGATGGCGATCACGCGGCAGCCGTACAGTTTCGCCAGTTTCACAAACATCAGGCCGATCGGTCCCAGCCCGATGATGGAGATCGTGTCGCCCGGCCGTGGCGCAGTCTCCTCAAATCCGCGCAATACGCAAGCCAACGGTTCCACCAGAGCGGCATCGTGGTAGCTCACGTGCTCCGGAATGACGTAAGTATTCCGCTTCACGATGCGCGCGGGAATGCGAATATACTCGGCATACGCGCCGTTATTAAATAGGAGATCTTCGCAGAGGTTTTCCAGTTCGCGCCGGCAGAAGAAACAATGGTCGCACGGAGCAGAGTTCGCCGCTACCACGCGCTGTCCGGCTTGAATGTTCTGGACCTGATCGCCGACAGCGACGACGTCGCCGGCAAGTTCGTGCCCGAATACTGCCGGAGGCACGATCATACGAGCGTGATAGCCGCGGCGAAAGACCTTCACATCCGTACCACAGGTCAGCGCCACCTTCACCCGGACCAGAATGTCTTCGCGATCAATCTTGGGAACGGCTACCGCCTCGACTTGCAAGTGTTCCTTGCCGTAAAGCACAGCAGCCATCATCTGGCTATTCACTATAACCACCTCTGTGGCTGAACGATTATTTTCAACGATTTAGGTCCCGGATGCAATGCCAAATCGAAACCTGAACATATTTTAACCAAAGGCAAACGATGGGAGATCAATTCTTCCAGAGGCAAAGCACCAGAAAACACAAGAGCGGCGGAATCTTTTTGCAAATCCACCGATGCGCTATAACAGCCGAACAAAGTTCGCTCTCCAGCGCAGATATCAGAGCCCGAAGCTTCGATAGGTTCCGCTGAGGAAGTTTGGGCGAACAGCAGAATGCGGGCGCCGGGACGGGAACAAGCGATCGCTTGTTGCACAATGCCCGGCGCCGACGCCGCCACAATCACCAGGTCGGCGCCGCGCCTTTCCGTAAGTTTCTTGATTTCCGCAGATAAATTGATCGAGCTCGGGTCCCAGGCAAACTCGGCGCCGCAGCGCGCGGCGATGGCGAGGCGTTCGGGGATGGTATCGGTCACGGCGACCCGCGCGCCGGTGCGGCGAGCCAACATGGTGAACATCAACCCGATGGGACCTTGTCCGAGAACGACGACGAAATCGCCTGGCTGCGGATCGCACTGCACTATGGCTTTGAGACAGGTGTTGAGAGGTTCGACCAAGGTCGCGCGCTCGAAGGAAACATCGTCGGGGATTTTTTCGACACCCCGCTCTACGATCCAATCCATGACGCGCACGTACTGGGCAAAGCCGCCGCCGGCCGGTTCAAAGCCCGCAGTAATTCCGACTCGCTTATATACCGGGCACTGCGCATAAAATTTCCGCTGGCAATAAAAGCAATTGAGGCAGGGAATATGGTGGAACGCCACCACGCGATCACCAGGTCGAAATCGGGTGACATCGGAACCCACTGCGGCCACCACACCGGCCGTTTCGTGGCCGTAAATGCGGGGGGGATCGAGCAAGTTATACTCGATCTTCTTCAAGTCGGTGTGGCAGATGCCGCACGCTTCCACACGCACCAGAATCTCCCCGCGGCCGATGGCCGGTGTGGGGATTTCTTCCACGCTGACTACGCTCTCGCCGCGGTAGACCGCGGCGCGCATAGTCACAGGTATGGCGCTCACGTCAATATCGGCAGTCTGCAAAAAATTCTCCCAGGGTTCGAGCGGCCCGCTCACAGTGGTGGCGCAGCCGGATCAGTTCCGGCAGTCGGGCTGCCGGATGGCGCAACGCATGACTGAAAATACGCATTGTACCGAAGTGACCGTCGGGGCGCAGCGCCTTATTGAAGTCGTTCGCCATATCTTCGCCCGCGAGATCGGTGACGGCGCGTACGCAATAGAAAGGAAGCCCCCGGGCCTCGGCTCGGGAAGCGACGCCTGCCGCTTCCATTTCCACCGCGCTGGCGCCTTGCGCCCGCAGAATACGCTTCTCTTCGGCCGTGCGCGCCACATGGTCGATGGAGCAAACCATGCCCAAGCGAGAGGCGGTCCCGCCGCTGAGGGGCAACGCGCTAAAACGCCGGCCGGGCGCGGAAACGCAACTTGCCACCAGGGTATCGGCGATGCCCAACTGCGGATCCAGCGCGCCGCAGAACCCGGTGCTGACGACGGCGTCGGGCCGAAAAGTCTCGCACCCCGCATCCACCGCCGCCGCGGCCCGGCTCCACCCCGCCCCGTTAGCAAGCAGCAGCACCTCATGCCCGTTCAGTCGGCCGCCGCGCGCCCAGTCCACGCGAGCAGGGCTTTTCCGGAGAGCTTCCGTACAGTTCGACAAGCCGCGAAATTCCATAGCGTCCGAAGCCACAAATAACAGCCGCATCAAGCCGCGGGCACACGGGCAGGCGCATGCCAAGCATCCCGGAACCACTCCCCCGCACGTCGCAACGCGGTTTCCGCCGGTTCCGGAAAGTAGCCCAATTCACGCCGCGCCTTCTCGTGGGTGACCCACATTTTCTTGCGGGCCATGCGCACGGCGTCAATCGGAACGCGTGGCGGCGTCCCCGTAACGCCCGCCCAAGCCGTGCTGCAAACTCCGGCGCAATACGCTACCGCGTACGGCAATTTTACGCTAGGAGCCTTGCGACCGGTGATCCGCGCCAAAATTTGCAGGATCTGGGCTAACGTAAGATTCTCAGATCCCAAAATATAGCGTTCCCCAGGGCGGCCGCGTTCCCAGGCCAGCAAATGCCCGGCCGCTACATCGCGAGCGTCCACAATATTCAAGCCCGTATCGATAAACGCGGGCATCTCGCCGTTGAGGAAATCTAGTACGATATGCCCGGTGGGCGTCGGCTTCACGTCGTGGTCGCCCACCGGCGCCGTGGGATTGACGATTACCACCGGGAAACCTTCCCTCGCAAACCCCAACACCACCAGCTCCGCAAGGAACTTGGAGCGCTTATAATCGCCGGCCATATCGTCCAGGGACACAGGAGTATCCTCATCGCCAATGCCATCCTGAGGAATCCCGATACAGCCCACGGTGCTGGTGTATACCATTCGTTCCACGCCGGCGGCGCGGGCGGCTTCGAGCAGGTTGCGCGTGCCATCCACGTTAGAGCGGTACAGCTCGATCGGATCTTTCGCCCACAGCCGGTAGTCGGCGGCGACATGGAATACATGGCTGCAACCGGCCACGGCGCGCTTGAGCGACCCGGAGTCGCGCAGATCGCCAATGACGCACTCGACATCGAGATCCGCGACACGGCTGCTGCCACGGACCAGTGCTCTCACAGCATGCCCACGCTCTCGCAGAGCACGCGCGACATGCCAGCCGAGAAAGCCCGAAGCGCCGGTAACGAGAACGGGCTTCATAAGATCCGTGGAGCAGAAAGGGTCATCTCTACCGCAGCATCCAAGCCAGCATCTTCAAGTTGTCGGCCACGCCGGCATTAATGCTCAGCGCCGCCGAGGCTTCGTATCCACAATGCACCATGCAGTGCTCGCAACGCGGATCGTTGCCACGGCCGTAGCTCTCCCATGGCGTCTCGGTCATGAGGGCTTCGAACGTTTTGTAGTGGCCGTCGGTAATCAGGTAGCAGGGCCCTTTCCAGCCCTTCACGTTGTAGGTCGGATTGCCCCATGCGGTGCATGGCAGCTCCTTCTGGCCCTTCAAAAAGTCCATGTAGAGCGGCGTTTGCCGCACGGCGTATTTCCGGGCGATGCGGTCGAAATCCTTGAACTTTTCGTGAATGTCGTCGCGGGTCATAAAAATCTCGCGGTCGTTCACCGCCGAATAGCCGTAAGCCGGCGCGATCTGGTGGCCGTCCACATTGAACTGCTTGAGATACTCGAACAGCTCTTCAATTTCCCGCATATCGGTCTCCTTATAGACCGTGGTATTGGTGCACACCTGGAAACCCGCGGCCTTCGCCACTTTAATACCCTCGATGGCCTCACGGAAGACGCCCTCCTTCTCGACGCAGATATCGTGCGTCTTCTCCATGCCGTCCAGATGCACATTAAAGTAGAGCCGCTTGTCCGGCCGGAACTCGTGCAGGCGCTTGCGCAGGAACATGCCGTTGGTGCACAGATAAATGTGGCGATTGCGCTCGAGAATTCCCTTCACCAGCTCGCCGATCTGCGGATACATCATCGGTTCGCCGCCGCAAATCGAGACCACCGGCGCGCCGCACTCGTCCACGGCGGCCAGGCATTCCTCAAGCGGCACACGCTCGGTGATGGTGTTCTCGTACTCGCGGATACGGCCACAGCCGGTGCAAGTCAGGTTGCAGGCGTGGAGGGGTTCCAGCATCAGCACGAGTGGGAACCGCTTGTTGATCATGGGATGCGGCTGGCGCTTTTCACCGGCATTGGCCGGCAGGATGCGGAACGGATTCGAGGCGTCGGCTTCGCGGGTGACGGTCTTCTGCCACTCCGGACGCGGACGCATCTTATTCTTGAAGATGTATCCGGCCAGACCGGCGGTCATGGTGAGCGGAAATTTCATGATCGTTTATCCATTCGATTCCCCCCTGCGCTTCACGAACGAAGCCAGGGCGAGCAGCGGAAAATAGTCTTTGTACAGGTGGTAGTTCAAATAAAAAACTTTGGGAAAGCCCGTTCCGGTAGCCAATTCCTCGTTCCAACTTCCGTCGGAGCGCTGAGCGTCGAGCAAGAATTCGATGCCGTGGCGCACGCTGAGGCTGTTCGAATCGCCGCCAGCCAGCAATCCCAGAATGGCCCACGCGGTTTGCGAGGGCGTGCTAGGGGACGCGGCAAAAACGCCGTTATCGTAACTGGCGCAGCTTTCGCCCCATCCGCCATCGGCGTTCTGAATCGAGCGCAGCCATTCGCCGGCGCGCAGAACGTGCACCTCGCGATCGCTCTCACCGGCGGCGGCTAAGCCGCGCAGTGCAAAACAGGTGCCGTAAACATACGCTACGCCCCAGCGCCCGTACCAGCTTCCATCCGGCCGCTGGTTGCTAACCAGCCATTCCACGCCGCGCCTCAAGGCGCTGTGGCCACGCTCCACACCGTGGGCAGCCAGAGCTTCGAGCACCCGGCCGGTAATATCCGCGCACGCCGGGTCGAGCATGGCATTATGGTCCGCAAATGGCACCGCGCTCAGGAATTCCCAGTTGTTGTCGGCGTCAAAAGCCGCCCAACCGCCGTCGGAGGACTGCATTGCCAGCAGCCAATCGAGCGCGCGCCGATGGCAGGCCTTCTGGGCCGCCGGATCGCTGCCCTCCACGCGGCTCAAGGCCAGCATCACCATGGCCGTGTCGTCGATATCGGGATAAAATTCGTTGGCGTATTCAAAGGCCCAGCCGGAAGGCTCGGTATGGGGCCGCTTTACCGACCAATCGCCCTTACGCCGGATCTCTTTCGAGAGCAGCCAGTCGGCCGCACGCCGCAAGGTTCCGTTGGAGGCGTCGCTATCGGCTAGGGCGTAGGCGGCGATGGCCGTATCCCAGATGGGTGAAAAGCACGGCTGAAAGAAGAAGCGCGCTTCCTCATCCACCATCAGAGTATTGAACTGGCGCAGCGCCTCAGCCCGCAGCGGATGGTCTTCGGCATAGCCGAGCACATCCAGCGCCATCACCGAGTACATCATCGGAGGATAGATCGCTCCCAACCCATCGCAATGGTGCAGGCGCTCGATCATCCATTCCGCCGCCCGCTCGATGGCCTTGCGCCGCACAGATTTCACGCCGTGGCGTTCCCACCATTTCAGGAAGCCATCAAGCGCTAGAAAGAAATTGCGCCACGTGAAGCGCTCCCGATCCCGGACAAAAGCGGGACTGACGCCCGGCCGCCACAGCTCCTCGAGGGTGAAGCCAGCGGGAGCCGGCCGGCTGGGGTTGGCCGCATGAAGCAGAGACAGCGAAACCACGATGGCGCGTGTCCAGGAGGACATCTGGTAGAGAAAATCGAAAGGCAGTAAGACGACTTCGGGAGGAATGCTCGGGCAATACTGCCGGGGATAGAGATTGAACAGGCTGAGATTGACCTTGACGTAACTATTGGCTGCCTGAATGCCGCCCAAGGCGAGAATGCGCTGGCACAACTGCCGCATCCGCGGCTCGTTCGCGCTCAGGCCGGCCAGTTTCAACGCCACGTATGCCTTAACCGACGCGCTGATTTCGGACGGCCCTTTAACGTAGATATTGAAGCCGCCGTCGGGAAGTTGCCGGTCGAGTATGGCGCGCGCGGCCTTGTCGATGAGCGCCCGGGTTGCGGGCGCCCACTGGCCGTTTTCAGGCGGATACAGCCAAAGCTGGAAGAGGATATAGTCGGATTCGAGAGTGCTGTCGGCGGTAAGTTCGGCGCACCAGTGGCCGTTAGCGCCCTGCAGCGCCGTGACGTGAGCGGCAGCGCGGCGCATGGCCTGACGCGCGGCGGATTCCAGGCTGTTTTCGACCTGTGCCCGGGCGCTCATCGGATCGAGACGGTTAACTCGGCCGGCAGAGAAAACCGCACGTCTTCGTCCACCATTTCAATTTCCTCCATCTGCCGGAAGCCGTGCACCTGCAGGAATTCGATCAGCTCCTGAACCAAGTGTTCCGGCGCCGACGCTCCCGCGGTTACTCCGACATTCTTCACGCCCTCGAGCCAGACCGCCTCAACGTCGCTACGGTCGTTAACCAGGTAGGAGCGCACACCAAAACCGTCTCCCACTTCCACCAGCCGTTTCGAGTTCGAGCTGTTTTGCGAGCCCACCACGAGTAGCAGGTCGATAGCCCCGGAAATCGCTTTGACCGCCATTTGCCGGTTCTCGGTGGCATAACAGATGTCTTGCGCAGGTGGACCCTGAATGTGCGGAAAACGCTCCTTGAGCCGGCTGATGATATCGCGCGTTTCGTCCAGACTGAGAGTAGTCTGCGTCAGGTAACGCACCCGTGCGGGTTCCAGGAATGTCAACCGGTCGACATCTTCGACCGTCTCTACCAAATAACTGCCATGCGGCACTTCGCCCAATGTGCCGATGACCTCGTCGTGGTCTTTATGCCCAATGAGCACGATGCTATAACCTTCCCGCGCAAACTTCACCGCCTCCAGGTGTACTTTGGTCACCAGCGGGCAGGTGGCATCGATCACCTCCAGCTTCCGTTCTTTGGCCTGGCTGCGGACCGAGGGCGCTACTCCATGCGCGCTGAAGATCGCGCGCGCCCCAGCCGGTATTTCGTCCAGTTCCTCCACGAAGATCGCGCCGGCGCTGCGCAGCTCATCCACCACGTGCTTATTGTGGACGATCTCCTTGCGGACATAGACCGGCGGACCGTACAGATCGAGAGCAATCTTGACCACATCGATGGCCCGCACTACGCCCGCGCAAAACCCTCGTGGCTTGAGTAGAAAAATCTTCCTGTCCACACCGTCCGGGTTAAGGGCGAAAGGCTTTAGAGGCATAGATCTAAATGACTTTGAGACCTTCGATTATAACAGGTGAGTTACCAAATCCCCAGGGAAAAACAATAGGCTGCAACCGTTTATAGGCAACTCCCCGTGCCCCTATGAGGAAATTTTCCGGCGGCCGAGGCACCCTCGGGAAGCGCGTCACAGCTTCCGTCAAAGTTTTGTACATTCATTGTCAATCAGTTAGGCACCACAAAAAAAGAGTGCCAACGGTCAGGCAGTTAATGTGATGACGAAAGAGGGAGTCTGGTCGCCAAAATCACGCCAACTGCATACCTAAGCTGTTTCTTGAGTACCCTCCCGCTCCGTAGGAGCGTCCCTTCCCCCCGCCGGATTCCCTCTTTCAGCATGGCATCCGAATTGCTCTCTCTTTAAGCGAGAGGCTCGACATGGACGGATTCGTGATTGGCGCAACGGTGCTGGGAAGTTTCGTGGGGGCATTTATGATTCAGAAAGCCGCTTTGGAAGGGCTTTTCCGCATCATGCAGACGGGCCGGCGCCCGCGCCAGTAGCCACCGATTCTTATTTCCGGGAGCCGCGCTCCGGATTTCTCAGTTGGGTCTGCCGCATTTTGTTCTTTTTCCGTTTCGGTTTGCTGATAATGAAGGTGCCACTGCCTAGGTATTCGGCTTTATACAATGTATCTTCCGCCAAAACATTCTCTCCTGTTTGCGATCGTCAGATTTGATCTCTCATTGTACCGCGCCGTATGCTGAAAAGAACGGATGCCCGCTCCAGGGACTAAAGCTGAACAAGACATCACTCCCCTGCCTACGCCGGAACTGCTCAACCAGGCGTCGACCGGCGGCTTAACCCATAGTTTCCGCGCGCTGCGGCACCGCAATTACCGTTTATTCATCGGTGGGCAAATCGTCTCTCTAAGCGGCACCTGGATGCAGACCGTAGCGCAGAGTTGGCTTGTCTACCGGCTGACACACTCGGAACTGCTGCTGGGCACGGCGTGGTTCTGCTCGCAAATTGCGGTTTTCGCTCTGGGGCC
>Ga0207090_1202_pt1 | contig 10636 bp, 12 predicted proteins | sample Alteio_BWMinHeat_50_FD_153565 | JGI IMG/M metagenome (GOLD analysis project Ga0207090, IMG submission 153565) | Enriched cells from forest soil in Barre Woods Harvard Forest LTER site, Petersham, Massachusetts, United States -... | ecosystem: Environmental > Terrestrial > Soil > Temperate forest >...
GCGTCGGATTTGGGATCGGCGAGCATGCGCTTCACTTGCTGGTCCAGGACCACCGGATCCTTGAGCTTTCCCTGCGAGGCGGCATTCAGGAGTTCGTCATCCGGAACGCTGCTCCACAGGAAGAACGAGAGGCGGGACGCGAGCTCCAGATCGCCGACGTGATAGATCGTGCCGGATTGTACGTTCGCCGGATCGGATTCCGTGCGGAACAGGAACTTGGGCGACGTGAGGATGAAAGCGAGAGCGTTCTGGATACCGGCTTCGAAATTCCTCTTCCTTCCGGATTCGTAAAAAGTGAGGAGAAGATCCATGTCCGCATCGTTCAGCGGCTGCCGGTAGGCGCGCCGGGCCACGCTCGAAATAATTTTTTTCGCGCAGGCCGCTGCGTCGGACGCGGCCGACGGCTGGCAGGTGAGAATTCGGCGGCGGCTGGGCGTGCTGCCGGAACCGGTGGCGTCGAATGGGCCGGTGATATCCACATGCTCGATCAGCGGCATGCCGTTCATGTTCTGCAGATCGTGATCCCGGGTGTGGGCTTCCAGGGGTTCGTCGTATTCGGCGGAATTCTTTCTCAGGAACGCGACGCCGACATCGTGTGGTCCGGCCTTCACAGGGATGCGGCTCTTCAACCGTGCGTCAATCGTGTCTGCGGCGGCGGCAAAGTTGGCGTCGGACATCTTATTGTCCGCTTCCCCGCCCGCCGGAGCCATGAAGACGCGTTCGCCATCGACAGTGATTTCCAGCTGGTGCGGCCATTCCAGGCCCTTCATATAGCCGACGATGTTGCGGAGCAGGAAAACCCGGAAGTCGTACTCGCCATCCAGCGGAAAGTTGTAGTGAATGAGGATTCCGCCTCGGGTGCCCAATGGCAGGCCTTCGATGTGATCGTCCTGCGAAATATCAGGCGGCAAAGGATATCGCTGGGTGACCGTCGGTATCGATGGATCGCCCATGGCCACGCTGCTGATTTTGCGAGCGGCGGCGAGGTATTGTTCGAGCAGCGACGGCGAAAGCTTCAGGACATCCGCGATGTTGTCGAAGCCGTTGCTTTCATCGTCGGCGGGAAGAAGATCGGCGACCTCGACCTCCAGCGCCAGAAGATCGCGGATGGCATTGCCGTATTCGGTGCGATTCAGGCGATGAATGGCAGCGCGGCCGGGATTCGGTTTTGCGGCGCCCGCGAGATCCAGGGACGTTTCAAGAAATCCGACGAGCTTGTAGACGTCTTCGTTTGCGGGGCGCGGGCGGCCCTGAGGAGGCATCATGCCGCCGCGAAGCTTGCGGACAACCTTCTCCCACGTCTCGGCGCCGTCGCCGACGTGATCGAGATCCAGCTTGTCGAGTGCGAGTCCGCCGGTCTTCGCGCGCTCGTTGTGACATGTCACACAGTACTGATCGAGGAGGGCGCGGGAGGCAGACGACGACGCGCCAGCGGGCACCGCAGGCGGCGCCGGAGTGCGCTGAACACCCAATTCCGGCGACAACGCAAAAAGACAGCCCGCCAAGACGAGAAACAACCTGGCCATAGACCGGTAGTCTACCAAATGTTTAGCCGCCAATTGCGCCAATTACACCAATTAATTGGCGCAATTGGCGTAATTGGGCGGCTCAGTCTTATTTCGGGCCAAACAGCGTCAGCCAGTGCCCGTCCGGATCAGTAAACGTCGAGGCCCAGGAACCCGGCGTCACTTCCCGCGGCTCATTCACAAAGCTGCAACCCCGCTCGATCAATTGACGGTGCGCGGCGGTGACGCTCTCCGCGGCCACGACGATCTCCATCGCACCGGCAAGCGGGCCGTCCGGGCGCCGCAAGCCGGCGTTCAGCATCAGCATGACCGGTCCGGCCGAAAAGAACACGAGGGATTCCAATTGGTTTAGCAGCTCGAAACCAGCCTTGTCCCGGTAAAAGGCGACCGACTTCGACAGGTCACTAACGCCCAGAGCAATAAGTGAGATTTTCATGAACGCAGCATAAGCCGCTTCCTTAACGTGGCGCTTGCCCAATCTTGCGAATTTTGAGGACTGCCGACGGAGGATGGCCATACCGCGCGCGAAACAGGCGGCTGAATGCGGACAGGCTCGTGAAACCGACTTCCATGGCGGCAGCCGTCACGGCCTGACCGTTTTCCAGGAGAACGCGAGCCCGCTCCAGGCGCAGGCCCGTGAGATACGCGTGAGGCGTCAGCCGAAAGACTCGTTTGAAAGCCCGATGCAGGTGATAACGTGAAACGCAGGCTTCCCTGGAAACTTCTTCCAGGGAGATCTGCCGATCGACATTGCCATGCAGATACTCCCGCGCCGTCTGCAACCGCCGGAAAAGTTCGTCGCGCGTCGAAGCCTTCGCGGCAGGGACCCGCGCGTATTGGGCTTTCACCTCTTTGTACAGGCTGAGCAGGTTTTGCGAAAGCGTGAGGAAATCTTCTTCAAAGCTGCTCGGCTGAGTCTCTCGCGAGCACCGCTCTCCCAGTGACCACAGCTGCGGCAGGATCGCGCCCTTCGTATCAGAATGAAGCCGCGAGATGAAATGCAGACGGGGCGCGCCTCTCCACGGCGAATCGAGTGAGGCTGCAAGTGGAGTTGTGGCATCCTGCGCCGTCTCTTCGACGTAATTGCCGCGAAAGAAGACACAGCAGGTTTCGACCGGCCTGGCCGCATCGATGTTCATCGAATAGTGCTGGCCGTCGTCCAGCACCAGAAACGTATTCGAGTCCACGAGGAGATGTTGTCCTTCAACAGTCCAATGGACTTCGCCGCGGATCACGGACTTGATGGAAAGCGGCCCGGCGAAATCGTTCACCACGTGCCGCCTGCCCGTTGCATGAAGGATGAGATTATCGCGGCTGAACTCCGCGCCATCCGGAAAAAGGTAGGGCTGTTGTCGCATCCAAGTCAGGGAAGGTACACAAGAGGCACAAACCGAAACTCAAGAAAGCACAAGAACAGGCGCCTGATGACCGATTTTTGTGCCTTTTGTGTCCTCTCTTGTGCTTCTTGTGGTACTTCCCAGTTTCGGTTACTTCAAATTGAAATTCACTTCAATATTCAGCGAGACCGCAATCGGCTTTCCGTCTTTCGTGCCGGGACGGAATTTCCATTGCTTCAGAGCGTCAGTGGCACTTTCGGTCAAGCCGTAATCGAGTCCACGGACAACTCTATCGATCTTTACGATTCCATCTTCGCCGATTGTCACCTGCACAACCACTGTGCCCTGATAGTGCAATGCGCGCGCCTCGTCCGTGTACTGTGGCTCGACCCGCGTGACTATTGTCGGGGGTGCGACCCGGGTGTTTATTGTCGGGGGTGTTGCGCCACTTTCCTCCAGGGATAATAGAAAGCGGGCGGGCTTATCGAAGTGTACATCGATCTGAGTGATCGCTTGAACGGCAACGCCATTTCGACTCGCGGGAGCAAATTTCCAGGTTAGAACGGCGTCTCTGGCTCTTTCATCGAGCCCGTAGCCGAGGCCCTTAACGAGGCGCAGCATCGTGACTTTGCCGTTAGTGTCCACATTGGCTTCGAGAGTCACGGTTCCCTCAATATGCGCAGCGAGTGCTTCGTCTGTGTAAATAGTCGGCGACGACTCGATGACTTGCGGTGGTGTCACGTCTGTCTGCGAAGCTGTCCCCGCATCGCCAATGTGAGTCCTTTGGGGAGCGGCCGGCTTGGGTTCAGCTTCCGGTTGTGGAGCTGTAAATGCCGGGGCCGCCATCAGAACAGGCGGTAACGGAACTGCTGCTGTCAGACCAATCTGCGCGATTGAAATCGTTAACAGTCCCATGAACGCGCACAGAAATGTCACTGCAACTCTCGATAGGGAGCGCCGGCGAGCGCGGGAGTCCAGTATGGAAACCAGGCGCGTCTCGAGCTGGGACGGCTGCGCCATGGATACGGCTGCGAATGATAAGGATTGCCCGGCATGAAGGCCGCGAACGATTTGAACCAGGTGATCCGCGTAATCTTCTGCGATCGCGCCCAGATTCAGAACCTGATCGTCGCAGGCGCGCTCGCGCTCGATGCGCACCCGGTGGGCGGCGTACCAGACCAGAGGATTGAACCAATAGATGCCGCACACCATCTGAATAAACACCTGGACCATTCCGTCGTTGCGTTTCACGTGAGCAAGTTCGTGGGCAAGCACAAGCCGGCGGCGGTCGCCGGACCATTGCATTGCCCCGGAGGGCAGCAGGATCGTATGGCGGCGCATACCCCAGGTCATCGGCGAAACCGGTGCATCGCTGAAGAGAAGCCGAACCGGCTTCGAGATCGAAAGGGAACTCAACAGCTGAATGATCAAGGCCTGCCAGGTCTGGTCTGGACTCGCATTTGCAGACCTTGCCAGGCGCCGCACTGCTATGGTTCCCATCAATATACGAAGAACCAGGACCGCAACGCCGAGCAGCCACACGACCGCCAGTATTCGCGGCCATGTTGCCGGCGAGGTCTGCAGGGGCGCTCTATCAGCGCCCGGGCGGTCATAGACCGCCCCTACAGCCGGAATGGCTGTTGCCAGGAACCTCACGCTCGTGCCCGCCTCCGGCAGGACCGGCCACTCCAGCCGCGGAACCAGTGCCGCCGCAAACGGGAGCGCCATCGCGCTGACGATCGCCAACAGCCAGACCACGTGGCGGGTTGACGCCGAGGCGCCGCGCAACAGCATGGACAGCAACGCCGCACCCAGGAAGACGATGCTGGCCTTGGCAATAACGTCTAGAGCGAAACTCATTTCCTGCCTCCTTTGCGAGCCTTGTCGATCAATTGCTGCAAACGGTCCAGTTCCGGTTGCGAAAGCTTTGAAGAAGACCCGTCAAGCAGCGCCGCAACAGCCTCCTCCGGCGATCCATCGAAGAACGTCTGCACGAGATGGCGAATCGCGGAACGTTTCGCCTTCTCACGGCGCACCGTCGGCATGAAGACATATCGTCCCGCCTTCTCCTCATGCCGGATGTGCCCTTTCTGCTCGAGTATCCGAAGCAGAGCGCGAACCGCGGAATAGCCCGGCGGATCCGGCAGGCGTTCCATCACTTCGGCGGCGGTGGCGGTTTCCTTCCGATAGAGAACGTCCATGATCTGTCGTTCCCGGCGGCTTAGTGTGGTGTGCGGTGCCTGCATGGTGATGCTAAGAAGCTAGCATCAGATAAATCCGTGGGTCAAGACCTAAATTGCTAAATTTTTAGCAGTGCAGTCGAGAGCGCCACGAAACGCGGTCCTTCCCGGGCGCCGGCGTCCAACGAAAAAACAAAGACCGTCTCGATATGGACGTCAAGCGCGCGCAGGAAGTCACAGCTGACTCGGAAAAGCACTCAAACCGAGCAACTGGGGGGTTTGACTACAGGGAATCTTCCAGTCCGAGCGCGAGGATCAGCTTTCTTCCGACCGTCAGCATGGCGCTCCGGTCGAGTGCGCCGAGGTATTTCACAAAGCGATCCTTGGGAACGGTTTGGACGTTGTCAAGTTGTACGTACGATTCCTTCGGAAGATTGGCCATCTGCCCTATCGCGACCTCGGTCGGGTATCCTTTGCCGGCCGAAGTAATCTCCGCTACCGTGAGTTTAGTGAGATGAGGAATGACTCCCTGACGCGTCAGAATCAATGCCGGCCGGCGGCCTGCGCGGCCACCAAGGTCCAACTGCCAGACGTCGCCGCGGTTCACTTCTTACTCCAGGTCTGAGCGCCTATCCATTCTTCCGCGCGACCGGCTTTGTCAGGCCGCTTGTGAAGAGAATCAATCCACTCCTGCTCAAATCCGTCGACTGCCTGGCGATGCAGCCAATCGCTCAAGGCGCGCCGCACGATCTCCGATCGCTTGAGACCCAGCGGCTTTCCAAGCCGGTCGATTTGGCGAAGTGTTTCCTCATCCACGGTAATCTGAACGTTTTTCATGGATAATTATATACATATCTTGTATATCTTTTTCAATCCGTCGCGCGAATATGATGACGGCCATAGTCGATGCAATGCCCGAAATGTCATTTTGAGAACGGTGATCAGGCCAGCGAATGCCTGAGGTGCGGCATTGTGTTCGCCAAGTACGCACGAATACTGGTAGTGGCCGAGCCCGCGCCGCTCGCGGCTGAAGACCAGGGTCCGGTTCTGCCGCGAGACGAAGCCCGCCGGGAATTGCACTATAGATTGTTCGCGCTTCCCGCTGCCCTGATCGGTGCGCATTTAGTTGTCAGCGTCATGCCGGGTGCCGTCCGCATGCTTGCGATGTGGATTCACGAATGTGGCCATGCGGTGACAGCCTGGCTCTGCGGCTTTCCGGCGTTTCCGGGCCCGTGGTTCACGCCAGTCTTTCCGGATCGATCGCGGGTGCTGACGGTGATGCTTGTGGGACTGATCGGCTTTGGCGGCTTTCGCGCCTGGAAGAAACGCCAGTGGGTGCTGGTTGTCTCAGGCGCCGCACTCCTCATCGTCCAATTTATCTTTACTGCGCGACTCTATTCGGATCAGGCCCAACAGCTCATCATCTTCGGCGGCGATGCGGGATGCTTTGTATTGGGGAGCGTTCTCATCGCAACGTTTTATGCAAACAGGGAAGGCGCCATCTATCAGAACTCCCTGCGCTGGGGCTTCCTGGTCATCGGAGCGCTTGCCTACATGGATGCCTTTGCAGTGTGGTCCCACGGCGCGGCGAACATTCCGTTTGGCGAAAATGAGAACGGCCTGAGCGATCCAAGCGTCCTGACCGAACTGTATGGATGGACCATCCAGCAGCTGCTGGACCGGTATTACCACCTTGCAATCTTCTGCCTGGTGGCTCTGGCCGTGGTGTACACGGCCGGACTTGCACAGGCGCAGCAGGTATGGAAGCGTGCCAACTAGTGTAACCGCAGGGAGCGGGGGTTATAGCCACGGTTGCACAGATTTAACGGATGGGCGCAAGAACAGTCTGATTTTGCGGCCCATCCGTTAAATCCGTGCAATCCGTGGGTATAACCCTTTCCTCTGACAATCATGAGGAATGCGGGCTAGCGATTCCCCAATTCCTTGAAATTCTCGGAGTCGCGCTCGTTGTCGTGGCAGAAGTACTCATGAATTTCGCCGCCGGGCGAATTGTCGTAGTTGACCGTCTGCCAGGGGATCGTCCAGCCACCGGACCAGGGCTTTGTGTAGGCTCCTTTGTCGTCGATCGTCACTTCGTATTTCATCGAGTTGTAATTGATGCGGGTGAAGTGTTCGATGAGATGGAGATACCTGGTATGCGGCAAACCGCCGCGGATCATCCAGAATCTTTCATTGAAGCCCACTGTATCGACAACCAGGGTTTCTCCTTCCCAGTGGCCGATCGAATCGCCGAAATAACTCGGAATGATTTCGTCCTCAGAAGGATGCTTGCGGCCGGGCTCCATGGCGATCCTGCGCCAGTCCCGATTCTCCCCGGAGATCAGGAAGATCCGTCCGAGTTCAGACTGATCGATGATGTTCAAGCCATTAGGGACGGTGAAGAAGCGCATACCGCCTGCCGGATAGCAGCGCGCGTGAGGATCGTCCAACCCATTGCGGGACACGCGATACTCGTAAAGCGCCTTCGCCCAATCCTGGAAGGGCACCTCGTCGAGCGTCAGATTGGTGGGCAGGCTCGATCCTCCCTTGCCGACGACGTTGCCCTGCATGACGTTCCAGAATCCCTTGGCGCCGGGTGTCGCATCCAGGTTCACTCTTCCGTCGGACCAGTGCGGAGTCGGCGCCGAGGGCAGAGCAGGCTGGCCGCCGCGTCCGCCGCGCGCTCCACGCGCACCTCGTCCCGCCTGAGCTCCGGCGGCCGGAGGCTGTTCGCCCCGAGCCTGTGCGGACGAAAGCGCGGGCTGCAGGAAGAGCGCCAACGCAACTGTGATCACAAAACCGTAGGACATAGGGTTTCGCATTTCTAGTCTCCTTCAGGCGGCCTATTGCTCCGGGGACTGCCCTTCACTCGACCCGGCCCCGAGCTTCTTGCCGGTGCTGGCCATGGTGACCGATCGTGCGTTTCCGTGGTTTGTCCCACCTTTTGCCCTCGTCCCTTCCACGATCACAAGGTCGCCGATCTTCATCGAGTTCTTCGTCCAGCCGGTCCTCTGGATGACGGCCGGCGCGCCCATTTCCCAACCCCAATTCTGAATTTTGCCGGTCTGATCATCCTTGACATCGATGTAGAAGTAGACGTGGGGATTCATCCATTCAATCTTCGTGACGGCTCCCTTCATGGTGACAGGCTGTTTGCTGTCATACTCGGCCGCGAAGGAATGGTGCGCCAACAGGGGCATTGCAGCCGATGCTGCAACGATCAAAGCCAAAGCCAGGAAACCAACGGTGCTGTATCTCATCACGGACACCTCCAAAACAATTCTTAGTAGTCCCGGTCTCTCGTAAGTTTGAAATCGGCCTTTGCGGTTCCGCAGTTCCAAGTGCCGGTCAGCGTCCGGCGGTCGGAGCCGAGTTTGTCGATCTTCCCATCCACGGCGCAGCGCACCGGTTTCCCCGACCCATCTTTTGAGTCAATCTCGAAATGAACGGTCCAATCCTTGGGATTCAGTTTCGCGTTCTGCAGCGGAGCTTGATCGAAGCCGGGGTTCACCAGGCCCGTGACAGTCTTGCCGTCCCAGTCCATGAATACCGTGAGATCATGCCGTACCGCCGCATCGGGGCCCCAATTGCCGTGCCAGGTGCCGGCCAACGGGTGCCCTTCCTGGGCCATTGCCGTCGCGGCGATAAACAGACACATCAAAACGGTAGACAGATAAAATGGTCTCACCTGCATCGGTACCTCCTGAGCGAAAAGGGGCTCGCGATTGGCCTGAACGATATCTTTCCCGGTCTTCAGTGTCAATCACTGTAGCGGCGGTCTATGACCGCCGGTTTTTTAGTGTCTCGTAATCTGCATGTTTGTTGGGAGTTACAATAAAACTGGCGGTCATAGACCGCCGCTACAGCGGATTTGGCTTGCGCTACTGCGCCGGTTCGACCAGCGCAGTGACTGAGCCGCGGCTGTTGGCCATCCGCCAGTCGGGCCCGTAGGCGTGAACCTGATCTCTTTTCCGTTCGGCTTCTTCCAGGCTCGTGGTGAGGACAATGCTGGTGCCGGCGCTGTCGGCTTCGACGGTGTGAGCGAACGCCGCGGCGTAGGTGATCTTGAAGACGGCCTGCAGCATTTCGATGACATACTCAAACGTGTGCTCGTCGTCATTCAGGATAATGACGTGATAGAGCTTGCCCAGCTCGTCTTTCGCGCGTTGAGCGATATCTGTGTCTAGCGCTGTGTGGGCCATTTCCTTTATTTTACTCGAAGCCATGAACGTACTGATCTTCACTGTCTGGCCGGTCGCTTTCTGGAACACTCCGAAATCGGAGGTCGTACGTCTGCGCGAGCGCTTTCCCCGGATCAACTTTACACATGCAGAGACGGAAGCTGAAGCTGCAGCCGCAATTGAGACGGCTGACGTTGCGCTGGCACCGCGGCTTTCGGCCGCGATGATCGAGCGGGCGCCAGGGCTGCGATGGGTTCATTCGACAGCAGCCGCGGTCGGTATTCTGCCGCTGAAGGAGCTTGCCGCGCGCGGAATCCCGGTCTCGAACTCCCGGGGTATACAAGCCGTACCGATCGCCGAACACGTGATCGGAGGCCTCCTGGCTCTCGCACGCCGCTTCAACCGGATGCTGGACGCGCAGCGGGAACGCCGCTGGATTCAGAACGAGCTGACGCGTGATGCATGGCCATGGAGTCTCCATGGCGCCAACATGACGATACTCGGTTTGGGTACGATTGGCCAGGAAGTGGCCCGCCGCGCCCACGCGTTCGGCATGCGAGTAACGGGCATTCGCCGGCGCCTGGACCAGCCGGCGCCGCCATTCGTCGATCGCGTCGTCGGCCCGGGCCAGTTGGATGAAGCTTTGCGTGGTTCCGACGTGCTTGTTATCTCTGCGCCATTTGTTGCCGAAACCGATCGCATGATTGGGGCAGAGCAACTGGCGCTTCTCAACCGGGGCGCCATCCTTATTAATGTTGCCCGCGCCGGGATTGTCGATGAACCCGCTCTTCTCGCCGCGCTTCAGGACGGCCGGCTTGGCGGCGCGGTTCTCGATGTGTTCGAGCGCGAACCACTCGAACCGTCAAATCCTCTTTGGGCTCTTCCCAATGTGATCGTCTCGCCCCACTCCGCAGGCGTCAGGCCAGACCATTGGGCCGCAGTCATCGATGTTTTCAGTGAAAATCTCTCGCGTTTCCAGCGCGGCGAAGCGCTATTGAATCTGGTAACTCCAAACGCGGGATACTGATTCCGCCAGGCGTGCTACTATCGCGGCATGCTGCGCCGGCTCCAGGTCTTGTTGTTCGCGATCCTGATGCTGCCTGCTGCAGTTCTGCCTCAGACTCCGCTGCGGGTGAATGTCGATCTCATCAACGTATCGTTCTCCGTCACCGACCGAAGCGGACGGTTTGTGCCCTCGCTCAAACAGGATGACTTCGCGGTTGAGGAGGATGGAAGGAAGCAGGACATCACGCGCTTCAGCCACGAGAACGAATTGCCTTTGACCATTGGAATGCTCATCGACAAGAGCCCAAGCGTGGGAAGAGTATTCGCGGATGAAAAAGCCATGGCGATTTCATTTCTGGACTCGGCGCTGCGTCCAGGCGACCTGGCGATGGTTATCAGCTTCGACC
>Ga0207090_1204_pt1 | contig 10530 bp, 11 predicted proteins | sample Alteio_BWMinHeat_50_FD_153565 | JGI IMG/M metagenome (GOLD analysis project Ga0207090, IMG submission 153565) | Enriched cells from forest soil in Barre Woods Harvard Forest LTER site, Petersham, Massachusetts, United States -... | ecosystem: Environmental > Terrestrial > Soil > Temperate forest >...
GAAGGTAGGTGCAGGGAGATCGAGCGCGGTACGGATGGCGTTGCGAAGCAGCGGGAGTGCCCTAGGAGCCGTTTCAGGGGTCCAGCCCCACACGGCGCGGAACGCGCTCAGCACTGCATCAGCGACGCGCGGACGGTCTTCTAGGGGTATTCCGTGGAGGGGGTTGAACGGCACGGGCTTGGCGTCGACAGGATTGAGGTAGCGCACCTCATGGAAGCGAGAGGGGGGAACGAGCGACAGCGCGGCCTCAGCCAGCTCGCCGTGCGGATCGACGATGCAGACCCCGTTGCCCGCCGCCAGGTCATGGGCGATCATATTTGCCAGCAAGCCACTTTTTCCAACACCCGTCATTCCAAGACAGTGAATATGCCGAGCGCGGGCATCGTCGCTAAGAGTAATTTCGTTCCCGTTATGAAATCCGATAATCACGAGTATACGGAACCGCAAAGTCGTTGACGGCCGTTGCCGCCATTTTAACAGCGGTTTGATGTGCCGTTACACGAACCGCCGCGCTCATCGCGGCTCCGTTTACGCACGAAAGATCATCCATTGTAATTTTATCACCAACAAGAGAACGCCGAACGTTAATTTTCCTTCGCCGCGGATGGGACTGGCACCCCAGGCTGAAGGAGCGCGATCCCGGCCAGTGTCCTAAATGGGACAGTGCGCTATGGTGGCGTCCGAAAGGGGTTGACACGCCAGCAGGTTGGGGGAGAGTCGTGTCAAAAGGGGAGCGAACAATGGACGATGAACAATTAAAGATATTCCGGGAGGAACGGATATACCGTGGCCATACGATTATTTTTTCCGCGCTGATTGCTACGGCAGTGATAACGATGCTCATTAAAGGTGATGATCTTACTGCCTTTTTAATGTTTATAATACCTGGAAGCCTTCTTCTGATCTACCGTGCGTTTCTTAGGAACAAGATAGCGAAATTGAAACAACGGTACGAGGCACTTCGCTAATGCGGATAGCTGTGCATATAGACGGTGGCGCGTTAACCGCTCGCCTACACCTCACCGACGATGAAAAGAAAGTGCTGCGGGAAAACCGCAATCTGCTTGGGCGTGTTGTTCACGACCGCACACCACGCAACTTCGAACAACAACGGCAGCACGCTCAAGATCAGTTCTGGCAGCTTAGTGAAGATTTGAATGAAGCTACCTGGGCACATGATCGCCAAAAAAAAACAGTGAAAGAGGAGAGTGGGGGTCTTTTTTTCACCCGTTCTATGCGGCGTGATCCTAAAATACAGGCGTCGGGTCGCCGGGTAGATCAGGCTCTAGCGCGGTCTGCCGCGCATACCATTCCGGAGTTCGACCCTTCATGGGTTGTCACGATTGAGCAGTTTCTCGGTCAAGATGTGACCATACTGTTCGCAAATCTGTCGGAGGCGAAAAAAGCTCAAGAAGATATTGAGAAGCGCATAGCCCAGCTTACCAAAGAGATTGCAACGTACATCCCCGAACCGGAGCCCGAGCCGCCGGAACCTGAACCGGAACCTATTGCCCCACCCGACCACGACCTCCGTGATCGCTTCCGTGGGCACTGGGTAGTCGGCACCCAAGGGACGGGCAAGACGCAGTTATTTCAGTACATGATTGCCCGCGACCTCGACCTGGTGGCCGAGCGTAAGGCCAGCCTCATTATCCTCGACCCTACCGGCAAGGAGGAAGGCTCGCTCATTCACACTATTACGAGCCTCAAGCGGTTCGTTCCTGGCGGCGACCTCCACGGCAAGCTCGTCATCATCGACCCGAGTGAACGGGATTTCACCCTTCCGATAAATCTGCTGTCGCTGCGCTCCGATGCGAATGACGACGACGCCTTGTCGGCCGCGATCGAAAACTACCTATCCGTGATGGGCGGTTTGATGGGGCAGCCGCTCACAGGCTTCCAAGACCCGGTATTCCGGCATGTCGTGCAGCTCGCCATGGTCATGCCCAACGCGAACCTAGCTACGCTGCGCCGTATCATCCAGCCCATCAGCGCAAGGGAGAGAGACAAAGAGCCGTGGTACGAGGAGTATCTCGATCGGTTGCACCCCGACGTTCGGGACTATTTCACCTACGTCTACAACAGCGACGGTGCCAACCGCTCGCGCGGCGAGATAATGAACCGCCTCTTTACGCTTACCAGTGACCCTGTGTTTCGGAGGCTGTTCAGCCACGACGAGACGCGTATCGACTTCTATGAGCAGATGAATAGCGGTAAGGTCATTGTCATCAACGCGGCGCGAGACACTCTACGTGGCCTCACAAAACTTTATGGCAGGTTCTTCATCGCTCTCATAACCGAAGCTGGCAAGCGTCGCGCCAGCCTGCCACGCGGCACTCCACTTCCATGTTTCATCTATATCGACGAGTGCGACGAGTTCGTTAAAGACGACCCCAACGCCGCAACCATTCTCGAGAAACTACGGCAGATGAATATCGGCCTCATATTCGGAAACCAGCGGGTCAACCAGATTGATGATGCCATACAAGAAAGCTTCATGACGACCGGTATCAAGTACGCGAACTGCAATGAAGCAAGTGCGAAGGCTCTCGCTCCCGAAATGGGTCAATGCAGATACCCGCTGCTCATGACGCGGCCATGGGGCAACTTCATGGCGTCAGTGGGCGGGAGGGAGCCGTTTCCCATCCAGGTGGAGTATCAGTTCGTCGAAAACCGGCTGCCCCACATGACGGAAGCCGAGATGATGCACGTTCGGGGGGAGATAATAGGGGAATACTACGTCCCCACCCGCCGTGTCGAGCAGACCGAACCTATCCCCAAAGCCACCACCGAGCCTGACGAGCCTGACCCGCCAGAACCTCCCAAACGTCGCCGCAGCATGGGCACGCTGTAGGGACACGCTATACTCATAGCAGAGTTGCAACTTTGCTGCCGCAGGGTGTCCCGCGGTGCCTTGAAGCTAGCCGCAGACTTCTTGTCGGTTATGCGGCAGCCATGTTCAACTCACCGGTATGGAACTCACTACCCGAGACATCGAAATCCTCCGAAAGCTGGGGAGCCTAGTCGGGTATAAGTACCTGACCTCGACGCAGTTATATCTTTTCACCAAACACCTCGCCTGTAACAAGGGCAAGCTGAAGAACCGCCTCACCGAGCTGAGGAGGTGGGGCTACATCTCCCGCCGCGATCAGGACACTGCCGAGGACGGTATACGGGTCAATACCCATGACGCGGTGTACCAACTTGACCAGGCGGGAAAGCGCGAGCTTATCGAACACGGGATAGAAGCCGCCGAGTTTGAATGGCTCAACGCCGGTATCCGGCACGACTTCTCGACATGCGCCTCCGTCGCGTCGATGGAGCTGTTCGCTTCGGAGCAGGGGATGGAGTTTCTGCCCCCGTCGTTCTTTGCGGCACGCACGGACGAAAATCATCCCTTCCGCTGGACGAACATCAAACTTAAAACCACTACGATAGACAGCTTCTCGCCCGACTTCCCGATATTCGGTTTTCGGTATCCCTCAGGGAAAATACTCCCCATCGTTGGCTTTGAAACAGATAGGGGAACGGAGACAAACTCCCCGGCGGACATGGAGCGCTCCTCGGTTCTCAAGCACATCCTGTGCTACAATGAACTTGATCGGAAAGACGCCTTCGTCAAGCGGTTCAACTTGAACGGAGACTTTTACGGCATTTTGATACAAACAACTTCCGAACTCAGAAAACGCAATATGATGGAGGCTTTCAAGAAGGTTATCGACTCGCCAGAAATTTTCTTCTTCACCACGATACCTACTTTCGCAAAGTTCTCCCGTCGCAGTGCCCCGACTGGCGAACTTCTAAGTAGGGGATTAAGTAGGATAGGGCACAATGATTTTGTTCTTTTCAGACCGGAGGAGTAGATGGCTAAGGGTTCAATGCCCACGCACAACGTCCGCGCACGCACGGGTCGCAAGGACGGCGACAACGACATCCTTCAGACTGTTGGTGTCGCCTGGAAGCATCAGAACGGCGACGGCTACAACATCCAGCTCAACGCTATTCCAGTGGGCTTTGACGGCTTCCTGCTCGTCATCGAGAAGCGCGACGAGTAGACCGTTCCACCAACGACCGCCAGACGGCCGACACACAAAAGGCTCGACCCAAACTCAAAGCCCCGCAAACGCGGGGCTTATCTGTTTTAGATGATACAATTTAGGGAGTTGTTCCACGGGAGGTTTCAGTGGTCGATTTCGCGGGAGTCAAGAAGGAGCACCCCATCGAGAAGGTGGCGGAGCTGTTGGGCATTGAAGTGACGAAACAGCGCAACGGGCAATATCGTGGCAAGTGTCCCATCCACCAGGGCACCGATCCGCGAGGGTTCGTGGTTACACCTTCAAAGTCCCTCTGGTACTGTTTCGGCGGGTGCGGCGGCGGAGATCAAATCGCCCTTGTTGCCAAGGTGCGCGACATCAGCCCGAAGGAGGCGGCCGAGTGGTTGGTCGGCGGCGTTGGTGGAACCAGTTCCGGAATAGTACCCGATAGGGAAACAGTACCGGAACAGTTCCAGCCGCTCGCCTACCTCGAAGCCGACCACGAGGCTGTCGAGGCCGTTGGTTTCGACATGGAGATCGCCCAGGCTGTCGGCATCGGCTACGCGCCGAAGGGCACCCTCAAGGGCACCGTGGCAATTCCGATCCGTCTGCCCGATGGTACGCTCATCGGCTACGCGGGGATTATGGAGGCGCTTCTTCCGAGCCGTTGGCATCTTCCTGACCCGAAGGTTGTGCGCCTGAAACCGAAAAGGGCTGGCTAGTCCCGCTTTCGTGCTGGAATGTTTGTTCAGCAGTCACGTTGCTGCGGAAGCCCAGACCGCCCACTTTCGGCTCCGACTTAACGGTCGGAGTTTTTTCTAAAATCTCCTTATTAGTTTTTGTGAACTTCTCTCGCGTTTTGGCATCTGTCGCGAGTTTAACGCCAAGCTGCAACACTCCCGATAGCGCCCCGATGTAGGTACTTTTCGTTTTGACCTTCTTTCCGATGCGATAGCTGTGTTGGTGGTAGAGATACGGCCGCTTCGTTTTCTTCCCAATCCATTTGACTACCATAGCCATCGCACACCTCCGAAGCGAGGCTATCACTACAGGCGAGATATTCAACAGCTCGTCTTGACCCGCTGTGCCTCGTGGTAAAATAAACAGCGAACAGCTCTTTGAAGGAGGTTCGCCGTGACCCTAATGCTTCATGTGAATGCCAAGGCGATCGACTACGACGGTCTGCGTCAGCTCGATACGCCATCGGCCACGCCGAGCCACGTACCAATTCCGCACTTTCGAGTCGTCGATTTGGTTCGCACAACAGTGGGGATGTACGGCCACGAGATTGTCGCTGAACATCATGGTACCACCGAGGACGGCGCGCGATATTTCGGTCTGCTTTCGCTGCGCTCCACCTACACGGGCTACGAGGACACCGTGGGCTTACGCAATAGCCACGACAAATCGTTTCCTGTTGGCATCGGCTTCGGCTCGCGTGTGTTCGTGTGTGACAACTTAGCTTTCGTCGCCGACACGACCATCAAGCGTCGGCACACGGCGAACCTCAAACGCGACCTGCCCGGCATCATCGGCGAGATGATTGAGCCCCTGGCGCTTCACCGCGAAGCTCAAGCCCGCACGTTCGAGCGCTACAAGCACACACTGCTCACCGACCAGCAGGCCGACCACGCTGTGCTGAATATGTACCGCGAGGGGATCGTGAATTTACAGCGCATCCCCGACGTGCTGAAGGAATGGCAAGAGCCGACGTTCGAGGAATTTTTCGAGCGCAACGCCTGGCGCCTGTTCAATGCCGCTACCTTCGCGCTCACTGGCCGAGTGGTTGAGAACCCGAATGCAACGCCGCGATTGCACAAGGTTATCGATGGCGTCTGCGAGCGGGCAGCAGAAGCTGCGTAAAGCACGGTCGGGCGCGCCTTCTGCATAATGCTCCTGCAAATGCCCTCCACCTCTGGAGAGCATTTTTTATTCCAATGACGCTACGTACAAGTCTACATTAAGACGAGACTTGCCGGCCGGCTCTTGCCAGGTACAATGAACGCATGGAGAACGAGGCACCGAAACGGATTACCATTGCCGGCATGATGGCGACCGCCTTTGCTGAGATGCGCGACCAATTTGCCACCCTGGAGAACCACATCGGCGATCTCGATACGCGCGTCGGAAGCGTAGAGAAGGGGCTCGAAGGGTTGAGCTACAAAGTCGATCAACTCGAATTGAAGGTCGACCAGCACCGGCAGGAGACCAAGGACGGCTTCCTGGGCGGGCATCGCCTCATCGGCGGCGTGCCAGCGACACTCACCGATCACGAAGAACGGATCAAAGCGTTGGAGGGGGATTACGAATAAAACCCGCCCGGCATCAGCGGGGCGGGGGCGTTCTAGAACCGAAACACAAGCTGTCGCGGTCGCGGACGCGTCGGGGACCGGTCGTCCGTCCCGGTGTCTTCCGGCATGGACACCTCGTGCACCGGCGCGCCGATACAGATGAAATACAGGGTCTCCGCCTCTGCGAGCGTCAAACGCTGCTCGAGGATTTCCTCGCGCCCGTCAGGGTGCAGCTTCACGATCGAGCAGTCCTCGCCGCGGCGCCGAATGAAGTAGGCGACGCCCACCGGCGTGCGGAACTGTTGCGTTTTCTTGCAGATCTGCTCGGCGCTCATAGCCGATTCCCATCAAAGAGCGTCGGCTCCGCGTATCGCCCGGCCGCGCTGCGCTGGGAGGCCGGCCGCGCATCCTCTTTGAGTTCAAACAGAGTCGGTTGTGGTAGCGCAGGTTGCCGCTGGGCGCGGTACAGCGCGAGAATATCGCGCCAGGCATAGCGCTTGCCGTCGATGACGAGGTACCGAGACATCGAAGCCTCCAACGAAGAACAATTTACCATGTTGAATCGTATCAAAGGTCCCGCCACTCGGGGGAGACAGAGTAATCCCCAGACCTAAAATCATCATGATGTATACTTCAAAGTATGCGATCCGCGACAACCATATTTCCTGATACGCCATACAGCAAAATCGTCTTTTCCGCTATTCGTGATCTAGTTCAGCCCGACTTCGAGATACCTGCCAAACTTAAGCTCGATCACTCCCAAAAGATGGATGGCCTAAAGCTGCTTTCAGCAATTCCGGCTGCGAGCGTTCCTCTTGTCTTCTTCGACCCTCAATATCGATCAGTGCTCGACAAGCAGCAGTATGGCAATGAAGGAGAACGTCAAAAAAGCCGCGCCGAGCTTCCACAAATGGACGACAACACCATCAAGCGGTTTATCTACCAGATTGAACGCGTCCTCATGCCGAGCGGACATCTCATGCTCTGGGTTGATAAATTCATTGTCTGCCGCGGTATCCATTTCCTTTTGGAAGGAAGTGCCTTGCAGCTTGTGGACATGATTACGTGGAACAAGGGCCGCATGGGCATGGGCTACCGGACCCGCCGCTACAGCGAGCACCTGGTGGTCCTCCAAAAGATTCCGGTTCGCGCAAAGGGCGTGTGGCGCATCCACAACATCCCCGATGTTTGGGACGAGAAAATCGAGAACGGCGCCCGCAATCACACTCACAGCAAACCTACCGGATTGCAGGAGCGGCTCATCGAGGCGGTCACCAATGCGGGCGACATCGTGGTGGACCCCGCGGCCGGCGGCTACTCCGTGCTCAAAGCTGCCCGCAATACCGAGCGCCGGTTCTTAGGGTGCGACCTACTTGGATAATGGCACTGATCGAGAAAGCGAAAGGGCGTCTTGAGACGCAATCCCCGAGCGGCTACACGCGGCTCTTCGGGATCGCAGCGCTCGGCAACCTGATGAGCCGAGTCCAAGGCGCCGTCATCGCGTCCGGAACCGAGTTGGAAAATTTGATCTGGGCGCGCACCACTCGCATCGACGACCTCGACGTTTTCCTCGTAGGTACCATGCACAGCACCGAAGACCGGATCTACGTTGCGCGGAAGGATCAAATCAAGCGCTCAAAGACGATACACTCCAAGTACGAACCCGATTTTTTGGCCTTCAATCCGTCCACCCGACACTGCTACATCATCGAAGTCAAGGACGGCGACCAATTCGACACCAAAAAGTCCAACAGCGAACACGTCACTCTTCACAGCTTCAACAACGACATTTCGAGCGCCCTTCCGTATGGCACGAGCATTCATCTTTGCTGCTTCAATGTGCGCACCCGTGACGAGATCTACCACGGGCTGAAAGGTAAGTTCTCACTTGAGGAGGTTCTGACCGGCCGCGAGCTGTGCACGCTCCTCGGCATCGATTATGACGAAATCGTCGCGGTACGGCAGCACGACCAGCAGCGCAATCTCGAATATTTTCTAACCGAGCTTCTGAAGATCGTCGATGTCCGGCGGATGATCGCTCGGATTCTGCAAGCGTTTGGCGACGACAACAGATCTGATCCGCCCCACGAAGACAGCGCTGCCTGATGTTATAGCGCCCGGTGTTCGAACACACCGGAGACGAAGGGTCGAACACCGCGCGCGGCGTCCGCAGAATGGCGCGGAGTCACAGGCCCCCCGCGGTCATCTTCGACATTTTGGCACGTCCTTTTGACTGCTTAGGGTGGGCGAGCGATCCCTCGCCAACCCCACGGTCAACGGCGAGGTAGCGCCGATTCCGGCCGTTGAGGGCACCGCGACGGAACCCTGCGGTTCCGGACCCTGAGCGGACCTTCCCGCGTTTATCCAAATCAAGTTCCGTTTTGGTGCTGGAACGCCTTCGTGTCATACCCCACCCCAGACTCCGCCCTTGCGGCGTCCGAAAACGCGCCAAAAAAACCAGCTAATCGCGGCTCAAGCTCGACATCGCGGTCCGGTCAGCTTTTCGCCTCCGCCGCTTGCGTTACAAGCCATCGACAGTTTATTATTAAATGCGATCGTTAAGAAGATCCGAATGCCCGCGACGGTAGAACCGCCAGCGGTGTACTCGGAGCGGGGACGAACATGCCGGCAAGCACATTCAGCGACCTCGCGCCAGCCAGCACCGTGGCGACAGAACCACGCGGGGGGTCCGCATCATGACCACATTCACCGGCACCTACACTACCGGCATCGTCCTCAACACGCCATCGACGCAAAACCCGTCGACCGTCACGGCGACCGCCTACGTCACCAACAATAGTGGTTATTATGCGATCTACGGCACGACCGCCGCCGCCTGGACGCTGAGCAATTACGGCACGATCAAGGGCACCGCCCATACCACTGCAAATGGCATCGACCTGGGTGCCGGCGGTATTGTCACAAACGGCGCGAGCGCCTCGACCACCGCGCTGATCGTCGGCGGCCAGTTCGGCGTCGAGATCGACCGCGCCACCGGCGTAGTTGTAAATTTCGGCACGATCGCTGGCACCGGCACCGGGGGCGGCGCCGCCAGGGCAGGCGGCAGCGGCGTCGGTTTTACCGTCGGCGCCGGCGCCGGTACGGTGATCAATTCCGGGACAATCACTAGCACCGGGACATACGGTTACGGCGTCGCCTTCGCCGTTGGCGACGGCCCCAGTACGGTGGTCAATTCCGGCACGATCGTCGCCACCGGCGCCCACGGCATCGCGGTCTCCTTTGCAGCTGGCGGCAGCGTCACTAACGGCTCAACCGCCGCCACCGGCGCCTCGATCACCGGCGCGGCGAACGGCATCCTTATTTCAGGAGGCGGTACCGTCGCCAATTTTGGCAAGATCACGAGCAACGGAGCCGCGTATCCTGATGCCGCCGTCGGGCTCTTCTCCGGCGGCTTGGTCACGAATGCCGCGGGCGGTTTGATTACGGGCACTTGGTTTGGCGTGCGACTCGGCGGTGGGACCGGCACCGTCGATAACCGAGGAACGATTACAGGGGGGAATGGCAGCGGTGTAGCGCTGTTCTCGAGTGCCCTCGTGATCAATCGTACAGGCGGCCTAATTTCAGGTGTGTATGGTGTAGCGGAGATATCCGGCAGTGGTACTGTTATCAATTATGGGACGATCCAAAGCACGTCAACGGGCACGGGCTTCTCGGGTGTCAATCTCAAGCCCGGTGGTACGATTACCAATTTCGGAACAGTTGCTGCGATAGGAACGTCGAACGCCGGCGTTAGCCTTGGGGCTGCGGGCAGCGTCACCAACGGGGCGACCGGTTCGACCACCGCTCTCATTTCCGGGGGCAACGACGGCGTCGCGATATCGGGCGGGGCCGGTACGGTCGTCAATTTCGCCACGATTCTCAGCACCGGGACGGCAGGCGCGGCCGTCGGGATTTATCTTCAGGCGGGCGGGCTGATCACCAACGAGTCCGGGGCGTTGGTGACTGCCCTGCGCAGCGCGGTCTCCCTCGGCGGTACCGGTACGACGGCGGCGTCTGTCACCCTCAGCAATTCGGGGACGCTGGTCGGCAGTGCGGGTATCTCGATCGGCAGCTACGACAGCGGCAACAACACGATTTTCAATTTCGGCACGATCACCGGCACCGGCGGCACCGCGATAAAGCTTGGGGCGGGAGCCGATACGGTCGTCGTAGAGAAGGGATCGACCCTCTCCGGCATCGTCGGC
>Ga0207090_1205_pt1 | contig 10512 bp, 10 predicted proteins | sample Alteio_BWMinHeat_50_FD_153565 | JGI IMG/M metagenome (GOLD analysis project Ga0207090, IMG submission 153565) | Enriched cells from forest soil in Barre Woods Harvard Forest LTER site, Petersham, Massachusetts, United States -... | ecosystem: Environmental > Terrestrial > Soil > Temperate forest >...
CCGGTTCCGTCGCTCGCAAAAAACGCTCGCGCGGCGCGGGTTTTCGGCAAAGCCGTTGGGGCGGCCGTTGGGAAACGGACTATGGGAAATCCTGACGGACCGGGCCACCAGGCGGACAGCTCGCGTGCTGCTCTGCCTCCACCGCAGCATCTTGTTGCGAATTACAACTTTATTGTCGCCGAACCCGTGGCTGCACAAGTGTTCCAGCAGCACCCGAAGGAGCAACCATCATGAGTGCCATTGACCGCCTTATCTCGAACTATTCCCGCCAGATGCGCGTGCCCTGGTCGCCAACATGTCGGGCAAACAGAGTGTCTGGTTCGCGGTTTACCCGTAGGTTGGACGAATGATCGTCTACTCCTCCACGAAGGCCCAGTTTCAAGCCGACGTCCTGACGAATGACATCGGAAAGATCATTCTCGATGTGTATACAGCAAAGACGGGGTGCGACTCCGGGAAGTCGGAGATTGATTCATGGATAAACTCGTTGCCATTCATGAACACAGTCCTGAACGATCCCGAGATTCCTGATGACGCAGGTGTCGCTATTGAGTACCACATTCCACAGACCTCAAAAAGGATCGACTTCATTCTGACGGGAGAGGATGAACAGCAGCAGGACACAGCGGTTCTCGTCACCGATCTTGAAGTGACGCTCCAGCACAAGCACGCGCCACTTCCGCAACTTTGCCATAATGCTCGCGAATGCAAGTCCTCCCATGCCGGAGCCGATGACAATGGCATCGAATTCGCGATGGGCCGAAATGCTGTTTACCGCTGATTCTTCACGCATGAATGTTCAGAAAACACGAATCGTCTTGTGCGTTAGGCCGAACGTAGGGAAGGAGAGTGATTCGGCCTGCGCCGCAGGGCCCGGCCGGCCAGCCCGGCGATTGCCACACCGGCGATGAGCCAGAGGGAGCGCGGCCAAGCTGTTTTCGGAGTGACGCTGTAGTCCACCGTCAATTCGTGCTGCGCGTAGTCCCGGTTCTGGCCGGAGATCTCGATCTGGTTATCTGACGGCACCAGAGCGTTTGCAAGATAGACGCTGATTTCAGGTTGGTGCAGGTTGCGATAGAACACTTGATGGCGGCCCGCTGAAACTTCCGGGATCCTGGCGCTGGCACGCAGGCGAATCATACCCGTGCCCAGGGTCATCTCACGCAATTGCGGAAACTGCTCAGCGGTGAGTATCAGGGCCAGAGGCTGCCCGTCGATGGAGAGCTCAACGGAATTGAGAACTTGGTGTGCGTATGCCTCGCCTTCATCTGCCGAGAGTTGGCCGTCAGCGTTGGTGTCGATGAGCGCGAGAACCTGAGGCGCCACACTCACGCCCGGAGTAAGGTCAATCTCCAGGCTCACGCCGTCGCGGTCCACCGACAGGCGGGAAGCCTGGAGGTACTCATCGAGCCGGTGGGCCATGGAGGGCGCAGGACATCCCAGCCACATACCGGCAAACGCGAGTGCGGTAAGGAACGCGCTCCGTTTCATTGCGGCGCCAGCTTCGCCCCGTAATCGTTGGCCGGATCGCGATAGATCGTATGAATGTGGTTCAGATCGCCCTGCTGCGGAGCGTACTCGATGATGAGGGTCGGTCCCTGGATGCGGTAATACGCCAGGCCTCCGTTCTTCGTGCTGCCGCTCCAGGCGAAGTAGGTTCGTGGCAGGTTGGCTTTGATCTCCGCCATTTTGGCTGCGGCCGCTTCTTCGTTGAGAATCCCGACCCACTCTTGCGCGAGGTCGAGCAGCATTGTTTGCTGACTCGCGTTCAACTGGGCCGCAAGGATACCTTCAGGCTGGATTACTTTTCCATCCTCGCCAGGCCCGAGCACAAGATCTCTCACTTCATAATTCAAGATTGCCTGTTTCTGCTGTGCGGGATTGAGCGCGTTGATCAGCGCAAAGCCTTTGTCGTTTTCCTTGCCGAGCGGCCGAATGGTTTGACCGTTGAGAGTGTAACTTGCGGGCTGAGCGGCGGGCAGGCTCGGCGTCATGACGTGGTTCGCGCCGACCACAGTTAGATTGATCGCCAGATGATGCCCGCCAAATTGAATCATCCACGGCGCTGTAGCCGATGGCATCCCAAGAAACGCGATGTAGTACTCGTCCAGCCCGAAGCGAACGCCGCCGCCGCGTGTGCCCGGCCCACCCTGGCGGCCACCGGTCTGACCACCACCGGAATTCTTCAGCACTTCGTCACCATTCATGATGTCCGTGACTTTCTGGTATCCGTCACGGCTCAGTGCCGCGGCGATCAGAGCGAGCGCGGCATCCCTCTGCCGCGGCGTCATGTCTCCCAGCCGCAAACCATTGCGCTGAAAAATACCAGTGGGAAGGTTCGACCATCCTGTTCTCTGGCTGCTGTTAAAGCTGAAAGTGACCTTGTTCCGCTCGGCGCTTCCGAGCGTTGCGAGAAAGGAGTTGGCCGCAGCGACAACTTTACCTGTGACTGCGCCGGTTGCCTGTGGCGCGGCCGGAACCGGCAAGGCTGCCCGCTGCAAGGCGCCGGCCGCGAGCGGAATGGCCAGCGCGAACCAAAGCCACGTTGTGCGCATTGTTTTCATCGCATTATCTTACAGCCGGAAATCAGGGAATTTAGCCGCCGATTGCGCCAATTGCGCCAATTAATTCGCGTAATTGGCGCAATTGGCGGCTAAATTCCCCGATTTTGGGTGTACCGGAGATTTTTGGGATCCCACCGGAGGATGAGGCAAGTGGCGCACTCGGAGTCCTTGTTGCCCTGGTCGATCAACTCGGCCTGCCATCCCGGCGCGGCAAGCGCTGCGGCCCGGGCAATCTCGATTTGTGGATAGGGAAAGTCAATCAGCAGAACTCGGGAAGGCTCATGTTGCTTCAGTTCCTGAATCAATAGCGTCGTGGAGATTGCGCGCTCCTCAAACTGAGGGTCCTTCTTGTACCAGAGGTAGCGGATATTGAAAATCACGAATCCCGCGATAAACAGCATCCGGAGCTGTTTCGAGCGGATTTCGTAAAGCAGCCTTGCGAACAACGAAACCAGCACCATGGACGCCATGTAGAGCTGACGGCTCGGCATATGGTGCTGATAGTTGATGAACATATACGGCAGCATGGGGACCGCGAGCCACGCGGCGTATGCGGCAAGTTCCCGGCGCCGAACAGCCGGCCGGAACCCGCTGAACAGGAGAACCGCGATGACGATGAACAACCAAGGCCATGTCAGGCGGAAGAGGGTCTTGACGATGACAATCGGGGCCTGGAATCCGATCACGTAGGATCTCGACGTGAGCATGAAGTTTGTTGAGACAGTGTAAAGAAAGACGAAAGAGAAGATCGCTGCCGGAACGAAGAACCCGAAATACTGACGCGGCAGCGGCGGCCTCCCGCACGCGAGCTGCCACAGCGGCAACATCAGCAGCATGATGACTGCCGATTCCTTGGATACGAGAGCGAAGGAGAAACAGATGGCGCTGAGGAAGTTCCGTCGTTTGTCCCAAAGCAGCAGCGAACTCAGAATGAAGAATCCCTGCAACCCTTCATTCATCGCTGCCAGCCACATCACGGCTTCCTGCGGCGCCTGAAATACCGCGAACATGGCGGCCGCGGCCACCGGCAGGTAACGCTTATCATCGAGTCTGCTGAGAAGTTTGTAGAAGAGCACGCAGTTGATGATGTGCAGGAGGATCGTGAAAGGGTAAAACCATCTCGAGTCATAGCCGGCAACGGCCTTGAAGAGGCCAAACACGACGTAACTTGTCGCGCGGAAGTTCTCGGGCACAATCTTGAATAGATATGTGGGATCCGTTTTCAGGATTTCAATACGCTGAAGAATGACGAAGTCATCGGCGATGAAACCGTTGTTCAGCGCCGGCGCATAGGCTCCGATGCAGAGCAGTGCCAGCAGCAATGCCACAAGTCCTTCAGTGTGAAACAGCTTTGAAACGGACACCATCGCTACGCCAAAGTCACCATGCCGCTCCAGAACTGAGTCTTGCCGCCCACCTCAACATCATACTTGCGCGCGAATGCGAGCTTCCCATCGATGCCAATGCGGAAGACGGTGAGGCCGGCGCTGAGCGTCTTGATGGTCCCGCCTTCGCGCACGGGAAGCGGCTGCATGCTGGCCGCGACCATCATGCGGGCGCTCGGATCAATCGAGAAGGTGCGCAACTGGATGCCGTGCCCGTCGATGTTTTGAATCAGCGTGGGCTCGCCGGTGCTCTGGTTGATCGCGAACACCGCGATGCTGTTCTCGCCGCCCGCGAACACGGTCCTGCCATCGAAATCGACCGTGGACGAAGCGCGGTTGGCCTGATAAACGAACCGCCCGTTCGGGTGCACATGGATAGTGCCCGCACTCTGACGGAACGGAGACTTCGGGTCGGATAGCGTTTCCTTGACGAACAGCGGCTCGCGCGAAAGCCCGGCCGCCTGCTCTCTCTTATAGACATAAAGTTTGTTCTGGCTCTCGATCGACACATAGACCCACGGCTGCGCCGGATGGAAGTCGAGATGGCGCGGCCCAAAATGCATGCCGTCCCCAGGCTGGATGGCCGCGAGATTCTTCAGCAGGCCACGCTTGAAGCTGTACAGCTTGATCGAACCTGGGTTCACCGGATTGTCGCCCGGGGCATTGTTGCCGCGTGTCACCATGATCACTTGCCGGTTGTCCGGGGTTGCGCGGATCTGATGCGCGTATTTGCCGGTATCGAGCTGGTTCGGCTGATTCACCCGGCCGCCGATCGTGCCATCGCGGTTGATGTGGTGCACGGTTAGAGAACTCGGGTCGTTGTAGGCTGTGAGCAGAAATTCGCCCGTCGGATTGACGCTGGTGTGGATCGGCCGCGACGGCAGGTTTTGCGGCTGACCGTGCGGAGTCAGCGCGCCTGTGGCCGGATCGATGCGGAACGCATGGGCAAAGTTCTGGTTGCTGGCAACATCCGGGCCACCGCCGCTCGACACGATGTAGAAATACCGTTTCGAAGGATGCGGCCACCCGTATTGGATGTTGGCCGGGAGCGCAACGGTGTTGCGCTTGACCAGCGAAGCGGCATCGATGTCCATGCCGTACAGTGTAAGGTCGCCCCCAACGCTGGAATAGAACACGGTCTTACTCCTGACCGCCGCCCTCAGCCCCCAGGCGAGCCTTGGCGCCGCGAGGGAGCCGGCGAGCAACATTGCGAATGTGCGACGATCCATCATGTGAGTGTCCTCCCGTTTGCGTGTTGGGGTTGTGTGATTGGCCGCTGATGATAGTACGGGAGTTGAACACTGCGGTAAACGGCCTGTATTGGGTTTGAATTTCGGGACGGAGGAAAAACTCTGAACCGGGCGGCGGTGAAGCGAATTCAGTGTCCCGGAGTTTTTCCTCCGTCCCGAAATTCACCATACGTTTGCGAGGGCCGTCCCTGTTGTAGCTGCGGTCTATGACCGCGAGTTTATGGCCAGTTGCGGGGGAAAACCGGCTGTCATAGACCGCCGCTACAGTGGGAACGCCCGCTGCAGCGCATCGGATTTGCATGCGAACTTCGGACTCAGGACACTAGAATCGGCTGTATGGGAGTCTCGATTGATCAAATCATCCGCATAATGTGGATAGTGATGTTCGTCATATGGTTTCTCACGGGCTTGAGCTTGAAGCGGACCGCGCAAACTCGCTCTGAGGGAAGGTCGCGAATAGCGGTATACATCGTCTGGGCTGGATGGTGGCTGCTGTTCGCCCACGGTTTTGGTAGAGACCCGCTGACGAGGCGAGTGTTGGAGCCTTCGCTCACGACCGCTTATGCGGGGCTCGCCATTACCGCTGCCGGGTTGGCCTTCGCAGTTTTGGCACGGCTTTATATTGGAAAGAACTGGAGTGCCCTGATACAAGTAAAGGAGGGTCACGAACTCATCCAAACGGGGCCGTGTGCGCTCGTCCGGCATCCCATCTATTCCGGCTTGATGCTTGCAACTTTAGGCACGGCGATCGCGTACGGCGAGCTCAGCGGATTCCTCGGGTTCATTATGGTCGTCGCCGCGTGGGGCTACAAATCGCGCTTAGAGGAATCGGCCATGGCCGAACAGTTCGGAGCGCAATACGAAACCTATCGGGCCCACGTCAAGGGCCTGGTTCCATTCGTGTGGTAAAGCTTACTTCTTCACGGCCGCGGTGTGTGTTCCTCGGATCGGGCGCCGGCCAGGACATTCATCAAACTGTAGTTTCCTTCGTGGCAGGCGTATTCGAACATCGGGCTCTCGCTTTTCGTCATTGGCAGCTCTGCGGTCCACGATTTCGTGAACGCCGTCTCATTGTCGATCGTGAATTGGTAAATCAGCGTGTCATCGTTGGCACGGGTAAAACGCTCGATGAGATGCATGTTTTCGTCGCCGCCTCTGAAGTTTGTCTTGTCGCTGAAATTCGTGGTATCGACGACAAGCGAATTGCCTTCCCAGCGCCCGCGCGAATCGCCCATCCACAGGCGGACGCTCCTGGGCAGGTGCGGACGGCCATCCAGTGGAATGATGCGAACGTCGTGAATCATTTCGTTGAGGATGGCGACGTATCCGGTTCCCTGAACAATCCGGATGTTGTTGTTATAGGCGCTGGGAAGCATTGGCGGTCCGGCTGTCGCCCAAACGAGGCAGCGCTCGGCGAGCGGACGGTTTTCCGGTCCGTCCATGGGATGCAATCTCCTGGCCTCGGCTCGATCGGCTGCTCTCTTCTGCCCGGCCGGAGTCAACGCAGGGAGTTTGCCATCGGGCGGATCGACGATTAGCGAGGTTCGCCTGGTCGGTACGACTTTGTTTCCGCTGTCCCACCAAAAATCGTTATAGGCGCGGCTGACATCGGCGTCCGTCGGCCCGTCGCGACGATCCCGGTTGTTGCGTTTCAGGAATTCCTGTTCGTATTCGACTGCTTCTTTCTCGGTAAAAAACTGCTTTCCCGCCAGTTCGCGCGGCCGTTCGAGAGGCGTGATTGTGGCAAAGCCCCACACCCCCTGCAGGTCGGGCTGGCCATCCGGAGTGTGTGCCGGAGCCCACTTCTTCTGCGCAGCCAATGGCGCAAGCGCCACAACCATGATGAGCAACACAACACCGATGAGAGTAATGCGTGACATCGCCGCCTCCGGAAATTTTGTTCGAAGATTGGTCAAGGACGATTATAGTGCCCATACGTCCGGTCCGAAACAATTTTGCGGGCTGCCGCGGCCGGCCGACAGGCTGGCGCGAGGAGTTCATATGAAAAATGGTCTAGGCATTACCCGGCGCAGCCTGCTCCAGGGAGCAGGCGCAGCCTTGACAACCGCGATGTTCCCGGCGCCCGCCGCTGTGGCCGGAGAGCCTGCCAGCCCGGTGATGACCAGACTAAGTACGTACATGAGCGAGGCCAAAACGGGCGTGCTTCCGGCCGACGTGATCGAGAAAGCAAAGCATCATATCCTCGATACATTCGCTGCCATCATCTCCGGCGCGGAGCTGCCCCCGGGCGGCGCAGCGATTCAGTTCGCGCGCGCTTACGGCGGTGAGAAGGTTGCAACGGTCGCCGCTTCGAATATTCTCTGCGGTCCGATCGAAGCGGCGCTGGCAAACGCTGTGATGGCTCACGCCGACGAAACCGACGACTCATGGCCGTCGGGCTGGCATCCGGGCTGCAACGTCGTGCCGGCCGCACTCGCAACCGGCGAACAGTTCGGCATCACGGGCATGCACTTCGTGCGCGCCGTCACGCTGGGTTACGATATCGGCGCGCGAGTCCTGATCTCCCTGCGTCCGGGAGTCTTCGATACGCACAAGAGCACTCACAGCATCGGCGGAATTTTCGGCGCAGCGGCCGCTGCAGGCTGCGCAGCCAATCTGAACCCGCAACAGGTGCGCTGGCTGATCGATTACACCGCTCAACAGTCTTCCGGCATCGCCGCGTGGGATCGCGACACGGACCATATCGAGAAAGGATTTGTGTTCGGCGGCATGCCCGCCCGGGGTGGCGTCACCTCTGCATTGCTGGTCCATTCCGGCTGGACCGGCGTGGACGATATCCTTTCCGGCGACGACAATTTTCTTCTCGCGAACGCGCCGCACGGCGATGCGAACGCCCTGATCGAGAAACTCGGCGAGCGTTACGAGATCGTCCGCACGAGCATCAAAAAATGGACTGTCGGGTCTCCCATTCAGGCCCCGCTCGATGCGCTGGAAATCATTCTGAAACGCCGTCCGTTGGAAGCAGACCAGGTGCAGGAGATCGTCGTGCGCATGGACCCGCGTACCTCGGTCGTCAACAACCGCGAGATGCCGGATGTCTGTATCCAGCACATGCTGGCTGTCATGCTGATCGATAAGACCGCAACGTTCCGTTCCGCTCACGATAAGCCCCGAATGCAGGATCCAAACATCCTTCGCCAGCGCGCGAAAGTGCGGCTCGATGCAGCCGCCCAGCCGTTGCTCACGGTCGTGCTCGCCGACGGCACACGTTTGAGTGAAGACGTCACGGCTGTGCTCGGCACCGCAGGCAATCCGATGACGCGCGCGCAGGTCGTATCGAAAAGCCGCGATTTGATGACACCTGTCCTGGGCGCTTCGACAACAACGAAACTCATCGACCGCATCCTCGATTGTGAAAACATCAAAAATATCCGTGAACTGCGTCCTTTGCTGCAAAGGTCGTAGCGGGAGGCGATCCGTCCATGAATGCGATTTGCAGTCACATGCGTGGTGGTTCTTCTGATTCAGCTACAACGGGGCTGCTGCCAGCTGTGCAGCTCCGCCATTCGTCGGGACAGAGTGTCGCTCCGGTGTACGAGGGCTACGACGTCAATCCCGACGGTTCGTACAGACGGTTCGTACAACATGTGGTTCGGTTACATGAACCGGAACTATGAGGAAGAACTCGATATCCCCATTGGACCCAACAACAAATTCGAGCCCGGAGGGGATCGCGGACACGGCGCATTTTGTCGCCAGGCGTCACAAGGACGCGTTCAAGGTTGTCGTGCCCAATCTGGACACACAACCACGATCCTGAGGTCGGTGGATCATTTCAATTTCAACTGGCGCAACTACATTTATGCGGACGATGCGGCGCCTCTCCTGCCGGCCGGCACGATCCTGCATATGATCGGGATCCATGACAACACCTCCGCCAACCCGCGGCAATGTGGGCCGGCTTCGGAGATCGGAGCGTGGATGACATGCTCCAGATCTGGCTCAACGTTGTTTATATGGATGACCAGGAGTTCAAACGCGCCGTCGAAGAGAGAAAATCAAAATGAGTAAGATCAGAATGGCGCTGCGAACGGAGTAGCCTATTTTGACAATTCCCGCTTCGACAGATCAAGCGACTTGGCTCGCCGAATCGCGCCGCTTTCGTCCTCAGTAAACGTAAGCGCCTCATAGTAGTCTTCCAGCGGAACGATTATGCCGATTTTCTTAACCCACTGCTTAAAGCGTGGATTGCAAGTTCTTTCCCAAGCCAATACTTCGATCCCCCAACCTTTCTTGTGCATTCGTTCTAAGTCAGCATGGAAACCGACACCATCAAGAAACCCAGCACCATCGCCAGTCAACATCACGGCAGTTCCGGGATGGCCGTTGTTATCCAGGGCTGTTCGAAGCATATGAGTCTGTAAAGCTTGATCCACAGCCTGCTCACGGGAACTCAGACTGCCCCGCTCGAACAACTCGACCTTTATTCCAGCCTGCTCTAGTCGATTCCAAACATGCCGCAGGGGAGGGGGGACAGAACCAACTGCAATCGCAGACTACATTTTACGACCCGCCAAAGCCAGTTGTAGCAAGTGATCAAATTGAATCCGCACCTGATAAGCGGCGTCTCCGCCCTCACGTTCGGCCGCCACAGTCTTGGCGCTGATGTAAATGTTTGAGTTGTCCCAGAATACAAAAACTGTTTTTATCCTATGAAGTATTTATGTTTTCTGACGTAACGTCAACCCACCGCTGGACGGCAAACAGCATGTGTTGATTTCATCCGGCTTGACCCTGATCGACTTCGCGATCCCCGGCTCGCCATAGGACGTTGTGATTCGGCGGACAGACAGGCTTTGCTGTAGCGGCGGTCTATGACCGCCGACAGTCTCGCAAGTTGCTGAATCGTCGGCGGTCATAGACCGCCGCTACAGTGTCCAATGTTCTGTCTTCTTCCGCCGTTCAAAACTCCAGCCGAAGCTGCGCCGTGAGGTAACGAGTCTGGGTATAGGCGCCTAATCCTTGCTTGCTTGCAAATTGCCCGAAGATGATGCCGGCCGTGTTAATGGTCTGGCCGGTTTGCGGCTGCGGATCGGTAACGCCGGGATGGTTGAGGACGTTTAATGCATCGAGGCGGAATTGGAGCGCTTTCGTTTCGGTGAGCTTGAAACGCTTGCTCAAATTCGCATCGAACCTCCACTGGCCCGGGGCGTTCAGTCCAAACGGCATGTTGCCCTGGTGGCCGGGGAGAGGATTCTGGAAAATGGTTCCTCCAGACGAGCCGTTGGCATTCGCGGCAATCGACTGAAGCGTGCAGAATCCGCTGTTCAGCAGATTGAAACCCATCGAGTC
>Ga0207090_1203_pt2 | contig 10438 bp, 9 predicted proteins | sample Alteio_BWMinHeat_50_FD_153565 | JGI IMG/M metagenome (GOLD analysis project Ga0207090, IMG submission 153565) | Enriched cells from forest soil in Barre Woods Harvard Forest LTER site, Petersham, Massachusetts, United States -... | ecosystem: Environmental > Terrestrial > Soil > Temperate forest >...
CTGAGGAATTTTCGCGATCTCGAGCAGGCGGCCGGAGCGCGAGCTTTTCAGGCACTCGCAGCGGACAACGCCGTCCACGCCTTCGCGCGAAACCCGTGTCCAACCCGTGCCTGCGCATACCGGGCAGAAAGAGATATCAGTCTTCATGATGTCCTAAATACTAGAATGGTTTTTTAAAGTCAAAGAGGTTTTTCGAATGAAACGAAATGGCATGGAAGAGCAATACGTTATTGACGATTTCACAAATAATGAAACCTGGCGGATCTTTCGCATCATAGCGGAATTCGTGGAAGGCTTTGAAATGCTCGCGAGGATTCCTCCCGCTGTCGCGATCTTTGGCTCCGCCCGGACCAAGCAGGGAAGTGTCGCATACGATCGCGCTGAGGCGATCGCCAGCATACTTGCCAAGAACGGCTTCTCGGTCATCACCGGCGGCGGGCCAGGCGTGATGGAAGCCGCGAACAAAGGCGCGTCGGAAGCTGGCGCGTTATCGATCGGCTTGAACATCGAGTTGCCTCTTGAACAGAAGCCCAATATCTTCGCGAACAAACTTCTGAACTTCCGCTATTTCTTCGTTCGAAAAGTAATGTTCGTGAAATACTCTATCGCATTCGTGATCTTGCCAGGAGGATTTGGAACACTCGACGAGTTGTTCGAGGCAATCACTTTAATCCAGACACGAAAGATCAAGCCGTTTCCCGTGATTCTTGTGGGAAAGGAATACTGGAAAGGCCTGCTCGATTGGATACGCGATACGCTGGTGCGTGAAAAAATGATCGCGGCTGAAGACCTCGATATGCTCAAGACGGTAGAGACGGCGGAAGAAGTCCTGCATTGGGTCCAGGATTCTCGAACGAGGAACGGTGCGCAGAGTGCAACACGTTGACAGCCCGCTATTGAAACTCACCGCCATCTTTCTATCGTCTCTGATCGCCGGCCTGGTTTTCACAGGCGCCGCCCAGACTCCCGCGTCTACCGGCGTGGATTCCATCCACGCCGAGGAGTTGCGGGAGAAACTCACTTACATCGCTTCAGAAAAATTCAAGGGACGCGGCAACGGCACAGCGGAGCTGAATCTGGCGGCGGAATACATCGCCGGCGTTTTCGAGAAAAAACGGATTGAAACCGATGGGCGATGGAGGGAGCTATTATCAGTCCTTTGCGGTTTATTCCTCGAGTCTGGGTGGGAAGAACGATTTGCGCATTCACGGCGCTAACCTGGATCTCGATCTCAAAGTGCGCACCGACTTCATTCCCGAGATGTGGTCTGTCAGCGGGACAGTCACCGGTCCTCTGGAACTCCTCGATGATGCCCGTTCCGTTCCAGCCGATTTGAAAGGCAAGATCGCGGTCGAGCTTGAGGAGCGCATTTCTTCGGATGACCCGGAATTCCCGCTCAACGCGACGGAGAGCCGGAAGCTTCAGCAAGCCGGAGCGATCGGTGCGATTATCGTCCAGAGTGTCGATCGCAGCCGCGGCGGTCTGACCAGCCTGGGAGAAAACTTCAGAGAGGATCTGCCGGTGCGAATGACTCCGATGGCCAGCGTCGATCTGTCGGCGTATCCGCAGATTCCGGTCGTTGTCGTTTCGTCCGAAAGTGGACGGCCGCTTGTTAACGACCTTCGGAAGCCTCAATCAAGCATTACGGCAACGCTCGCGGTCGATGTCGAACGGAAGCTCCACAAGACGCAGAACGTTCTTGCGCTGGTTGAAGGCTCGGTTCCTTCGCTGAGGAACGAGGTCATGGTTGTTGGCGCACATTACGATCACGATGGCGAAGCCTTCGGTCAGATCTGGTACGGCGCCGATGACAATGGTTCCGGAACGGCTGCGCTGCTGGAATTAGCTGAGGCGTTTGTCCCGGGCTCGCCGCGTCCCGCTCGAAGTGTACTGCTCTGTTCGTGGGCCGGAGAAGAGAAGGGCTTGCTCGGCAGCCGCTTCTACGTGGGCCATCCCGCGTTTCCGTTGAATCGCACCGTGGCCATGTTTCAGATGGACATGATCGGACGCAACGAAGACCATCCCGGAAACCGGTCGCAGCAGGTGCCGGAAGAGCACGCAGCAGACAACACGAATTCTCTGAATGTCCTGGGCTCCGCCTTCAGCCCCGAACTGAAGACGCTTATTTCGCGCCTGAACAACGACACCAAACTGACGGTCAGATTTAGATACGACTTCGGCGGCGAGGATTTGTTGCGCCGCAGCGACCAATGGTCGTTTCTTCAGAAGGGAATCCCCGCGCTCTTTTTCTTTACCGGCCTGCATCCCGACTATCACACGCCCCGTGACACGCCCGACAAAATTAACTACCCGAAGCTGGAGAAAGTAACGCGCCTGGTTTATCTCACCGCTTTTCAAGTGGCGAACACTGCGAGCCGCCCGCAATTTGTCAAAGCCGGATCACCCGGCCGTTAACCCTATTGACAGACGGGATGCGACTTTCTAAAATTAGCACTCAGTTTGTATGAGTGCTAACACACCTTTGTAATATCATTAAAACAAAAGGGAAAAGGAGAGCAGACCATGAAAGTACGGCCTTTGCATGATCGTGTTTTGATCAAAAGAGTCGAAGAGCAGGAAACGGTTCGCGGCGGGATCATCATTCCGGATTCTGCCAAGGAAAAGCCCCAGGAAGGTGAAGTCGTGGCAGTGGGTACCGGCAAGCGGCTGGAAAACGGGCAAGTGATTCCGCTCGAAGTGAAGGAAGGGGATCGCATCCTGTTTGGAAAGTATTCGGGAACGGAAATCAAAGTCGATGACATCGACTACTTGATTCTCCGCGAAGATGAGATTTTGGGAATTCTGTCAGCGGCCGGCAAAGCTGCCGGCAAGAAATAGGAGGGCGCAATATGGCAAAACAGATTGTTCATGGCGAAGATTCTCGGCAGGCCATTCTCCGTGGAGTGAATATCCTTGCCGATGCGGTCAAGATTACGCTTGGCCCGAAGGGACGGAATGTCGTCCTGGATAAGAAATTCGGTTCGCCGCTGATCACAAAAGACGGCGTCACCGTAGCGAAAGAAATCGAATTGAAAGATCCGCTCGAAAACATGGGCGCGCAGATGGTCAAGGAAGTCGCTTCGAAAACAAGCGACGTTGCCGGTGATGGCACCACCACTGCAACCGTGCTGGCTCAGGCCATCTTCCGCGAAGGCGTGAAGACTGTTGCGGCCGGCGCGAACCCGATGGCCGTAAAACGCGGCATCGAGCGCGCGGTCGCTGTTGCTGTCGAGAGGATCAAGGAATTGTCGAAGCCGGTGAAGGGCGACATGATTGCCCAGGTCGCGACTGTTTCCGCCAACAACGATTCAACGATCGGAAACATAATTGCCGAAGCGATGAAGAAAGTCGGCAAGGACGGCGTCATCACCGTTGAAGAAGCGAAGACTATTGAAACCGGCCTCGATGTCGTCGAAGGCATGCAGTTCGACCGCGGTTACCTGTCACCATACTTCGTGACGGATCCCGACCGCATGGAATGCGTTCTGGAAAACGCCTTCATTCTGATCAACGAAAAGAAGATCAGCACGATGAAAGACCTGCTGCCCGTTCTGGAACAGGTTGCCAAGATGGGCCGTCCACTGCTGATCATTGCTGAAGATGTCGAAGGCGAAGCGCTCGCCACACTGGTCGTGAACAAGCTTCGTGGCACGCTGCAAGCCGTGGCCGTCAAGGCTCCGGGATTCGGTGATCGCCGTAAAGCGATGCTCGAAGATATCGCGATTCTCACCGGTGGTAAGTCGCTGACGGAAGACCTGGGTATCAAACTGGAGAATGTCAAGATCGAAGATCTGGGCAAAGCCAAGAAGATCGTCATCGACAAAGACAACACGACGCTCGTCGAAGGCGCGGGCAAGCATCAGGCTATCGAAGGCCGCGTGAAGCAGCTTCGTACTCAGATTGACGATACGACGTCCGACTACGATCGCGAGAAGCTCCAGGAGCGTCTGGCGAAACTGGTCGGCGGCGTAGCGATCATCAAAGTGGGCGCCGCTACCGAGACCGAGATGAAGGAAAAGAAAGCGCGCGTTGAAGACGCAATGCATGCGACTCGCGCGGCCGTCGAGGAAGGCATTGTTCCGGGCGGTGGCGTGGTCTTCATCCGCGTTCTTCCGGCGCTCGAGAAGCTGAAGCTGGAAGGCGACGAGCAGATCGGCGTCAACATCGTGAGGCGCGCTCTGGAAGAGCCGCTGCGCATGATCGTATCCAACGCCGGCCATGAAGGCGCTGTCGTGCTCGGCAAGGTGAAAGAGTCGAAGGACGCGAACTACGGGTTCAACGCTGCAACCGAGGAATACTCCGACATGATCGCGGCCGGTATTCTCGACCCGGCGAAGGTTTCCCGTACGGCATTACAGAACGCCGCGTCGATCTCGGGTCTCATGCTGACGACGGAAGCCCTGGTTTCGGAAATTCCGGAAGAAGAGAAGGCTCCAGCCGGACCGCCCATGGGCGGCGGCGGTCCCGGAGGCATGTACTAGAAGGCAGGGAACCAGCCGCAAGTTACGCCGATTACGCGAATTAATTTTTGTAATTGGCGTAATTTGCGGCTATTTTCTTTCATGAAGTATCCGGTTTTCCGATACGAACAATTTGAAGTCGAGAAAACTGCCTCACGCGTTACGGCACGTTTTAAATTCTCCATTCCTCCCGATATCTCCTTCTCCCCGGAAGTTCATTTCGAAGGTGTCCCCGAAAGCTGGAGCTCCGTCCCCGAGAAAGCGCTGAACAACGCCATCTTCCATCTTGGCCTGATTGAATCTTTCAGCTATTGGAAGGCTACGGCTTCTCCGGTAATTGAGGTTCACGCCGGGGGCCTGACGGACGACCAGGCCCATTGGTGGGAAGATCTTCTCATTCACGGAATGGGCGAGTTCTTCTACCGGAACGACATCGATTTCACAGTACCTGGTTTCGTAAGAATCCAATCCGTTGGAATCGGCCTGTCCAGCGCTTATCCAGGTGCTTTAGCGCCACGCAGTCTGCTCACCATTGGCGGTGGACGCGATTCCGCTCTCGCTGCCGGTTTGCTTCGCGATTCGGGGCACGAATTCACCTGCATGATGCTGAACCCCTCCTCGGCGGCTCAGAAGATTGCCGCTCATGTGAGCGCAGCGGACCCCGTCATCATCCGGCGATCCATTTGTCCGGAACTGCTGGATCTGAACCGTCGCGGCTTTTTAAATGGCCACACCCCGTTTTCGGCTTATCTGGCGTTCCTCGGCGCGGCCTGCCTTCTTCTATATGGTTATTCGAATGTCATCGTTGCGAATGAGCGCAGTTCGGACGAGGGCAACATCCTGTACCGTGGGAAGAACATCAATCATCAGTATTCGAAGAGCTTTCGCTTCGAAAGATTGTTTGACGAGTATCTGGCGAAATACCTTGTGGCGCAGGGCCGCTATTTCAGCTTCGTCCGGCCGCTATACGAGCTTCAGATCGGACAACTGTTTTCCAGCTTGCCGGCGTTCTTCGAGCTCTTCAAGAGCTGCAATCGGAATCGATCGGACTCCTGGTGCGGCCGCTGTCCAAAATGCGTCTCGGTGTTCCTGACGATGTATCCGTTTGTCCCGCGCAGCGCCGTCCTCAAGATATTCGGGGGAGATCTTTTCGATCGCGAAGAAACGATTCCGATACTTCGCGAGCTTGCCGGTTTCGCCGTAAAGCCGTTCGAGTGCGTCGCGACAACTGCTGAAATCATCGCGGCGCTCGCGCTCGCAATTGCAAAGGTGAAAGCTTCAGGCGAGCCGCTGCCGCTGGTTCTGGAATATACCGCCCAAAATATCCGGGGCGTTGAGGACTTGATCGACGCCGAAATGATCCTCTCCTCCTACGGACCGCATCGCGTACCTAATGAACTCGTAACCGTTCTCACAAAGGCTTTGAAGAGATCTCCACGCTCCCGCTAATGTTGAAATTTTTTGCGGCGGAAACCGTATCCTTAACCTCGATTGTTTATTATTGGAGGCTCCCCCATTTGAAATTCTTACGTTCTCTAACTCAGCATGGCCAGGAAACAATCAATTCCCGAAGGGACAGCGCTGTTGCGGCACGTCGAAGCCGCGAAATTCATGAACAGCGATGTTTCCGCGGATCACGTTTGGCAAAACGGCCAACAGCCTTGTTGGCGCACCTTCCGATCGTCAAATTCAGTAACAACATTGTTCCGGCGGATGACGACTGGAAAAGCAGTGAACAGCCTTGTTGTCCATATTCCGGATTCTCAAATTCGACAACAACATTGTTCCGGCCGATGACGATTTGGAAGTTCGCCAACAACGCTGTTGCTGCCGGTTCCGCCTGGAAGATTCGCAAACAGCCTTGATCCAGCGGGTTCTGGTTTGGAGAGGCAGCAACAACCTTGTTCCCGCCGATCCTGGTTTCAAACTTCAGAAACAACGTTGTTCCGGCGATTTGAAGTCGGAAAATGCAGAAACAACGTTGTTCCGGCGGTTTGAAGTCAGAAAATGCAGAAACAACGTTGTTCCGGCGATTTGAAGTCAGAAAATGCAGAAACAACGTTGTTCCGGCGGTTTGAAGTCGGAAAATGCAGAAACAACGTTGTTCCTGCGGTTTGAAATCAGAAAACGCAGGAACAACGTTGTTCCGGCGATTTGAAGTCGGAAAATGCAGAAACAACGTTGTTCCGGCGATTTGAAGTCAGAAAACGCAGGAACAACATTGTTGCTGCAACACCAAGATCCAGACAGCGGGAACAAGGCTGTTGCTGTCCCGTCTGCCTATCTATAAGAAAAGACTCGATCAACTGCGACATGCATGTTAGGATGCCAGCCATTCGAGGTCGTTCGAATGGCAAAACGGATCCAAGTCTGGCTGAACTTCGTGCGGGCGAAGCCTGGCGATCTCATCACGCGGGCGATCGCCGTTTATAAGGGCTTAAAGAACAATCCTCACTTTACGAACCCTCCGTTCGCAATTGAAGAACTCCAGGCGTTGATCGACGCCCTTCGTGCCTCGAATACCGAAGCGATGGATGGCAGCGTGAAAGCGCGTGCCCAGCGGAATAGCGATAGGGAAGTGCTGGTCGCCAGGTTGCGCATCCTGGCGCACTACGTCGAGGATAACTGCAAGGGGGAGGATACGATCTTCCTGACCAGTGGATTCGAGCAACGGCCGACGGGACGAACGCAAACCGTGCCGTTAGGCGAAAGGATCCGCAGCATCAAATCGGCTCAGCACGAAGGCGAGGCGTTGATCACGCTGATCTGGGATCCGGATGCCTACACCTATCTGGTACGCTGGGCGTTTTATCATCTCGCCACAGGGCCGGGCGACTGGACAGAAATTCCCGTCGCCAACATTAGACCGTCTACTCTGATCACAGGCCTGACGCCTGGTGCGACCTATGCCTTTCAGGCTCGTGCCGTATATAAAGAGGATTACACGAACTGGACCGATTCCGTGATCTGGCTCTGTTCTTAGTTACTTTGAACTAACTGGCTCGCGAACGCTGGCGGCGGCTCGTAAATAGCGGTCGCATCTCGAAGGCCCTCGGTTCCGCTTTTCAAGTTGGCGTATCATGTGCCATGCTCGTCTCCAAAAGGAGAAACAAGCCATGCGACTTCTTCGCGCCGTCGTTCTTTTGTTCGCCAGCGTTGCCATTCTGAATGCGCAGGTCACCCATGACCGTTTGTTGAATGCGGCAAAGGAGCCGCAGAATTGGCTCTCCTACAGTGGTGGATTTGCGAGTCAGAGATACAGCACGCTTTCGCAGGTCACTCCGGAAAATGTGAAGGATCTCACTTTGCAGTGGGCGTTTCAGCAGCGCTCCATCGAAAAATTCGAGGCGACGCCGTTGGTCGTCGATGGTGTGATGTATTTGACCCAGGCGCCCAATGACATTGTGGCGCTGGATGCGGCCACCGGGGAATTGAAGTGGCTCTACTCTTATCCGCCGTCTGCTGACGCCCGGCCGTGCTGCGGACGCGTGAATCGCGGCGTAGCGATTTTGGGCAATACTCTCTACATGGTGACGATCGACGCGCATATCGTGGCCGTAGATGCTCGCGATGGGAAACTCCTGTGGGATCACGAAGTCGCCAAAGCAGTTCAAGGTTACGCGATGACGCACGCGCCGCTGATCGTTAAAGACAAAGTGATTGCCGGCGTGGCGGGCGCCGAGTTTGGTATTCGGGGCTTCATCGCGGCATTCGATTCGGCTACCGGCAAGGAAGTCTGGCGCTTTTATACGATTCCAGGAAAAGGCGAGCCGGGCAACGAAACCTGGGCTGGAGATTCGTGGATGCACGGCGGCGCCAGCGTTTGGATGACGGGATCCTATGACCCGGAAACAAATTTGACCTTCTGGGGGACCGGCAACCCCGGCCCGGATTACAACAGCGACAAGCGCGGCGGAGATAACTTGTACAGCGATTGTGTGCTCGCACTGGATGCGGACACGGGCAAGCTGAAGTGGTACTTCCAATTCACCCCGCATGACGACTTTGATTACGACTCCGTGCAGGTGCCCGTGCTCGCGAATATGAATTGGCAAGGACAGCAGCGCAAGGTGATGCTGTGGGGCAATCGCAACGGATTCTTTTACGCACTCGATCGTACGAACGGAAGATTCCTGCGGGGAACTCCATTTGTGAAAGTGACGTGGGCCAAGGGACTCGATGATGCGGGCCGGCCCATGCGCGCCAATGGCGCCACACCTTCTGCGGAGGGCACGGAAATCTACCCGAGCCAGAGCGGCGGCACCAATTGGTTTTCGCCGTCCTTCAGCCCGCACACAAACTTGTTCTACGTGAACGCGTGGGAAGGTGTCCATGCCTCGTTCAGAAAAACCGAGGCCGACTTCAAAGAAGGCGAGCGCTTTACCGGCGGCGCCCCCATACCGACGCGTCCAGGCCTGCGCGCAGGTCAAGTTACCGACAAACGCGAAGAAAACGGCTATGGCGTCCTCCGAGCTATGGATCCGGTATCCGGCGAAACGAGATGGGAATTCAAAATGACCGACGTGACCGCCAGCGGCGTACTGAGCACCGCAACGGATCTGGTATTTACCGGCGGAAGAGAAGGATTTTTCCAAGCCTTGGATGCACGCACCGGCAAGGTGCTGTGGCGTCTGAATGCCGGCGGGGAGGTTGCGATGGGTCCGATGACATACGCGGTGAATGGCAAGCAGTACATCGCGTTCACGGCGGGCGGCAGTCTGCTTGTGTTTGGGCTTCGGTAAGCGCGGTCGGAGATGGATTTCCTTGCATGATAGGTTGGCGCGTCATGAATCCGCGGTGACCGCCGATAACACTTTGCTCGGATCCCTCGCATATCCCAAACTGGCCCGCCGCTTCCCTACACTTCGGCGTTATCGGGGGAGCTATGTCGCAAACCGCAAACTTTCGGATAGCGCACGATCCAGGAATAAATCCGGGCCACGGTTGCTTGGGTCGCGGACAATGGAACGTTATCGTCAGTTGGCGGCCGGCCGCTCGATTTGCTCCACGGTGTACACCGGCAAGATGTCCTCTTGCCGCTTCAGTTCGAGACCGAGCTTGCCCAGAACCGAGAAGATTGTGGGCAGACGGGCGAAGGCGTTCGCATCGGGAGTGCTGTTCGGGGGCGGAGGAGGCAGCCGCATGGGGACCCAGCCATCCGTATTTACGGTGAACAGCCCGCTGAGCGCCGTGCGGTTCACGACCGGCAAATCCGTCCAGTTCGAAATGTAATTGGCAACGTCGTCCATATCGATGGCTCTGGCATTCAGGGGATGGCCCAAGCCGTTAACAAAGTCATGGCAAGCTTGCTGGCCGGTATCGACGCTGCAGTCCTTCTCGGCGATGGCGGACTTCTGAAGTTTCGGTCCTCCGCTGGCTACGGTGAGAGCGTAAACGGACATCATTTTGTTCTCTGTCCGCATCACCAGTCTGAAACGATCGGCTAGCAATCCGCGGATCATTTGCTGGATTCGGCTTCGCACTTCGCGATCCTGAAGTCCCGGAGGGATGGCGTTGGCAGGGGCTTTCGCTCCGATATCGTACCACTCACGAACAGTCCAATCGGGCAGACGCGAAAGACGCGGCGAAGGGTTGAGGGGCACGTCGTAAGCGTAGCTCAACAGCCTGATCACAGGGACCGCACTCGTAATCAAATCGCCGTTACGCTGCACTTGCATGCGAGTGTCGCGCGCGTCAGACGAACGAGCAGGCTTTATCGTGATCGTTGCAAATGATTGCGACTGAGCGACAGCAGGCAACGCCAGCAGCAAGTAGATGAACGCCTGGCAGAACACAGACATAATCCACCCTCCTAAGCGAGATTGGACACCAGTAGCGTTCAGTTTGTTCCGGCATGATGGACACCGATAAAGAACGACCGGTCGCTTCGACGTAAGAAAGCACTTCAACGACAAGCCGGTTTACCAGGACTTAAACAGATCTCGTCCAGAGTCTTTTAATTGACCGTCGATTCCGCT
>Ga0207090_1206_pt1 | contig 10424 bp, 13 predicted proteins | sample Alteio_BWMinHeat_50_FD_153565 | JGI IMG/M metagenome (GOLD analysis project Ga0207090, IMG submission 153565) | Enriched cells from forest soil in Barre Woods Harvard Forest LTER site, Petersham, Massachusetts, United States -... | ecosystem: Environmental > Terrestrial > Soil > Temperate forest >...
ATGGCCTAAAGGACGGCGACGTGCAGACTCGGCTCATTCAGGGCTCTCAGCCCCGGCTGAAATGCATGATGTCGGGCGAGTGCGCAGCGGCGCCAGTCAATCAGCCGCTCGATTTCGATCTCGTCGCGCAGGGTTATCATCGGCTAGGCACCTCGATCGAGGTCGGCCCTCTGCTTTTCACCGTCGATACCATTACGCGGCGATGGGGTCGCACCCACAAGGAGCTCGCGGTGCGGTACGTTCGCGCCTCCGCGGCGATCCTGCAGTTTATCGGCGATCCCGGCAACAAAAGCACGGTTCGCCCCATCATCATGGAGTTGACGCAGGCGAACGAAACGACGGCAGACGAAATTCTCAACTTCTACTACGATCCCGATAAGCACGTCCTCGCCCGCCATGCAGAGCTGGACCAGACGGCGCTGGAGCGGAACGTCACCCTCATGGACAAATACGAAAAGTTACCAAAGCCGCACCCGCCAGCCAGCCAATTTGTCGATTTGAGCTATCTGAAGGCCGCCGGGGTCAAATAGCTCGCTGCGATTGGCCCACTGCGGCTGTTCGTGGCAGTGCACCAGAACGCCCGCAATGGAGGCGAGCCGGACGGTCGGCGGACGAGGCCAGGACCGTTGCTCTTGAGCCCAAGCGGTCGCTAGATCATATATGCTCACGTGGTAGCCCCGAACGGAAGAAGGGGAGGGCTCGAATGGAATTGACCGGCGAGGACGCGTTGTTCCGCGACATCAACAACGAACTTGCAGACAAGGGTTTCCTGGTAACGTCGACCGACGAATTGATTGCATGGGCGCGAACGGGGTCGATCTATTGGATGACCTTTGGGCTTGCGTGCTGCGCGGTGGAGATGATGCACGTAATGATGCCGCGCTACGACTTGGAGCGGTTTGGTTCCTTCCCCCGCGGCTCGCCCCGGCAGAGCGATTTGATGATCGTCGCCGGCACACTTACCAACAAGATGGCCCCGGCGCTGCGCAAGGTCTACGACCAAATGCCGGAGCCGCGTTACGTCATCTCGATGGGATCATGCGCCAATGGCGGAGGATATTACCACTATTCGTACTCGGTGGTCCGCGGCTGCGATCGGATTGTGCCTGTCGACATCTACGTGCCCGGATGTCCGCCGAGCGCAGAAGCGCTGCTATATGGCTTTCTGTTGTTGCAGAAGAAAATTCGCCGCACCGGTACCATCGAGCGCTGAGCCAGGGCTGCTCGCCGCCGCCGACGAGGTGGTTGAATAACGGTGCTGTTTGCTGCGTTGCGGGAGGCCGGTTTTGGCCCTTCCGCGACATTCGCGAGAGCGCTTGGCGAGTCCGCTCACGGAGGCAAAGCCGACGTGTCGGCAATATTCTATGATGTCGCATTTGGCCCGAGACGAACTCTCCTCTGACGATCGGAAGTGAAATTCGACAGTTCGAATCCCCTAGGGAGCGCCATCAAATAAATTAACGACCTAGACGGCTAGTAGTTGGTGACAGTGGCGACTGCCGTCGCGCCTGAAATTTGACCACCTTGCGTCACCGGGATCGACATGCCGCCCGCTCGACATTAGGGCAACGCACGTCGCACCTCGCAATTCACGCCGTGTGCGGTTCTGGCTTTCTGCCGGCGACAATGTAGCCGATACTCGCTCCTGCCCCAGCGTATGTCCGGTCGGCGATTGCCTCGTCGAATTTGTCGTCGCCGTCAATGGCAACTAACCACAGGGCGTCGAACTCGCCCTCACGACCACCCCCGGCAAGGAAAAATCGATGCGTATCCTCGCGGCTCCAAATCCAGAAATCGCGATGCTTGAAGTCTACGCGCTCTTCGAGTGTCGCGCGCTGCGCGGGGGTATCGTAGGGCGGCAGCAGGCTGTCCGCTTTGTCGTTAAGATAGACGCAGATGTTGATGAGGTCTCGCTCTGCGAAGAGGCCCGGGATAAGGTCCCCGATTGAGTTGTTGCCCTCACCTAGTGCGGCTTTCCCGCGCTCACAGATGATCTGGAGGCGTACGCGGGCTAAAATATCGTCCACGGGATCGTGAAAACTGACTGAGTCAAACATAAGAGCGCGCGCGATATTGTTGGGCTCGGCCGCCAGAATGAGCCCGCCTGGGCGCGCAACTCGGATCATCTCGTCAACCACGGCACCCGGATCGGGTGTGTGGATCAAAACGGTCTGGCAGGTCACGAGATCGAAGCTCGCGTCGGTGAACGGTAATTTTTCGGCGACAGCGACCTGGTACGTGAAGCGGTCCGCAAGGCCACGAGCGGCGGCGCGCGCGGCAGCCTTTTCGACCCAAAGCGGATCGCGATCAACGCCTTGAACCCGAGCGCTACTCGGTATTACATTCGCGAGCAACTGGCCCCAATGGCCGATCCCGCTTCCAACATCGAGCACATCTTGCGTGCGGTCGAACGAAAGCCTTTTACCTATCAGCTCAAGAAAATCGAGATTCCACCAATGATCGCGCGTGTCGCCGAAATACTCAGCGGAATGAGAATGCAGGGTGCGAAACTCGTTGGCCATCACGCTTCCGTTCAGATGTACAGCGCCGTTGTACGCACGGCGCTTGATCATGACCGTTCACTCTGCCTTCGGGCAGCTCTGTCCCGATTAAATGACAGGGCGCATCGCAGCGCAATGACTACTTCTGGCCCTTCTGCGACATTCAAAAGAGCCGCTGACGAGTCCGCTTCTCTAATCGGCCATTTGAGGTCAAGCACTTTCTGACTGAATTTCCACCACCGCGGCGTCGATGTCACTCACGGGCTCGCGCTTCTCTTCGGAATCGGCACCACGGCCCTTCCAGGATGGGATTCGAGGACGAGGCGGAACAATCTCACAGGCGGCTTTACCGTCAGACCGACGGTAGGTCCAAGCGGACTCACGATCTCACCTCATCCGTCGTCCCGCGAGGGACATCATTCCACCGCTCGGTGGAGTTCGGGTTTCCTCCTATTGCATTTTGATTCCAGGCGGCCTTCAGGGTGCTGCAACTTCCCTGGTCCAGCGGAACTCGGTGCCGTCAACCCATATTCGATGCATGATCACGGCCAAGCGGCGTGCCAGGGCCACAATCGCCTTTTTCATCCCACGGTTCTTGGCGATCTTCATCGCCCACGCCTTGAGCCAGGACCATTTCGTCGAAACGACCAGCATGCTTTGGGCCGCCTCGTAGAGAACCGCTCGCATCATCTCGTCTCCACACCGTGATATCGCGCCGGTTCGGTCGATCTCGCCCGACTGATACTTGGAGGGCGTCAACCCAAGCACCGCTCCGACCGCCTTGGAGTTCCTGAAGCGGGCGGGCACGTCGATGGTTGCACGATAGGTCAGCGCCACCACGGGGCCGACGCCAGGGACCGTCATAAGGCGCCGGCACACATCATCGTCCCGGACGACGGCCAGCAAGCGGCGATGTAGGATGTTGACCTGCTCGCGCAGCACTCGCCGGACCATGAGCAGTGGCTCGACGAGCATAGCCAGGTCGGTGACCTTCTCGACCAGCTCCTTGATGCGGGTCTCGAACTTGACCGTTCCCACCATGCCCACCTTGAGACCGAAGTTGCGCAAGGTCGCCCGCAGATCATTCTCAATGGCGATAGCCTTCGACTGCAGCAGCTTGCGATGGGTCAGCAGCATTCGCAGTTTCTGACTGCGTAACGTTTTCACATGCACCAGCCGAAAAAGTCCCACCCGCATCATCTGCGCCATGCCGCGCGCATCGTTGCGGTCCGACTTGTTGATCTGTGCCTTCAACACCGCTCTCATGTGCCGCGTCTCAACGCAGATCACCGGCAATCCTGCTTCGGCGAGTGCGCTGAAAAGCCATTGCGACAGCGGTCCTGCTTCCAATCCGATCCGCTTGAAGTGGTAGGCTGGGTTCGTCAGCACCTCCAACAGCGCCTCAGGTTCGCTCGCCACCTTCACTTCCCGGACGATCCTGCCCGTGTCATCCACAACGCAAACGCTCGTCTCCTTGACCGAAACGTCCAGTCCAGCAAAATGGTCCATGTTGCGCTTCTCCTTCTGATGCTTGAGGCCGCGACCGCGGACCTCGTTTCCACCATCAGCCAGAAGCGCAACACCCCAGTTCTTCAGCTATCCACAAGCTGGCCGGCCGATTATCCCATCTCACGGTGGCAAAGCCGACGTGACGGAGACATTCTACGATGTCGCAGTTTGACCCTGAGCGGACCCTCAGCGGCCATCGAGGGCGTGGCTCTTTGTGCGCACACTCCAGGCGTAGTCTGCTATCCTGAAGTTACCTTGTCCTCTGGGTGGGCGGTCACATGCGACGACGGGATTTCATCACCGTTCTTGGCGGCGCGACCGCATGGCCGCTTGCGGCGCGTGCGCAGCAGTCGGCCTTTCGACTTGGGATTTTAACCGGACGCGCGCGGAACGAGCCCAACTTCGCGGCCTTCTTTCACGAACTGCAGCAGTTCGGAATGGTCGAGGGCCAGAACTTCACCGTCGATCCGCGCGGTTTCGAGGTCCCCGAAAACCGCTTTCCCGCGCTTGCAAACGAACTCATCGGGTCGGGAGTCAACGTTATCCTGACCGCCGGTGACGCCGCTATTCGCGCGGCACAAGCAGCGACACGAGCCACTCCGATTCTAGCGATTTCAGACGATATGGTGGGGGCCGGGCTGGTGCGTTCGCTTGCGCGACCTGAGGGTAACCTCACGGGAGTTTCGATTCTTTCCACCGAACTCAACGGAAAGCGCCTGGACCTCCTTATGGAAGTATTCAAGGACGCTCGCCGGATGGCGCTACTTTCTGAACCCTCGCATTACGATACCCAAACATCTCGATGTTCTGCGAGATGCAGCGCGCGCGCATAACGTTGATCTGAAAGTCTTTGAAGCCGCAACACCGGAAGAGATCGCTCCAGCGATTGATGCCGCCTCGATGGCAGGCGCGCAAGCGTTGAACGTGCTCGCTACTCCATTGTTTAGCTTCAATAGCTCCCGGCTTGTAAGCAGTACAATGTCGGTCCGGTTGCCTGGAATCTACCAATGGCCGGAAATAGCGGAGGAAGGTGGCCTTCTGGCATACGGCCCGCGTATCACGCGAATGTACCAACAGATGGCAAGGCAATTCGTCAAACTGATGCGGGGGGCGAAGCCAAGCGATCTGCCTGTCGAACAGCCTACGGTGTTCGAACTCGTCGTCAATTTGAAGACGGCGAAGGCACTGGGACTGGACCTACCGGCGACCTTTCTAACGCGCGCTGACACGGTGATCGAATAAACCTGACTGATGTCGAGAGTTGGCCCCAGCCGGCGGTTCGCGGCAGTGCAGGATGATGCCCGCAATGGAAGGATAAGCGGACGGTCGCCGGACGCGGCCCGCACCGCCGTCCCTGACCCACGAGAGACATCCGCGGACCGTCAGTCGATCACCTCGTCGGCGCGCAGCAGGAACGACTCGGATATCGCCAGCCCGAGCGCCTTGGCGGTCTTGAGATTGACGACCAATTCAAATCTCGTCGGTTGCTCGACCGGGATGTTCGCCGGTTTGTTGCCCTGCAGGACCTTGAGCACGAACGAGGCAACCCGCCGATACAGTTCAGGAGCGTTGTAGCCGTAGGACATGAGACCGCCAGCCTCGGCAAACGCGCGCTGGTTCGTCGCTGCCGCTACACGGTATTTGAGCGCGAGGTCGGCGACATGTTGGGTGGCGAAGGTGGCTGAAATGACGGCGGCCTCGACGCGCGCTTTCGCCATTGCTACGAAGGTCGCATCGATCTCGTCTGCTTCCTGCAGCATCAAAATTGGGTCGATCTCAATACGGCTGGTGCTGCCCGCAAGCTGGACTTGATCGACGAACGACTTGGAGAATGGATCGGCCGCGTAACCGAGAGCAGCGACACGACGCACGGACGGAAGCATGTCGTGCAGCAGCTCCACGCATTTGCCCTGCAGCTCCGCGCCCAAAACGGACAAACCAGTGAGATTACCGGCCGGTCGCGCAAGGCTCGGCACAACACCCGTTCCGACCGCATCACCGGCCAGAAAAACAATGGGAATCTCGCTCGTTGCCCGCTTCGCCGCGAGGGCGCTGGGCGTGAAGAGCGCCACGATGACGTCGACCTTGAGGGCGACCAACTCGGCAGCGAGGCCGGGGAGCAGATCGGGCTTCTCGTTGGCCGAACGGACCTCGAATTGGATGTTTCTCCCATCGATATAGTCGGCTTTGCGCAAGCCTTCGCGCAGCTCAGTCTGGAAGTACTCGGCTCCCGCATTGCCCAGAAGAAGCACGCCGATCCGCCGCAGCCGGTCCGGCTGCTGCGCGCGCGCCGCGAGTGGCCACGTCGCCGCGCCGCCGAGAAGTGCGATGAACTCGCGCCGCTTCAGCTGATTAAACCGCATGGCCTCCCACCGCGTTAAAGGACCGCATCCTACCCAAAATGGCGTATCACGGTCAGGGGTCTGTGACCAACTTCGCAATGCGCCCGGGGAGCCTCGGAATGTCTCCTCTTGGCCCTTCTGCGACATTAAACGGAGCCATTGACACGAGGGGGGGGGCAAAGCCGACGTGACGGCGACATACCGCGATGTCGCAATATGACCCGAGTCGGACATGGCGCGTGCATTGCAACACCGGGTGAAGTTGTCCCGAGTGGAGCAGGCTATGGAGCGGCAAACAGAACTGCCGATCCAAAACTTTTATCAGCTGTCCTTCGCGGTGTCTGGGCACTTTATCAAATCCGCCGGCATAAGCACCGCGATTAACTATAGCGTTCTGGGTGTCAGCTTGGAAGAAAGCGCGTCGTTCTTTAGGAAGCTGACGACAACACTCCCTGTCCTGAGAGACCAGTCTCGGGCTCCGGGTGCGGAGTGTCCGGCGGCTTCGTGCCAAGAGCCGCGAGGTATTTTGCACTACTGTGAGGCAGCTCACCTTTGCTCGCTGCAGGTCGGTCTAGTGAGGTAGCGATGCGCAAATAGTGCATCGTCAATCCAACCAGGAGATACGACAATGTTCAGCAAAACCAAGATAGCTCTTGCGACAGCCCTTATCCTGGGCGCCGGTTCTGCGGCTTTGGCGAACGATATTGAGACCAGCCCGAGCACAGCTCAGAGCACACGAGAATGGAATGAGTATCTCGGCCAGAACCAGAAGCACATGGGCAATGCCGGCACCAGCTATGGCTACTTCGGATCGCAGCAGGACGACTCTTCTCAATCCGGCAAGAAGAACCGCAACCGCTAGGCCACCCGTTTGAATGCCAGCGCAAACTGGCCCGGATGTCGAAGCAGTTTCCGACAGTGGGCCTGGAGAATCTGTCCCTCCCCCGGTGGGGGGAGGGAAAGCAGAAATCCGGGAACGCCCATGCGGCCAGCAGCGTGATCGAGCCGTGACTCCAATTTTTCCGAAATGTGCCAACCGCCCCTGATCACGAAATTTCCGGGCCATAGGCGCGACTTCTCAGTGGACATGTGGGGAACCACATCACCTGATGATGAACTCACCGGCGACCTCGGTGCCGAGCTTAAGGCTATATCGATCGGCGGTGCCGGCTTGTCTAATCTTCCGGCAGAAAATTAGTCACCCGGTATCTTGCGACTTCTGCAACACAATCGGCTTACGGCGGACGACAAATGCTCGCGATGAGCTTTTCCGGGTCCGACATATGGAAGACACTTGATTTCAAATAGCGTCTCTTGATCGGCTCCTGGATTCACGAAGCACTTTTTTGCCGTGATTTTGCGGTTTGCATGGCCTGGCTGCACGACCGTGCGCCGTTTGACGTATTCATGCTTGAGCCAGACGGTGAATTCGTCTGGCGGGCCTCCAACGGGCTCGAAGTCGAACGCTCCAAAGCGCGTGCCTTCACTTCGGACTGTTGCATAATTTGGCTCATTTGCCGATGCAGAGAAAACGATCAAGTCACCCTGGTGTCCCCGCCAAACCAACGCGACATATCCAGAGCCGTTTACAACTAAAGTCAATAACTGATCCCGCACATTCATCAGCCTCTTGATTTTGCCAAACCGTCGAGCACCACTTTTTAGTTTTGTGTGAGGCAGCTCACCTTCGATCGGCGTGGATCAGTCTAATCAAATACCGATGCAAACAGTGCATCGGTAACTGAAAAGGGAGACACGACAATGTTCAGCAATACGAAGATTGCTCTCGCAGTAGCCCTCATCGTCGGCACGGCTTGCGCGGCTCTGGCGGGCGACCAGACTGACGAACGAGGAGGCTTTGTGATGCCGGGCAGCATGGACGGAGTTAATCCAGTTTATCATTCCGATGTTTTTGGCGATGCCGGCAAAGCTTATGGTCGCGTTGAATCGCCCACCCAAAGGAGCGACCCTTATCAGTCGCGCAAGGCGAGACACGACCGTTAGGCCATCATGCTCGAATGATTCGCCTGGAAAATTCGGCCCCTGCCCTCCCTAAGTTTGGGGCAGGGGCGCGGCCCGAGCAAATGTCGGGAGGCAGCCTCCTTTTTCCTAATTCAGACGCGGAGCCGGCAATTTGCGTTGAGAGCCGCATGCAGGACGGAAGCAACTTATGAACGCAAGCCATACCCTCAAGGAGATCAGCCATGAAACAGAACCTGATTAGACACGCCATTCGGTGGGGTTGCGCCTCGGTTTGTGTGTGCATGATGATCGACAGCACGAAGGCCGGCTCGTTTACCCGGGGATGTGCGGCGCGTGACCTACAAATTCTCATGTTGATCGAGGAACGTGAGAACACCAACGCCGTCTCGGCGGAAAGATTGAGTGATGCGATGCTTTCGATGTTGGAGGCGCGCATGGTCTGTTACGAAGGACGTGTCGTAGACGCGATGGCGCTTTATGACAACATCGTCCAAAGCGTCACACCTGAAACGCTCGTGTCCGGTCGACGGAGGTGAAGCTCGGAACTGAACCCCAGGCCGGGCCGTCCGCGGTTTTGTTGCGGATTTGCCACAGTTGTCAAAATTCGCGCCTGCCGCAGCCCGCACTTCCTTCTTTTGGCACAAACCGCTCTTGAAAAATCTGCCATAATCGCAAACTAACGGTACCTCAATGCGGCACAAAACCGCTGCATACAAAACCGCTGTATTGAGAGCTTGCCAGTTGCCTGTTGACAGGGAGCGGCTCCGTTTAAGAATTTTTGCCGCACCCACGGAGGGCGGGTCATGCGGCGCAAGCCGTGGGGCGCCGATGCTTTGATGGTGGCGGCTGCCGTGCTGCTTGGCAGTCTCGTCGAACCGTGTGCGCCTGCAGTCGCGGGCTCCGATCATAGCAGCGATACATACGCGGGGGACTACACGGGGGGTTCGCTTCCAACCGGAACATTTATCGTCTTGCAGTACTTGGGTTCCTCTCACGCTGATGCTTTAATTGATTCAAGAGGAAACGAGGTACCAAACTCATTTGCGAATATTTGGGAGGAATTCACGCGGTTTGTCTATTTTAGTCAGCTCGCAGGCCATCCCCTCGTTATCGAAGCCGAGATTCCGTTTGCAACACTGACAAATGTGAATATCCCGGGCACCAACAACCTTGTTGCGGGTGGGCTCGTGGACCCGGTAGTTCACTTGACCTATTTCTTCATCGCTGATGCGAAAATCCAGCGTTGGCTCGGTGTTACTAATTATTTCTATCTTCCGCTCGGACGGAGCTTCAACAGCCAGGCGCCGGTTAATGTCTCAACTGCGCGTCAGTTCACGGATGTTCCCCAGATAGGCTATACAGAGGGTCTCGGAAAATTCACCCCGGCCCTAAAAAGCGTCTTTTTTGATCTGGTCGCCAATGCTTCATTTCATACCAATGGCAACAATCCTGTGACCGTTATAAACCCCTCGAGCGCTCCGTTTCCCGGTATCCTGACTTACGATACATTGACTCAAGGCACGTCCTACAACATCAAGGCCTTTCTGCGCTTCGAACCGAAGACGTTTCTTTTCGCGGCCCTTGGCATAGAGAAATCGTGGGGTGGCCAGCAAACCGCCAGAAATGGCGGGTTTGCAGTGACAGGGCTGCCTCTCGTGATACCGCAGGCCGACCTGCCCTTGGGCAGAGACGACTTCTTGCGGGGCCATTTTCAATTCCAGGCTCCACTTACGCGGGATTTCGCGGTGGCCGGCGATGTCTTCCACGATTTCGACCGAGTCGGGGGACTAAGGAACAATATTGGCGCCGAAGTTCGCCTGACCAAATTCTTCTTCCCACAGCCACCTTCCAAATAGGCGGCGAAATCTACTGCGGGGAGACCGAGTCGACGGCGGCGGGCACGCCTTTGGTCCGCGGTCGCTTGGCAAGCGCTTGCAACGCCTTGATGCCGGGCAGGAAGAAATAGGCGCCGCCGCGCACCTTGACGAATTTCGGCATGGAGATGCGCATGTTTGTCGGCCGGTGCTGGATGGTCAAGACGCTGTCGCCCGCCGGGTAGTGGCTCACGGGATCCGTCTCATCGTACAGA
>Ga0207090_1207_pt1 | contig 10375 bp, 9 predicted proteins | sample Alteio_BWMinHeat_50_FD_153565 | JGI IMG/M metagenome (GOLD analysis project Ga0207090, IMG submission 153565) | Enriched cells from forest soil in Barre Woods Harvard Forest LTER site, Petersham, Massachusetts, United States -... | ecosystem: Environmental > Terrestrial > Soil > Temperate forest >...
CATCGGAAAATTTGACGAGTCGTTGCAGAAGCTCTTTCTGGAAACGAGAACAGCCGACTTCAGTGGTGATTGGGAGACCGTCCGACAGGAATTGCACAGCCTGGAGTTCTTCACGAAAGGCCCGCTGCTTCGTGCACTTCTGTACGAAGAGAAACCCTGCGTCCTTCTGGTGGACGAAATCGACAAAGTCGATCAGGAGTTCGAGGCGTTACTTTTGGAGCTACTCAGCGATTGGCAGCTGAGCATCCCCAAGCTCGGAACCGTGAGTGCCAGGACAGTCCCGTTCGTCGTCCTCACTTCCAATGAGGAGCGGCGAATTGGCGATCCCCTCCGCAGGCGTAGCTTTTATATCCGATTGGATCACCCCTCCATCAGTCGAGAACGACAGATTCTGGCGCTTCGGATGGGAATCGCCGACAGAACCCTTCATGCGCAGGTTGCAGGTCTGGCGCGGGCGCTTCGAGGCTGGAGTCTCGAAAAGGCTCCATCGATTGCCGAAATGCTGGATGTTGCTCAAGCGCTGGAGGTCACTGGTTTTGGAATTGGAAGTTCCGAGCGGTGGATCGGGGCGTGCAGTTTAATCCCGACAAATACGGATGGTCGTGGTTTCCGGGTACCGTCAGTTGGGTCATTCCCACCGCTTTTTCACTTATCGCACTAAAACAGTCGCTCCCCGGCTTTCGTACCGAACAGGTCGTCAATCGAATTCACTTGGGAACGGAGATGCTGCGCGACCGGGCGTGCCCTGAAGGCGGATGGAACGCCGGCAATGGGATCGTCTTTGGAGCCGCTCTGAATCCGCACATCGATACAACGGCAATAGCGCTTCTTGCGTTGACGGAAGACGCGGACCAGGCTGCCGTTAAAGGTTTGAATTGGCTCCGCAAGGCCTGTGTCGAGTGCTCGTCTCCGTACAGCCTTGCCTGGTCCGCGGTCGCTTTTTTGATGCATCAAGATCAAGCTCTCGATCATTGCATCGCGAACCTCCGGACGGTGCTCTCTTCGAAAGGATCTATTTCCACTGTCGAAACTCTGAGCCTCGTGGCGATCGTTATCAACGCCGCTGAAGGCAATGCGAACCCTTTCCAAGTGGTGATTTGAAAATGAAAAGACGCGATTGGCTGATCGCCTCCGCCGCGGTTACGGGCTCTGCTCTGACCATGCGATTACAACTGCGAAAGTACTCTCGTGATCTCCGGCCGAAACGTTCGCGTGTCGCAATCCTGCATATAGATCAGTACTCGGACAAACTCGATGACCTGATCCACGACGGTCTTCGACTTTTTAATCTGAACATCCGCGGGAAATCCGTCCTGCTCAAACCTAATATGGTCGAGTACATCCCAGGAAAACCCGTTAACACGGACCCACAGCTAATCGGCGCCGCAGCCGAGGGCTTTCTCCGACTCGGAGCCGCTTCTGTAACCGTCGCCGAAGGCCCGGGCCATCATCGAGACACAGAACTCCTCGTATACGAGACGGGTCTCGCTGACCAACTGGAACATCGCAAGATCCGGTTTGTTGATTTGAATCGCGATGAGCTCATCAAAACCAAGCTTCGAGCCAACTATTCCAGACTCGGCCATTTGTGGTTGCCTCGGACGATTCTCGCGACCGATTTCATCGTATCCATGCCGAAGGTGAAAACGCATCACTGGACCGGAGTCACTCTGAGCATGAAGAACATGTTCGGTATCGTCCCAGGCTGCCGTTACGGCTGGCCCAAGAACGTCCTTCACTGGGCCGGCATCCACGAAAGCATTCTCGATATCTGTGCGACAGTGCGCCCACACTTCGCAATCGCCGATGCGATCGTCGGAATGGAAGGCGATGGTCCACTCAATGGCTCACCAAAACACCTGAAAACGTTACTACTTGCCGATGACGCCGTCGCAGCCGATGCAAGCTTGGCGCGGCTAATGGGCTGCGAGCCGACCAAAGTTGCCCATATTCGGGAGGCGGCCCTTTTTCTGGGAAACGTCGCCGATGAAAGGGTTTCACATCTCACTTGAGGCTGACAGGGCGGCGACTCGTTGTATGCGACGCCGGGATGGAGAGCAAATGAGTGATCAGATTTTAACGACAACCGAAATCGCCGCCGAACTGCGTTGTTCAAAGGCGCAGGTTTATCGACTTCTCAATGGCGAAGTCAGAGACGTTCCGAAGTTACCCTTCATTTGTCTGGGCCGAAAGAAAGTCGTGAGGCGATCCTCGTTCGAGGAGTGGAAACAAGACAACGAAAAAGGTATTCTCTGCGGCGAGCCAGAAATGCATGCCGTAGGCCGCACCAACTAGGAGTTGTCAAATGCGGAAACGGTTTCAAAAAGGTAATGTGATGAAGCTTCACGGATCATGGATTGGTCGTTGGTGGGAAAACGGAGAACGGCGAGCGCAAAAATTGGGAAGGACTTCGGAAATGACGAAATCCCAGGCCAAAGAAAAACTCGCCGAAATCCTGGGGCCTATCAATGCCGCGGCCGAATCCAATCCTAATCGAGTCTTCGGCGATTTTGTTGAAGGCGTTTTTTTCCCGTTCTATCGGCGGAAGTGGAAACGCTCAACCAGGATGACGACCGAAGATCGAATCAAGTTCTATCTTGTCGGCGAATTCAAGGATCGCCGGCTCGGCGACGTCACGCGGGACGAACTGCAGACGTATCTTGATACCAAAGCGGCAGGTTTGTCGTTTAGCACCGTGGATCACTTGAAGTGGGACCTTATGTCGATCTTCAGGATGGCCGTTGCCGAAGGATGTACACGGCGCAATCAGGCCGAACTGCTATTCACTCCCCGTGAATGCAAGAAAGCGGAAAGACGGGTCATGACCCGAAAGGAGGTAAACCAATTATTTGAAATCCTTGAGCTTCGTGAACGGTTAATTGTGAAATTCGCTGCGCTCGGGGGAATGCGTCCCGGAGAGATTTTTGCGCTCCGCCGAAGTGATATCACGGCGAGCTATGCCGATGTTTCCCAGCGAGTTTATCGCGGGGATCTCGACAAGCCAAAAACCGAGAAGTCAATCCGGATCGCTGCTCTCTCGGGCGGCTTGGCCCGAGACTTAACGGATTGGCTCAAGACATTGCCGGATACCGGCCCCGATGGGTGGCTTTTTCCATCGGAGAAGCTGGACAAACCGATCTGGAAGGATGGCATTTGGCGACGGCACATTCTGCCGAAGCTAAAATCCATAGGACTGGAATGGGTCAATTTTCAGGTCCTGCGCCGGACGAACTCGTCTCTGATGCGGGAAGAGAATATTGATCCCAAAGTAGTAGCGGACCAGCTCGGGCATACTCTGGACGTAAACCTGAACGTCTACACACAAACCCCGCGGGAGCGTCGGCTCGAGGCGGTAGAAACGCTTGAGGCGTCTCTCGTGAACTAATTGCGAATGGGATACATTGGGATACACCGAATTTCGGCAGGCTGGAAGCTCTTGATTTTAAGAGCGGGAGACCGGGATCGAACCGGCGACGTCCAGCTTGGGAAGCTGGCATTCTACCGCTGAATTACTCCCGCTTGCTTACCTATCAGCTATTTGTCTGAAATAGCTGCCATTACCTACATTCTATCGAGTCTACTATCTCTATACTATCTAATGATTTTATCCTGGTCACACTGAAAAATAGACAGCAAAAAAGAGACAGCATGACAGCCTGAGAATGCCCGTCCGCACTCCAGATCCCTTCACGGAATCACAGACAGCAAACAGACAGCATGGCGTCACCGCGGAAACGAATATAGCACAAGCGGAACGGCGTGGCTCCTCTTCTTCGTGCCCAGTATCGTGCTGGAAGAGTTGTATTACGGTGCGCGGAAACAGTCGATTTCCAGCACGAACTTCCGCACGGATGAGGATCAATCGATACGAGGCTAAGCGCCATCCTCGACCGCTTCCCATTCGATACCTTGTTACGGAAAGCCGCAAAATGCACTGCCCCGGCTAACATATCCACTTGCCTGGTTATGTCGGCTTACCGAAAACTGGCCGCACGATAGGTAAAATCCTTCGGCGTTTTCCGGGGCCACCGTTAGGATTGGCCCGAGATCCGCCGTACCATTATCAGCATTCAGTGCCTTTCCCGGCGTGGCAGGCGCGACGGGAGCAAATTTCGAGAAAAGGATAGAGGCGATTATGAGCAACCGTTCAACTCTAAAGCTGGGCTTCGAAAAAAAGGCGTGGTTGACGATGGTCGGAATCCTGGACGTTACGATTCCGATAATCCTTGGGGTTACGAACGCGTCTGCGCTTTGCGCCCAGTCTGGCGAGAAATTTGAAGTCGCCGCAGTCAGACGCGTCGAGTTCCCGCCTACCGACGGAGGGGTCCCCCGTGTTTCCCACCACCGGCGGCGTAGCCACGTCGGACCCGGGCCGCATTACCTACCGCGGAACCTGGCTTATTCCATTGATCGCAGACGCCTTTGACGTCCGATCAGACCAGATTACCGAACCAGCGTGGCTCAACACAGAACGCTACGACATTGTCGCCAATATCCCGATGGGCGCTACAAAAGACCAGTTCAAACTCATGCTAGGGAATTTACTGAGCGATCGCTTCCGTCTCCGTTTCCATATGGACCCGAAGATTCGCCCGATCTATGCGCTGCGCGTAGGGAAGAATGGACCGAAAGTCAAACAAACCGAGCGCCGCGCTAACGACGCAACAGTTCCCCTCCGGTGGTATCGGAGCGCCCGACCTGCAGGGCTGTCCGATCCTGCCGCCCAACTACCAGGGCATGGTCGGCCGACCTATCCCCGGCGAGGTGTGTTGGACGGCTCAAGACGTCGCTATAGCAGACCTTGCGCGATTGATCGAGCAGCCCGCAGGGCGCCCCATCATCGACGAAACTGGTCTCACGGGCCGCTACGATTTCAAGATTCACTTCCAGACGGTGCGCCGCACTACTGACGCCGGGGCCGCGTTGGATCCCGCTCCAACCGTCTTCACCGCGTGGAGGAACAGCTCGGCTTGAAGCTCGAATCCGCGTCGAGTTCCTTCCCTCAACTCATCATTGACTCAATAGAGCGCGATCCCACAGAAAACTGATATGTGAGCAACCTGTCAAAGTCAAATACCGGCATACTCCGTTACCAAACGACAGAATAGTTGCCTCCGGTGTTATGGATCGCAACTTGTCGCGAAGCGTGTATGTATCCCATATCAAATCGATTGGCATAGGCTTGCGGCGCGCGAAGTATTGCCCAATCTTGTTACCTGCATGGCCGTTTTGTAGGAAGGTATGAAAGTCCGGGGATACTTAAAACCTCTCGTAATCGAACTCTCCCGAATCGAAATTCCCCTCACAGAAAATGGTCTTGTTTCCCAGAGCATGATCATGTTTCCCAGAGCATGATCATGTTTCCCAGAGCATGATCATGTTTCCCAGAGCATGATCATGTTTCCCAGAGACCGCCGCAATTCTGATGGTCGGTGGGAAGCCTGTAACGTGAGCCGCAACCCGGAACTTGCGGTATGCCTTTTGAAAGTTCTATCCTCCGGTCAGGACGACGAAGCGGATCGGCGGGGACGCCGAGACGTCGCAAGGGATCAAGTAAGTGAAGCTAACGAGGTGACTATGACAGCGGATCACGCCAAAGCCATCGCCGATTACTTTGCCACAATGTTCGACCAGGAAAGCGCCAACACCTTGAAGGTGCTACGTGCGGTTCCCAACGATCGCCGCGACTACAAGCCGGATGAAAAGTCTCGGACGGCGTGGGAGCTCGCGACGCACCTCGCCAGCTCGGACCTCTGGTTTCTAGATAGCGTCTGCGACGCGGCGTTCGTCTACGACCCGGAGGTCGAGAACAAGAGGACTGCAGGGCTCAGCACGATTGACGACATCGTCGAGTTCTACAAGTGCGAGTACCCGAAGAGAATCCAGCGCCTCCGCTCGACTCCGGGCGAGCAGCTCGCGAAGGAGGTCGATTTCTTCGGCATGACCAAGGGGCCGTCGATCTCGTTTCTGGGGCTGGCCAACAACCACGGCGTCCATCACCGCGGCCAGTTGATGACCTACCTCCGAGCGATGGGTTCGAAAGTGCCGTCGATCTACGGCGGTAGCGCCGACGAGCCCTTCCAGGGCGCATAACGGCTGAGTGCCGTTCCCGGACTTCGAACGTTCATCGACCGTCTCCGCCCGAAAATGACATCGTCATGGTGGAGGCGCGTGTCGATCCGCATCTCGAGGTTACCGCTCGGCCTGGAATGATACGTTCGTTGACACTCTGTGCCAACCGGCCTGAAACCTTCACGTCAGCGGCGTCTTCGCCCATATCATGATATTCAACGCGCATCGCCGATGGATGGCCTTGGACGTTCTACGCCAACTCGGCCTCCAAACCGAAAGTTTCGGCGATCCGATGGTGTAGGAGGAAAGTGTGGCACTCTGGCACCAGCGGATACCGCACAAAACGCTATGACGATGAGAACGAAATTACTGCGATTCAACGGCGCTGTCGAGCGGGATCCCGCCATCGGTGCGTGGATGAGAGAGCATGCAGGTGGATTGGGAGCCATCGCGCATCAGTGGTTTGAAGTGATGCGAAAATGCGGGGACGAAGTCCGGGAGCTCTTGCATGATGGCTGTCCGGTGGCATGTTTGGGAGATGCGCCCTTCGGCTACGTCAATGTATTCACTTCGCACGTAAACGTGGGGTTCTTTCACGGCGCAGCGCTCCCGGATCCGGCCCGCTTGTTGCAAGGCACCGGCAAGTTCATGCGCCATGTGAAGTTGAAACCTGGAACGGCCACAAATGCCGCAGCACTAAGCGGGCTCATCGATGCAGCATACGCGGATATAAAGGCGCGCGTCGAAAACGGCTAGCTCAGAGAAACCCCTTTGGAGGCCGCCCGGATGTGAATCGCCGGATTAGTAGCGATGCAGCGCTGATCCTGAAGTGCTGGCGCCCGTTGGAACCTATGGCGTGATTTATTTAACTCGCAAGAAACATGTAGACTACGAGACACTTCAAAACCCGCGGTCATAGACCGCCGCTACAGTAATGACTTGCATAGCTGGCCGTGCCGCGCTTTCTGCGTGAACATTTTTACTCCTGCGATATCGCGAACACGTCGCGGACGTTCTTGAATCCCTTGTCTTTGAAGACCTGCAGGGTTTCCTGAATCGAGCCGAGATGCGACGAAAAGCCCGGATACGCCTGCTTGATTGCCGCGTTGTTCGAGACGCGAATAAACGTGCTGGAACTCTCCAATGGAAGCGAGGCTACATTCTCATAGAACTTTTGAATGCCGCCATTAGGCGCCGCCGGGTTGGCCTGGAACAGATACTGTTCGACATTCGATACATAGAAAACGGATACCGCCGCCTGCTGCTCCTTGAGATATTGCGCGACAGATTTGAGCGCCTTATCGCCTCCAAAATCTCCGACGACCGGCACGATGAGATTCTTCTTCTCCATATCTTTGACGACGCGGAAGAGTTCCTCTGTTGCCAGAAACGTCCGATTCGCACCCCCGTCGTCGGTGGTGGTGAGGACCGTCAAGAAATTCCCGTTGGTGTTTGCATTGGTGAAATCAACCGTTGTGAGATTGGAAGCGTATCCGGTTACAGGACCGTAGAGCTCGAAGATGTGATGGATGTGTTCCAGGGTTTCAAGGTCTTCGGCGCTCATCGGAAATCCGTGTTGCTTGACGAGAACATCTTTGATGGCTTGACGATCGGCCTTCGCCGTTTCGCCGTCCGCCGGAACGGCTTTGTACGCCGTCAGCAGTTCTTCCGTCGTGGAGTTGTCTTTCAGGCCATCCGGACGCTTTCGCGAGAACAGTAGCGAAAGGAAATCCGCACGGTCGGGAGCCAGTTCGAATAGGGCTTTGTACATCAAATGTTGAACGAGGTTCTGCCGCCGAATATCAATGATGAATGCAATGCCGGGCTGCATTGCCGAGATATATGTAAAGTTCTGCTCCGGCCCCACGCCCAGATACACTCCGCCAGGCTTTGCCGACGCCTTCAGTCTGGTAAGGACCAACTGAAAGTTGGGTTCGTTGGAAACGACATTTTCGGAGGTAAAGACTCCGCCAGTTTCCGAGAACTCCGTCAGGAGCCTCCAGAATGTATCGTTGTCGATTTGTTTGGGAAGCGGTTCAGCTGGCGCAGACGAAGACGCGATGTGGCCAAAGACAACCAGGGCGGCGAAGAGAAGCCTGTTTTTGAATCGAGCCATCATGGAAATCACCTCAATCCGCGCAGTCTGCGTTTGTCCTTCATCGATACGTATCGGCATTCCGCGACTCGCACTGGCCTTCATGAATTCCGTATCATACCAGACAGGACTTTTCGCGAATGACTACCACCATTTCGATGGCAACGTGGATTCGGAGTGAGTGGTCGGATTGGCTGACGCCAATGTGACTTCGCACTAGCGCATGCTCCAGGTCGTGAGAGCGGACACTTGATACACTTGAAAGCCAGCTTGAATCAGTATCCTCGGACCGTTAGAATGACGGCATTGCCATGACACTCCGCAGCTCGCTTCCCATTGCACTCGCCCTGGTCACGTTGGTGATTGGATCGCTGCTTTCGGCGCAGCAGACGCCGCCGCTCACGCCGGACATTCCGGCGAAATTCGACGCTTCGACGAGCGCGTACGACTACGTCAAACGTGACGTGATGATCCCGATGCGCGACGACGTGAAGCTCCACACGGTCATCGTCGTGCCAAAGGGCGCCCGCAACGCGCCAATTCTGCTGACGCGGACGCCGTATAACGCATCGGAGCGGGCAAAGCGCAATGCTTCACCGCACATGGCCGCAGCACTGCCGCTGTTCGACGAACTGTTCGCGTCGGACGGCTATATCCGTGTGTACCAGGACGTTCGCGGGAAGTATGGGTCCGAAGGCGAGTACGTGATGACGCGTCCATTGCGGGGGCCGCTGAACGGCAGCAAAGTTGATCACTCCACTGATGCATATGACACGATCGATTGGCTTGTGAAGAACGTGCCGGAGTCGAATGGACGTGTCGGGATGGTGGGCAGTTCATACGAGGGATTTACCGTGGTCATGGCTCTCGTCAATCCGCATCCCGCCCTCAAAGCCGCGGTACCGGAGAGCCCCATGGTTGACGGCTGGATGGGAGACGACTGGTTCCACTACGGCGCCTTCCGGCAGGTGAATCTCGATTACTTCACCGATCAAACCAGCGTCAAGGGAGCCGGCGAGGCCGTCGTGCGGCAAGGCTACGACGACTATGAGAACTTTCGCCGTGCCGGATCGGCAGGTGACTGGGCGAAAGCTGCCGGCTTCGATCAGCTTCCATGGTGGCACAAAGTCACGGAACATCCGTCCTACGACGCGTTCTGGCAGGCGCAGGCGCTCGATAAGACGATGGCGGCGCAGCCTCTGACCGTTCCGACAATCTGGCTGCAGGGTCTTTGGGACCAGGAAGACATGTGGGGCGCCATCCACGGCTACCTTGCCGTCGAGTCGAAGGACACCGGCAACGACAAGAACTTTCTGATCATGGGGCCGTGGTTCCACAGCCAGATTAACCGGGAGGGTATGTCCCTCGGCCCGCTGCGCTGGAACGGCGACACGACGCTCGAGGTTCGTCGCGACATCATCAAGCCATTTTTCGATCAGTATCTGAAGGATGGCGGGCCGAAGGCGAACACGCCGCCGGTACTGATCTACAACACGGCCGACAACCATTGGGACCGCTTCGATTCGTGGCCGCTCGCCTGCGAGTCCGGATGCGCCGCGAAAGCGCGGCCGCTGTATCTGAACTCGAACTTCGGCCTGTCTTTTACGGCGCCGCCGGGCATGCCGCAACCGGGCTCGGCATACGATGAGTACGTCTCGGACCCGGCGAAGCCGGTTCCCTACCAGCCGCGGCCCGTTCGGTTTGCGGACTCCGACGCCTGGAGACGCTGGCTTGTCGGCGATCAGCGTGCGTTTGCGGATCGCACGGACGTCCTAACCTACATGACTCCGCCACTCACGAATACCCTCCGGCTTAGTGGTCCGCCAGTGGTGCATCTGGTCGCATCAACGAGCGGGACCGACACCGACTGGGTGGTGAAGCTGATCGATGTCTATCCGGACGAAGTACCGAGCCAGCCCGAGTTGGGCGGATACCAGCTTGGCATCGCAATGGATATCTTCCGAGGCCGTTACCGGGAGAGCTTCGAGCGCCCGCAGCCGATCACGCCCAATAAGGCGCTGCCGTACACCTTTGCTCTGCCCACTGTAAATCACTCGTTCAAACCAGGGCACCGCATCATGGTGCAGGTGCAGTCCACCTGGTTCCCGCTTTACGACCGCAATCCGCAGACGTTCGTGACCAACATCTTCTTCGCAAAACCTGGGGACTACGTGAAGGCGACGCAGCGCGTCTACCACGCGCCCGGCG
>Ga0207090_1208_pt1 | contig 10371 bp, 16 predicted proteins | sample Alteio_BWMinHeat_50_FD_153565 | JGI IMG/M metagenome (GOLD analysis project Ga0207090, IMG submission 153565) | Enriched cells from forest soil in Barre Woods Harvard Forest LTER site, Petersham, Massachusetts, United States -... | ecosystem: Environmental > Terrestrial > Soil > Temperate forest >...
GCGCATGATCGATAGGCGCGAGGATTTCGAACGGACCCAGCCGAGTTCCCGTGGCCAGGGACATAAGATTTACATGATTGTATCGTGTCGGAGGGTGGACAATCAAAAATGTGGTGCGGAGAGGGGGACTTGAACCCCCAGCCCACACGTGGAATTTGTAAGTTACTCATCTCACGTCCCACCCTGAACGGCTTCGAGCAGCCAGTGACCATCCGCTCTCTTCGGACACAAGCCGATTCGAGCCGAGGCGACCAGTTCGGCCCCGGCCTGGGCGGCAGCGGAGGCGAGCATCGCATCAAAGCGGGCTCGATCCACGTGCCAGCCGCAGCCATAGGGATTGTGAAGAAAGTCCTGGTAGCGGGGCGACGGCGTTTCCCACGCTGTCTGGATTCCGTAGGACTCCAAGGGATCGCACTCCAAGAACCGTTCCCAGACGCCCAGTCCGGTTAACTGGTGACGAATCATTGGTGGCAGGGTCTCTCCGATGCGCGGAGTTTGGTACTTCTCCTGTTCGATCAAGGCTACGGAAAGGCCGCGGCGGCTCAGGTCAAGAGCCGCGGCGGACCCGGCAGGCCCACCGCCCGCCACGAGCACGTCAAACGAATGCCTCACAGGCAAGAGTTACAGCGTCCGGTCGATTTCGATCACGGCATTGCCGCTCTGCACGAGGAATCCGAGACCGCTCCAAAGAGTGACCATGTCGGCCGGGGATTTCACGCCGCGGTCCCAGGAAACGTAATTGTTGGAAGTGGCGGTAAAGACATCATCGGGGCGCGCGGCGGGCCACCAGGACAGGGGAGCCTGAAACTGGCAGTCATTGAAGTCCGTCTGCCACGGCACGGCGTTTTGCTTGGTGAGATCGCCCGCCTTCAGTTGCGTCCAGTCGAGGCGGAACGGTTCCACGTATGGGTACTGATCGCGAGTCAAAAAGCTCGTTTCGATACCTGGGAAGAAAGCACCGCCGCTGCAGTTCTGCAAGGCGGCGCGGGTCAGTCTTCGGCGGGTAGGCGGTGTTCGGGCTCGGCGATGAAACCATTGATGATGATGCGGAGCAGCTCGATACGGCGAGGAAAATGTCACAGGAGTGAGCTATGACATCAGGCTCGGGCGAGCGGCATTGAGGGCCTGGGTGTATCCGAGTCTGAGTGAGTACATGCGCCAGGTGCTCTCGGAAGCTGGATGGGAAGTGCTTGCCGGGGTCCTCATCTGGAGGACGGGTGTTGAGGGACAACACGGGTCTCCGCGATCCTGGCGACAGACGAGCACAGTGCGGACCTTTCATCAACTTGATGGCAACGGTTCGCCCTAGGCGCGTGTCCTTGGCTCTGTAGACCTCGCCCATGCCGCGCGAGCCGATGAGCGCGATGATTTCGTACGGGCCGAAACGGGTGCCGGGGGCACAGGCTGACTTCCTTTCACGATCTTTGGTGCAGGCCGATCCGAAGAAACTGGACGATCTCCACCTGATCATCTCGATCATCAGCAGGCCCGAACATCTGACCCTTTTTGAGCTCGGAGTCGCCAAAAAGCTTGACTTCGCTTTTGCAGGACCCCAGAGCCTTCGTGTGGCGCAGTTACTCGAGGATGGGGTGCTGGAGATCGGGGCCATTCACACTTATGTGGAGCTGTATGCGCGGCTGCTGGTCGACTTGGCGCCCAACGTTGTGTTGGTGTGCGCCGAGCAGGCGGATCGCGAAGGCAACTTATACACCGGACCGAACACCGAAGACACGCCAGTGATCGTCGAAACTGCGTTCGGCCTATCCTTCACTCTTCGACACGGGCTTGCTATAGGTCATGTCGAACTTGACAGGGCGCCCTCGAACAATTCCATCGGCTTCGGCTTTTTTCTCTACGCTCGGCTCGACAGCCTGGAGCAATTTTTCCACAATGTCACGAGTCCAAGGGAGTTCAGGAAAGGTCGAACTTGACGTCTTGTAGTATCGAAGGCCTTGCTCCTCGTTCGCATTCTCCAGCAAAACGACCACATTGCGGATATCGAACCTGTCATCAGGGCTAATCCTCAGCCCAAGGCCCCGGCATTCCTCATAAAGTTCGATCAGCCGGTGATGCTTCCGGTTGCCGCTGGCAATGGGAACATCAGCAGCCCGCAGAAAGGCCTTCAGCGCGAGCTCGATCGCGTGCATGTACAGAAAGTATATCGGGCTCCGCAGTGTCTTGTCGGAGTCATACAGCAGATTTGCTGCCTTTTGATACTGCCTTGCGAACCCAAGAAACGAGATTGCATGTTCGTCTGCGGCGAGTGGAGTTTTCTTCTTTGCCATCCTTCTTCAAGGTTAACAGGGCAATACCAATCACGATTTTTTCCGCCCCGAGGTGAATCATCAACGCAATACCCACCGGAACTTAAAGAACCGCGCATCACAACTCTGACACCGGCAGGGAAGGAGCACCCAACCGAACAGCGCCGCAGCAGCAAGCGGCTGCGGCGTGCGCGCGATCCGGTGCGACTTGCAGTACGGACACCAACCTTGCCAGAGCATCGGGAATGTCCATCCAGTCTAAAACCCACAGCCTGCAAGCCGCAATCCCGTCAGTTCGGTTCACTTGGGTCTAAGTAGCTTGTGTTTCTAGTTGCTTCTGCGTTCTCTCTGGGGAGTTAACCAGCGGGTCGGAGAAGTTCGACAACCCCTGACCGGGTCCCCGGCCGCACTCGAACTTACCACCCATCGGTTAACACATGCCTCAAACAGACATTGGGGTGTGGTTGTACTTTGCAGCGCCAACCGTTAGCCTGGAAATGACACTGGCTTGTCGCGGGCCTTTGTTTATGCGGTCCGTCAGCATAGGCCCGACTCCCGATGGCAGCTCGATGCCTCTGAGGTGCTCTGGGGGCGCAACCGAGGACTACCACATTCTGTTCGGAACTTTACCGGCGTACAGCTGCTCGAACTGCGTGATCTGTTCCCGCCAATCCATGGTTCTGCTGATCCGGCGCCCCGATACGGTACTACCGTTTATCGGCCACAAGCTTGTTTCTTCTGCTCACACCGAGGCCTCACGCGAGGAGAATAGGTGACGTCATGCCAAACGGCAACCGACACGGAACTTCTTGGACTTGGCTGGTGTCAAATACGCAAGAGGAGTGTAGGTATGAAATCCGTAATTGAGGCGTGTCTAGTGGGATCAATCTTGCTCGCTGGTGCGGGTGCTCTGTATTCGCAGAAGCCCGCGCTAAAGCGAGGTGTCTCCGTTGAGATGCCGGTTGCCGGTCATGCCGTGGAGATGCGAGCTGCAGACGAACAGAATGCTAACGTAGTCGCCCTGACGGCAGACGGGAGAGTGTTTGTTGGTGTCGAGCCCACCGAGCCAGCTGCACTGAGCAGACTGAGTGAGAGGACCGTATATGTAAAGGCCGACGTTCAAGCACCGTATCAAAAGGTACTCGCGGTTTTGGACGCCTTGCGCGGCAAATCGGTTGTGCTGCTTAGTGCGCCCCCCGAAAACGCGGTGAGGCGTGGATATGTATCACCTTACGGGACGAAGCTGATCGTATCCCGGTGAGGACGTAGCACCGGGCCAGGAGTTGCGTCGGGGCGCCTTGGTTCGATGCCAGATAGGCGCTACCGCGGAGGTAGACCGGGTAAAGACTGAAATCTACTTGCAAAGCTGTCAGTCCGTCCCCGTTGCCGTGTTGGGCGACCCAGTGAGGTTTACACGCGTGCCCAGGTGGCTTCGCAATTCTTTCAAAGCCGGCAAGCCCGAACGCCGGCCATAGGTGCTGTCTCCGTGTCGCGTGCGCGCCTGCGCCTCTCCGCCCGTGTGGTTAACAGCGCGGAGAGTTCTGCCGCGCCGGGTTCCAGATGAGGTAATGGTGCCCTGGTTTTTGTTGGACGCTGGACTATAAAGCCCGGCTTCCAGCCGTCAACCATCGGGCGGCAGCATCGGCGCTATCGTCGGGTCGTGTATTGAAGGCAATCGCCGTACCTGGGGCAGCCTTATGGATCGTGTTGATGACGACTTCGAATAATTCAAGACTTCGGGGCGGCAGCCGCACGCCGCCTCCGACTACCACACAATCGTAGCTCTTCGAAGCTAAATAACGCTCCACTGCCGGCCCAGCGGTTTCATCAGGCCGGATTAAACCAACGTCGGCCTCCCATCCGCGTTCAGCAAACTGCCTCATCGCAACCGCGATGCCGGCGTGAATCTTCTCGGCGGTCATACCTGATGGCAAAGCCGGGTCAGAAAAATCCACTGTCTCCGGATCGACGCCTAACAGCAAAACGCGCTTCATGCGATCTCCCTTATTTTTGCGAGCCGCTTGGCGGCAGCGCCAGCCACCAGCTTCGTCAGAATGTGACAAGTGATCGCAAGCAAACCAAGTGTACCAAGACTTACACGCCTCCGGCTGATGGTGGAAAGGCAAACCTCTCGCCTGATTTTAGTCGTTGATGACGATCCGGAATTCTTGCAACAAGCGCTGGCCTCTTTCGGGAGCGCCAATCGAGTGTTATTCGCGCGAGACGCGAAGCACGCGATGGATTTAATGGGAGTAATAGGCGCGGAGGTCACGGTCGCGCTGGTTGATCTCAACCTTCCGACTGAAAGCGGCTTTGATCTCATCCAGAAAATGCGAAAGGCGCGCCCCAATCTGCCCATTGTCGCTATGAGCGGCGTGGAGAGCCCCGCAGTTTTGGAAAGTGCGAAAGAAGTTGGGGCCGACGAGACCATCCCCAAGCCAATTACTGCCGATTGGGGTTCCACGCTGGAACGGTTTCGCGCTTACGGACGCCCAAGCGCCTAGGACCTCATAGGCAAAGTGGACCAGCGCCAACCCGGCGCCGATACCATTAGCCCGACAGGCGGCGCGATGGGCCGGTTGTTAAGCTCCTAGGCTTTCGCCGGAAACAGCAACTTCTTTGGCCGGTTCGAACGGCTCGATTATCGCAATCGCCTCCAAACGTGGGTGCCAGAGCCGAGTCTGCGGGTCGCGGTAAATGACCCAACCCCGATCATTAGCGCGATAGCTCCACTCGGCATCCGTGAGTTTTTGGTGTTCGCTCCGTAGATTCAACACAAGGCTAATCCGACCTTCCTACACCTGTAGTCTATGACTGTCCATTGAGGGGTGGCTGTTCTAGATCGCTCACAAAAACGTTCATCAAACGGGAGGCCCTGGACGAACCAGCGAAGAAGGCCTATGACGCCGCTGTCGCCAGCTTCGCCGGCGCACCGCAAGCAATGGGGGCCGCGATACGGCTCCACGGCAACCCGGTAAACAATATCCAACTGGAATCTCCACTTGGTCAGGCTTTGATGCAACTGGCGATCATCACGACTGCGCGTGAGCACGACCAGCCTTACGAGTGGTCGCTCCATGAAATGCAAGCCACGGCCGTGGGGGGTAGATCCGGCCGTTATTGACATCGTGCGGAATCGCAAGGCGCTTATCAAGGTCGACCCGAAAGAAGCCGTGATCATCCAGATAGGCCGTGAGATCTTTGCCGCCCACAAACTCGGCTCGGAAATTTATGCCCGCGCCTTGAGCCTCCTCGGCAAAGGTAATCTGGTCGATCTTGTCGGCTTGATGGCCGCGTTCGTGCAACTCCAGACGGATCCCGAGCGCGTAAAGTTCATCGAGCAATTCTGGGCGCGCCGCAATCCGACTCCCGGCGCCCCCGAAAACGAGTACCGCCGCGAACACTATCGCCGGATCGCGTATGCCTTTCATTGCCGGGGGTGGCCAGCATGCCGGTCATGTGGATTTCGTTTCGCATCCTTTCGCCTCCGGTCCGTTTCCAGGTCCAACCAGTGGTTCGGCTTCCTCACGATTCGCCCGTTCACAGGAACTCTTCCTTTTTCGATCCAGCTCCGAGCCTCCGTCCGGGAACCAATTCCAGCCTTGGAAAACACTCGTTCCAAAGTCTTTAACGGCCGCTCCAGATTGAATTCGATTTCCGTTGCATAGTAAAGTGTCTGCCACTGGTGACCTGAACACGTGGCGTGATGATGGAAGCCGCGCCAGTCGCTTCCTTCGTAGTGGCCCAAGCCGAGTTCCTGCTTCAGTTCCTGGTAATCCCGACCGGACCACTTAAAGAGGCTTGACATCCGCCGAAAAATTCGCTGGACTGGTGTGAGCGCTTCAAACAGGACGCCGTTCCGGACCTGGGGCTCCCTGTTCACCGGATCCTGTGCCAGTCGGAGGTGAATCGTGCGATTGAAGTTACTCGCTCCTTTCTGCCTGGGTTCGATTGCACTGCTTGCTTGTTCTCGAATCGCGTCGGCGGATCTGATTCCGTTCGGTTATCTGTCGTATGACGTAACCGTGCCGGGACTATCGGCTACGTTCGATATCACAAATCAAACAGGGCCAAATTCCACGCCGTTTCCCGATACCACATGGCCGGTCGTCACTGCTGTTTCCTTTAGGATCTCCAGTTTGACCGTCGACTTCAACGACGGCTCCACCACCGTGTTTGGCCCCTCATACTTCACTCTCGGGCCGGACGGACTTTCCCTGTTCGGGAGCAGTCTCGATATCAGCGGAAGTAACCCTCAACCCACCGAGGCAGTTCTGGCAGGAACCATTAGCAACTCCCAGATCACGCTCAACGATGGATCGATTTGGGCAGTGGCGCCGCCGTTTGCCCTCGCCAACTCGACGGGCGCCGGTAATCCGGTGATTGTGGACCCGGCCGGAATCTGTAGCAGTGGTCCATCCACCGGGTGCCTGCAGGATGGAGATCTTGCCGTGATTTACGTCGCCGCGCAGCCTGTGCCGGAGCCCGCCACATGGATGCTGCTGTTGACGGGCATCTTAGTATTCCTGGCGATTCGGAAGATTCAGTAAGGGCTCTCAGGGGAGGGTCAGATGAAATCACCAAGAGTGTCGCTCCTCGCGGTCATCTCCGCGGTTTTGGCCGTATTTCCGGGCTTGCTCTGCCAAGCCCAGCCCACGATTCAGCAATACGCCACCGCCTGTTACGCGGCGATCGGGGACCCGTCGAAGGCAACCGATGCCAATCCGTTTGCCAGCAATGCCGGCGGAACCGGCATCGACTGCACGACGGGAAAGCAGATCAACACCGGAGGGACGTTAACCGCGCAAGGGACGTGCCTCTCGCCGTCGTGGGCGCCCACTCATTGCGACGTGAAAGGAAATTGCGGGGCGCAGGCAACAGGGGTTCCTTTTCAATGCTTTCCCGGGAGTTACGTCAACAAGTTCACTTATACCAACCCGGACACATCTACAGTTACCGGTGCGGTGCTGTGTAAGAACGAGACGCCGGCGGATAACATGCGGTTTACTGGAACTGGTGTATTTGACTATGTTTCCATGATTCTCTACAACAACAAAAACGGGTTATCGTGCTGGTTCGCAGCCCCAAAGGCCGACACTGGACTGCCCCCGGACATCACCTCGATTAGAGATGGCAAAAATGTGCCCGACCCTATTAAGCCTGGCGCAGACAAATACTGGGAGCCTCCCCTGCCCGTGGCCGCCACGAATTGCTGGAGATGCCACGACAACGGGGCCTGGATGAACAGTCCGTGGTTTTACATATCCAACAGCTTTCAAGTATTAAAGAATAAACCAGTGGCGGCTCCCTATGGTTTCGCGGCCAATACCGGCAACTTCGGGTTTCAGAACTGGCCCGTCCCGGTTTTTGTCAGCCCGGCCAGCAATACCTGTCTCAGGTGCCATGCGATCGGCGCCAGGCAAACAGCCAATGGGGCAGTCAGTAATAATTTCAGGGAATGGCTTGGATACGTGACTGGCGGCAGCACGTCACCCGTGCCAAATCAGGCTCCCGTAACGCAGGATCCGCCGGGACAGACTGCCGGTGTAGCGTTCAATCAGGACGGAGCTTCCTGGGTTGTCACTCATTGGATGCCGGAAGACAACCCGCCGCAGGTGCCCGCGGCCTATGCAAACCAGTACAAGGCTCTGCTCCTGAATCTTCAGTCGTGCATGCAGGAAGTGGGACAGTTCGCGGACAGTGCGCGGCGCGCAAAGCGGAACGTATTGGACGTCTTGAAACTCGCAAATACGAACCAGCTCGCATTCAGCATTACAGGTGACTGCCACGTTTATAAAAAGACCTTCGCGGCCGACCCGCCCCCGGCTCCGGCCCAGCCGCGAACGCGCACAGCCGGCCCCCAACGGAATGCCGGCCGCCCAAGCCGACCGGCCGCGCACCCGAACCTCGTTCTACAAACGGACTCCGGCCTGACCCTGTCAGCGCAACTCGTGGGGCCGGATGGCGGGTCGCTCGGCACCGTCACCAACATGCAACCGGGCGAGCCGCCGGTCAATATACCTTCCGGTTCCTCCCTCACGCTCAGCTGGGATCCCGGCCCGAACGCCGGCTGCTCGGTTTTTGCTTACTTCCCTCCCGGCGTGATCGTGCCAACTCCGATGTCATCGGACGGCGCGAGTTCTGCCGGCAGCGGTTACAATTGGCTGCCCGGTGAAGGCCCGGAAGGGATTGGTCCGCTGACGGAGCCTGGCTTATATACTTTTAACTTCGATTGCGGTTTTCAAACGGATGCCGAAGTGACGACCGAAACGTTCATCAGCCTCAACCTCGTCCCGCCGCCGAACGTTTCACCGAACCCGCCCTTTTTGATAACGCTTGCCACATCTACTCAAAGCAACTATGCGGAGGCCGTCGATTACATATCGTATGCAAATCCGCAAACTTCCTACACGTTTCCCGCCGTGCCTGCGGGCCAGATCCCACAAACCAATGTCCCTGTGGGGCCGTCCGACAACGTCCTGTTGACCTGGGTGGCGCAGGATAACGTGCCCGGTTCCTGCACCTTGTCAGAGATAGGCGGGACCGGTGGCTTGAGTCCGATTCACAGTGACGCGGGCCAGACCAATGTAACGCTGGGGTCCGCTGCCTTCCGGCTTTTCCAGTTGACGTGCATGGACCTCAATGGCGGATTAGACGAGCTCCAGGCGAAAATCAGCGCGGTTCCTTCAATCAAACTGAATGTGACGACGACGCCCAGCTCCGGTGTGACCGACACGACCTACGTGAATATCACCGGTTCCGGCTTCCCCAGGGGAACAGTGAATCCCGCGAATGTCATCGTGAACCTTGCCGCCTCCTGCGGTGGCCCGCCGCTCGGCACAACCGGCGCCACCAGCGTCGTCCCGATCATAGGTACAAGCGACCGCGTTCAGTTTCTGATCCCGGGCCTCGACCCGGGCCTCTACTACGTGAGCATTAGCGATCTGGTCGACGGTGACGCCAATTTTTCGAGCGGCAATTGTTCCATGTTAACCGTTGCCGATCAGTAGACAGCTCCTGCCCCGTCATACCCGGAGGGACTTGAACCCTCCTGAATCACGCGCTGCTCAGCGCATATGGGCGAAGCGCACCAAAGAGATGAGCAACTGAGCGTTGATCCGCAACTGTTGTCCGGCCCGCAGGACCGAGCCCTCCAGAATGTAGTCGGCTTGTAGTTGTGTTCCAGCGTCACGCACATTCAGGGGCCTGCCCCTAAAAGCAAAGGACGAAGTTTGGGAGGGGAGTCAGCACGTTCAGTTTACTCCCCGGCGCTTTTTTGGCTCGCGATATGGATAGCCGCGCGGCATCCCAATGTCAAAAATATAGAGGTTCCCATCGTCAGCGCAAACATTGTAGAAGGTTTCGTCCGGGCCGTACCACTGATCGGGCGTCTGTCGCACCAGGGGTTGCTTGCCCGCACGAACGCCGGCTTTCAGCAGAGCGTTCTTCCGTGGATCGCATACGACCACGTGGGCGACGTGTGGCTTCAGCAGGTCGTACAACCACGCGGCCCTCTTTTCTACTTGACCTTATCTACCTTGCCCTTGGCAAATACCGGGTTATCGATGGTCCCTCCGATATGGAACGGAAACGACAGCTTTCCGTCTTTCAGCGTCCCTCCGGCCAGCCGCGCAAACAGGTTCGTCACAAACCCCTGCTGAGAAGTGATTTCCGCCACACCCTGGTAGTTCAGTTCGTCGGAGCCGGATAGGCTCACACTGCCGGAGCCATCAAGATCAACCCCGTAACCGTCGATGTCGATGACCTTGCTCGAAATCCGCTCATGATCCAACTCCAGGTCGGTCGAAACAAAATTGAACGAGGAAGGATTATTCTTGGCAGGGCCGAGATCGTTGTAATGCGCCAGCTTCATCAGGTTCGCATTGAGCTTCAAACTTGGCACCTGGCCGTTGCGCACCGTCAAATGCCCGCTGCCATGCAATCGCTCCAGCGGACGGAGCGAGTGCACGATTTCTCCAGCGATCTTCATCTCACCCTCCAATTTTCCCGTCATTTTCCCCCGGGCATTTTGAAAGGCCGTCAGAAGATGCGCCATATCAATGCCTTTCATGCGCACGTCGGTCTTGAAGCTCGGGTTCTTTCCCGA
>Ga0207090_1209_pt1 | contig 10362 bp, 9 predicted proteins | sample Alteio_BWMinHeat_50_FD_153565 | JGI IMG/M metagenome (GOLD analysis project Ga0207090, IMG submission 153565) | Enriched cells from forest soil in Barre Woods Harvard Forest LTER site, Petersham, Massachusetts, United States -... | ecosystem: Environmental > Terrestrial > Soil > Temperate forest >...
GTGCGGAATTCCGGTGATATGTCGGGGGCGAGCGCGTCGGCCATCTGGCTCAGGACTTTTCGGCTGCTCCAGAACGCGAAGCTGACGCCACGCTTGATGCCTTCCGGAACGGGATCGTCCTCGCGATCGAGCACCGAGACATAGATCCAGGAGCACATCCGGATATCGTTCCAGCCGCGCTTGGCGATCTCGAGGCCGGGGAGAATGTGCTGCTTGGCATATTCGATGCCCGGCACGGTCGAGAAGCTGCCGATCAGGATTCCGTCGGCTATCTCGCCCGCAAGCTTGAGGATCTGCGGCCCGCGGCTGGCGATATAGAGGGGAGGCGTGCTGCTCGGCTTCCAGTCGAGCGCGCCATCCCGGAATTTGACGACCTGGCCATCCAGTGTGACCTTTTCGCCGGCCCAAAGCGCCCGCATCAATTGCGTGGATTCGCGCAACGCCGCCACCGGCTTTGGGTTGCCGTAGCCCGGCAGCGTCTCGAAATGACTGCCCGAACCCATCACGACCCGGAAGCGCCCGGGCGCCAGCTCGGCGAGTGTCGCGGTCGCTTGCGCCATGAGGGCAGGGTGGCGGGTAAAGGGATCGATCACGCTGGTGCCGAGGCCGATGCGCGAGGTCGCCTGCGTGGCGGCGCCCAGGCGCGAGAACAGGTCGCGCGCCCACTTCTTGTCGTTGTGAAAAAAGGCGTGAAACCCCAGCCGTTCGGCGAGCTTCACCTGCTCGAGATAGCGCGCGCCCGGTTCGCCGCCCAAGGATGCGATCGATAGCTTCATGCGATGGGACCCAGGATGTGCGCGTGAAAGCCTGCCCGCAGGCTCAGGGTTTCATACCAGGCCTTGATATTGGGAAGCTCCGGTCGCTCGATCGGATAGTTGTGCCAGCGGTGCACCAGAATTCCGTTGCCGATATCCGCCAGAGTGAGCTCCGGTCCGCACAGATATTGGCGGCCCGCAATAAACCGCTCCACGATGGTCCAGCAACGTAGGGCCTCCTTGCGAGCCGATTCGAGCGCCGCGGCGTCGCGCTTCTCCGGCTGGGTGCGATAGTAGCCGAGCAGCATCGTGGTCATGGGCGGGTTGAGGCTCGCCAGCTGCCAATCCATCCAGCGCTCCACCTCGCTGCGGCGAAACGCATCGGCCGGGTGGAGACGCGCGCCTCCATAGGTGGCGCAGAGATAGCGCAGAATCGAGTTCGATTCCCACACGATCTTATCGCCGTCCTCGATGGTGGGGACGCGTCCGTTGGGGTTCATCGCCAGGTAGGCGGGATCGTCGTTGCCGCCGAACGGGCCGGCCCAGTCGATGCGCTCGAACACGATGCCGAGCTCGACGCAACACCACAGGACCTTCTGCACGTTCAGCGAGGTATTGCGTCCCCAAATTTTGATCATGTCGTTTTCTCATATTATTGTTCGTTTGGATTGCCCCTCCAATTGTCATGGCCGGACTTGTTCCGGCCATCTCGGTGATTGCACGTGGCGAAATTCGATGGCCACTGGTCTCAGGAGGATGCCGCGGCTTCCTTGTCCATGTCCGCAAAAATCTGCGCCGCGAGCCCGAATGCCCCGAAGGCCGCCGGAACGCCCGCATAAATGGCGGCGTGCATCATGATCTCCTTGACCTCATCGCGGCTCACGCCGGTATTGGCAGTAGCTCGGATGTGGAGCTTGAGCTCGTCGAGGCGGCCCATCGCGACAAGCATCGCGATCGTGATCATGCTGCGGGTCTTGTGATCGAGGCCTGGACGCGACCAGACGGATCCCCAGGCATACTCCATGAGGAAGTCCTGGAACTCCGCGTTGAACGGCGTCCGGTTCTTTGCCGTGCGGGCCACATGGGCACTGCCCAGCACGGCCTCGCGAACCTTCTTTCCGCGCTCGAAGCGTTCTTTGTCGCTCACCTGCGTCTCCTGTTTGGTGCGCTCGCCGGGCGGTGGGGAGCCGGCCTCGAATCAACCCTTCAGGAGCGTGCGCAGCGCTTCGACGATCGGCTTCGGCAGGTTCATGGTTTCCTGATTTATGGCGTCCATGTCCTGCCCGCTGGCGGGATCGAGCATCAGGTTGCGGGTGGCGCAGGCGGCCAGGAAATCCCGGTCCCTGAGCATGTCCTGGAAGGCAGTGCGCAGCGCCGCGACCCGCTCCTCCGGCACGCCCGGCGTGGTCAGGATCGAGCGGCCGATCTCGGCCATGCCGGCCACCACATGGGCCACCGTGCGTCCTTCATCGGTCAGCATCAGCTCCGAAAGCGTGGGAACCTGCGGGAGCTGCGGGAAGCGCTTGAGCGCGTTCTGATAGAGGATTGCGGCGGTCCCGTCGCGGACCCAGTCGGGATGCGAGACCAGGACGGCAGGCAGCGAATACGAGCCGTTGACGTCGACCTCGCCGCGCTCGGCGGCGAGCTGAATGTCGGCCGACCCGTTATAGCCCTTGACGATCTTGAGCTTGGCCCCGCCATAGGTGTTGAGTGCCTGCGCGTAGATCAGCGACATGGAGCCGTTCTCCGCGCCGACCACGACCTGGCGCTTGCGCGCATCCTCGAAACTTTTGATCCCGGCCTGCGGCAGTGCGACCCCGACATCGATATTGGAGGTGAAGCGGCCGAGATAGTGGAACCGCGCCACCTCCACCTTGTTCCTTTCGTCGGTGACCGCATTCGCCGCCATCTGCTGGGAGATGCTGCCCAGATAGGTGCCGTCCTGCGGGGCCACCTGGTAGAGATACAGGATCGCCTTGAGGCTGCCGCCGCCCGGCATGTTCTCCGGTACGATCGTGGGATTGCCCGGAATGTGACGGCCGAGAAATTCCGCGGCCAGCCGGCCATAGAGGTCGTAGCCGCCGCCCGGGCCGTAGCCGATGATTATCTTCATGGTCTTGCCACGATAGAAATCGGCGATCGGCTCGGCCCGCAGCACCGGCGCGATCGTCATCATCGCGGCCAGCACCGCTACCGACCAGACCATTCGACGAGCGAAGCGCATGTGTTCCTCTCCGTTGTTTCTTGGCCCGAGGGGCAGGCGCGAAGCCGGAAGCGCGCGGCTAGCCCGCGCCGACCTGCTTTCGCCATGTGTCCCACGGACGATCGACGTTCTGGCTTTTTGCCTGTTCGTATTGATTGAGAAAATTGATCGGGCCGCCGAGCGCGACCGCCTGCATCTGCAGGCGCGCGTTGACCTCGGTGTAGATCGCCCGGAACACCGTGGTCTTGAGGTCCGGCCCGGCGACCGCATCGCCATGGCCCCGCATCAGGACGACCGAACCGCCGCCCAGCGTCCGCGCCAGCGACTTGCCGAGCTCGCTGGTGTTGACCAGCATGCCGTTCTTCTCGCCGGCGGTCTTGCGGATCTCCCAGACCGGCACGCCGTGGCCGAGGAAATGGCCATTATGGAAAATGGCGCGCAGCGGTTTCTCCGTCACCCCGAACGGTATGACCCCGGGGGAGTGACTGTGGACGATGGCGTTCACGTCGGGGCGCACCTTGTAAATCTCACCGTGGATGAAACGCTCCCGATATACCGGGCGGCCGCGCGCATTGATCGCGTTGCTGTCGAGATCGAATGTGATGAGATCGTTCACCGTCACGTCGCGCGGCGCGATCGCCTGCATCTGCAGATAGCGATGGGGATTGCGCGGATCCCGGACGCTGACGTGGCCGAAAGAGTCGAGGACGCCGTTGTGGGCCAGGATGTGATTGGCGGCGACCAGGTCCACGACCAGCTCAGGATCGAGATCGGCGTAATCGGGATCAAGCTGCGGGGCCTCGGCGGCGGCCTGCAGGGCGGCCAGCGTCGCGGCGTCGGCCGCGCTTCCCATCCCGACGGCTGCGCCGGCGGTCGCCAGATCGGCATAGAATGCCCGCCGACAGATGAGTGGAATCTTCGAAGTCTGCTGCACCATCCTTGTCTACCCCTCCGGAAAACCGGCCCCGATTATGCGCGATGGGTCGGCCTGAAAAAAGTATGCGCCGCGGCGGCGTTACCGGCAATACAATTTCGGCGGCAACTTGACAGCAACTAATTTTGTTGCGAGCTTAGAGCAATGCATGATACACGCGCAAATTCGTGCGTGAATTGCTGGTGGTTCCTCCCGTTCAGGCGAGGGCCGCGAGCTGCCTTGGCGTCCGCGCACTATCGTCCTGAGTCGCTTAGCCAATGCCGCGCCCGCCCCGTTGCAGGAGGCCGCGCGCCCGAACGATCAGAAATCCGGCTGGTCGGCATGCGGAAGCGGCGCCACTTCGTAGCCGAAGAAAAAATTGTTGTTCGGCTCGCACAGGTCTTCGATCAGGGGGCCTTGGTGTATGCGCCGCCAATGCTGGATCGCCGACCACGGCATGTTGAAGGTGCCGGGATCGTCGACCGTGACGGTCACCTGCAACGACTTGCCGCCGTCGATCATCTTGAAGCGCTCGACGACGTGAATCTGATCGGTGTGGGGTGTGCGGTAGTTGTCGACGAATGTCCGGTCATTCAACCCGATGGTGTCGACCACCAGCTCGTCGCCTTCATAGTGACCTACGGATTCGCCGTACCATGACGGCGTCACATGCGCCGAATGAGGCACGTTCAAGTAGATGTGGCGTATCTGGGCGTAGAGCTCGTTGATGATGACGACCTTCTCGGACGTCTGGATGAAATGAACAGGCTGTCCGCGATTGTAGATATTCAAGCCGGGAACGCCGGCCGGCCAGCACCGCTCGCGGGCGATGAAGGGGACTTTTCCGGCCAGTACCTCTTCGTTGGTTTTTCGCATCTGCTCGATCGCCCATGGCATCAAGATCGGATTTGTGAGATCCGCTATACGGTAGGTCGACTGGCCCTGGCCATTGGGAACATAGGGATGGGCTTTATCGGACAGGACAGGCCCTGGCCCGCTCGGCGGCGGCAGGAAGTCATCGCTCTTGGGGCGGTCGGACGTCCAAGCGGTGCTGCCGTCGGGGGCGAAGTTGGGCACCCCATCGGCGGCGAGCGTGGGCCACGAAGCGGAACTGGAGATGAGGAGTCCAGCGGTGACGCACATCAAACAGAATTTGGTCATCGGGTCACTCCATTGATTCAGCCGACGAACGCCGCATTCCCAATAAAAGTACATCTCGGTCGTGCTGTCGCGCCGGCCCGGACCCGTCGGCAGCTCTGGCCAGTCGGGTTGCCGCAAGCATAGCATCTTCCGGGAAATGAATGGATGATTTGCGAACGGAATTGAACCGGCCCGCCGTGATGATACACCTCGGATCAAATCCGCGGCGCTTTGCCGGAACATAGGTTGGGAGCAGCGCAAATGCAGATTGGAGTGATCGGCCTTGGACGGATGGGGGCCAATATCGTCCGGCGTCTGCAGCGCGGAAAGCATGCCTGCGTCGCCTATGATGCCGATCCGGCGGTCGCGCAACGGCTTGCCGCCGAAGGCCTGAAGGCGGCGCCGAGCTTGGACGATTTTCTCGAGCAGTTGGCGATGCCGCGGGTGGTCTGGGTCATGGTGCCGGCCGGCGCCCCCACCGAAGACACGATTTCAAAGCTCGGCCGATTGCTGCAGCGCGACGACGTGATCATCGACGGCGGCAACACCTTCTATCAAGACGATATCCGGCGCGCGGCCGCGCTGCGACAGAAAGGCATCCACTATCTGGATGTCGGAACCAGCGGCGGCATCTTCGGCCTGGAGCGCGGCTTCTGCCTGATGATCGGGGGTGATCGCGCGGTGGCGCAGCGGCTCGATCCGATCTTCGCCACGCTGGCGCCGGGCGACGACGCGGTCGGCCGCACCCCCGGGCGCGAGGGCCGCGATGGACGCGCCGAGCGCGGCTATGCGTATTGCGGGCCGCACGGCGCCGGCCATTTCGTCAAGATGATCCACAACGGCATCGAATACGGAATGATGCAAGCCTATGCGGAGGGCCTCGACATCCTGCACAGCGCCTCCAAGAGCAGCATCCCGCTGGAGCGCCGCTACACCTTTGACCTCGCCGAGATCACCGAGGTCTGGCGCCACGGCAGCGTGGTCTCCTCCTGGCTGCTCGATCTCACGGCGGCGGCGCTGGCCGAGAACGAAACGCTGTCGAACTATTCCGGCGTGGTGCAGGATTCCGGCGAGGGCCGCTGGACCGTGAACGCCGCGATCGAGGAGGCGGTTCCGGCCGAGGTGCTAACGGCCGCGCTCTATGCTCGCTTCCGCTCCCGCCAGGAGCACACTTTTGCGGAGCGCGTGCTCTCGGCCATGCGGTTCAAGTTCGGTGGCCATGTCGAGCCACCGAAGCCGTGATGGTCGAGGTCCATCCCACGCCTGAGGACCTAGCCTGCGCAGCCGCCGCGTGGCTGCGTGAACGCGCAGCTGCGGGCGGGCCCCGGTTCGCGGTGTGCCTCGCCGGCGGCTCGACGCCGCGGCGCGTCTACGAATTGCTCGCGTCCGCGGAACGCGCCGGGTTTCCTTGGGACCGCGTGCATTGGTTCTTCGGCGATGAGCGGTTTGTGCCGTACGATCACCCCGACAGCAATTACCGAATGGTGCGCGAGGCTCTGTTCGACGCTGCGCCGGTGCCCGCCGCCAACCGGCATCCCATGCCGACCGACGGCCGGCCGGCCCAGGCGGCGCAACGCTATGAACGCGAGCTGCGTGATTTTTACGGTGCCGCGAGCCTCGATCCGCAGCGCCCGCTGTTCGATGTGGTGCTGCTCGGCCTCGGCGAAGACGGCCATACCGCCTCGCTGTTTCCCGGCACCACGGCACTGCAGGAGCGGGAACGCTGGGTTGTCGACGTGCTCAATCCCAAATCCGAACCGCGCATTACGCTGACCTACCCGGCGCTCGAAAGCAACCGCGCATCGGCGTTCCTGGTGGCGGGACCCCACAAGCGCGACATCCTGGCGCGCGTCCGGGGGGGCGAGGAGCTGCCGGCGGCGCGCCTGCATGGACCCGCGTCGCATTGGTTTGTTGATCGGGCCGCGGCGCCGGGTGGCTGAACCTCTGTGTTGATGGGGTCGCTCGGCGTGCTCCCTCTACCACGAGGGCGCCAATCACCAGCTTGATATCATGTGCCGCCGTAAACCGGAACGAACAGATCGTCGACCCGTATCGGCTTGGCGATCATGGATTGATCGACCAGATACTGCACCAGCGCTTCCAGCGCCCGCCGATTGGGCTCGACCCCATAGGGCCAAGGGTCGCCGCCGAAAACCTCCTCGATCTCGTCGAGATCGGCCGTCATCCAGGGCAGCATGTAGCGCAAGGTGCCGAGATAACGCATCTTCTTGAACGCCAGCGCTTTCGACTCGCAGAACGCCTGATAGAGGCTGGTGGCCGTGAACGGATGCTTCTCGTAAAATTCGCGACGCAGCACGATGAGATGCATGATCGGGAAAATCTTGGTCGCCCGGTAATAGTCCTTTTCGGTGGTGCGAAAGTCGGGAAACAGCCGCTGCACGTTCGGATTCTGGCCGAAGGCGGACGGTAAGTCAGCTCCGATGGTGGCGGCGATCTCGCCGTCCTCCAGCAACCGGCTGAGCGATTTCCCGCTCGCATTGGGCACGATCGAGACCGGCTTCAATGGCGGCAGCACGGTCGGGCTGCCGTGCCGGGTCGGCGTTTCCATGGCGCCCTCGACCCACTGGATGGTGGAGAGATCGACTCCATATTGGTGCTGCAACAATCCCCGGATCCAGATCGCCGCCGTCATGGTGTAGAGCTGAACGCCGATCCGCTTGCCTTCGAGGTCTTTCGGAGAGCGGATCACGCGCTTGTCGACTGCGATGAAGCCGTGGCGAAACACCCGTGAGGCGAAGACCGGAAGCGCCACGAACGGACAATCGCCGGCGGCAAACCGGCTGACATATTCCGAGCTCGACATTTCGGAAGCGTCGAATTCGAGCTTGCCGACCATGCGGTCGAACAGTTCGCGCGGATTGTCGACATTGATGAAATTGAGGTCGATGCCCTCGGGCTGAACTTCACCGGTACGCAACGCGATCATGCGGTCGTAAAGGCCGCAGGCAAATGTCATCGGAAGTTTGGACAACTGAAGTCCTCCAGGAGATGGGAGTGGCGAATAGTGAGTAGCGAATAGCGAATAGTAAATAGTGAGCAGGAAGGTAGAGTTTGCAAAGGGTCGTCGCCACCCTATTCGCCGTTCGCTACTCGCTATTCGCTATTCGCCCCTCTCACCGCGGCGGCGGAATCTGGAACAGCGTCTTGAGCTTGTCGCCGGCGATCGGGGCGGCGAGATATTTCAGCGTCACGGCGGCCGGCATGATCATGTCCATGCCGATGATCTTGTCGGGCATCAGCATCTCCTTGGTGAAGAACTCGTCGCGCACGCGCTTGGCCAGGCTTTCCGGAACCGACGCGATCTCGGCGTAGTATTTGAGTGCCATCGGGTCTGCGTACATGTATGCGACGGTTTCCCGATAGGCGTCCATGTAGCGCTCGATCGCGAGTTTGCGCCGCTCGAGCACCGAGGCGCTGGTGATCAGGAGCCGATTGGTCTGATTGCGGATTTCCGGAATGTCGTTGCCGCGGGCGATGATCCTGATCTTGCCTTCCTCGAGCGCCTGGATGCCGAACGGCGGCGTCGCCCAGCCGACATCGATCTGGCCCGACATGACCTGCGTGAATGTCGGGGGCGGTCCGCCGGTGGCGACCGGTTTGGCGGCCGTGAGGCCGTATTCCTTGATGATGGCCAGAACGATCGCGTGGGTCGACGAGCCGTTGGTGGAATACGCCATGGTGGCGCCGTTGGCATCCTTGATGGTCTTGATCGGGGACATGGCGGCCACATACCAATAATCGCCGGCGCTATTGATCTCGGTGCCGATCACGCGGATCGGCGCGCCCTTCTCGAAGGCGCCGAGCACGCCCATGACGCCGCCTCCGATGCCGATGTCGACGCTTCCCGAGATGGTGGCCTGCTGGGTTTCGCCGGCGCCTTGCGTGAACAGAAGATCGAGATCGAGGCCGTGCCTCTTGAAGATGCCGGCCTTCTGGCCGAGTTCGGAGACCGAGGTATCCCAGCTCCCACGCTGACCTACTGCGATTTTGAGCGTGTCGTCGGCCCGGACCGCGAGCGTTGAAACCGCCAGGATGCCAAATCCGGCAGCCACAGCGATGCGAAAACGGAGCGACATCAATATCCTCCCTGGATTGATCCAAGTTCGGCGTCGTTGCCGGGCTTGACCCGGCAATCCATCTTCTTGCGAAGAGGATGGACCCGCGGGTCAAGCCCGCGGGTGACGAAGGAGATGAATCCATCCGACCGAAACATGGTCTAGATGCCGATTTTTGTGAGCGAATTGACACGCAAGGGCAGCCGCAAGCCGCCCTTCGGTTGCCTCCGCTCGAAGCGATGTGCCGGTGTGAGGATCGGCGCCGCGAGCGGCGCGGCCGCGAACGATGCAGCCCTGCGTTCCGCGGTGACGTCCTGGTAAAGCGTGGTCCGCTGCGCGGGCCTGCGGCCGATCGCGCTGATCAGCGTCTCCATCTCGGCGGGCGGCAGCTCCTCGCCATGCATCGCGCCGGCCGCGCGGGTGATACTCTCGTTCATCAGCGTACCGCCAAGGTCGTTGGCACCGGCGCGCAGGCAAGCCTTGACGCCTTCAGGACCCATCTTCACCCACGAGGTCTGGATGTTGGTCACGTGCGGGTGCAGCACCAGGCGCGCCACCGCATGCATCAGGATCGCCTCACGGTAGGTCGGGCCGCTGCGGGCACGGCCATGCAGATAGATCGGCGTTTCCATGGGCACGAACGGCAGCGGCACGAATTCGGTCAGGCCGCCGGTGCGCAGTTGCAGCGCCCGCAAGCGCAGCAGATGCCGCGCCCAATGCTGCAAGCTCTCGACGTGCCCATACATGATGGTCGCGGTCGTGCGCAGCCCGACGGAATGCGCGGTCTCCACCACGTCGAGCCATTGCTGGGTGGTGATCTTGTCGGGGCAGATGATGCGACGAATTTCATCGTCGAGGATTTCGGCGGCAGTGCCTGGAAGCGTGCCGAGCCCGGCCGCCTCGAGCTCCGTCAGAAACGCCGCCACCGTCAGTCCCAGCGTCTGCGCGCCCTGCGTGACCTCGAGCGGTGAGAAGGCGTGGATATGCATGTCCGGCGTGACCGACTTGATGGCGCGGCAGATCGACAGGTAGGTGGCGCCCGTATAGTCGGGATGGATGCCGCCTTGCAGGCAGACTTCCGTAGCGCCGCGATCCCAGGCCTCGCTGCAGCGACGTTGGATTTCGTCGAGCGCCAGGTCATAGGGGCGGCCGCGCAGATTGGCGGAGAGCTTGCCCTTCGAGAAGGCGCAGAACTGGCAGCGGAAGTAGCAGACGTTGGTGTAGTTGATGTTGCGGTTGACTACGTAAGCGACGCGGTCGCCGTTGACGGCGGCG
>Ga0207090_1024_pt3 | contig 10230 bp, 7 predicted proteins | sample Alteio_BWMinHeat_50_FD_153565 | JGI IMG/M metagenome (GOLD analysis project Ga0207090, IMG submission 153565) | Enriched cells from forest soil in Barre Woods Harvard Forest LTER site, Petersham, Massachusetts, United States -... | ecosystem: Environmental > Terrestrial > Soil > Temperate forest >...
GCTCAAGTACTACCGGCAACTGCACGGACGCCGGAGCCACCTACCCGACCACGAATCAGGTAATAGGCATAGCGCTGAGCAGTTCGAACTCGAACTCGACTGGAACGTCGCAGACCATCTTCTTATTCGGCGCCGAAATTCGTGGCACGAACAGCGGTCCCACTGGCGCAACTGGCAGCGCTGGAACCACGGGAGCGCAGGGTATAACCGGACCGACGGGAGCCGCGGGAGCGCAAGGTACAACCGGACCGGTGGGAGCCACGGGTCCCGCGGCTAACGGTGTCTTCTCGATTGGCGCAAGTCCCACCGGGCCGATCGGGAACAGTGGTTCGATTTCCGGCACCTCAACTTTGTATTGGTTGGCCAACGGCGCAACCGCAACCTTGCCCGCAGCCACGACAGCAGGACAGGTCATCAGGGTCATCAACTCCAGCAGCGGTTTTTCCGGGAGCATTTTTGTCACGAGGTCCGGTTCGGATACGATTTTCGATTGGGCGGCCAGCGATTCTGCCCAGACCACCGTCGGCCCCTACCAGACCATGACGTTGGTCAGCGATGGGAGCGGTCATTGGTACATCCTGCACCACAACTGAAGCTTCTTAGGGCGGATAAAGCATGATGAGTGGAACCTTCTTGACACCTGATTAATTGATCAAGTCGGCCAGTCTCCTCGGTCGTCGATGTGTGGGTTTTCGCCCAAGGGAATTGTTCCTCTTCGCCGTCTTAGGGCCTGCGCAAAAATAACTTGGCAGTTTGACCGGCTGTAGCGGCGGTCTATGACCGCCGGTTTTTTCTTCAATCTGCAATAAAGCCGGCGGTCATAGACCGCCGCTACAGCAGACGTCCGCGCTTCGGACGAGTTAATTCTGCCAAGTTATTTTTGCGCAGGCCCTTACTCGCTGGCTTTCTTGCCCTTCCGTTTTCTCTTCTTGCTGTTCCGTTTCCCGTTTTTTCGTTCAAGCGTCGCTTCGCCATTGCGTGTCATTCAAGGGCCTCCCTTATCCGCTTCCGGCAATGGCCAAGTCGCGCAAAAAAAGTATTCTTTCGATCGGAATCAACCCGCTCAACGCGAGCTGTTAACCGGCGCACGGAACCTGAGACCATCCTACTTGAATGATCGAGGCATTTATCGAGATAGCTCAGTAAAACCAGCATGTTAGCGGCCTGAACAATATTTTTTGAGATCTAATTTGATTTTACTCCGCGCGGACATTGAAAGATCTTATATCTGTTGCGCTATATATAATGATACGAACGCTCCGAAACCCGCGTCACGGCGCCAAGCCTTCCCATCCACCTGGAACAGTGAAAATCCTGGAACCTGGACAGTTTTCGTGTTTGTTCATGAAACCCGGGAACCGAGGTCGCTACGCATCACCAGATCGGATCGCACGTTCCTTGTATATAAAGAGGATGAAACAGGGAAGATCGTCTCGAGCAAGCAGGCGGTGGCATCGTCGCCCATCTCGTTCATTCTCTTGAATGCCGCACGCATGATGTTAACGATCAATCGTCTCCACAACGCGGGCCTGCATCATTTCAAGGTGCACGACAGCTTCGGTGTTCAGGCGAGCCATATCGACTTCCTCAATCGTGCTCTTCGAGAGGAATTCGTTCGCATCTATTCCGAACCTGTATTGCAGAACTTTCTTAACGAACAGAGGGAAGCCCATCCTCACGTGGATCTCCCCGAGCTCCCCCAAACAGGGAACCTCGATATTCGCCAGGTCATCTCGTCGCCTTATTTTTTGCCTGACAAAATTTGTCAGAATCGTGCTTGCAAATCTGCACGGCGTTTTCCAGATCTGCACGGCGATTTCCAGATCTGCACGGCGTTTTCCAAATCTGCACGGCGATTTCGAGATCTGCACGGCGATTTCGAGATTTGCACGGCGATTTCGAGATTTGCACGGCGATTTCCAGATCTGCACGGCGATTTCCAGATCTGCACGGCGATTTCGAGATTTGCACGGCGATTTCCAGATCTGCACGGCGATTTCGAGATCTGCACGGCGATTTCGAGATTTGCACGGCGATTTCCAGATTTGCACGGCGATTTCCAGATCTGCACGGTGATTTCCAGATTTGCACGGCGATTTCCAGATCTGCACGGCGGTTTCCAGATTTGCACGGCGATCTCGAGATTTGCACGGCGATTTCCAGATCTGCACAGTGATTTCCAGATTCGCACGGCGTGATCATGGCTTCCCGGAAGGTTCCGGCGTCACGTTTCGAGCGGAGGAAATCCAAATCCCACAGGACAAGGACCTGCCGGATCGGTTTCGGAGGCTCTCGGAAACCAAGGCGACGATCGCCGGCGTTCTTTGCCGGCGCCCCTTATTGGTTCCCACTCCGCCGCCAACCTGCTTCCTTCCCGGTTGTTAGAAGGGGAATGCGAGTCTACTTTTCAGCGCATTCAGTGACTGACTATCTTTTCTGTGGCGCCGCGTCACGGCCCGGATAACATCTATCAGCGTGGGAAAGAAAAAAAGGGCCGAAGCCACGCTTCCCGCCGCCGTGATTTCGAAAGTTCCGTTCGAAGAACGTTTTCTCTGGCAGGCGGCAGCATTGATGCTGCTTGTGGTCCTCGCTTATAGCAATTCTCTGTCCTCCAGCTTCCATTTCGACGACACGGACATCGTGAATGACCCCTACATCACCGGTCCGGGGTTCGGCTGGGCTCTTTTTCGTCTGGCGCAAACCCGTCCTCTGACCTATCTCACTTTTCACTGGAACTATTTGGCCGGCGGACCTGATCCCCTGGGCTACCACTGGGTGAACCTGCTTCTCCACGCAGCCAACTGCATTTTGTTGCTCGCGATCGCGCGCCGATACCTCTCCGCATGGGTTGCCGGATGTATTGCCGTGGTGTTTGCGTTGCATCCGCTGCAGAGCGAAGCGGTCACTTACGTATTCGCCCGATCCACGCTGCTGAGCACGCATCTTGCGCTCTGGGCGTTGTGGTTCTATATCCGGGAACGATGGGTTTGGAGCGCTGCGCTGTTTGGATTCTCGTTACTGGCCAAGGAGGAGACCGCGGCATTGCCGGCGCTCCTGCTATTACTCGACTGGTGGCAACGCAAGCGCCCGCGCCCGGCCTACTATGTTTTCCTCGCTGGATTCACCGCCGCGTTTGCCGCGCGTTTGTTATACCTGATTTACACCGCCCCGGCGGCGCCAGGCATAGGGCGGGTGCGCGGCATGACCGGAACCGATTACCTGCTGACGCAGGGCCGCGTGCTTTGGGACTATCTCGGTTTGGCGCTCTTTCCTTCCGGTCTCAACCTCGACCATGATGTTGCCATATCGCACGGTTTGTTCTCGCCCTGGTCTACCGCCGCGGCCTGGATCGGACTGGCGGCGGTTTGCGGTTGCTTGATCTGGCTTGCCTGGAAGCGCGAAGGAAATTCGGCAAACCATGCCGCGGCGGTCTGGGCCCTTGGCTTTTTTGTGCTGATCTCGCCCAGTTCGAGCATTGTTGCGCAGGCGGACCTGATGTTCGAGCACCGCACTTATCTTCCGATGGTCTGTCTGGTGATGGCGCTGGGATTCCTGCTGGAGCGCCTGAGGCGTCCTACATTGACCGCAGCGCTTTGCCTGCTGGCCCCGGCGATGCTGGTCGCAACGGTGGACCGCAATTCCGTCTGGCACGATGAAAAGTCCCTTTGGACCGATATCATGGCCAAATCGCCGCGAAAAGGCCGGTCTTACATGGGACTGGCGCGCGCCATCGCGACCGACGATCCGGTCCGGGCCCGGGAACTGCTGCGCCAGGGACTGGAGCTCGAGCCGGATAACGCCGAAATTCAAACGAACTACGGCATTGCCCTGTTGGGTGCACGGCAGCCCGAGGCGGCGCTGGCGCATTTCCAGCAGGCTATGGCGCTCACGAGGGAAACCGCCGACACCTGGAACAACATCGGCGCGGCACGCTACACCATGCAACAGTATGCGGAAGCGTCCACGAGCTATCAACGAGCGCTTCAACTCGATATTTGCAGCTACAACGCGCGCCGTAATCTGGTCATGCTGTACGGACAGAACCATCAGCCGCAGCAGGCCTGGGTTACGGGGGAGATTCCACAGGCGTGCCACATGCTTTCGCAACAGGTCCAGGAGTTGGAGAATCTGCGCAGGCAGATGGGCAAGCCCTGACCCAAAGCGTCTGACACAGGCGATCATCATCAGGCGTGCTATCATATTGGAATTATTGAGCGACCTGGAGCTGCCAGCGAATCCCTCGCCCAACGGAGATCACCCGCAACCCGAATATGCCGTACAAACGGAGTCGGATCACCATAGATCGATGGCGCTCCGTGCAACGTCTCGAGCTGGAATTCTGGAGCCGCTGGACGACGCTTCCGCCCTTTCAAAACCTGGATATCCCCAAATACTGGAGGCAGGAAGTCGCGCATTTTGGAGAGGCATGGGGATGTTTCCGCGGCCTGCGTGTGCTGGACGTCGGCTGCGGGCCGGTCGGGCTCATCCATTTTGCAGACCACGCCGCCGAACGGATTCGGGTCGATTCCTTGCTTCCGCAATACCGCGAAAAGCTAACCCTCGGCGGACGGCAGCTTTCGCTCTCCGCGATGGCGGAGTCGCTTCCGCTCGCTGCCCGGTCGATCGATCTCGTAGTCTGCTATAACGCCCTGGATCACATGTGGGATCCGGAGGCGGCGCTCGACGAAATGGCGCGCGTGCTCCGTCCGGGCGGCGCCGCGCTCCTGATGGTCCATACGTTTCCCGCAGGGTTGCGGCCACTCTTCTGGATCGACCGGATGCACCCGCACCACTATACCGCTCCATCGTTTTCGCTGATGGTGCGGAGCCGTCTTCAGGTCGAACGATGCAAAACCGTGAAGCGGCATTTTGAACTGCCGGCCGGAAAGTGGTGGATTCCGTCATCGTGGAAGTACCGGGTCGGAGGCTTGGTCGTGTCGAGCACCTACCTGCGCGCAACAAAAGCGGCTTGAATCACGGAGCCAGGAGGCAGAGCGGCTACCTCTTTTCGCTGGTCTTGCTCTTTTGTTCCTGGGAATACCGCAGGTTATTCCGTGCCAGTTCGAAGTTCGGCCGGATTTTTACCGCTTGTTGCGCGGCTGTGATTGCCGGATCCCACATTTGCAGGCCTTCGTAGGCTGCGGCGATATTGTTGTATGCTTCGGCATAGTCTGGCCGGAGCTTCAGGGCCTGCTCTGCGGCCTGGAGCGCCTGCTGAAAATTTCCCGCGCGGTGAAAAGACAGCGAGAGGTTGAGATAGTCCTCCGGCGTGGACGGCACAGCTGCCGGTGGCTGAGGGAGTGGCGCCGCCGCTTTGGCCCGATAGTCTGCGGCTGTCGCATCCGAGGGAAAACGCTGAAGGATACTGTCCGAAGCGTTCCGGACGGATTCCCAGTCACCCCGCTGCGCATAGGCCTCCAGGAGCCAATACCGGGGCGGGAGATAGTCTGGATTAAGGGCACCGGCCTGCTGGCCCTGCGCCACGGCTTCGGGCCACCGGCCCTTCTGTCCGAGCCACCGCCCATAAAAATAGTGACCTTCGGCGCTCAGTGGCGACAGCGCAATCGCTCGAATGAAATGCTGTTCGGCAGCGCTATCGCGATTCAGCGCCCCATTGGCGATGCCGCGATTGATCTCGAGGCTGTCATACGTCGGGTTGAATACGGCCGCCCTCTCAAAATAATCGAGCGCGCCGGGATAGTCACCTTTCGACATTAACGTCAGCCCGTAATTCATCAAGCCCCGGCCGTTGTTGGGGCTTTTGATCGTCACGTCGCGCCAGAGCGACTCTTCGGTTCGCCAGACTTCATTTCGCTCATGGGCGCCCGAGGCAAGCGCGCCGAGCACTGCAACGAATAACCCTGCCGCTGCGAATTTAAATCGCCGCTGCATCAGCGGTCTGCGCTGGAACCAGATGCTGACAGACCAGCAAACTGCGAGGGCCAGCCCGGCAAAGGGGAAATACATCCGGTGGTCGTTTTCGACTTCGGCCAGAGGGACCACAGCCGTAGGAATCAGCGCCAGGCAAAACCACCACAAACCGAAGGCGGTGGGCTGCCAGCCGGGCTTTCTGGAGCACCACAAGGCTGCAATAACGATTCCTCCGATGAAAGCGAATCCCAGCCATACCTGCGCATCCAGAATGCTGGTGAGAGGCGCCAGATCGGTGTCCGCGTTAAGGTGATCGGGAAAAAAGAACGTCCGGAAATACCGGAACGCGACCAGCGGCTGCGTCAGGTAATAGGCCGACGCCGAGCGAGCGCCGCCAACGAATGTGGGCGGCGTCAGAGCGGATGTGAGAAGACCCATTGAGCAGGTCACCACTATTGCGGGCAGGCAGCGCGCGGCGGCGCGTGAGAATCTCTCGTTTTCAATCAGCCACAGGTAGGTCAGCAAGATCGCCGGAAAGATCAATGCCGGCGGTTTGCTCAGCAGTGCCAAAACCACCGGAATCAGGTAGAGCCCGCTGCGCCGCAGTCCTGGCGCTGCGGCATACCACAAGAGCCCCGCGATCACGCCGAGCGTCGAATAAATATCGCCTCTCTGAATGACGTAGTTCACGGTCTCGGCCATCGCGGGATGGAGTCCATAAAGAGCCACCGCGAACAGTGCGATCCAGCGATTCGCCGGCTCCGGCCGAACCGAATCGCAGATTCTGCGGAACAGCAGATACATCAAAACCAGCTGTACGAGGAACCAGAAGAACGTCGAGACGTGGAAGTAAAGCGGATTTAAGCCATTTCCGAGCTTGTAATCGACCGCCAGTGAGGCAGTAACCAACGGACGATAGCCGTAGTGCGCGGGCAGTGTGCTGAATGCCCGTGCATCGGAGAAGATGATCCCCAGGTTACTCAGACTCCGAATGTAGGGGTTGTCCAGGACCGTGTGGCTGTCGTCAAAATGGAATGCATTGTGAAAGTGATTCGAGTACGTGAGCAAGACGGCGGCCAGCAGAAGGCTAATCGCCAGAATGCTCTTCTTCTCAGGCTTTGGCATTCACGGAATTTCCCATCGGAGCCAATTCACTTGATCCCGGCCTGCTTCTGCGAGAGTGACCAGGCGAGGTTATTGCGCGCAAGAACGAAATCCGGTTTCAGGCGTAATGCCGACTGATCCGCTTGAATTGCGGGATCCCACAGGCGAAGAGCTGCGTAGGCCGCACCTATATTGTTGTAAGCCTCGGCCAGGTCGGGCTTCAAGTACAGCGCCGTCTGAGCGGCAGCGATCGATTCCAGATATTTGCCTTCGCGAAAATAGGACTGGGAAAGGTTGATCCATTGATCCGCGGTCAGAGATGGAAAATTCTGTTGATTAGGCGCCGGTTGTATAGCGGCCGCGGGAGAGGCGCTCTTTGCGGCGTTCGCTTGATCGCTGATCTTGTCGCCGTGAGAACCGCAGCTTGAGCAGACAAGTCCAAACGCACCGAGGAGCATGACTCGAAAAGCCAATTCCAGATGGGGTCTCACGATCCGGATACCGTCAACCATGCCTTGTGATCATATCACGGCCGGGAGGCTATCAGCCCGTGGCAGAGTAAAACGGAAATTTTGAAATCGGACGAATCCTGCACCTCAAATCCAAAATTTCAAATTTCGGATTTGAGGTGCAGGATTCGTCCGATTTCAAAATTTCCGTTTTACCTTTTTAATCCGCTGTTAGCGTCCCAAAGCCCCGCGAATCCACAAAGCGGTTAAATCTTCCATGCCCGACCGGACCACCACAGTGAAAGTACGGTAGTCCATCAGACCCTCGATGACCACAGCGAACACCGCCGCCAGCACGAGCGCTTTGAAGTCATCTACCGAGAGGAACTGCCGGGCTATCGAGAGGAGGATCCAGAGGCCAATTCCCGCCAGCAGGCAGTAAGGACCATCAGCGGGACTGATAATACGCAGGTATTGAAGTTCGCCCACGAAGCTCGCAAACAGGACGAAACTTACGGCGATCAGCGTGGCAAGGCGGGTGGTAAGAAGATCGAGAGCTCCTGTTTCGGGAATGACTCTTGTCCGGATCTTCGCAGGTAGCACCGCCAATGCAACGCCCGTCAGGGCCATCGCCGCGGTCAGCGGCCCGACCAGCCACAACAGATAACCGAACTGATACCACGGCCCGCCTGTGTTGAGGCGGCTCCATTGCGAGTCTACTTGAACATCACCCAGTACCGAGAGCGCGCCGCTAAGGCTGCCGGCCGCCACGGCCCAAACGGCGAGAGTCGCTGCAATTGAGACCAGCCCGCCCGCCGCCATGAGCGCGGCGCTCTTCCACAACCGCTCCTTCCACAACAGAACTCCAAACACCCATAAACCGCAAATGCCGTAGGACATCGAGGACGTTTCCTTCGTCAACATGGCGTATGTTCCCACCGCAATAAACAACGGGTACAGAAAAACCCGGCGTGGACTTCGTGTGATCTCGCACGCCAGATACAGGATTACCAGGCTGATGAAGCCGAAAAACGAATCTCCCCACGCGCGTCGCGACATTCCCAGTTCACCCACTGAGAACGCCATGAACGTTGTTGCGCCCGCCGCGACCCACGGATTGAAGAAGCGTACCCCTGTCCACGCTACCAGAAGCAAAGACAAAATGCTGGCGAGCAGAGATACCAGAGAGCCGGCGCTGAAGTCCCGGACAGCGCGAATTTTCATCATCGCGGCGAATGCCAACAAATGCCCGACTCGCGTCGGCGGGGGCTGGATCCAATTGTCGCTGTTGCTCACGTAGTTCGCGAACACTGGACGCAACTGTCGCAAACCTCCGTCGAGAATCAACTGCGCGCGATAGGTGTAGGTTCTTTCATCGGGACTGCGGCTGGTTACATCGCCGTAATGGACAAGCCGTAGCGCAATTCCACATGCGATTGCCGCAGCCAGCGCAAACCAGACGAACAGTTGCTTCGATCGGGTTTGCCGTTTCGTGGAATTTGAGAGGGGCTGTACTCCCATACTAGAAAGCACGCTTGCGTATCCGGCGAATCATGATTTCAACCAAAGTGTGCGTAACCGAAAGAGAATTCCTCAGATTCAGCGCAGAATTCTTACGCCCTTTTTCCCGATGCTGGGCCATGACCGGTATCTCGATGGCTGTCGCGCCTTCGTCAAGCAGACGGGTGATGAGTTCAGCCTGAAATCCGAAGCCGAACGAGTAAGGTCCCCAACGCATCACGTTGTAGCGCAGGTGAAGAGCCAGTCCGTTGTAGTAGCGAATGTTGTAGCCGCTCAACAGGTTCACCAGGGTGGTGTAGTAATTGGAGAGCCAGCGCCGAAGCGAGGATTTTCGACGCAACTCCAGGTGGTAAGGAATTATCATGTCGGCTTCGCCCATATGGCTGAAAACGGCGACGAGAGTTTCAACCGGCTCGACGTCGTCGCCACACACCAAACGATAGTACCGTCCACGACCGAGAAAGGCGCCGTCCACATAAGAACGCGTCAGGCCGCGGTTGGCGGGATTCCTGTATAGCCGGAGGGGAAAGTCCGGATGTGCCTCCCGATAGGCTTCGACGATTCGCGAGGTACCGTCGGTCGATCCATCGTCGATGACCAGAACCTCGTAGGTGCGAGGAAGTTCGCGCATCGCTGCCGCTATCACTTCAAGCGTGTCGCGGATGTTTAACTCTTCGTCAAGGCACGGAACGACGATGGTGAGATCGAGTGCATTGGTGCTTCCGGCGGCGGCACCGGCGCCCGGAGAACTCACGCCTCGACCTTCAGCAGCCTGGGGACGAGAACACTGCCTTTATAGCCGGCGCCGCCGGTCACCAGCACTCTCCTCATGTGGGGTGGGTCTAAAGGAATGATGGCATGCCCGCGCACTCCCACGTGAGTATAACAGGGTCACGACCATCTTTCATTTTCGAGACAGACAGGTTCCTGGTGAGCCAAGTATGTTGATGCTCTCCCACGGCAAAAGGTATTCTATCGATATCGTAAAATGGCTCATTCCGTGCTCGTGACGAACGGCCCCGTGATCCTTCTGATTCCCGCCCATTGGCCCGATCCGGCGTTGCCGCAGCTGGTGGCCAGGGTTGTCGGCGATGCCGGCGGGTTGGTTCGTTCGGCGGTGATCGTGGACGACGGGAGTGGCGAGAAGTACGCCGGCACATTCAGGCTTCTGGCCGCGATTCAGGGCGTCACTGTGCTCCGCCATGCCGTGAACATGGGCATGGGAGCGGCACTGAAAACCGGCTTCAACCATGTGCTGGTGAATCACCAGGAGACGTTGGGAATC
>Ga0207090_1198_pt1 | contig 10061 bp, 11 predicted proteins | sample Alteio_BWMinHeat_50_FD_153565 | JGI IMG/M metagenome (GOLD analysis project Ga0207090, IMG submission 153565) | Enriched cells from forest soil in Barre Woods Harvard Forest LTER site, Petersham, Massachusetts, United States -... | ecosystem: Environmental > Terrestrial > Soil > Temperate forest >...
TGGGGAGATGTGCTCGCCGCTTCAGTCCTCCAATTGTAGGTCACCGGATTTAGCGCGAGTACTGCGGCGAGCGTCGATGAGGCGTCGATCGCCGCGATGTTCGTCTTCAGCCGAGCGTCCGACGAGCACGAAAGGGAAGTGGTCGTCGGGTTGATGTAGCAGGAGCCCGTCGAGTTCTCGAAGTGCGCGACGTTGCCGACGGGGGTCGAGCTCCCGACAGAGAGCAACATATCCGGCGACGTGGTGCCTATGCCAACGGAGCCAGTCTTACTAATGAAAACCTGAGTACCGTTTCCACCCACTTGGAACTTTATGCCGCCAGACTGGCCGCCGTTGTAATTCGATGTGATATACATCCCCCCATCAGAGGCGTCTGCCACTTCGATCGAGTTTGTGTTTCCGCCAGTAATAGTATCTCCGGATTGTAGGTTAATGCCCCGCGTGTACAGGCTGGACCAGTAATTTAAGCTACCACCTAAGGTGAAGGCGTTGTTGGAGGTGGGGTAGATCCCGGCGTTGTTAAGATAAAAAGTGGTGCCGCCAACATAACCGATTTGCCCTCCGTTGGCGCCTGATGTGAGAGACAGGGTGCCGCCAACACCAGTATTAACGTTGATTGTGCCGGTTGCGGTCAGGTTGGCGGCGGAGAGGTTGCCGGAGAGCAGTGCGTTGCCTTGGACGGAGAGGAGTTGTGCGGGGGATGTGGTGCCGATGCCGACGTTGCCGGAGCTGTCGATCCGCATGCGCTCATTGCTGAAGTTGCCGGCGGCCAAGTTGGAATTCGTATTGAACGCAATGAAGGTGTCGCTCCCTATCGTCGCGCCTGATGCATTCGCCGTAAATCCTAACGTCTTGCCTGAGGCCGCATTAGCGAGCGTAAATAGTGCGTTGGTGCCCTGGACGGAAAGGTTGCCGGTCGGCGAGGTCGTGCCGATGCCTACGAAACCATTCGATTCGAGTATGTTCAGATAACCCACACTGGAGCCTGGCTGACCCAAATAGAGCGTGCCCTTGTCGTTCGCATAGCCAAGCTCAGCTTTATTGGCGCCGCCGACATTCAATTCGATAAACGGATTGGTCGATGCGGCAGATTGTATCTTCACGCCTGTGTGGCTCGATCCTTTGATCGTCGCCAGTATGTTGTCGGACGGGGAGGTGCCGTCCACGGAGAGCATATACGTGGGCGATGTGGTGCCGATGCCGAGGTTGCCTGCATTGTCGATGACCATCCGCTGCTGCGCGCCCGTCGCGCCGTTGGGCTTCGTGTAGAAGCGGAGTTCGCCGCCGCGGTCGTTGGCGGTCGAGCCGCTCGTCCATCCCCCTATTTGCGCAATTTCATCGCGAGCAGAATTGTTGGTCGGCGCGACGAAATCCAATGCGCCGGTAAACGCACCGGATTGATCCGCGGCATTGGTCATGAGTTCCAGCACGCCGCCCGATCCGGTCAAGTTGTTGTTTACTCCGCTGATGCTCAGCACTCTCGTGTTCGATGTCCATCCTGCAGTATTCGGGCTCGTCGTCCCGATGCCGACGTTGCCGGAGGTCGTAAGAACCATTTGGGGTGCTGTGGTCGTGCTATTGAATGGGCCGCTGGCGCCTGAGAAGAAATTGAGTTGATGGACACTCTGCATCCAAGCATTTGTCCCCGTGTCGCCGAAAAAGAATTTGTTGTTCCCCGAATTAAAGCGGAATACGACCCAGTCATCCTGGTTGGTATCGCCGGCAACCCCGGGCAGGTTGAGTGTTATGCCCCGGTGAGTTGTTCCTGTTCCAGTGAATATGTTGCTCTGCAGATTGCCACTCGAATCGTACAGGCCGATGCCGTCGCCTGCCGCGTCGTCATAAAACGATAGCTTATCGTTCGTGTTCGTGAGGCCGCCGAGTCCTATCCTTCCATCGTTTCCCACCATAAGATTCGTCGCGGTCGAGGAGCCGATCACGAACGACGGGCCGGTGATGCCGTTGGGATTGACTGAGAGAAGGCCCCACGGTGTCGTGGTGCCAACGCCGATATTTCCCGCGTCGGTGATACGCATTCGCTCTTTTATGGCGTTTCCAGTCCCGATGAGGTTGGTTGAAAACGTCATATACGTTCCCTGAGCGGGAGCACTTGACCAATTTTCCGCGGCGACCAGAGCAATTTGCGCTCTGACACCAGTAAATGCACTCCCTTGATATCCTCCAGCAATAACTCCTCCGAGCAGGTCGCCACTTTGTACCGCTGATGGTGAGGCAGGCGTACCTTCGGCGCGAAGCTGCAGTATTGGTATGCGATTTGCGTATTGATGGAGATATACACCGCTGTCGCCATTATTCATGGTCACGTCAAGAACGCTTGAGGGACTGACCGTGCCGATGCCGACATTCCCTGCAAAGTAAGAATTCCCTGTCGTCGTCGCGCCGCCGGAGATGGTGAGGCCGCCGGTCTGGTTGCCGTTGCCGATCGTGGTCGAGGCCAGCGAAAGCACGCCGCCCATAAACGACGATGATTGAGTGGTTGAAGTCGCACTGAGATAGGGAATGGTGATCGCGCCGGAGAGGGTCTGCGCGCCTGAGACTGTGAGGTTGCCGGAGAGAGTGAGGTTGGTGGCGGTGAGCGCACCGGTGAGTGCACCGCCGGTAAGCGGAAGGTAGTTGGCCGCCGTGATAGTGCTTGGAATGTCTGCGGCCGTGAGGCCCGAGACGCCATTCACGGTCACATTGGTGATGGTGCCGCCCGTGATCGTCGGCGTCGTGATCGTGGTGTTGGTGAGCTGGTCGATGCGCTGGCTCGGGGCGAATGTCGCCGTACTAACGGGCGTTGATGCTGCGGGGCCGGAGAAGGAAAGCGCGCTCCAGAACTGCGAGCGCAAGCCGTTCAGCGCGGCGTCGAGCTGGGAGTGGGTGACCGGGTCGAGGGCGGAGGTTGCTGCGCCGAGGACGAGTCCCGCCGATGGCGGGACGAGGATAGACGTGACAGAGGCGGGAGATGCTTTTGCAGCTGTCGAATTGGCGACAGCTGAGTGCTGCGCACTGGGGGAGGGATCCTGGTCACTTGAGGAGAAAGGATTAGTCGCCGCGTTGGGCGCGGCGACGGCGCTGGTCGCGCCAGGGGAGGAATGCTGCCCGCTTGACAAATTGGAAAGATGTTGCGTGGTGCGATTTTGATTATTTGAAGGTGAGTTGCTGTGGGCGTCGGGGGACGTTGCGGGCTCGATTTGCGCGATCGGAGATGTTGCTGGTACTGCCGCTGCTGCGGTTTGGGATTGGTGTGGTGCGCGGACGCTTTGGACGTGGGGAGATGTTGCAAGAGTGGGGAGCTGGACGTTGCGGAGAGAATTCGCGAGCGCTCCGACATCGTGCGCGAGCGCGCCGCTCACCGAGACGATGAGCGCGACGAATGCTGCGATGAGATGCTGCAGCATACATTAGGCAAAGACCGCCGACGGGTGGCCGAAGCGCCGCTGCTCCTCGCGGCGAAGTTCCGAAAGTTTTGCGCGCCACAGTTCCTTCTCGCGCTCTTGCACGGTGAGAAAGTCGGCGAGCGAAGGTTCGTTGATGAACCAGTGGCCATCGATAAATTTGCCGTCGATGAGCCCGCGCTTTGCGAGCCGAGAGACGTAGTCGGGAGACATATGAACGGTGCGCGCGGCGTCGCGTGAGCGCACGTAAGGAGCGCCCGCGATCGTGATTTCAGTCGATGACATCAAGGCGACGGGACTGCTTGGCTTGCAGTCAATCCGTCGATGTCAGTGTAGCGCGGCGGCGGCCTTCCGGGGTGCGGTCATGGGGACAAGTCGGGCCGCAGGATACGTGCTATGGTCGATCGTCTAGTAGAAACTGAAGGGAGGTAACGATGGCCATCAATATTAGCCTCGTCAAATTTACTGACCAGGGCATTCGGAACATCAAGGATTCGCCGAAGCGGGCGCAGGCCTTTCGCGATATGGCGAAGAAAAAGGGCGTGACAGTGAAGGACATGTATTGGTGCTCCGGGCGCTACGACCTCGTGGTCATCACCGAAGGCGACGACGACGCGTTGGCCGCCACTCTCTTGACTTCAAACTCGCTGGGCAACGTGCGGACTGAGTCGCTCCGCGCGATGGATGCGGCGACCTTCGAGCGAGTCCTCAAGAACGTCGGCTGACTTGAACAGAGCGGCCCGCCAGGGTGTTGCACGATCCCCGGCGGGCCTGACCTTCAAGACGGGAATGCTGGTTGAGGGCGATCCGAATCGAAGGCTGAACGACCCTATCACGACCCCGCGAAGCGAATGGTCGGTGAGCCAAGCACGCCGTTCTTTTGCATGATCGCCTTCATGTCATCCGAGGTGAGCCAGGAGCGGGCCTTTGCCACGTCAGCGGCATCCGCGAGGATCACCACATCATTCGGGTCCTCGGCCCGCCGAAACACTCTGCCATTCGTGATGCCTGCCGAGGTGCGATTTTTCTCGTTTGCGTCGTAGCCCACGCGCCACGTGGCGTAGTCCTTGACCTTGATGTGCATGGTCAGGTTTTCGGTAGACGGTGTCGCCATTGAATTCCTCCAAAATTTTGATTTGGACCATTGGTTGGATTTCATCGTCCAACGAACACACCTTACGACTTCGACGATCTGGATTGTACCGAGAGCGTTCTTGGGTGGTGGATGAGGCGAACGACGGCGAGGTGGGAAACCCTCGTGGTTGCGGAGCAGTCGGGGACGAGTGCGGGAGCGGGACTAGTTGCTACCGATATCCGCCGCTTGTTAGAACTCAACTATGAAATTACCTGACCCGATCGCCGACTTTTTCAGGATGAAGAACGAGCACGACGACGATGGTCTGTGGTCGCTTTTTGCCGGTGACGCGACAGTCGTCGACGGCGGCGAGGGCAAGGAGATGCGAGGCGCCGACGACATCAAGAAATGGATTCAGAAGGCGATCTCCGGCCTCAACCTCCACACGGAGATCCGCGATGGCAAACAGCGCGGAGGCGAGTGGGTAGTCGATACGATCATGTCGGGGGACTTCAAGGCGAGCCCCGCGCGTTTTGAATATTTCATTACGCTGAAGGCCGACAAGATTTCCGCACTGCGGGTCGAGTTTCGCGGCTCCCTCAAACAAGAATGATTGCCGAGAGGCGCAGCCTCGCAGGCAGAAACAAAGCAGTCGTAGGAGCGTCAGCATAGCGCCGCCGAAGGCGGGACGCGGGACCGCCTGCGACGACGAGACCGGTAACAAGGGCATCCGCAGGAGCGACAGCATAGCGCCGACCGGAGGGAGGAAAAGCGGGATCGAATGCCCCCGGCGAGGAGTGCCGCTTAGTTGCCGAAGCGGACGGTGTCGACGCTTTTCACGAATCGAAGGACCGCACTGACGGAATCGAATATGAACCGCGCCTCAGCGCGCCGGAGCAGCTCGTTGTCGTGCGCGAGGCTCTGGTTGTTGCGGACGTGATTGAACTTGTCGAAGATCCCGATCGCGTTCTTCAATATCTGCTGCGTCATCTCCTGGAGCGCTTGTTCCTGATTGACCGTCTTGACGTACTTTCCGACGCGGCTGTGCAACGGCTCGTCACGGCTCCAGATGATGCCGCGCTTATCGAGGAGGTGCCCAAACTTCTTCGAGCAGTAGGTGTGAAGCCGGTCCAAGGCTGCCTCCGGCCGGTCCGCTGAGATGTCTCGCTCGATTGACGCGATGAGCTCGTCGAGCGTCTGATCTACGACGTAACGATCAATGGCATCTGTCCGCGCCAGTGTGGACGATCCTTCGATCAGCTCGATCAGCTTGAAGAGACGCTCTTTTGTTTTCGCATCATTGGGGCGTTGGAAGCCGATTTCGTCCCGGTGTTCCCACAGGCGCCGCATTACGCGAGCGGCACCCATCGGCTCCGACAGGCGAAAGAACGTTCGAAGTCGGTTCATCTTAGATGAACCCTGGACTCGATAATTGTCGTTATCAATATCGATGTGAAATTCGTCTTCGAAGAATTCGGAAAACGTGCGGTCGCTGAAATCAAGCACGTAGCCTGGATCGCGCTGGAACGCTTCGTCAATGAGACGAATATCTGAATGTTTGAGGTCGATCATGCGTCCCGTTTACTATGTGCGCGATCGATCGCGGCGCCTTCGGCATCGGCAGGAGCGTCTGAGTTCTGCTTCTTCGCATCGAGGTATCCGACGCGGCGGTGCTCGATTTCCTTAGCGTTGAGTTTGATGAATTTCCGAAATTCCGTGAACGTCGCCTCGGAAAGCATCGCCTCTTCAATGTGGCGATGCACTCCTGTCTCAGCGTTCAGCATTGCTATTAAGTCGACGACCTTGTCCCAGACGACGGTGCGGCTGCCGTACCCGAATAGGTTCCGGTTTAAGGCCGCCGCGTGAATTTCGAGGAAATTCAGCAGATCGTTGAACGCAATTTTCCACGCGGCGAGCTCGGTGCTGGCGCCGACAAGGGCATGCTCTCGCTCCCGAGCCTCACGGCCAAACTCTTGAAGTGCTCGAAGATCAGTTGCTCGCCCTGTCCGCCAAATCTGGTAGCCAGTGAAGAACAGCCCAACAACGGCTGCAACTCCCGTCGCCGCAGTAGCCCAGTCTGGCGACGCCAAGCCTATTTGCCTTTCGAGCCACTGGCGTTTCCCGTTCCTTGATTGGATCCGCCATTCCCGGCCACCGGCGGACCAGAGACGGGAGGAGGCGAGGCGGGAGGGACGAGCGCTGGCGCAACGTTCGCAGAGGTGAGTCCCTTCTGGAGATCGCCAGAATTCGGCACGGAAAGGACCGGAGCGAGGTTCGCGGAAGTTAGACCGTCTCGGGCTAAAAGTCCGTCCGACGGCACGGTGATAGCGGCTGGCCGAGCAATCATGTGTGGTTCTCCTTTTGTGCCCCCCTTGTAGACTGATTCCCAAGAGTCGGGGAGTCGCTCCTCGCGGAGCCGATCGCGGGGTCAACAGGCTCGAACGTGGAAGAAACAGCGGGGCATTTAAGAGAGTCGGTGGATCGGTGAGAGGGACGTTAGGTGGTTGCTAGAAAATCTGGAACTCGCGAAAATCCTGCTCAACAAATACAAGCCTGTGTCCGCCCTCATAGAGCGTGCAGCGGACAGGCTGACTGAATAAGTCACTCCGGTCTTGGAACATCTTATTGTCCATGAAGTACGGAATATTGAATACGAGCTTTCGGTCGCCTGGAAAGACATTGTCGGCGTCACCGCGCCACACCATACGAAAGAGGCTGTTTGACTGATCGCTCCGGTCCTCGACGCGTCCAGCCGGGTTCACCAAGACGTGCGTTGGAAGTTCGAGATCAACATGATAGTTACGAAATACATTTGTACCGACGTTATGAACGAATACTTCAAGCCGATAATCGTGCCGCTCCGACCCGATATTGTCGTTGCGGCGGTGCAAGACGACATCAACGGTCGACGAGGATTGCTCAGACGGAACTGTCCCCTCCAACTCCAATCTTGCGTTCTCTTCCGCCTGGCTCTTCCACGAGCGAAGCGCCGTTACCGAATAATGACTGGGATCAGTATCGACCAGTTTCCCGCATTTTTGGCAGAGCCAGATGCCGTTCTGGATTGATTTTCGCTCAGCGACCGACGAGGAAACGTCGTATCGCGGCCCACCAGGGGCGGCGGCTGTGATGTGGGACGCGACGCCGATGTTCGCCGCCTTTGTCGGATCATCCCTCGGTCCCGCCGTAGACTGACGGCAGGCTGGATTCGAGCAGCGATTGCCGACTCGCTTCGCGAGTATGTCTGTGTCCGATCTGCGAAATTCGTCTCGACTAGTCATGTCGCGCGTTTCTGTTTAAATGTCAGAGTCGTTAAATATCAGCGACAGCATCAAATTATAAGCCATAGCCAAGCGGTGGATCGTCGAGGCCGTCGACTACCGCGAGGATTTCCTCCGCGCGGTCGCCCACAATTACCAGTAGTTTCGCCGGTGTGGGAAAATTGATACGCTTGAAGTGGAAAGTAGCCGAATCAGAGCTACGCCAGTTTAGTCGTTGGGCAAAGGGCCGACTCGCATGGATGGGATCTACGCTGCCTACCTCAGTGGCAAAACGGGTAGCTCCGTTGGAATCTTCTTGTTCAAAGGCGGAGCCGTATCTGGCGCGGATATCGGAGGAGCAATTTACGACGGAGAATACGTGACGTCACAGGACGGCCTGTACATCGTTGGTACCCTTACGATGGATGCTCCCCAAAACACTCCACTGATCACAGGGACCAGTGCAGTAGGTCCCAATTCGAAAATGGCAATACCCCTTCGATTGCCAACCAGCTTTAGCGAAAACGACGTGTTTAAGATCGAAACGCCCGCCGGACCCGTAAACGCTAAGTTCAGAAAAATCCGGAGCCTCTAGAGTGACCGAAGGCGACGCACTCTCGCTCGGTGAAAAGATCAATATCGGGATCCTAATCGCGACTGCGATTGCGATAATCGCAGGGCCAATCGTTGCTGTGTTGATTACGCGAAAGAGTGATAGGGAGCGAGAGAATCGGCAGCGGCGCCTTCAGATATATCGGACATTGATGGAGACCCGAGGTGCGAGACTTGCGCCCGATCACGTTCGGGCGTTAAACGCGATTCCCGTCGAATTCTTTTTTGAAGAAACGGTCCTGCAGAATCTTCGCATTTATATCCAACATCTTAGCTCTCCTTTGCCAGCTGCCGATCAGCAGGATCGATTCGGGCGGGCAAGGAATGACATATTTCTAGATCTTCTTTTTTCGATCGGTAATGTGCTCGGCTATAGATTTGATCGAGCCGAGCTTGAGCGGCTCTCGTATATGCCGACGCAGTTGGTAAATGATGAGGAACGAATTAGACGCGTACAGGGCCTTCTCCTGGAAGTATTCGAGGGGCGGCGAGGGTTTCCTGTGATACAGTTCGTGCCACCCGGAACTCAGAGCCTCTTTCCTCCTGCGCCCGATTGACCGAGCCACGCGAGATTACATGGAGCGGCGGACCGCGCACTCAACCTACAATCGTGCGCAACGTGTGAGGTTAGTTGCCATGTACGCCTGTTGAGCATAGGATTTAATAAACTATGACGGTCTGTTTGGCTTGCATGGCTGAAGGCGGCAAAAAGGTCGTCGCTGCCGTTGATAACATGTTGACGCTTACGATCGCTGCCGGCTTGACCTACAGGATCGAGAGCCCGACCAGCAAGAAACTTAGGTGGCTGACTGAAAACGTAATCGTGATGGGGGGCGGGGACGTCGACGCACTAAACATCATAATAACGAATGCGCTTCCGAGAATTCACAAAGGCGATCGTCCCAAAATTATTGCTGAGAAAATTCGTGATGCATATGCAGAACACACGCGAGATATGCAGGAGAAAATGATCCTCGCGCCGGTTGGTCTCAATTGGAACCAATTTATAACTCAACAGAATAAGCTCGACACAAACATAGCCAGCGATTTGTATCGGAGACTTCAGAACTTTGCGCCGGCCGGCGAATTGGTCATTGCCGGATACGACACAACCTCAAACGAGGCCCATCTCTGTGTGATATCCTCCGGCGCTGTTCTTGATAGGAATACCCTGGGCGTAGCTTTTGCGGGGAGCGGATACCCGCTCGCGAACATGTCTTTGACCAAAGCGGGCTTCCAAAAAGGAATGACCGTTGACGAAGTCGAGAAGATCGTCCGTGACGCTATGGAAGAGGCTCGGCACGCTGACGGCGTCGGGCCCATTGGCGACTTAGTTATTTTTCCGAAATGAGGTCGGCTACGCCGCGTCGGCCCGGGCCGCCGCCAAAGTGCGAAAATTCGATTCCGATCGGGTAGGTCATGACCGGTCCTTGCTTCATTTCGAACTTGGAAGAAATAGCGGGGCATGGGATTTCCGGGGGTGAGTTCGTCGGAGGAGAGCTCCGGTGGGGTCAGCCGGCCGGGGGAGAGGCTGTTACTCAGTTGCTCATTGTATTGAAATCGTCCAATGCTAGCCGAAGCGAAGAAGGACTGTTCGTCGGCAACTGGGGGCTTGGCATCGGGCTTCAAAAATCGTAGGCACGGGTCCGCGGGGATCGTGCGACGCGCGGCGCGAACCGTTCGTACGTCGTCCGGCCGGAACGCGCTTCCTCG
>Ga0207090_1211_pt1 | contig 9975 bp, 9 predicted proteins | sample Alteio_BWMinHeat_50_FD_153565 | JGI IMG/M metagenome (GOLD analysis project Ga0207090, IMG submission 153565) | Enriched cells from forest soil in Barre Woods Harvard Forest LTER site, Petersham, Massachusetts, United States -... | ecosystem: Environmental > Terrestrial > Soil > Temperate forest >...
TTGTCTTTGTGGATGCCGTTGGCACTGGCTATTCCCGGCCGGTTGGGAAGGGAACGATGAAAGATTTCGCCGGGACCGACCAGGACGTGCGCGCATTTCAAAAGTTCATCTATCGGTACGTCAGTGTGAATCACCGCTGGAATTCGCCCAAGTTCCTGTTCGGTGAGTCGTACGGCACGACTCGCTCGGCGGCTCTGGTGGATGCACTCGAGAATAGCGGCATGTCCATGAACGGCGTCGTTCTGATGTCTTCCATTCTGAATTATTTTGTGCAGGCGCCGGGTTCGGATGCTCTGTACATCGGAAATCTTCCTTCGTATGCGGCAATTGCCTGGCAATACGAAAAGGTTCCTCACAAAGCCAAAGATCAAAAGACGTTCCTCGATGAAGTGCGCACGTTTGCCCGCGGTCCGTATGCGGAAGCGCTCGCGCAGGGGCACGGTCTGGCGCAGGCTCAGGTGGACGCAACCGCGGCGAAGCTGGCGGCCTATACCGGCCTCAGTGTGCAATACCTCAAGGAAGCGAACCTCCGCGTGAGCCCCGCGCGTTTTCGCAAGGAACTGCTCCGTGATCAGCGTGAAATCCTTGGCCGTTATGACGCGCGCTTCGAGGGCACCGACATCGATGCCGCCGGCGAAAACCCCGGTTACGATCCATCAAACACCGGAATCGAAGGGGCCTTCATTACCGCATTGCACGACTATCTGGACCGCGAGTTGAAATACACCTCAGATGAAACCTATTACCCGAGCGGTCCGGGCGTCAATCAGATGTGGGATCACACGCACCGCCTCGGATCCGAAGCGCCGGCAGCCGGGGGACAGGGTCAGGCCATGCGCGATGCATACGTCGCCGGCGATCTGGCGGATGCCATGCGAAAGAACCCACGGCTTCGCATCTTCTCCGTGAACGGCTTGTACGATTTGGCGACGCCGTTCTTCATCACCGAATACGATCTGGCGCACATCGAATTAGAACCAAAGCTACGCGCCAATATCGAATTCGCCTATTACCCCTCCGGTCACATGATCTACCTGAACGTTGACGCGCTGAAACAGTTAAAGAATGACCTGGCTGGATTCTATTCGCGAGCCACACCCTCAGCGGAGGCTAAAGCCAACAAGTAGAGGAATGTAACCGGCCGGGATAGAGGGTCCGTCACTCCGTCCAGCGTGTACGCGACATAAAACACGCTGGCGTTGGGCTGCGCATCATCGCCCTGAATCACGAGATTCCCCGCGGCCGCCGTGTAGCGGAGTGGTTTCTCGCCGATCGTCAACTCGTGGGATGTGACCGAATTCTTTTCAGGAGGAACGGGGACCGCCGGTACTTCGAGGTTGGCCCCTGGCGCCGGCGGCGTCGTGGCTGGCGGCCGCTGCGCCAGCAAAAGCGGCGTCATCGTCATCACGGAGATGAGGGAAGCAACGAAAAGAGAATAATAAGTGTGGCGAGACAGTGACACAGGCACCTCCAGATTTCGCCTATTCTTGCATTGCTCGGTCCCCAATGCGATACCTATCGAGGATCAATAATCCAGCAAAATAGGGAATCGCGGCGTGATTTGGCGGCATGTGGGCTGGGCATAGAAAATTCTGCTACTTGAAGCCGTGCGATACAAGAAACTGCGAGCTAGGGTAAATCCCGCCTCCGGCTCAGGTGAACCCTTGATTCTGCATGGCGCCGTTAATCCGCATAGTTAATGTCGCATGGACGAACGAAGGTTCGGACCAGACTCATCGCTGAACTTGCCGGGAGGTAAGAGTGTCAAAAGAAAAAGCGTTCAGGGTTCTTTGCAAAGAAACCAAAGCAATCGGTAGTTTTGGTCGGATGCCTGTTTCGGCACATTTCAAGGGACCATCACTTGGCCCCAAATCATTTCGCTCGCGGATCATGCTTCCGGTCGTTTTCATTGCCTTGTGCCACATTCTGGCGCCTGTTCCCGCATCCGCTCAGGCGACAACCCTCAATTTCACCAGCGTCGGCATCACGCCGGCGAACTCAACTGTCGGCCTCGGACGCCAAACAATGCTTTCGGCCACAGCAGCCTTCAATGACGGCTCGTCCCAGAGCTACACTTCAGGGCAGTGGGATATCCTCTTTTCGCCGCAGATGGATGTTTCGCTCTGTCCGCCGCTTCCCATAGGCGCGCCCGTCTTCGCGCAGCAACCCGTGCAGGAGGCGTCCAACGGGTCGTTTCATCGGACATGGGAACCCCCGCAAAACAATGTAACGGCCGATGGCTCGATGACAGCGGCTTCTTTTTCAGCCACTCTGACCTGCACCCTGGGCGGAGCGGCGCTCGGATCGATTTCGGCGAACTGGGCGGGTATGGAGTTTGACGGCACGTTCACCGCAGCCAGGAATTCCGGAAACGTCATCATCCGAGGCATCACCTGGAACAGCAGCAACCCTGGAGTTGCGACCATCGATGTGACCGGCGCCGTCACTGGAGTGAGCCCTGGAGTCACTACGATTACTGCCACCTACGGCGCTGCGTGCAAGAAAGTGGGCGGACAGCCGCCGGTGCCGGTTTGGGGATGCCAGGGAGCCACATCGGGTTCAACGACGCTCACGGTGGGAACTAGTTCAACTCATTCCGATGACAACAACGATTCGGGGTCAATCAAGTCCGGATACGTCATCATCACGCCGGTCTCCGGAGCGCCTGCCGGAGGTATTCTCGCCTTCGCAACCTTTGGTCTGAAGCGGTCCGACGGCGACACGGCACAGGCCGGTGTTTTGCCAGCGGCGATGACCACGAATGCCGTCGTCGGCGTCGCAACCAACTCTCAGCTTGGGCGCGACCTGGGTCTGGCCCTGGTCAATCCCGGGGCTGCGACTGCGAACGTCACGCTGACTTTGAGAAAAGCCGACGGCAGCCTGGTCGGAACAAAATCCGAGGTGCTTGCCGCCGGGAACCAGGGAGCGCTGTTCGTCACCCAGATATTTTCCGATCAATCCAGTGTGCTCAGCAATTTCTTGGGAACGCTCTCCATCACATCGGACAATCCGATCGCCATGGTTGGCCTGCAGTTTCGCGCCGTGGAATTCAGCACGATTCTCATCACCAGCCTGTCGGCTACCCCCTCAGTGCCAACCATTTCACAAGGTGTGGGCGGGACAGGCGCCCTGATTCTTCCACACTTTGCGGAAAATGGGGGCTGGTCCACGCAGTTTGTCATTGCCAATCCCGGAACGACGACGCTGATCGCCCGGTTGGATATTTTCGATTCAAGCGGAAAACCGCTGCAGATCACGCTCAACGGGGTAACCCAATCCACATTCAACGTCACGGTGAATCCGAACGGAGTGGCCATTCTGGCGCCCGTGGACGCTGCGACCGGGCAGAGCCGCTTTTAGGAAAAGGGGACAGTGGAATAGCAGGGGAATGTAGGGGAGAAATCGGGGCCAGACCCAAATTTTCTTGGGTTGCAGAAAATAGGGTCTGGCCCCGATTTCTCCCCTACATTCCCCTGCTATTCCACTGTCCCCTTTTCACCCCTTCACGGCGCGAGCGCAATCACGGGCATCGTAGTGAATATTCCCCCTCCGGGGAAAAAGAGAGTCGTTGACACGAGCGGCGTTTGACTGATGACCTGCATCGTTCCAAAAAAAGTCGCGGGTGCATTGGGAAAAAGTTCACCAATGAATTTGGCAGTGTGGTTCAAGCCCGGCAACGTCATGCTGGCCGAAGGAAAAGCCGCCACGCCATTTTTGTCGAGGAGCTGGAAGGTAATCGTTGCCGCGCTGGTGCTGGGATTGGCAATAGCGAAGGCGGTGTCGGCATGGCTTTCTCTGATCACGAAACTGGCCTGGCGCGCCAGGGGAGTCGCGGCTCCGACGCCTGCTTGTGCAATGTCGGAGCCGGATGAAGAAAATTCCTGAAAAACGGCGCCGCCCGTGACAGGCAGGTCGGACGTGACGGTAGCAAATCCCACTGCGAGCGATCCAGCTGCCGTGGAACTATAGAAACGCGTCTGGCCGCCGGCAACCTGGAACGGAATCGTATTCCCGCTTCCGACCGGCTGGTTGTGGTCGTCAACAAAAGCAATGTTGAACGCCGTACCATTGTCCTGCGTGAACGAGACCGTACCGCTGGCGGCCTGCGTACCCGCTGCAGCTGCGTTGGTGATGGCAATAACGGTTTGCCAACCGCCGCCGCTCTGCTGGCCGTCGGCAATCTGCGGAAAATAGAAAGTGGTTTGGGCCGAGCTGAGCGCTGCGGCCGCAAGAATCCAGGTGAGAATTAAAGGAATTCGCTTCATCGAGTGCCTCCGGTTGACTCCTGAGAACCTCTGATTGAAAGCCGTGAACCGGAGGCGAGTCTCCTTAACCACAATAAGTTAATTCACAACCACAGTCAATATTATTGTTGTTGTCAATTAACTACATTAGTTAATTGCGGCCATGATCGATCTGACCGTTTGGCGGCCCAGTAGCGCTAAAGCGACAATTGCTCGCGAGGGGATGGGTTTCCCCTGGTACTGCGCGGGTTGAAACGGCCATTTCTTGGCCGTGGATATTAATGGTTCGTCCAGGGACAGTACGGACTTCGTCGTAAATAAACGTGATCGACGCGAGAGAAGGAACAGGCTTCAGAGGGGCAACTTCGATCACCGGTCTGAACTCCCATTGCTTGACAGCGGCTACGGAGTCTTCAATGTATCCGATCAAGGTTCCTTCGTAACGCTCGCCATTCGAAGTACCGCGGCGGAGCGGAATCATCTCTCCTCACTCACGAAATTAACGTGATGGAGTCGACTGGATGGCCTGCTCCGCGATTGCCATATACGCACGAATGCGAATATCGGCCGGACGAATCTGGTCTGCTGCGGTTTTCGCCCGCTCAAAATCGGTCAGTGCCAACCCTCCGAGGGTACGGGCAAGTTCGTTTCCCGCGTTGCCTACAGGGTTGCCGTTGTCGACGATCATGTCGCCGTCCTCGTAATACTTCTGGCCGAATCCGTTGAGCACTGACGCAGCCGCAGCCATATCGTTGAATTGATCGATCAAAGGCTCGACGGCTGCAAACGCGCGGTTCGAGTCATATCGCGAAAATGCGCGCGCAACCTCAAACAGCGCAGACATCTGTTGTTGATCTTCCGCGCGAGCACTTGCCCCGAGCATGTTTCGGACTTGATCGAGATACGCTATTGCGGCCGCTTTCTTGATACCCTGGCCAATCCTGTTTATAACCTGGGTCAGCATTTGTGCCCGTTCATTCGCGGGCCGGAAATCCTTCAAGCTGCGCAAGGCATCGTCGAGCTTGCCAGCGGAAATAGCGCTGTACAGGTCCTGCCGGTCCAGGTTTCGCAGTGCCTGCTGCAATTGCTGGGGGCTCGTGATGTGTTCGGTGATGATCTGGCGGGCCCGCGAAATATCCCCGGTATTGGCAACCTTGCTGGCAACCTGCTGGTAGAGTTGATCCCTGGCATCCGCTGGAGCCCGGGAGGCGGCGTCCAGCGCTGCATCAATGGGTGCGTTATTGATAAACGTCGAGTATTCCTGCAACGGCGAATTGTTATTCAGTTCCTGCCATTTTCTCTCGATGGCTGCCGCCTGCTCGGCGCCGTAATTCTGTACCTCAACCGACATCGATCTGAGACCGTTCACCAGGATCTGGACGGAATTCCTTTCGGGCGTATAGGAATTTGGATAGGGAGCCGAATAAGACAGCGCTTCCGTGATCACCTTCTTAAACAAGTCGCGATATTCACTTTCCGCGACAAGAGAGGGAGGAGCCCCCGATGTTCCTGCCGGCCGATTCGTCTGCAGAAAACTGACCGCGAGATTCGCCTCCTCGGGATGCTGAAGCCAATCTTCGTTCGCGAGCTTTGCCGCGATGTCATGGGATAGCTGCAATGCCAATTCGGGCTCCCGCGTGCGGAGCTGTTGCAATGTGTCGATGAGGTTCCTCGAGGCGCCTTCCTTGAGTGTATCTTCGGCCAAACGAAACGCCTGTTTCGGATCCTTCCCCGCTATCCTGCTGGCAATCGTCAGCTCGAGCTGAAGTTCACGGTTGTTCTGCGCCTCGCCGCGCGGGCCCTCGGGATTCACAAGAGTTCGCGTGGATCGGAGAAAGTCCAGCGCCGATTCGGGATCTCGCGACGCCAGCCCGTCGATGACCTGCTGTCGGAGCTGCATGGCGGACTGAAAGACCTGAAAGTAATTTGGATCGCTGCTGTCAGCCTTCGCGACGATCTCTTTGACGTTGTCTATCGCCTGCAGCATCAATCGCCGCGCCTTCGTTTCATCGGCGGCCCACAACAGTTGCGCGGCCCTGATCTGCATTGCCGCTCGCCCTCCGACACGATGAAACTGGTCCAGCGCTTGCGTAACTTCGAGCAGCAGGGCCAGCCCCCTGGCATTGAGCAACTCCTGACTACGCGCCGCCTTCAACTCCTGTTCTGTTGCCTTTCGGATCTCGACAATCCGGACTTCATATCGGCCGGGCTGAACCTCGCGCGGCTCCAGCGGCGCCACTTCGATACGATACTGGCCGGAAGCGGCGGCGGTGACAGTCACGGGCTCGGGACCGTTCGCTCCATTCGGACTGTCAAACTCGCCGAGTCGTTGCCCGGACGGCGAAAACGTCCGAATGACAACATCGATTCCGAGCTGCTCGACCACAAGCTGAAGAAATTGATCCTTGTCCAGACCGATCGTGTAGCTGTGGGATTGCCCGCCCGCCAAAGTGCGTTCTATTGGAAGGCCCGGACGAAGGGCCGAGGAAGTGCCATTGGTCTGACCAATCGAGACTTGTACACTTAACGAAGTACAGAGTAGCAGCAGAGCCCTGCGCCCGAGCTCGAGCATACCAACTCCTTTCTATACGAGATCTAAATGAAAGATTAGACTCCTGGCGCCGCAAACAGTTCCAGAAATTGGTGGACAACCCCGGATCATCCGCTCAGGCCCAGACTACGGAAAAAGCCCCGCTGATCGGCGAGGTGTTTCTATTCGCTGGCGGCGTCATCAAGCCTGCACGCACGCCCGCTCTAGGCGTCGGCTTTTGTGCCGAACGTCCTCGCGCGCTCGCGTCAGATCACGCAAGGCTTCTTGCGCCTCCGTTCAGCCCCGCTGGACCTCAAATGGCAATCCCCGATGGCAGTAGTCCGATGGCAGTAGTAAGCAAACACCACCGCGTGTGCTTCAGGACTCTCATGTCCGGCAGCTTTCATTTTCCGCGCTTCCTCGGCGCGTACATCGTCGACGGCATCATTCATCTTGGCGACAATGTGGAAGCGCCCCAAAATGTGGAGCGCCTGTGAGTATGGATAGTCTATTTTCGGCCACTTGCAGCTCTCCGCGCTGGAAGCTACGGCCGTTACCCATTGGCAACAGGTCGTCTCCGCTCAAGGCCCGCAGGTGGTGGCTCAAATCGTGGTTGGCCTCGATTGAAAATGCTATCAATGGTCCTTCGCAGACCCTGCAGGTCAAACGGTTTGTTCAGGACCAGGTCGGTTTTGCGAAAAGAACCAACGTCAAAGCCGCCAGTCATGAACACGACCTTCAACTCAGGACGGTCTCGGAGGGCTTGGCGAACGAGGTCTGGACCAGTGCTTGATTCGAGACAAATATCGGAAAGCAAAAGCTCAAGAGACGGTGTTGTATTCACGACTTCCATCGCGCTATCCGTATCGGTTCGTCCCACCGCAACGTAACCGAGTTTATTAAGAGCCAGCACTACAAACTCCAGCACCAATTTGTCGTCGTCAACAATTAAAACGTTCGGTAACGGATCTGGCATTGCTCTTACTCGCCTCCCTTGATTTACGTCTGTTGGGAAGATTCGGGAAAGCCTGTCGCGAACAAACGCGTGTTCTCGATGGGGGCGCCTCGCTCATCGCCAGTCCACGGCATTTCTACGTCTCCAGCTTCATTCTTACCTGTCCTTTATCCCCTGGTCTTACCGTGGATGCAATCAGGCGGAACCTGAGTTTGTGCTGATGAATTTGGAAGATTCGGTACCAGAGAATTCCTGATGGCAACGCCGGGCCGGACTCCTAGCATGCAACGGACCACGGAAGCCAGGCCTCTATGGACTAGCTGCCCCAAAACGACAGTCGATCGAGGGTAATGGCGCATCGGCGTGTTGCCGAAGGATTTATATTGCACTCGTGGTACGTGAGTTGCTTGGCAAGCCTGTGGCAGAGCGCTGCTCTGACGGAGCGGCGGTCTATGACCGACAAAACCTCCGCAGGACGCCCCAAACCAGTTACAGCCGGCACGAGCAAAATAAACGGCAAAGGAATAAGCATGGTCTTTCAAGTATGGGAAGGACCCGTGCTCCTGTGGCGCTCGCACAACCGCAGCAGACATGTCGGCCGGTCAACATCTCGATCGGCGCGCAAAGTTTCAATGTCGCGCGGCTCACGGTGACTACAACTCCAGTCGACCTTACACTTGGGAGAGACACCAGTGGAACCAATGCGCTGGGTACTCTCGTCTGCAACATTCTCACGACTTCCCTCTTTTACTCCATCCTGCGTTATTCACTGCAACTGCAGCAGGCAGAATATTGAATAGGCGTTTCGATTGATATAGATTCACGGCCGTGGCCTCACTTCAAAACGGCGTTCGTTTCGGACACTGCGAAATTCTCTCACCGCTGGGGGCCGGGGGGATGGGCGAAGTATACCGCGCCCGCGACACACGGCTGGACCGCACGGTCGCGATCAAAGTACTCGCCGATCATCTGGCCGATCGCGCCGAGCTGCGAAAGAGATTCGAGCGCGAAGCCCGAGCGATTGCCAGTCTCAATCATCCGCACATCTGCGTGTTGTACGACGTTGGTCACCAGGGCGGCATCTACTATCTGGTGATGGAGTACCTGGAAGGCGAAACGCTGGCGGAGCGGCTCACCAAAGGTCCGTTGCCGATCGAGCAGGCGCTGCGTTATTCGGTGGAGATCGCGGACGCGCTGGACAAAGCGCACCGCAGCGGCATCACCCATCGAGACCTGAAGCCCGGCAATATCATGCTGACCAAAAGCGGCGCCAAGCTGCTCGATTTCGGCCTCGCCAAACTGCGGCAGGAGGCGGCGCCCTCGGTGTCGACGTCTCAACTCCAGACAATGCACACCACCGCAACTCTATACCAACCGCCAGAGTGAACTCCTTCGCTTGCTGCTCGGCAGCCCGGCGGGCATCCGCAGGAACTGACGGCCGCGTTAAGAGGCTGCATCCTGCATCGGCCAACTACACGCTTTCCGTAATCTCCAACGTCAGTTTGTGACACGCTCAACCACTTCTCCGGTTAGCCGGTTTACAACAGAGTGACTGCCAACTTCCCCGGAACGCCCAATTGGGCCGGGCCACAGCAAGCAGCGAAGCAGCGAAGCAGCGGCCCCGTGTGATTGAGTACGAGCGGTGTGATCTGCAGGAGGACATCATTTGGTCCTATTCCATGGAGGATTCGATACAATTCTGTCTGATGAAAACACCAACAAGCGGACTGCCGCAGTGGCTGATTCTTTCCACAGCCTTCACCCTCACACTTGGCAGACAGGGCGAGCTACGAAGTGCCAACGCTCAGAATGGCGCCGGTATCGAGCTGCCGGCAGGCGCCCATGTGCTGGAAGTCCGCTCGCTTGCGGACCAGGGTTATGGCAACAGATCTTTGGTCCTTTGGATGGTAAATCGATATGGCTAACGGAACAAAGTTCAGGGGTAACACGGCGGACGGAACGATTCACCGTCTCGAGTTCAACAGCGGAAATGAGGTCCAGCAGGGAAACGGACGATCCGGCTGGCATATTGGCAAACGACAGGACCGGCGTCAACCGAATCTCTGTCAATTTCAACCGCGACCGAGCGATGCAGCAAAGTTACCGAGATCACGAGGCGGTAATGGTCCTGGACTTCTACGACCAATCCCTCCAATCCCTTTAATGGACCGAACTTGACCTGGACGGGCTGCCCGATACTCGAAAACGGCCACGGCTCATAACGAAAACCAGACCCAACCACATTT
>Ga0207090_1210_pt1 | contig 9922 bp, 9 predicted proteins | sample Alteio_BWMinHeat_50_FD_153565 | JGI IMG/M metagenome (GOLD analysis project Ga0207090, IMG submission 153565) | Enriched cells from forest soil in Barre Woods Harvard Forest LTER site, Petersham, Massachusetts, United States -... | ecosystem: Environmental > Terrestrial > Soil > Temperate forest >...
GCGCGGCATCGAAGTGATTATCGCCGCCGCGGGCGGAGCGGCGCACTTGGCGGGCGTTTGCGCGGCGCATACGGTCTTGCCCATCCTCGGCGTTCCCATGGAGAGCGCCTCGCTCAAAGGTATGGATTCGCTGCTTTCCACCGTGCAGATGCCCGCCGGGATTCCGGTAGGAACGCTGGCGATTGGACCGGCCGGTGCCCGCAACGCCGCGCTACTCGCGGTGGCGATTCTGGCCAACAGCAGACCGGAATTGCGGGAGAAACTGCGGCGGTTCCGCGATCAACAACGGGAGAAAGTGCTGCGGGAAACCCTTTCCTGAATATGGAACGGGCCGCGTGTGAAGTGCAAACTGGCGATTCCTAAGCTGAATTCTTCGGAGAGAGCCGCATGAGCGGTTTCAAACGAAGCACGGCCATTTCGAGATGTTCCCGTACGGTTTCCATATGGGCTTCATCCCGGTACTTTCCGCGCGGCCAGAAAAATCCCTTCAGCCCATCCTTTTTGTGGCGCGGCACCACGTGAATGTGAAGATGTGGAACGCTCTGGCTGATCCGGTTGTTGATCGCGACCAACGACCCCTCGGCGCTCAATCCCTCTTCGAGAGCCCGGGCTAGCAGTTGGGCGCTGGTGAATAGAGGCTCTAGCTCGGCGGGTGGAAGTTCCGGCAGAGTCTCGATGTGCATTTTCGGGACCAGCAGGCAGTGCCCGGGAAACAACGGCCGATGATCGAGAAAAGCCAGCGAGTGCGGGTCGTCCAGGACGATACTCGCCTTAACTTGGCGAGAAACGATCTGACAGAAAAGGCATTCGCCGGCCATCTCCCTATCTTGCATCGCCCGGGCGCTCCGCGGGCCCGTGCTATTATAAGGGAGAATCCCACTGGAGGAGAATTCGATGGGCTCGCTGGGTTGGCAAGAGACGGTCGGTATCTTCATCCTGGCGTTGATCCTTTTCGGCCCTAAGAAATTGCCGGAGTTAGGAAGAACGCTAGGGAAGGCGATCACCGAATTTCGTCGCGCCTCGAGCGAACTGAAGTCTACGTTCGATCGGGAAATGAAGAACTTGGAGCAGGAAACACAACCTATCAAGCAGGCAGCCAACGATTATCAGTACGATACGTACAACTACGACTATTCTTCGGGTACCCATTACGATCATGCATATGGGCCGGGGGAGTCGGAGTTTGCTGCTTCTCATCCACAAAACTCAAGCGCATCCGCACCTCAGGGCGCTGAATCGACGTCGTCCGTTTTGCCGGAAGGCACAGTCGCCCACAGCGTAACTACGGAATCCGTGGCCGCGAAGGCCGGTGAGCCCGGGGTAACCGCCCCGGAAACAGCCGCCGCTTTGCCGGTTACGGTGCCGCCTTCTGCCGAGACGGAACACAAAGCGTAGGGAATGGATTCATCCGAAGAACACATGGGGAGCGCCGCTCCCCCCGCGAGCGGTACGTCCTCGGAAACCGTTTTGGCAGCCTCCACCGTGTCCGGCGGAAGTTCCGGCAATCTCCCTGTTCCATTAGCGGGAGGAGGCAGGAGGCCCCCTCCTCCTCCTCCGTCCGGCAACGGCGGCGACGGCGGCGATGGGGACGACGAAGGCATGTTGCGCATGTCCTTCCTCGAGCATCTGGAAGAACTCCGCTCGCGCCTCATCAAGTGCCTGATCGGAATTGCCGTCGCATTCGCCCTCAGCCTGACATTTGCCAGTCCGTTGTGGACCATCGTCTCGCAGCCGGCGGTGGCGGCATTGAAAACTCTGGGCTATGCACCCGAACTGGTCCAGATCACGCCGATGGAAGCATTCAACACCATCTGGGTGAAGCTGCCCATCCTGTGCGCCGTTTTTGTCTCTTCACCGTGGATCCTGTACCAGGTCTGGGCCTTTATTTCTCCGGGCCTCTACCGCCGCGAGCGCCGTTGGGCGGTGCCTTTCATCCTGTGCACGGCAGGGTTGTTTATTATGGGGGGCCTCTTCGCCTACTTTGTGGCATTTCGTTACGGGCTTACATTTCTACTTAGTATTGGCCAGGGGAACTATGTTAGGCCGATGGTCTCTATCTCCGAATACAGCGATATGTTTGTCAATGTGATTCTTGGGGTTAGCTTAGTATTCGAGCTTCCGGTCCTGATATTTTTCCTGACATTACTAAGAATTGTAAATCCTCAGTTCTTACTAAAGCATAGCCGGTACGCCATCCTCATCATCTTCATCATCGCCGCGGTAGTCACTCCGACGCCCGACATATTTAACATGATGTTGTTTGCTACGCCGATGTGCCTGTTGTTCTTCGTCGGCATCTTTGCCAGCCATCTTCTGGTTCTGAGCCGGGAAGGCCGGCGCTTCCCGTGGCGTATCATCGTTACAATCGTGGCTTTTGTACTACTCCTGCTGGCTGGAGTGCTATTCCTCGCCATTACTAAATATGGGGTCAAAGTGGTACCGCACTGGCCGTTTTTCACCCACTGACGGAATTTTATCTAGTCTTGAATGCCGTCTCCGATGTAACATCGGGTAGCTACCCATAAGTGAGTCGGGTATGACGCTGAGTGACAATGGATCTGTACAAAGCGATTCAAGACTTATACGCCGAGAAAGAAAAGCTGGAGCGAGTCATTGCCTCGTTGGAGGAGCTCCAGCAGGCCGCCGGTAGTGTGCCGGCGCTACCCGCAACAGGGAAGCGGCGCGGCCGAAAATCCATGGACGCCAAGGAGCGCCAGGAAGTCTCGGAGCGCATGAAAAAGTATTGGGCGAGTCGGCGCAAGCGGAAAGACTAGGCGTCGCGCCTCTCGCATCCGGGTGGCGCGACGTTCAGTGTGTTCTTCCCTTTTCGAAATCAGCGCGCCCTCCGGAAACCGGCGGGTAGGGCCTCCTCCATTTGATATATTGAGGTTGTCGGTGCAGTGGGCGAGTAGCTCAGCTGGGAGAGCACGGCGTTCGCAACGCCGGGGTCGTGGGTTCGAATCCCATCTCGTCCACCATTTTTCCAAAAGCAGATCGGAACGGCAAGGAGATCCCGTGTTCTCTGCGGTCGGTTCATGAAGCTCACATTCTGGGGGGCAGCCGGCGCCGTTACCGGCTCCATGCACCTGGTAGAGGCCGCCGGCCGGCGCCTCCTTCTCGATTGTGGCCTGAACCAGGGCCGCCGAAAAGAGGCCGACCAGAAGAACCGCCATCTACCGTTTTCTGGGTCCTCGATCGAAGCCGTCATTCTTTCCCACGCCCACATCGACCATAGCGGCAACCTGCCCACCCTGGTCAAGAGTGGCTTTGCCGGCCCGATCTATACCACTCCCGCAACCATCGATCTATGCAACTGGATGTTGCGCGATACGGCGCACATTCAGGAAAAGGACGCTGAATTCCTCAACAAGCGCCTCGAGAAGCGGAAATCTTCAGGATTGGAAAACGGGGTCGTCGAACCGCTCTATTCCACCGAAGACGCGGAACGCACGCTGCCCCTGTTTCGTCCCGTGGATTACTATACCCGCTGCGACCTCGCTCCCCAGTTGAGCTACCAGTGCTATGACGCCGGCCACATCCTCGGCTCGTCGTTCGTGGTGTTGGAGGATGCCACGGGTGACCGGTCCGTGCGCCTGACTTTTTCCGGCGATATCGGCCGGCCGAGTCTGCCCATCATTCGCCATCCCGATCGTCCGGCGCCCGCCGAGTATCTCATTCTCGAGAGCACCTATGGCGGGCGGCTGCACAAGGCTAACAGCCACGTGATCGACAAGCTGGCCAGCGTCGTCAGCCGCACCGCGGCCCGCGGCGGCCGCATCATCGTGCCGGCCTTTGCCGTGGGGCGTACCCAGCAACTCGTCCTGCTGCTTCACCAGCTCGTCAACGAAAAGCGCATCCCCAACATTCCCCTCTTCGTGGATAGTCCGCTGGCGATTAACGTCACCGCCGTCCACCGCTCGCACCCCGAGTGCTTCAACGAGGAGACTCGGGAGTATCTGCTTCACGGTCAGGATCCTTTCGGATTCCAGCGCCTGCAGTACATTCGCGAGGCCGCCGAGTCCAAGAAGCTCAACGATCTCCACGGACCGCTGGTCGTGATCTCGGCCTCCGGCATGTGCGAGCAGGGCCGCATCCTGCATCACCTGCGCAACAATATCGAGGACCCGCGCAATACCGTGCTCATCACCGGATTTCAGGCGCAGGACACCCTCGGCCGCAAGCTGGTCGAGAAGTGGCAGGAGGTCCGAATCTTCGGCGAGCCCATGCGCGTCCGGGCGGAGATCGCCAGCCTCGACGAACTCAGCGGCCACGCCGATCAGAGCGAGCTGGTCGCGTGGATGGAGCCGCTGGCGCCCTCGCTGCGACGCATCTTTCTGGTGCATGGCGAACCCTCGCAGGCTGCTGCGCTGGCTCATCTGCTGCATGGCAAGTTTGGACTGGAGGTCACAGTACCCACGCCAGGACAATCGTTCGCGCTAGAATAGACGAAACCGGAACGGGTCCCTGGGCCATCTATACTGTAAAGAGAAGGAGTACCGAAGTGAGTTCACCGAGTTACCTGGAGCCTCCGCCCGACCGCTCGGGCCTGAAAACCGCGCTCGTGGCCGGCGCGCTGATCGCCCTGGTGGCTGCGAATGTTTATTTGTATGTTCAGTTGGATCATGTTCGCACCGACTTGACCAGGACCCGCGAGACGATGATGACGGAGTTGACCAATCTCCGCGACGCCTCCTCGGTCACCTCGACTTCGCAGACGCGCCACCTCGAAACGCTCAAAGCGGAGCTGGAAAACGCGCGCAACCAGGCGCGTTCCCTGTCGAGCCAGGCCAAGGCCGAAGCGCTGGCCCATTCCGAACAACTTGCCAAGCAATTGGAAGCCGAGCAGTCCAAGGCGCAGCAGGAGATCAGCACCGAGATCAGCGGCGTCAAGCAGGCTGCTGACACAGCCGCGGCGAGCCTGACCGCGAAAATCACGGATGTCTCCGGCGACGTGGGCGGCGTCAAAAAACAAGTGGCCTCCAACCAGGCCGAATTGGAGAAGACTATTGCTCAACTCAAATCTGTGCAGGGAGACTTGGGCGTTGCGAGCGGTTTGATCGCTACCAATTCCAATGAACTATCGGCCCTGAAGCGATTGGGCGAACGCAATTACTTCGAGTTCAAGATCGGCAGGACCAAGGATCGGCAGCGCGTGGGCGACGTCACGCTACTACTGAAGAAGACCGACACCAAGAAAAACAAGTACACGGTCGAAGTGATGGCCGACGACAAGTTGACCGAAAAAAGGGACAAAAATGTCAACGAGCCGGTACAGTTCTACACCAGCAAGGCTAAGCAGCCGTATGAGCTGGTCGTCAACCAGGTTCAAAAAGACCAGATTGTAGGCTATTTGGCCACGCCCAAAGAACAGGTCGCCCGCTAGTCAACTGCTCCAAAGGGAGCGGTCAGGCCCCCGCTCAGTCTGCGTAAACTCTTGAGATGTCCGCTCCGGTTCTGGAACTAAAGTATTCAAGCCTATAGGCCGATAAGCCATTGACGTCCTTCGAGGACGGACAGACTGAACCGTGCACACACTCGTTGTTTGTGAGACCGAACCGATCGCCGTCGCGGGACTTCGCAATCTGCTGGCGCCCTCCGGCGACTTCCATATCGTGGCTGCTACGAACTCGCTGGGGGAGGCGATGGAAGCGGCCAGCGACCTGAGTCCCTCTCTGCTGCTGGTCGATAAGGCCTTTGGGATGCACCCGGTCATAGACTGGATCAGAACCTTGCGGGACATGGCGAGCGCGAGCAGCACCGCCGTGATTGTTTGGGGCGTCTCGTTGTCGGAATCCGAATCCCTGCGTTTTCTGCAAGCAGGCGCCGCCGGCGTGGTGCGCAAAACCGTCCCCTTGAACGTGCTGCTGCACTGCCTAAGTGTGGTTGCGGCGGGCGGTAGCTGGATGGAGCAGGATGATACCTGCGACCTGAAGCGCCCGCCGCGTGCCGATCGTTCCATTCTGACTGCGCGCGAAATGCAAGTCCGGGAACTGGTGGAGCGCGGCCTGAAAAACAAAGATATCGCCCTCACACTCGGCATTCGCACCGGCACGGTGAAGATTCATCTGAAACATATTTTCGAAAAAACCGGCATTCACGGCCGCTACGGTCTGGCCCTTTCCGGCCTCAAGGAAAAGGGATTGCTGACGCTGCCCGGCTTGGACGTCATGTAGCGAACTTCGGGTTAGTGATATCCTAGTCGTTTGACCTCCACCCCACTGACCTGCGCGGCGATTTTTCTCGCTGCGGCATCCCTCGCCGTAGCGCAACCTTCTCCCCTGCTAGATGCCCTCTCGCAAGAACTCAACCGTAACTACGCGGCTCTGCGGCAAAAGACCGAACCGCCAGCGTACTTCTTGAGCTACGAGGTTACCGAGCAGGAGTATCGCAGCGTTTCCGGGACTCTGGGCACTATCGAATCCACCAATAATGCCAAGAACCGCGTCCTGGATGTATCGGTACGGGTAGGCAATTCTAAGCTGGACAATTACCACCGGGTGCGCGGCGAGCGCGTGCAGTTCACTTCGGGAGCGTTGCTTTCCTACGAAGACAATGTCAATTCCATCAAGCGCCGCCTGTGGCTCGAAACCGATCGCGCCTATCGCAGCGCCGCCGAACGGCTGATCCGCATTAAAACCAATTCGCAGGTCAAGGTTGCCGAGGAAGATGACTCCGACGATTTCTCGCATGAAGACGCTGCCACCTACCAGCAGGGGCCTGCCAAACTGCGCTTTGATGAAGCGGCCTGGAGCGGGCGCGTACGCAATCTTTCCGCGCGATTTGAGAACTACCCCGGAATCCTCACGTCGCACATCTCGGTAACCGGGCAGACCGACACGCGCTACTTCGTCAACACCGAAGGCTCCCGGATCGAGCATGGCCGCGGTTACGCGCGCGTAGTGATCACCGCAGCCGCTAAGGCCATGGATGGCACCGACCTGCAGACGGGCGAGACTTTCGAGGCTGTGGACGCCTCCGGGCTTCCCAAAGATGACGTATTGCTGGCGGCAGTGGACCGTGTGGCCAAGGATCTAACCGCTCTACTGCGCTCCCCCGAAGCCGAGCCGTTCGTGGGCCCCGCCATTTTCTCCGGCCGGGCCGCCGGCGTCTTCTTCCACGAAATCTTCGGCCATCGCGTGGAAGGGCACCGGCAAAAGGACGAAAGCGAAGGCCAGACCTTTGCCAAGAGCGTCGGAACCAAGATTCTGCCCGACTTTCTTTCGGTGGTCTTTGACCCGACACGCCGCAAAATGGGCGATATCGATTTGAACGGCTGGTACGACTACGATGATGAAGGCGTCAAGGCCCGGCCAGTGGTCGCAGTCGAGAACGGCGTCCTGAAAACCTTTCTCATGTCGCGTTCACCGATCCGCAACTTCGATCACTCCAACGGCCACGGCCGCCGCCAGCCCGGAGCGGAAGTCGTTTCGCGGCAGTCCAATCTGATCGTGCAATCGTCCAAGGCCGTGTCCGATGCGCAATTGCGCCAGATGCTTCTCGACGAAATCAAGCGGCAGAACAAGCCCTACGGCCTGTTTTTCCGCGATATCACGGGCGGCTTCACCACCACCGCGCGCGCCGGGCTGCAGGCGTTCAAAGTGATTCCCGTAGTCGTGTATCGGGTCTATCCCGATGGGCGCCCCGATGAATTGGTGCGCGGCACTGACATCGTGGGTACGCCCCTTGCGAGTTTCGCCAAGATCCTGGCTACCTCCGACAGGCCCGAGGTCTTTAACGGTTACTGCGGCGCGGAATCGGGCAGTGTTCCGGTTTCCGCGGTCTCTCCCGCCATACTGGTTTCCGAGATCGAAATCGAAAAGAAGGCGAAATCCCAGGACCGCCCCCCGCTGCTGCCCATTCCGTTCAGTACGGAGACCTCGGAGAGCACGAAGTGAAGCCTTGGTTGCTCGCCGCCGCGCTTCTAGGCGTCGGGTTGCTGGTGAGCGTGAGTGCCCAGGCGCCCGCCACGGATCCGCTGATCCAGGCGATGCACGATGAGATCGACCGCTCGCGCAAGCTCACCGTCCCCAACCTCGAAACTCCTTACTTCATCGAGTATCTGGTCGACGAGAACGAGAGCTTCACCGTTTCGGCAACCCTCGGCGGGCTAACCTCCCGCCGGCGCGATAAGTTCCGCAACCTGGACGTCAACGTCAGGGTCGGCGACTACAAGTTCGACAATACCAACTATATTGGCAGCGATTTTGTCTTCGGCTCACGCTACGACCTGGAACGCTTCCCGCTGGAGAATTCCAACCCCGTGCTGCGCCGGTATCTCTGGCTGGCAACGGACACGGCCTATAAATCCGCGATTGAAGCCATATCCCGCAAGCGGGCGGCCTTGCGGAACCTGACGGTTAGCGATCAGCTCAATGATTTTGCGCACGCTGAGCCCGTGCACATCATCCAGAACTTTCAGAAGCTCACCTTGGACGAAGACGCCTGGTCCAATCGCGTCCGCACGCTTTCCGCGATTTTCGACCGGTACCCCGACGTGGAGGCGTCCGGCATCGAGTTCAGCGCCGGCGAGGGCGGCTACTATCTGGTGAATTCGGAAGGCACGGAAGTGCGCGTGCCCGATCGCACGGCTTATTTGAGAGTGCGCGCGGTGGCGCAAGCGGCCGACGGTATGGGAGTCCGGGACGCTGTGGCGTTCCAGGCGGTGGAGGCCGGGCGTTTGCCGAGTGACGCCGAGTTAACCACTAAGATTCAGACCCTGGCCCAGAACGTCGTAGCCCTTGCAAAGGCGCCCAAGGGAGAGGATTACAGCGGCCCCGTGCTATTTGAAGGGGTAGCGGGTCCCCAGGTCTTTGCGGAAGTTCTGGGCAGGAATCTCTCCCTCACGCGCCGTCCGGTGATGGAACCGGGACGCAATGGTACGTTCGCCGTCAGCGAGTTCGATGGTCGCATCGGCGCCCGCGTGTTGCCCGAATCGTTCAGCGTAGTGGATGACCCCACGCTAAAGGAATGGCGCGGCCGGCCGCTGTTTGGCACTTACGAAGTAGACCGCGAAGGCGTCGTGCCCAAACCGCTCCGCCTGATCGACAAGGGCGTCCTGAAGGGCTACTTCCTCACGCGCCAGCCGGTTCGGGGATTTGAAGGATCCAACGGTCGCGCGCGTATGCCTGGTTCGTTCGGTGCTGGCACCCCTGGGATCAGTAATCTCTTTGTCATGACCACGGAAACCTCTCCCGTCGCAGATCTACGCAAAAAGCTCCTGGAGTTGATCGCCGCCCGCGGCAAGCCCTATGGCATCGTCGTGCGCAAGATGGATTTTCCCTCGTCGGCTTCCGTTGACGAGGCGCGGCGTCTGCTCTCGGGGTCGCAATCGGGCGGTTCACGCCCCGTCAGCCTGCCCACTCTGGTGTACCGGCTGTATCCCGATGGCCGGGAGGAACTGGTGCGCGGCCTGCGGTTCCGCGCCTTTAACGCCCGTTCTCTGAAAGACATCATGGCCGCCGGCGACGACCTCACCACCTTCGAGTTCCTGGATAACCCCGCTCCTTTCGCGCTCATGGGCGGGGCCGGCTACGTGACCAATGCGACGGTGGTGGCGCCTTCAATCCTAATCGACGATCTGGAGCTGCATCCTCTTGAGGATGAACTTCCTAAGCTTCCGGTGGTCCCGGCGCCGGAGCTTGTCCGATGACGCCGCGGTTCGTTCGAAGATAGGAGCCCCGGTGCTGCGCCTTCTCGGCCGGTACATTTTTCGGGAGGTCTTTGCCAGCGCGACGCTGGGCACCTTCCTCGCCACCTTCGTTATTTTCCTGCAGAGCGTCGATAAGCTTTTCGACGTGCTCGTCCGCGGTGCCAGCGCCAAAACCGTGCTTACGTTGTTCGCCCTGGCCGTGCCTCCGCTTTTGCCACTCGAGCGATGCTCGGGTGACGTGACATCGGCCATGAAGACGTTCCGCCATAAGAC
>Ga0207090_1212_pt1 | contig 9844 bp, 5 predicted proteins | sample Alteio_BWMinHeat_50_FD_153565 | JGI IMG/M metagenome (GOLD analysis project Ga0207090, IMG submission 153565) | Enriched cells from forest soil in Barre Woods Harvard Forest LTER site, Petersham, Massachusetts, United States -... | ecosystem: Environmental > Terrestrial > Soil > Temperate forest >...
CCTTGGAATTCGGTTCCAGCTGGCGTCGAATCCCCTCGCCTTTCATGTGCGAGACTACTTTGACCTCGGAGCGCTTTCGATACCTCTGACGGTTTTGTGGATCGTCGGACTGACGAACGCCATGAACCTGATTGACGGACTTGACGGTCTGGCAGCCGGCGTTGCCATGTTCGCCTCGATTGCCCTGTTTCTCATCTCGGTGCAACAGCATGCCGGCACCGTGACGTATTTTTACGTCACTATTGCCGGAGCGACACTCGCCTTTCTCAAGTTTGGCCGGCATCCGGCGAGGGTGTTCATGGGCGACTGCGGCTCGACATTCCTGGGTTTTCTACTGGCTTGCCTATCGGTGCTCGGGACCCAGAAGAGTTACACGCTGGCCGCGCTCTTCGTGCCGTTGATCGTTTTCGGCGTTCCGATTTTCGATGCCATTGTGTCTCTGGTGCGCCGTTACGTAACACACGACAATGTGATGGAGGGTGACCTCAAACACATTCATCACCAACTCCTCTATTCGGGATTGAACCAACGGCAGGCCGTAGTGGTCCTCTACTGTGTCACTATCATTCTGGGCATTATCGGTTTCACTTTTGCGTATCTCCTCGATGAATACGCGGCTGTAATTCTGGGAATTATCGGCATTCTGGGTGGCTTTACAGCCAAGGAACTCTATGGGTTCGGTAACCCGCAAGAACCTGTTGAGGATGGGTTCAAGCCTCCTGCTCAGACTCCCGACAAATGATTTCACGGCTGCTTCTGGCCTGCCTGCTGCTTTCGGAGGCTGGGTTTTCTCAGGAACTCACAGATGCCGCTGCCGAGAAACAACAGGGCTACCAACCCCTTCGAGCGGCTCTTCACGTTCATTCACAATTCAGCGATGGCGATTATGGCATTACCGAACTAGCCTCATTCGCGCATCGAGACAGAATCGACGTCCTGGGCATTACCGATTCCTTTCTGACGCGCGTTCGATATGGTATCGGCCCTCTGAGGAAACTGATCTCCCGTTCACGGTTGCGGCCCGGGGTCCTGGACCAGGGAATTGAGAATTATCTTGCAAGCGCCGATGAAGCTCATAACCAGTTCAAAGACGTGATCATTCTGCCCGGGCTGGAAGCTGCGCCTTCGTACTATTGGCTTGGAACGCCCGGCACGGATCTGCGGCTCTACGACTTCGACCATCATATTCTGATCTTCGGCCTGTCTGACCCTCGCGCCATTGCCAACCTGCCCGTCATCGAAAATGCGACCTGGTCCAACACCAATCGCGATTGGACTCTTCTTTTTGGAACGTTGCTCACATTGTCGGCCGGGCTTGCCGCGGCCGTCCGGGCGCGGCGCGTACTTCGAGTGGTTGGTGTCCTGGTTGCCGCGGCCGCGCTGCTCTGGACCTGCGATGCCTGGCCATTCGGTAGTGTGTCCGATCCGTATTCCGGAAAGCAGGACCGTCGCGCAATTCAGCACCTCATTGACTACGTGACCGATCATGATGGCATGGCTTTCTGGAGCTATCCTGAAGCGCGCTATCCGGATATCAAGGAGGGCGGCGCAACGATGGTCAGTCGTCCTCAACCTGAAATCCTCCGCTTGACGGAGAACTATCGCGGCTTCGAGGGAATTTACGGCGAGAACGTGAAGATCACCGGTCCCGGCAATCTATGGGACCAGATTCTTGTGGATTACATCCACAGGGGAAGGAAGACGTGGCCCTCCGCAATAACCGGAATCGATTTCCACTCATTCCAGGGCAAAGGCGGATGGCATGAATTTAATCGAGGACTCACTCTGTTGTGGGCGAAGAACAAAGATGTGAGTTCCGTCCTGGATGCGCTGCGCCAGGGCCGGGGTTATGCGGCCTTTCACCAGGATGCAGAGCATCAACTCGATCTCGAAGACTTTGCTATTCGATCAAAAACTGGAGTGGCGATTTCGGGAGAAACGGTCACCACAGACGGGGAGATCGCTTTCAGCGCACACATACGCTGGCGTGGCGCTTCAAGACCTCTGCCGGACGCTCCGGTTCAAATCGACGTCGTGCGTGATGGCGAACTTCTCGAACATCGAGATGCGCTATTGCCGGCGGATATTATGAGGGCGGAAACACTTGAGAAGGGCCGCCACTACTACCGCCTGCGGGTGAAGAGCGGCAGCAGCGAAATACTCTCAAACCCGGTGTTTTGTGAGGTACAGCGGGGATCATAGCCACGGATTGAAGGAAATCGGGGCCAGACGGGGAAAAAATCCAAGTCAGACTAGTGATTTCATATTTTTGCAGTTCAAAAAATATGAAATCACTAGTCTGACTTGGATTTTTTCCCCGTCTGGCCCCGATTTCCTTCAATCCGTGGCTATGATCCCTTCCTACTGACAGTTATGAGAAATGCAGACTAACGCTTTGGAGGCGGCGTGGGTTGCGGTTCGGGAGTATCCGGCGGGCTATCGGTTTTCTTAAGAAGAAGACGCTCACGGTCCAGGTCTTTGGGCTCGTTGAGAATTGGCATGTAGCCAGCGCTGATCTTAAACAACGTGTTAAGCAAAAAAGACGCAGCCGTGATGATTACAACGAACAGCATGACCTTCAGGACTTGCCGCCTGAACCGGCGCTTTGCGGCGTATCTATGTTCCCGGGGTCCCATATACTATATGATTTGTCTCCAGAGAATCTTAACGAAAGGCCGCAACCGTGACACGGGATTTTTGAATCCAGCGTGTCAAGAGCAAAAGCGCCCACAGCAGGTTGGCGTGGTTTGCTTTCCCTGAAACGTGCTCTTTCAGCAAGCGGCGTACGCTCTGACGTTCGATGAATTCGGGAATGCGGCTGTCATGAAGCTGGTCCTCGAGGTATGAACTCAGTTCGGTTCGAAACCATCGTCCGATAGGAATCATGAATCCCTGCTTCTTCCGCCTCAGAATTTCAGGGGGCAGATAATCCCGCGCTATGTCTTTCAAGAGAGGCTTCAGACGAAAGCCGGGAAACCGCCTGGCCGCCGGAAGTTTTGCCATCTCGCGCACCAGATCGGAGTCACAGAATGGGACACGGATCTCCAAAGAATTAGCCATGCTCATGTTGTCACAAAGCTGCAAGAGATCCGACGCCAGATACCGGGTGACATCCACCCGGAAGATTCGGTCCAGGGCAGAGCCCTTCGGGTTGGCGAAGAATGCGGCCAACTGCGTTTCGGAGGGATCCGCCTTTGAAGCGCGTGGTATCAGTTCGGCACGGCCCGTCCCATCAAGGAAGCTGGTCCAGAGCCCGTACCGCTTTTGCATTCCCAGGTTCAGCCCACGGCCGAAACGTTCGATCCATCCACCCAGATCCCGGGCGGCCGGGCGGCTCGACCAGAGAGTACTCAGCGCCGAAACCGAACTGCTGAGAGAGGACGGCAAAATCTCGCTCAGTTTCGCGCCAAGGTATCGAGGATACCCGAAGAAGAGCTCGTCAGCTCCGATGCCGGACAGTGCGACCTTCACAGACTTTCGCGCTTCCCGCGCCACCAGAAAGGTCGGTATAGCGGAGGAATCCGCGATCGGCTCGTCGGTTGCGCTGATGACCCGCTCGATCAGGTCCTCGGCGTCCGGCTTGATCATCAGCTCGTGATGCGTCGTTTGGAACCGTTTGCTGATGATTCTCGCGTACCGCAGTTCGTCGTAGTCCGGCTCGGCGAATCCGATCGAAAAAGTGTGCATGCCACGCGACTGCTCGCTCGCGAGTGCGACAATCAGGCTTGAGTCCAGACCGCCGCTCAGAAACGCGCCGACTGGAACGTCTGCAATCAGCCGACGCGATACTGCCGTACGTATCAGACCAAGAACCCTGTCGCGAAGACCGCTGTCGGGATGGACTGCGGGTTCGACATCCGGAATTTCCCAGTATTTCCAAACCTTGACGGAACCCCCTTTCCACAGCAGCGATTCACCGGGCTGAAGTTTGCGCACATTTCGCAGCAGCGTTCTTGGGGCGGCGACATACAGGTATGTCAGGTACTCCGCAACTGCATCGAGATCGATCTCTGGCGTGATCTCCAGGTGAGCGATCAAAGCGGACATCTCGGAACTGAAAACCAGATTACCTGACGCTGTCAACGCGTGGAATAACGGTTTCACGCCAAGAGGATCACGACTAAGGAAGCACGAATTGTCGCGCGAGTCCCATATGCAGAATGCGAAATCGCCTCGCAGGAACAACGGCGCTTTTGTGCCCTTCTCTTCGTAAAGATGAAGGATGACCTCGGTGTCGCTCGAAGTGGAGAACTGATGCCGGGCGGCCAGGTCATTACGCAATTCGCGGTAGTTATAGATCTCGCCGTTGAAGACAATCGCGCAGGTGTGATCTTCGTTCCAGATGGGTTGTTTGCCCGTCGCAAGATCGATGATCGCGAGTCGATTGCTGGACAGGCCGACCATGGAGTTGCACAGCGTTCCCTGTTCATCGGGGCCGCGGTGATTCAAGGCGGTCTGAAAAGAAGCAAGGACCTTCGGATCACAGACGCCGGTGATGCCGGCTATTCCACACATGTGCATTCAGACGGGCAGGGCAAGGGGGTCACCTTGACGAGGCGCGACTTCGGACAGAATCCAGATTAGCGCAACAAAAAGCCAGAAGGGCTCCATGATGCGAACGATAATGAACGTGTTTGCGCCAATGGCATGAACCATGAGTCCCACGAATCCAGCAAGGAACCCGGAGGTAAATCCGAACAGCAGGGGATCCCCTCTAACCGCTTCGCGCGCCCGCCATGTGACCTGAAAAACCCGAAACAACAGAAACAGGAACGAGCTCAATCCCAACATACCGGTCTCGACCAGCGTCCGGAAATACTGGGAATCCAGAAAGTGCCAGCCGGTTACGCCCCAGCCAAGAATCGGATGATCGAAAAAGGCATCAAGTGCGGCCTGCATATAGAAGATCCGGGCTGTCGTCGACGTATCAACCGCTGTTCCGAATACCTTGGCCTGCTGATTCCTGGTTTTCTGATTGAACGTAAATGCGATTCGTTTGAACACTGAGGCGGGCAATACCGATTGGGGCACCGTTACGGCTACCAGAAGAAAAAGCGAGACGACGAGCAGCATCAAATACTTGCGGGTCAAAAGGGGCAGCAGCAAGAGCAAAGGTATAAAGCCAAGGTACGATGAGCGGGAAAGCGTGTAAAGGAATGCCATCATGAGCACGACGAGCAGCGTCACGGACAGCACACGATACCTTTTGTCGGTTAACGCGATGCCGCCGAGAGTTCCCATCATGAGCAGAAGGTAGCCACCAAGCGTGTTGGGCTCCCCGTTCGGGCCCTCAAACGGCGCAGAAACTCTTTGCCCGGTCGGTATCTGCGCGATTCCGACCACGGCCACAATGGCAGCCACTAGAAACACAACGACCATAAAACGCCGCAGCTGAACCATATCCCGCGTGATATTGACGGCCATGAAAAAAATCACAAAGTATTCGATATATTTCAGAACGAACAGCGAGCCGGTTTTGACAACGACCAGGCCTTCCACCATTCCCAGCATCGTGGACACCACGCACAGGAGCGCATACACGAAAATGGCCGCGTTGAGTGAGGTCCGCCTGATCAGATCGACCTCTTTATACAAAACACTCTTCAGGAACCAGGTCCCCGAAATGACAAGAATCAGGAAATCATCGACCCGGAGAGTCACCGCTCGCCCGAGGCTTGCGCCCCTCTCCGTCTGGCCTACCTCGAGTTCGGGAGAGAGCAGCATGGCGAAGATCAGGAAATAGATCGACAACTCGGCGTTCATGAATGCGAGAATGCAAGCCATCGCGCCCAAAATGATGACTACTGACGAACGCATGCTCGCTGAAGCGAGAAAGACCGACGCCGCGACCGCAACGCCGGCGACCATTATCAGCGCTGATATGCGCGGTCTTTCTCCTGCAAGGCTTGTCATTTGTTAAGCGTGGGTTGCCTCGGGAACGCTGTCAACGACTTGTCCAAAGTGCGGGGGACACGAAGAGGGTCATTTTCATTCAGGCCGACGATCAGGTGGATCTTGTCGAACTCCGTGGGAAGAGAAGACCGTTGCAACAGGCATGGGATCCCGGATTCCACGAGCGCCACCGCCAGGCTTCTCGCGCCGTTTACCGCGTCTTCGGAATAGCCATGAAGGATACGAAGGCCAGTGAAAATGTTGTCCTTGAACGAGGTTGAGACTGAACTAACAGACCAACCCGCCGCGGTAAGAACCGATTTAAATTGGCCCGCAAACAATACTGCTTCTCCGCCCCCCTCTTCCATGGAAAAAACCGTAACCGGGTGGGTTGGGTGACCGCGGAGACTGGCGAGTAATTGCTCGCCAATGGTGATGACAGTGCGCTCACGCAACTCGATTTCGAAGGCCCGCGAACGAATCTCCTGCTCGAGATGCTGAATGACCTGGTCCTTGCGGCGCGCCTGTTTTTCCAGTTCCGTCAGCCGCTGATTCACGGATGCGGCTTCGACGATTCGAGGTCCCTCTTCGAGATATTGGATTTCACCCTTCTGCCCGATGACATTCCGGGGCTCCCCGGACCGCGATTCTGCCGCCTTCTGCAATCTTTCGATGAGATTCTCCGACTCCTTGATCAGGCGCTTCATCTCCTGTTTTTCCGCGAGCCACTGCTGCCTTTCCTGATCATGTCTGGCAGCTGACTCACGGATCTGATCCTCCAGCACCCGGATTATTTCCTCTCTGTCACCCTCCTGGACCGGCTTCGAAGCGATATTCCTCAAACCCAGAGGAGAAGCCGGCGCAAAATTATTTTCCCAGAATGTTCCGAACCGCTTGAGAAGCCGCAGGCTTGTGGCGCCTGAATTCGTTTTAGGCATGTAGTCCAGGGCTGCCAGTAATTTCTGAATTCGGGTGGTCATCGAAGCGAAGGCGACGTTGGCTGGGCTTGATTCGTACTGAAGAGCGAAAGGCACGACGTCGTTCAGGCTTTTCTTGACATTCGCGTCGAAGGGAATCGAACCCAGGAAGCTGAGTTCGACGCATGCATATCTCCTGGACAGTCTCTGAAGGCTGCTTACGAATTTCTCTTCAACGGGATCCTGGAGTTTATTGAGAATCACAGCAATATTCAGATTACTGAGGATCTGTTGAACGAGCGCGGCGCCTTCAGCGTTCCGCGTCCGAATACGGTCGATGGTTCGCTCGATCTCGTTGTCGCCGCTGGCGTAGAGTTGTTTGATGATGTCCTGACGATGCCGCTTCGCCAGTCCTGTCTGATCGAGAGAACGAGACAGGACACGATAGGCGAGCGACTTCACGAACAGGAAGGCATTGTGAAGCGCCAGCGACTCGGGAGCCGTCACCACGACTTTCAAGTCCGCTGCAGCGAAGAGGTCGAGTATGTCGTGGGACACTCCCGCGCCCAGATCCATGAGCACATACTCCGATTCATCGGAACGCAGGTGATCGACGAGCCGTCCCTTCTGGTTCTCACTGAGCGTTGGGCTGTCGACTGGAGTGTAGGAGCCACTGATGAGTTCCAGACTGTCGACGGATGTCTTTGTCTTAAGCGGCGCCAGATTCGATACCCGTGATTCGAGGAAGTCGTCAATCGATTTGGCGAATGAACGAACGCCAAGACTGGCATTCAGATTCCCGCAACCGAGATCGAGATCGACTGTGAGGACCCGGTGGGGCCGCGCCAGGTGAAGAGCAAGGTTGGCGGTACAAATAGTCTTGCCGACTCCTCCCTTTCCACTGGCGAAGGCTACGAGACGGCTGGATTTCACTCCGGAACTGTTAAGAGATTTCAAGGCTATGCCTATTTGTCGTCTGTGATCGACATGATGTCGCGCACCTCCTGGCCTGTTCCAGACGGCGCCGGCGGTTTCTCCTCAGGTTGCTTTTGCCCGGACTTCGGTTTCGCCGGCCGCTTGGGCCGGCGCACTTTTCGCAGAATATCCCGGACGCGGTCACGAGGGGTCCGTTTGGGTCTCAGATTAGCATCGTACCGGTAGTTATAGTACGAGAAGTCGGCATGCCGGTATCCGATTTCCGACTGGATGTCGTTCAGGATGATACCGATAACATTGCCACCCACGTTCTGAACGCGAAGCTTCGTACGTTTCAAGACGTCCCGGGCGACTCGCCCGACCTGATAAGTAAGAATGATGGCATCAACCTTGGGAGCCAGCACAAACCCGTCCGCGACCGGCAGGATCGGTGCAGCATCGACGATCACGATGTCGAAGTTCTGCCGCGCTTCGATCAATAAGTGATCCAGCGCAGGCGTGCTCAGCAATTCCGTCGGCTTGTCCACAATATGTCCGGCCGGGAGGATGTAGAGGTACTCCATGCCAGGTGTGGTCTGGGCCAGTTTCAATCCGAACTTCCCGACCATCAGGTCGTCAATCATGCGGTAGCACTCTTTGGGTTCGCGAGTACCGAGAAGCAGATCCGTCAAGCCGGGTGACCTTTCAATTCCGAAGATCTTGTCGATCGTGGGACGTCTCAGGTCCGCATCAATCAGCAGCGTCTTCTTGCCGCTTTGAGCGAATGCCGTCGCAAGGTTGGCGCAGGTAGTCGTCTTTCCTTCCTCGACCAGCGAACTGCTGATCATGATAACCTTGCCATTGGTCTTTGCCAGTATGCTGCTGATATTGGTGCGGAGTGTTCGGAATGCTTCAGACCCGATAGACTTGGGATCGAAGTGTGTGACCAGCCTGGCGAATCGATCCACATCCTCAGGCGAAAGCGCCTTCACCCGGTCCTTGTCCATCCGCTCCTTGACGTCCTCCTTCTCGAGGTGAGGAATGATTCCGAGCACAGTAGAGCCGATGTGCTGCTCAACGTCTTCGATCGTGCCAAGTGACGTATCCATCGACTCCAGCACGAACGCAAACATGCCGCCGACCAGGATTCCAATCAGCACTCCAATCAGTGCCTTGTAATATCTTCCCGGTTGAACGACCGTTCTAGCGGAGTGGGCTCGTTCGACGATACTGAGTTCATCGACCTTTTCCCGCTGCTGAAGCTCGACATCCTGGAATTGCTTGCGAAGGAGTGTCGCCGTGTCATTCTTTTCCTTCGCGAGCGTCGTCAGCTTCTCCAGTTGAGTCTGGATTTCGGGTTGCCGTAGAAGAGCTTCCTGTTGCCTCTCCAGGCTGGTCTGGAGTCTCAGGTAGTCCGCAATTACGGAATTCAGACGAAGCATGAGATTCGCGATCTGGGAGTCGAGGAGTTGTTGCGCCAGGTTCAGTGCATTGGTTGCATTCACAACAGCAGCCGCTGTGTCCGTTTGATAGCGGAGAAGGTCCGTTTTCTTGTTTCGGAGGTCAATCCAGCTTCCCGCCCTGCGGACGAGATCGTCGGCAATTGAGCGTGCAATGCCATCGTCCACGACGAGGTACACCTGCAGCAGCGACTCATAGTCTTTCTGCTGTTGGACGCGGGTGACCGTGGCCAGCGTGGCACGGAAATCATCAATCTTCTGCCGATACTGGCTGCTCTTCTCTTCCAGATCCAGGCCGGAGTTCACATTCAAGGCAAGACTAATGGCCTGTTCCCGCTTGAAGTCGGCCAGGTTTTTTTCGGCTTCCGCTACTTCCGCGCTGCCGTCTTCGAGCCGTTTCCGGAGGTACTCGAACGCATCCGTCATGCGCTTGTCCCGATCGAAGTTGTAGCGCTGGATATACGCATCAACAACGGTGTTGGCGAGATCGATCGCCAGTTTCGCGGAAGGTCCGGTGGACATGATGGCGAGAATGTCACTCGAATTACGCTGCTCCACCGCAACCCTGCCGCGCAACTCATCAAACGCCGCTTGCGTATCTTCTCCAGGCTTTACCATGTTGAGGCGGCGCGCCACGTCTTCCAGCACCGGGCGGCTGGT
>Ga0207090_1213_pt1 | contig 9805 bp, 11 predicted proteins | sample Alteio_BWMinHeat_50_FD_153565 | JGI IMG/M metagenome (GOLD analysis project Ga0207090, IMG submission 153565) | Enriched cells from forest soil in Barre Woods Harvard Forest LTER site, Petersham, Massachusetts, United States -... | ecosystem: Environmental > Terrestrial > Soil > Temperate forest >...
GATCGAGCAGTACGACCCTCAAGGCAGCGTTGTGCGCAGCCAGCAGAAACAGGAAGAGCGTCAGCCGATGAACGAACGAGTTGGCGGATTTCCTGGCCCGCGTGCGGCCATAGCGCCTAATCTGACCGCGCCGGCAACCGAACAAACTGCGGCGAATGCAGTGCCCGATAACATGCTGAAGCAGAACGAAACGATCAACTACGAAGTCAGCAAAGCCGTACGCCACATCGTCAATCCGGTCGGCAAGGTCGATCGCGTGTCGGTGGCCGTGATCATCGACAATCACACGAAAGTCACCACCGGCGCCGATGGCAAGCAGCAGACTGCACAGGAGCCGCGCAACGCCGATGAGATGCAGAAGTACAAGGATCTCGTTTCGGCTGCAATTGGAATCAATTCGACTCGCGGGGATCAGCTCACCATCGAGAACATTTCTTTCGAAGGTGAAACTGAACTCATCGAGAAGCCAACTTTCCTGGAAAAACAGGGGCCGGTGATCATGACGGGACTGCGGTACCTGATCATTCCAGTGGTCTTCATCCTTCTTTATCTGTTCTTCCTCCGGCCTGTGCAGAAAAGCGTGTTCGCCAACTGGTCTCCCTCGGTAACGCCATCACGCAATCTGCCGCGCTTGCCCGGCAACGTTCAAACGCCAATGACCGTCAAGCAGCTTGAAGCACAGCTCAGCGGCATACCGATAGACGATTACGCCAACACGCCGGAACGTGAGTTCCTGCCCCTGCCCTCGCCGACGAAGATGGAAATGATCCGAAAACGCGTGGTCGAGCACGCCCAGACCGATCCCGAAACCGTGGCCAGGCTGGTTCGCGCGTGGCTCGCGGATGAGAGGGGGGGGCAAATGAAGAGCGGCGATGTCAAGATGGCGGCCACTCTCTTCGTTCTGATCGGCGAGGAGACGGCTTCGGAAGTCCTGAGATTCCTCAACGAAGCTGAGATCGAAGCGATCTCCAAAGAGATTTCAAACGTCGGGCCGATCGCCTCGGACGATGCTGAAAAGTCTGCAGAAGAGTTGTACCAGCTGCTGGTGGCCAACCGCTTCGTTTCGAAAGGCGGTGTCGACTACGCCAAGAAAGTGATCCTGCGAACACTGGGCGCCGGCCCTGCCAAACGCATCCTGGACCGCCTTTCTTCCAGCTATGCCAGCTCGAACGCGTTCGACGCGATCGATCGCCTCAATCCCATTCAGCTTTCACAGTTCATTCAAAACGAACATCCACAGACCATCGCGCTCATACTCGCGCATCTCACGCCGGTCAGCTCGGCCGAGCTGCTCGAATCGCTGCCGGAGGACATCCAGGCGGACGTCGTCGTGCGTATGGCAAACCTCGAAACGATTTCTCCGGAGGTCATCAAGGGCATCTCGTCTGTGCTTGAAGAGAAATTGAAGCCGGTCGGCACCTATGCTTACAACCAGGCGTACGGCGGTATTCGGGCGGTGGCCGAGCTTCTCAATAGAATGGATCGGCGCCGAAGCCGCGCGGTTCTCGAAAAAATCGATGGCGACAAGCCGGAAGTGGCAAATTCCATCCGTGAGTTGATGTTCGTCTTCGAAGACATCGCCACGCTGGACGACCCGGCGATACGCGAAATCCTGCAGCGCGCCGACAAGAAGAGCATCGCGCAGGCGCTCAAAGGCGCGACGGATCAACAACAGATGCAGTTCTTCCGGAACATGTCGGGCCGCGCTGTGGAGATGATGAAGGAAGAAATGGAACTCATGGGCCCGGTGAAAATCAAGGACGTCCATGCCGCGCAACAGCGCATTGTCGAAGTCGTCAGGAAGCTCGAAGAGGAAGGCCTCATCAATCTTGGCGGAGGCGGTGACGAGTATGTCCTCTAGGATCATTCGCGGCGACGGCCGAATGTCGAACCTGAAGATCAGTTCGCCAGGCGACGTCATTTCCGGCGGCTCGCAGGATCATGCGATGAATGTCGAGAAGCAGGCCTTCGAGCAGGGCTACGCGGAAGGTGAGCGTATCGGTAAGCAGATGGGCGAGAAGATGGTTGAGACTGTCGTCAAGCGCTACGACAACAGCATCACGCAGCTTGCCGAATCCCACAAAGGCCTCGCAGAAGCGATGGAGGTGCAGACCGTCCGCCTGGCGCTGGAGATCGCGCGAAAGATCGTGCAGAGAGAGCTGACGATGGATCCTGACCTTGTTGCGGCTCTGGCGGCGGTTGCATTGAAGCGCGTATCCGGACACCAATCGATCGCGCTTCGCGTAAGCCGCAATGATTTTGCGCGCGTGCGTGTCGCCATAGCAGTTGTAAATCCCGCAGTGACCGTCAAACTCGATGCGGCGCTGGAGCGGGGAGATTTCGTCGTCGAAACCGGGCAAACCTTCCTGGACGGCAAGGCCTCGAGCCAGATCGACACTATCGCCCGGGCGTTATTCGATGAGTAATACTGTGCTCGACTTGGCCCGCTTTAACGGCCGCCTCCAGGGCGTCGACACGCTCACGGAATTCGGCATTGTCGAAAAAGTCGTGGGGAATACGATTGAGTCTCACGGGCCGAATGTCACGATGGGCTGCGTGTGTTGGCTGGAAAACCAGGGGCGGCGGATCCCTGTCGAGGTTGTGGGTTTCACCGACGGAAAAGTGATCTCCATGCCGCTCGGCAAGATCGACGGGGTCCGGCAGGGAGATATCCTCCAGGCCTCTGGCCGCACCGCCAGCATCGGCATGAGCGAACAACTTCAGGGACGGGTGCTCGATGGTTTGGGTCGTCCGATTGACGACCGGCCGTTGCCGGTCGACCTGTATCGCCAGGATCTGTACGCCGAGCCTGCGAATCCTCTTTCCCGGGATCCCATCCGGGAGCCTCTTCAAACGGGAGTTCGCGTCATCGATGGGTTGCTGACGACCGGCCTTGGCCAGCGCGTCGGAATCTTCGGCGGCAGCGGCGTCGGTAAGAGCACACTGCTTGGAATGATCGCGCGCTACACCAGCGCGGACATCAACGTCATTGCGTTGATCGGTGAACGCGGCCGCGAAGTGCGCGAGTTCATCGAGAATGATCTCGGAGAAGAAGGGCTCAAGCGGTCGATCGTAATTGTCTCGACCTCAGACCAGCCCGCGCTCGTCCGCATCCGAGCGGCCTTTGCCGCGACTGCAGCGGCAGAATACTTCCGCGATCGCGGCTACAACGTCATGCTGATGATGGATTCGGTCACGCGCTTTGCGATGGCGCAGCGCGAGGTCGGCCTCGCCGCTGGCGAACCGCCGTCGTCCAAGGGCTACACGCCGTCTGTGTTCTCGTTACTACCGAAACTCCTGGAACGATCCGGCAAATTCACCAAGGGAAGCATTACCGCCTTCTACACTGTCCTGGTCGAAGGCGACGATATGAACGATCCCATCGCCGATTCGGTGCGGTCTATTCTCGACGGCCATATCGTGCTCGACCGCGAACTCGCTTCGCGCGGTCACTATCCCTGTATCGATGTGCTTTCCAGTGTAAGCCGCCTGATGTCGCACCTCGCCGGCCCTGAGCTCAAGAATGCCGCCTGCGAAATTCGCGACTTGATAGCGACTTACAGGAAATCCGAGGACCTCATCAACATTGGCGCCTACAAGCGCGGCTCGAATCCGCGCATCGATACGGCAATTGATCGAACAGATTCGATCAATTCGTTCCTCAAGCAGCGCGCCGAAGATCCCTCGCCACTCAGCCTGACGCATCAGCAACTCATCGAACTAGCGCATCCATCAAACAAATGAGCGGCGGACTTAAGGTGAGTCTCAAGCGCCTGGAACGTTTGTCCCAGATCCGGCAGACCTACGTGTCTGTCGCGGAAGCCGGCGTCAAGCAGGCTGAAGGTGAAGTGCGCCGGCTTGAAACTGCGGACGCCGAAGCTGCCGGGAGCATTCAGTCCACCCAGGCAGGAATTGCCTATCTCCAGACGGCCGCCGGGCGGGATATTCAGAACGGCGAAAACTATATTCAGGCGCTGCAACAGCAGCGCAAGATCATCCGCCAATCTCTCGAAACAGCAACAGGCAACCTCGAACTACGGCGTGGCGAATGGACCGAGGCGATGAGGGAACAAAAGATCATCGAGAAGGTCCAGGAACACCGATTGCATCAATGGGAGCGCGAAGACGACGCGGCGAACCAGAAGTCGCAAGACGATGTTTCGATCGGACGCTACGTCAGAACGCGAATCAAAGATTGACGAGGATTACTGAGATAGTAGTCTAATGTCCTATGGATGAAGAGAAGGTCAGGAAGTGGTTCCACGACTTGAACAATCGAGTTGGGATGGTGTTGGCGAACTCCGAGCTGATGCAGCTTGAAAAGCTGACTCCAAAGGCTCTCGAGCGTACGAGGCTGATCGAAGAAAAAACGCTCGAGATTCGCCAACTCATCCGAGACCTCGCCGACCACGTATTGCAGTGAGGTAGAAAATCGGGCAATGGGGAAGGAATAGCCACAAAAAAGCACAAAAGGCGCAAAAAGGAATTCCTTTTTGCGCCTTTTGTGCTTTTTTGTGGCTATTCCTTCCCACCTCCGCGTCATCCAGGTCGTCCGCTGCCGTCATGCCTTTGACCACGGACTGCTGTAGTCCCCTGTAACTCCTTTATTTTCATGCCTGCCCGAACGGCACAGCGCGTGCTTTCCTCTGTGTGGAAAGAGGTGGCGAAACGTGCCCGAACAAACGGTTGAAGAAAGAGAAGAAACGAACCCGGCTGCAAAAGGCGGTTCAGCGATCGGCAAGATACTGCTGATCGTTTTGCTCGCAGTCGTTTCGAGTGCAGGTGGTGGCGTTGTCTCATTCGTTTTGCTCAACAGAGCGCTGGGCGCTCAAGCGAAGGCGGACAAGACCGACAAGTCACTGGAAGCGGAGCAGGAAAGGATCGCCGTGATGCTTCAGAAAGGCGCCGCACTTCCCCTCGATCCGTTCGTCGTCAATCTTGCCGATGTGGATGCGGCGCGGTACCTCCGCATCAAAATCAGCCTGATGGTTGATGACAAGTCCAAAGCCCAGGAAGTGACTGATAACCAAGCTCTTCAGCTCAAAGTTCGCGACGTGATTCTGCAAAGCCTCAGCGCGAAGACGTCGCAGGATATCCTCAATGAAGAGGGCAAGAACAAGCTCCGGCATGAGATTCAGGAGAAGGTCACACCGTATTTCCGCGATCCGAAGATCGTGGACGTGATGTTCACCGAATTCGTAATTCAATTATGAGCGAACAAACAGAAGCACTCGAAGCCCGAACCAACGAAGCCCGAACCAACGTTGTCTTGCGCGAACTCGGCCCCCTGCATGACATTCCATTGCAGATCGCGATCGAGGTTGGCCGCATGCGCCTTCGCGTTCGTGACCTGATGAAGCTGTGTGCCGGCAACCTTATTGAGCTGAAAAAGCCCGCGGGCGAGCCGTTCGATATTTGCATCAACGGCATACCAGTGGCGCGCGGCGAGGTGATTGTGGTCGAACAGTCTTCGGGCGTGCGAATCATCGAAGTGCATAAACCAGGGAGTTTGGGGTAATGGTTGCATTCCAGGTCATAGGCTCGCTCATTCTGATTCTTGGCGGGTTGGTACTCGTACTCAAACTGCTCAAGAAATATGTGCCTTCCATGGCAGCGCCACGTGACTTGTCGGTGGTCGAACAGCTCAACCTGGGAGACCGCTGCCGCCTGATGGTGGTGAAGATCCGCGGTGAAGAGCTGCTGATCGGCGTGACGAAAGAATCGATTTCCATTCTGGATAAGTTGGGAAAATGAATTTATTTTTCAATTTGATGCTCGCTATTACTCCGGTGGCGGCGCCGGCGACGCTGAAGCTCGACATGACCAGCAGCACCGGCCAGGTTCAAATGACGATGCCCGTGCAGATCATGATCCTGATGACGCTGCTCACGTTCCTGCCGGCGATTGTTATTTCACTGACGTCGTTCACGCGGATCATCATTGTCTTCCATTTCCTGAGGCAGGCGCTGGGAACGCAGGAAGCGCCATCGAATCAGATACTTATCGGCCTCGCCTTGTTCCTCTCTTTCTTCATCATGAATCCAACGCTGACGGCCATCTACAACAACGCGTATGAACCCTGGTCCAAGGGCGCAATCGATCAGGAGCAGGCCCTCGAGCGTGGTTCCGCGCCACTCAAGCAATTCATGCTGAAAAGCACGCGGGAAAAAGATCTTCAGCTGTTTGTGGAAATATCCGGCGGACCGAAACCTAAAAGTGTTGCTGATCTTCCGATGAGGGCTGTGATTCCCGCATTCATGATTTCCGAAATCAAGACCGCATTTCAGATTGGCTTCGTCTTGTTTCTGCCGTTCCTGGTCATCGATATGGTGGTGGCATCGGTGCTGCTGTCCATGGGAATGATGCAGCTGCCGCCGGTGATGGTGTCGCTGCCATTCAAAATTCTTCTATTCATCATGGTGGATGGCTGGAGTCTGGTCATCTCATCTCTGGTTAAGAGTTATGCCTGAAGAAATGGTTCTGCGGCTCGCCAAACAAACGCTGGAGACGGTATTGCTGGTCAGTGCGCCCATGCTGGGCGCGGGTCTGATCGTCGGCATCATCATCAGCGTCCTCCAGATCATCACATCCATCCACGATACGGCGCTCGCGTTTGTGCCTCGCATTGTTGTGACGTTCGTCGTCTTCCTGATCGTCTTCCCGTGGATGATGGGGACGATGGTGTCGTACACGCACACACTGCTGGGGTCATTCGAGCCGTACCTGCGATGAAGGCCTGGTGTTGAACCAATGCAGACGGCTTCGCTCGCAATACCCTATCTATACCTGCTGCATGTCCTGATTGTCAGCGTTCGCGTGGGCTCAACCCTGCTATTTGCGCCGATCTGGGGATACCCGGGATTGCCGCAATACCTCCGGGTGATGTTGATCTTCTCGATTTCTGCGGCTATGTCCGGCGTTATCCCTTTCAATCCAGCGGCTTACACAAACCCAGGCTTGATTCTTCCTACGGAATTCCTGATCGGCGCGCTTCTGACCATGGGCATTCGCATTGCCTTCGCCGGGCTCCAGCTGGGTGGCCAGATGATTGGTTATCATCTGGGATTCTCAGCCGTGCAGGCCATCGATCCGCAAACCCAGAATCGATCCACGCTGATGTCCGGCTATTTGACCATGCTGGGATACGTCATTCTGCTGGCATCCAATCAGCATCATGTCATGTTCCGGGCGCTGGCCGACAGTTACAAGGTCTTTCCCATCGGCGCTACGATCACAACGAATCAGTGGTTTGGCTCATTGATCGAAGCATCGAAACAGATATTTGTCATTGGTTGGAAGATCGCCTTGCCGGTATTTCTGGCCACCTTTCTTCTTGAACTGACATTCGGTTTCATAGCCCGCATGCAGCCGCAGATGCAGAGCATGATTGTGACTGCGCCGTTGAAGATTCTGATCGGGCTGGTTGTCCTGGGCGCCTCGCTCGCGTTCATGCCGCGCGTGATGGAAGCCGCCCTGAACACAATGGTACTAAAGAGATAAGCCATGGCGCAGAGCGGCGAACGTACAGAGAAAGCAACATCCAGGCACAGGAAACAAGCAAAGGACAAAGGTCAGTTTGCTTATTCCCAGGAGCTGACCTCCGTGATAACGCTGGTAGCGTGCGTAGCCACGGCAGCGTACTACTTCGAGTCACCCACGGGATTTCGGTCATTCTTTGCCAGCATGCTTCAGCAAGCCACTACCGGGGACAATTCCGCGCTCGTCCGCCAGGCTGGTATTTACTTTCTCAAGGCTGCCGCGCCCGTCTTCATTGCAGCTGTGGTTGCGGCGCTGGCCGGCAATTTCCTTCAAGGTCTTCCGGTCTTTGCCTCTGAAAAGGCCGCCTTGAGCTGGGACAAGTTGAATCCGGTTCAAGGATTGTCGCGGCTCAAGGGCCAGCTCTCGTGGGTTCAGTGGCTCAAGCTGATTGCGCTGGTTGGAACCGTCGGTCTGGTCGTGTGGAGGACGCTGGCGGCCTCCTGGGGACAGCTGATCACCCTTTCGGTGCATTCGATCGATTCCTCGAATGCCGTCATTCGCTCACTGACGTTTCACATGGTGACGAACATCATGATTGTTGTCGGAGTCCTGGCTGCCGCCGATTTCTTCATTCAGCGCTGGAAATTCGAAAAGAGCATCAAGCAGACGAAGGGAGAAGTGAAAGAAGACATGAAGGCTGTCGAAGGAAATCCAGCCATCAAGAGCAAGATGCGGTCGATTCAGCGTGAGACCGCGAGCCGGGGCATGATGTCGCGAGTGAAGCATGCGGATGTGATTGTCACGAATCCGACACACTACGCGGTTGTGGAATACAACCCGGAGACAATGGCCGCTCCGCGTGTGATTGCAAAGGGCCGCAACGTCGTTGCACAGAAAATCAAGCCTCTGGGTCAGGAACATGACATCCCCACCGTCGAAAACGTGCCTTTGGCGGGCGCTTTGTACCGCAGCGTAGAGCTCGAACAGGAGATCCCGCTGGAGCTTTATAAGGCAGTTGCTGAAGTGCTTGCAAAGGTTTACAAGGGTCGCAAGCAGTTGCGGTAGGTAATTGTTACCGGATGGCACCGAGGTTGCAATACCCACGGCGTCATGAAGTCGCAGCTCATAATACCGATCGCAATCGTCATCATCCTGATTGCCGTTCTCATCCCGCTCCCAACACCCATTCTGGATGTGCTGATATCGGCAAACATTGCGCTGTCCGTGGTCATTCTTCTGTCCGCAGTCTACTTGTTAAAGCCGGTTCAATTCTCGGCATTCCCTTCGATTCTGTTGTTGAGCACTCTGTTCCGCCTGTCGCTGAACATCGCCTCAACCCGGCTCATTCTTCTCAACGGCGGCCAGGGGACGTCTGCCGCCGGCGACGTGATTCGCGCTTTCGGTCAATATGTGGTCGGCGGGAACTATGCAGTCGGAATCGTCATATTCTTGGTTTTGATCGTGGTCCAGTACGTCGTGATCAACCACGGCGCGGTTCGTATTTCGGAAGTTACAGCCCGGTTCACGCTGGATGCGCTGCCGGGCAAGCAGCTTGCGATTGACGCGGACCTGAACGCTGGCGTCATCGATCAGCAAGAAGCCCGCGAACGGCGGGCGGAGATCGGCAAGGAAGCCGAATTCTACGGCGCCATGGATGGCGCCATCCGATTCACACAGCGTGATGCGATGGCTTCGATTCTCATCGTGCTGATCAACATCATCGGCGGTTTGTTCATCGGTGTTTTCCAGTATGGAATGCCGGTCATGACGGCGCTGCAGACGTTCACCATCCTCACGCTCGGTGACGGCCTTGTCACGGCGATTCCATCCCTGCTGATCTCGATTGCGGGCGGTCTCGTGACTACCCGGTCGGCATCCGACGTCAGTATGGGGGAGAACGTGTCGATGCAGCTGTTCTCGAATCCGAAACCTGTTTACTTCGGAGCGGGAATCGTTGCGGGTCTGGGACTGATTCCCGGCTTCCCGAAGTTTTCATTTTTCTTCCTGGCTGGGACCCTTGGCTTCATTGCTTTCACGCTGGCGAAAGCGGCGAAGGAACGTGCGCGCGCTGACGCAAATGATCTGAAGCCCAAAGATGCCGCCGCCACCACGGAGAAAACGACCAGCTTCCTGAAGATCGACAGCCTTGCGATTGAAATCGGGTACGGCCTGATTGGCCTCGTCGATGTGGGGCAAGGCGGCGACTTTCTGAACCGCATCCGGTCGATCCGTAAACAAATTGCCCAGGACATGGGCGTGATTGTGCCGCCAGTGAACATTACGGACAACCTCAAACTCGGCCCGCGCCAGTACGCGATCCTTTTGA
>Ga0207090_1215_pt1 | contig 9722 bp, 13 predicted proteins | sample Alteio_BWMinHeat_50_FD_153565 | JGI IMG/M metagenome (GOLD analysis project Ga0207090, IMG submission 153565) | Enriched cells from forest soil in Barre Woods Harvard Forest LTER site, Petersham, Massachusetts, United States -... | ecosystem: Environmental > Terrestrial > Soil > Temperate forest >...
TGCGACGGCGCGTTGACTGTTGTTGGCCGAGGATGGCAGCACAGACGAAGCCGAGGCCGCTGCGGTTTGGCAGGTTGTGATGGTGTTGGTATCCAACGTGACCGCACCGGTTTGCGCCCAGGCTGCACCGCAATTGATCGTATCGCCGGTATCCAGCGAGATGCTCGTCAGCGCGAGGATGTCCCCTACGAACGTTGTGCCCGTGCCGAGTGTCGCGGAGCTGCCGACCTTCCAGAACACATTGCCGCCTTGCGCGCTGTTGATCAGCAAAACGCTCGCACCGGGGCCAGTGGTGGTCAGCTGGCTTGTGATGTTGAAGATGAAGACTGCATTGGGGTTGCCCAACCCGTTGAGGGTGAGGGGCAAGGGCCCGGTCAAAAAAGCCGACGAACTAAAGTTATAGACGCCCGGTGTAAGCGTTTTGCTTCCCAGGTCCACACCCGACATGTTTACCCCGGGGGGCCTGCCCGCCAGGTTTAGGTAGGCGGTCAAGTTATCCGCTTGAGCCTGCGCGGCGACTGCATCGCCCGCATGTACCGCTCCGTTCACGAGCCCGAATCCAGGTACTCCAGTACAAGGGGGGTAGGCTGCGAGTGTAAACCCGGGGCACGCGGCGCCCGGCGAGACGCCGAGATTTCCATTGATCACGCTCGGGCCGGTGTTGGTGATCGTCGTGTGGGCCAGGAGTGCGAAGCTCGCCGCCGTCCCCAGAGGGGGCGCCTGAGCGTGGCTGGGAGAAGTCGGAGCAAACGCCATCAGGCCCAGCGCCGCACACGCAGCAGTCAAATATCGGAAAGCTCGCACTCTGCGAGAGGCTGGATCATTTTTTGATCTGAGATCACCCGCTGATATACACCAAATCCACGGGGCCCGTATGGTAACGCGTGCCCGCGTGAGGGCTAAGCTCTTCGTGTTCATGTATTCCCCCAAGTGTCAACATCGTGCCCGCCAACGTCCTTTTTGTTCGCGGAAGTGCACGTGACACCCTCATCGCTACTGCTGAATCGTTACTGAAATGGATTTAAGTGACTCTAAGTAGATGGCTGATCCTGCAGCATAACCAAGAGACTGGACTGTCTAATTTTGGACTCTTCGGAATTGTTTTCAGAACTGTTGCCAATTTCGCACACTTACAACGTCCAAGATTGGCCTCAGCGGGTGCCGGAATAAGTCACCAGCGAACTTCCATCATGCCGCGCGCGTGGCCGGCGAGTTGGCCCAGCGGAGTCGGGTTCGGGTCAGGTGAGGCCGTTGCCGGCTGCGTCTACCGAGCGGCTGCGCCCTCCGTTGCGGGCGTCGTGCTGATTGCCACGAACCGCCACTGGCGGCCAATGGCTGAAGTCGCCTACGTAGATATACGCCGATGATTATAGGGTCATCGAAAGCGAATGGGCTGTTAGACCTTAACGAATAGTCTCTAGCCTGCTCAAGCTCTCAATCGAAATTCGGGTAGCGGACATGCGGAATCTTGACATCGGTCGGCTTCTCCAGCTCATCGCCATTTTGCCCCTAGTCGCTATGGTTGCCTTTGGTGCGGTCCTGGTCGCTAATACCCTCGGTACCTATCGGGAGGTCCAGCGGCTATCAGCATTCGAGCAACTTGTCGCCGCAGCCACTCAGATGTCTGGGTTCGCCCTCAACGCGGAATCAATCGCATCCCAGGCCTTTACGCCTTCCGGATCGGACCTCGAGCGCAGTCAGATGAATGCCGCACGTCAGCGATCAGACGAGGCCATACGCTCCTTTAGGCAAGCGGCTGATTCCGCTGGATTGACCGGCGACACCCAGGCGAAAGCGATCATCGACCAGATCAATCAGCGTTTGGCGGGCCTTTCGGTGTTTCGCGCCCATGCAGATGCGCGCACATTGCAACGTCGCGAGGTTGGCGACCTGCTGCAGCCGATTACTACACGTGTCGGAGAGCTATTTCAGCTCATGGCGCATCTAATCGATCAGGACCAACTCAGCGAATTGCTGCTCGCGATGCACGCCATTATGCAGATGAACGACGGGCAAAGAATCGAAGCCGGCCGTTCTGAGGCCGCGCTGCAGCAGGGTTCAGTCGATGCCGCGACCTATCAGCTCTGGCTTTTCGGTATCGCAAAGCAGGAAATCTTTGCCAGACAGTTCGGCGATTTTGGTCCGGAGCGTGCCCAACAACAGCTGCGCGACTTCGATTTATCGCCAGCTGGTCGCACGATAGCGGCGCTCCGCCCGCCCGTTCTGGCTATCAACAGTGGAGGCAACGTGAGCGAGGCTGACACGCAGCGTTGGCATGAGGCTATGGTGGCGCGCAACACAGTCTGGTCTGCTGCGGTTGAAACTACGCTCGATGCGCTTACAAGGACCAGGCAAGCGCTGCAATCGAGTGCCCGATGGCACCTTGCGCTATATCTCGCGACCATCGTGCTGGCGGTCGCGGGGGTCACGGTGGCAATCCGTCAAGTATTGCGTGCCGTCCGAGGGTTGTTTGGCGAATTGACCCATGCGATGCAGGAACTCGCCCACGGCCGGCTGTCGGCCTCCATACCTGGCCACGATCGATCCGACGAGATCGGCGCGAATGGCGAAGACAGTAGAGGTTTTTAAGCAGAACGCGATCGCGATGCGGCAAATGGAGGAGGGCCGAGGCAAACAGGAGGAACGCGCGGCCGCGGAGAAGCAGGCTGCCCTGAACCGGCTCGTCGGCGCCTTCGAGGGCGAGGTTCTGGGAGTCGTGCGCACTGTAGCGGCCGCCGCCTCTCAGCTTGAGCATAACGCCAATTTAATGAACGCCGCCGCCGGCGAGACTGACCGCCAAGCACGGTTGGTTGCCGCCGCCGCCGAGAGTGCGATCGAAAACGTTCGAACTGTCGCAACAGCGGCGGAAGGGTTGACGAGCTCGGTCGAGCAGATCGGTCGGCAAGCGGCTGCCGCGACCAAGGTTACCGCCAGCGCGGTGTCGCAGGCCGGCGCAACCACGAAGCGAGTGCAAGGCCTGGTCGCGTCTGTGGAACGAATTGGTGAGGTCATTGGACTCATTAGTACCGTTGCATCGCAGACGAACCTACTCGCACTCAACGCGACAATCGAAGCCGCGCGTGCTGGTGACGCCGGTCGAGGCTTTGCTGTTGTTGCCGGAGAAGTAAAGAGTCTCGCGTCACAGACTGCTCGCGCGACCGAGGAAATCACCTCGCATATCAACGCAATTCAAGGGGGTACGGACGAAGTGGTCGCCGACATCGGCACCATCAGCGGTACCGTCCGCGAGATCGATGCGATCTCGGCTGCGATCGCGGCGGCGGTAGAGGAGCAGAACATCACTACCTCCGAGATCGCGCGCAGCGCGGAGCAGGCAGCGCGGAGTTCGCGTGATGTTTTTTTGAACATAGGTAGCGTCAGTAGCGCCGCAGCCGACACCGGCCGCGCGTCGACTAATATTCTTGGGGCTGCGGTGGAACTGACGCGGCAGGGTGAGGCCCTGAAGGTCGGCGCCGACACATTTGTCGTTCGTGTGCGGGCGGCATAGTCACGCGCCGCTAGAGAATTCCGTTCAGAAGAGTCAGTCAGACCAGAAATCCGGGACGAACCGAGATGGCAGCTTTGGCTCAACAACGCCGTTCGGGCCTCATCGATGCCAATGAGAAATTTATGTAGTTACGCGCATTGCAGGCGAATTATAGCCTGCAATACGTTTCAACGTGGCTGATTCGATTGTAGCCGGCGTTCTTAAGCCTTACGCATCCTGCGACGTAAAATATGAGCGCCACTTGCCACCCGCCCTAGCAGGGCCGTCTCAAGGTCGTGGCTTGCGTGCGTCGAATCGACTTACTTCAAAGCACCGATCGGAGATGACACCCTTTTGCACAAGATGGACCGTGCCGCGCGATATGAGGCGCCCGATCAACCGCGACAAGGAGCGGAATATGAACAGGATCATCAAGCTTGCGTTCCTCCTGTGTCTCCCATTGACTGCCTCGGCGATCTCGCACAAGGCGTTTGCCGCTACGATCGAGGAGCAGATATCGGCGCGACTCGATGCCCTGGAAACTGAAAATGCCGCGTTGAAGCAGCGCCTCAAGCGCATCGAGAGCTCAGCCGCAACGTCGCGGCATGTCGTGTCGCCATCCGGCCCGCCTGTTGGGCTGCAAACACTCGACAGCGCGGCCTTGGACACCCACGCGCAAAACAACAGAACAACCCAAACCTACAAGAGCCCTGCCATGGTGACACCGAATCCTCCGCACCATTTCGAAGTCAGCGGGTCATTGTGGTATTTGCAACCCGGTGCCGACGATCTCGAATATGCGACACTGGTGAGCCCTTTCCCCTTGCCAACGCCCAATTGGAGCAATCAGTCGCTCAACCCAAGCTTCAGCCCTGCCTTCAGCTTCGGCTTCCGCTACATTCCCATCGAGTCCAACGATCTCGAATTGAATTGGACGCATCTGAACTCCAGCGCCAGCGCGTCTGTTTTTGGCGCGCCCGGCCAAATGGTAGGGCCACCTTTTGAAATCGGCCCGACCGCGTCCTCCTACCAGATCGGACATGGCAATGTGAGCTTCGTGTACGACTCGGCGAACTTGGATGCCGGGCACGCCCTTTGCGCCGACTGTGCCTTCCAACTGCGAGTCTTCGCCGGCGCGAAATTTGCGCGCATCAAGCAGGATCTGACGGGCACGTTTCAGAGCTTGGACGGCCTGACCACCGCTTCAAACACCACCAACTCGTCGTTCATTGGCGCAGGGCCGCGTTTGGGAATGAAAGGTCAGTACGCTCTGGGCAGCTTTCAATTCTTCGGCGAAATGGCGGGGGCCGGGTTGATCGGTACCGCGCAGAGCAGCATCAATTTTTCAGCCACTTCCACCGCCGTAGCCGGGCTCGCACAACCCAACGTCCAGGCTCTGACATCACCCAACAAGACGCAGGTGGTTCCCGGCTTCGACGCCAAACTTGGTACCGCCTATGTGTTTCCGCCCGGCAGCTTCGGACAGCTCAAGATCGAGGTGGGTTATCAGGCGGCCGTATACGTGAATGCGATCAATCACTATGCGCTGACCCAGGTATCCGTACCCCCCGCCCCGGCAAGCGTCGGAGTCTTTCTGGCTACGGTGCAGCATCTTCAAAGCAACTTCACGACCCAGGGCCCGTATCTGACGGCCGGCTGGTCGTTCTAGTGCTCCGCATCTGACGCTTGATTCCTTGCAGGACCGCTCGTGTCCCGGATGCGGTGCAGCGCGAAGCCCTTGCGGAGCGGTGCTCCGCTGATCCGGGACCGTTCCAAACGCAAGAGTCTGGAGCGGTCCCGGGTCTGCAGCGCACCATACCATAAGCGCGTTCACGCGCGTCTTCGACGCGCTATGGCGGTGCTGCGCTGCGCCCGGGACAAGTCCGAAGCAAGCGTCAGAATCAGGCCACTAGCGGGGCCGAAATCGTGACCTCTCGACGCCACGTCGGCATTGATTCAGTGCGAAGGCTGCGATACTCGGCGTCCGGGTTGGGTCAGACTCGGTAGGGCTCGGACCGAGCAAATGTCTTCCGCTCTGCCCCAAGAAGCGGACTCTTTCGGCGTCGAACCGCACTTCCGGGTACGGCCAAGCAGACTCATGCACCGCAGCAAAGGCATCCCCCACCGCGCCAAAAGCGATGGACTGATTGGGAACACTTTGATCAGTGAGTGCTTCCATTTTGATCCGTTCAACGTGGTGTTCTTCTCTGCTGGGTTACTGCGGATTGTTTGATTGGCAGGGTTGATATTTATCGTTCTATTGGACGTTGTTTTCCAAAGAAGAAGTCATTGCCCGTGACTGTTTTTTCCATTTTGAACAAGGCATCTTGCCTTGCCGCTCATTCGATGGCTTGCTTGGCGGCGAATCAGGCCGCTAAAGATCGAGAGGTGATCGGGATGACGTCGATATCAGATGCACTGCGGGATGCAGGTTCCAGCTCGATGTTCTGGATAGGATTGGCGATAGTCCTGATCATTGCCATTGTCGGTTACTTTCTAACTCGGCGTGCTGTTGTGGATCCGCTACCGATCGAAGAAGGTACCAAGGTGGTTCACGATTGGATTCCTACCGGCCGAATCGATTTCGCAGGCCCTTCGATGGATGAAAGCGCTGCAGAAACGCCGGCTTCGTTTTATTTGCAAGCTGAGGATGTCCGCTTTCTTATTAGTTTCAGTGGAATAGAGCGCAAAGAACTTCGATGGAGAAAAGCGACGCTGAGCGAAGCAAAGAAAGTGGTGAATACTTTTCACCGACAAATGGCGAAGGAACCTGACCGAAAAGGAGAAAGTGCTTTACGTGCTGCGGCACCGCCGGACGAGGGTGCGACGGAATCTGCGCCAAAGGGCGAAGGCTGAATCATCCCTGGTGCGGAAACCGAGCGCCGATGCCTCAGCGGGCGACTGCTATGTTCTGCACGGGGACAGGCTGATCATATTTCCGCATGTCGCGCACCAACGTCCATTCGACTTCGATGGGCGAGCAGCGTGGTAATGTCCGCTTTGCATCGGTTTACTGACTGTACGATCAACTTGCTCAATGTCGTGGTTGGGGCCGACAACGGACTCTCGCACGGCAAAAGGCCCGCCGGGTGGTTTGTCCGGAGCAGGAGAGGTGGTCAGCGAACGGGCGCGGGAGGTTAATGCAAAAAAGTCCGGCCTCGTGCGTTTACGTCTCGGTAATTGGCACGAGGTAAATTGGTACTTGGGATGGATTCAAACCTATCCAGAGTCCTGCGTACCCCGGGAAGCTCCGGCGGCTTGATTTCACCACTGCCGGAGCTTCTTTCGTTTCGCTGTTGGAGCGTTGCGGCCCCGGTTCAGTGCTAGTCGGGGCCGGGCGGGGAAGAACCGAGACCGCACTCCCACCCCGTCACTCACACGCGCGCATAGATCAAGGGGGAAACGCCGCCCGACGTTGACCTCTGTTCCGCCAGCGCCTTGAATCTTCACTTAGCTCACGGCCTTGGTGAACCCTCCATTTCTGGTGACACCCGGCTGCGAAAAGACGATTTACCTCAGCACCGACAATAGGAGCGATCCAGCGCTCGCGAGGCCCGCAATCACCAATGTCGCTGAGATCAAAAGCATACATACCCCACGTATCACGTCCCCGGGGGTCCTTTGTAACTGTCGCTCAACAAGGTTTGTCGGCATGTAAATTACTCCTATTGGTGCCTGAGGCGTCGACAAGCCAATATGTTCGCGACTATCCGAAAGGCTCGGCGTGGGGTTCAACGTCGCCCCCACTTGCGGCCTCTCGTTTGAATTCGATCATGTGCATTTCTAAGCAGACTTGGCCGGACGCGCAGTTTCAACGCTTTGTAATGCATCTTCGGTCTCTTCATGGATCTGGATGTGGAAATGTTTAAGGACGAAGAGCCGTATGGCTGATGACAAATTGGGCTGTTCGCGCTTCGCATTGATCAAACCAACGAGTTCCGCCAGGGTCATCTTGCGACCGGCCGCGATCTCTTTGAGCGCGGACCAAAATGCATCCTCCAGACTGACACTGGTCGTGTGACCATTAATCTTGACTGAGCGCTTGACAACGGTTGATTTCATCGCCGGTACATCACCTCGGATAAATAGGCGGTGCTGCCATCCCTCGGAACGCCCGGCCGCCCTACGGTGTTCATCACAATGTTTCTGACAGGGTGTGCTGGGCTTTTCCCACGTATCTAAACCCCCCGGCGGTGGTATCGTCATCCCCCTCATTTGAGGGGGGGAGGGGGCGCCGGGAGACCTCAAGAAGGAGCCTAGGACGACCAGACAGCCGTCGCCCCTTCGTCGCCCGGCCTCAAGGTCGGACCGGCCAAACAGGCGCCTTCGTGCGCATGAATTGAAATATTGAAATGAAGACGCCCTAAGCGACCAGTAGTCGCTTGTCCACCGATCCTGTCATCACTGATTGCGCCTTCTTCAGCCTCCCCTTTACCTTGCGGAGAATCGGCTCGGAAATGGGAAACATTCCCAGATAAACTGGGCGACCATAACGCTGCGTAGACCCGAGCACCTCGACCTCGCATCCAATACGCCGGTACAGCCGGAGCATTGTCGAATCGAAATTACCAACGATCGATTCGATCCCCGCGCCTATGGCAACGTCGCCCAAAGCAGCGATCAAAACCGCGGAAGCAATAAGCAGTTCCTCCCGATTAGTCCGGCTCAAGATGCCGTCTTCAAGACAAAACCGGGTACACTCCCAGATCGTCGGTGCGCTGAGATGCACCGCGTCGGGAAGCGTATCGGAAAAGATGTCGGCGAGGACGGTCGGGCCGGTCGTGGGCAATAGGCGCAAGCTGCCTTTGACCTTCAGCGTCTCATCGTCGGCGTAAATGATGTAAACCGGCCCCTCGTCGTCGTACTTGTCGCGCTCCTTCTCATCCGCAACTTGAACATCCCATCTTAGCCGATCACGAAAGACGCGAGCCCTCAATCGAAACATATCATCCAGCAAATTTGAATATTCATGAGCATTGTATGGTTCGATTACGACAATCATCTCGCGCCATCTCTGTCACGCAATCTCGCCAATTTCGCGCCCATGGAGCGGAAATCGTCCAGGGACATCTGATTGACGAGCTAAGGGCGGCCGCTACTTGTTTGTACCTATCGTCACTTGTGCGGACAAAATAAGTCGAGGCAAGCCGATTGAGCTCTCGGCGTTAGTAATTGCCTGACGAACCAATTCTGCATTTAAGCAAGTCTTACTCGATCAGCAATCCGAGCTTGACGGCTTTGCTGACCGCTTGTGCCGACGTAACGGAATCCAGCTTGTGACGAGCCGATTTTAGATAAAATCGCGCCGTATGAGGAGAAATATCCAAGATGACTGCAATTTCGCTCGAGTCCTTGCCGCGAGAGATCCAACGTAGGCACTCGAGCTCTCTCGGCGTCAAGTGCGGCCGATCATCGCCGAATACCTCGTTGATAACCCGCCGATGAACCCGGTTGGCAATCTCAATAAGTGTGGGCTGGGAGCTCTTTAGAAAAGTCTTCCACTCATCTTCCGATCGTGAAAACGAAATTGAAAAAAGAGCCCGATGTCCGTGCTTGCTCTGGACGGGGATGGAGAAACCGCGGGGCCCGACACTATGCGCGAGGGCATCCGCCAGAAATGACGCCTCCGCGGCGCTTTGGATTTTCAATTCGCTCCAATCGAAGGGGAGAGTACGCAGAAATCCCTCACGAACTACCGGGTCGACGTCGACATATCCCATTTGCAGGTAGCGTTTGATCCAGGAAGCAGGATAGGTCAGGCGAATGTAGGGGTCGACTGACGGACTCGCTCCCAGTTTTGACGAATGGTAGACGAGGTGGTCGACATTCAGAAGATCCCTGAGCTTGGTGATCGTCGCTTCCATCTCCGGCGTGTCTTCGATGATTGCGTACGCCTCCAAGAGCCTTTCTTCGTCAGGCACTGTGGTAGCCATGTCTTCATCCAATCTACTGCGGTCTTCCATCGTGGCCGGATTTCCCAAGCTTCGCGCCTACCGCAGTTGGCGGCTCCTCGCAGCCACTTCGGATGCCGGCGTGTCGATCGCTTCCCTATTCAAGCGACTTTCGCAAATGCCGGGCGGATCGCCATCCGTTGGCACTTTCGAGGCCTGTTCAGGCTGCACCGCAGCGGTACTAGACTATGAGATTCTCGCCCTCCAAATATCCGATTTCGCTCAGGCCCTGGCGAAGCCGCCGACAATTGCCTGAAGCCGACTGCGTAGAACTTCAGAGCCGG
>Ga0207090_1217_pt1 | contig 9646 bp, 5 predicted proteins | sample Alteio_BWMinHeat_50_FD_153565 | JGI IMG/M metagenome (GOLD analysis project Ga0207090, IMG submission 153565) | Enriched cells from forest soil in Barre Woods Harvard Forest LTER site, Petersham, Massachusetts, United States -... | ecosystem: Environmental > Terrestrial > Soil > Temperate forest >...
CCTGGCTGTCGCGCGGCATGATATACGAGTCCCTCCATTCACAATGGCGCCACCACACCGCTGCAAACTGAAAATCTTTATGGGGTATGCCGCCGGCGTAGGCAAAACCTATCAAATGCTCGAAGAGGCCCAGGCCTTGAAATGCCGGGGTGTGGACGTCGTGGTGGGCTACTTTGAACCGCACGGCCGCAAGGATACCATCGCGAAAACCGAGGGGCTGGAGATGGTTCCGCGGAAGAAGATTGAGTATCGCGGCTCGGTCTTCGAGGAGATGGACACCAACGCCATTCTGGCCCGGCGCCCGCAGGTCTGCGCCGTCGATGAATTCCCGCATTCCAACGTTCCGGGGTCCGAACGCTCTAAGCGATGGGAAGATGTCGAAGTGCTGCTCGATGCCGGCATCGGCGTCCTGACCACCATGAACATCCAGCACCTGGAGAGCCTGAACGACCAGGTCCTGCACATTACGGGCGTTCGCGTGCGCGAGACGATTCCGGATTGGGTGGTGCAGCAGGCCGACGATGTGGTCATGATCGACCTTACTCCGCGCGCCTTGCTCCATCGTCTGAAACGCGGCGTAATTTACGGGCAGGACAAGTCGGAACGCGCCATGCAGAACTTTTTTCGCGAGTCGACTTTGGTGGCGCTGCGCGAGCTCGCCCTCCGCGAAACGGCCCATGAAGTGGACCATCGCACTGTGAACGGGGAAACCGGCGGCCGAACCGGACAGGAAGGATTGCTCGCCCTGCCGACTCCGCATCACAAGATCCTTATTATGGTAACCGCCGAAGCTTCTACTGCCATGGTGATTCGCCGGGCCAAGCGTGTAGGCGACTTCATCGGAGCGGAATGTTTTGCGGTGGCCGTCCAATCTCCTGGCGGCCGCGACCGGTTGTCCGGCCAAGACCGTGACAATCTGGAGCGGCATCTGAACTTCGCGCGAAACCTCCACATTGAAACGCGGATACTGGAGGGAGAAGAAGCAGCCACGCTGGTCGCGTTCGCCCGCCGCAATCAAATCACTCAAATCTTTTTGTCCAGGCCGCGAGAGCGCCCTTGGCCCCTCCCTCTGTTGTCCCGCGATTTGGTTCACAAAATTGTGAACATCGCCAAGGACATGCAGATCGTGATCGTGGCGGAGCGCGAGCCCGTCACGCGCCCATAGACGCCGTCCGGTTGGTACTGATACAGTACTGCAACCCGGCAATACCGGCTGGACTTCAGTATATAATCAAACGATCTTGCGCCTCACAATTGTCTGTCGCGCAGGAAATGACCAACCTCTTAGGGGAACAGTAAACGATGAAAGCAAGTCTTCTTTTTATTGCCACACTTTGTATCTCGATCTCAGCCTTCGGGCAAGATCGCGAGGACCTCTCGGGGAGCAACGGCAACGAGCCGCCGATGCTCGGCATTCATTGGGCCCGCGGTCAGGATCCATTCGCTCGGGTCGATTTGGGAGCCCGGCGTACCGCGAACATGACGTACCACGGCGGCAAAATTATGCCCACGTCAAATACCACCGCGATCTTCTGGGGAACCAGTTGGTCTTCCGACACGAGCGACAAGAAGTCTGGCATCGACTCGTTTTACGCCGGCTTCTCCAACTCCAATTACGCCAAAACCAGCGATGAATACACCGGCACCAACGGCCAGGTAGCCGCTACCACCGCCTATGCAACCCACCTCATCGATCCCAGCACGGCGAGCGGCGGCGGCAATACCAGCGTCATCCTGGCCGAAGTATGCAAAATGATTACCGGCCCGGATCTCAGCGGCAATGGCTATTACCCCGTTTACACCGATGTGCCGCGCGGCAACGCCGGCTACTGCGCCTATCACAGCGCCGGTACCTGTGGCGGCCATTTAGTGCAATTTGCATTCTTCTTTAAGCTCGACGGCGACCCGGGCTGCGACCCGCAGGACACCTCCGGTTTACACTCCCAGGGACTGGCGGCTCTCGCCAACGTCAGCGCGCACGAACTCTCGGAAGCCCGCACCGATCCCGCTTCCCCGGGCGCCTGGTATGACTCGCAGGGCCAGGAGAATGGCGACAAGTGCGCTTGGACCTTCAATGTCCCCTTGGTCACCTTCAGCGACGGCAACAAGTGGAAACTGCAGGGCGAGTGGTCCAATGCAGCCTTCTCCGCCGGCACTGGCTACCCCAACAGTAAAGGCCAAAAAGGTTGTCTGGACGGTCACTAGACTATTCTGTCCTGATTAACAACGCGCTCTGAATCCGGCTCGCCTCATCGTTACGGCGCGCCCCGCGGCTTGCGGTGTATGATGGGGCGAGTCATCGGCTCATGCGTGAGTTGCGGTCGATCCTGGGGCTGGCACTGGTTTACGTAGTTGCGGCCAAACTCGGCCTGCAACTGGCCCTGGTCAACAAGTACGCGACCGCCGTCTGGCCGCCCACGGGCATCGCCTTGGCTGCCCTGCTCATTGGGGGCTACAGGCTTTGGCCGGGCGCCCTGATCGGCGCGTTTGTCACGAACGTCACCACGAGCGAGACGCTCTCGGTAAGCGCGGTTCTCGCCTCTATCGGGATCGCTGTGGGCAACACGCTCGAAGCGGTCCTGGGCGCGTACCTGGTCAATCGTTTTGCGGGCGGCCGGCGGGCTTTCGACCGCGCCGCGGATGTTTTTCGTTTCGCCGCCATAGCGGGTCTGGCGAGCACGGCCGTCAGCGCCACCGTCGGTGTTTCCACCCTTTTGATTGCCGGCCTGGCGCACTGGATTGATGCGCCGGCCATTTGGCTGACGTGGTGGGTAGGTGATGCCGGCGGAAACCTGGTCTTCGCACCTCTCCTGCTCCTCTGGGCCGCGGACTTCCGCTGGGAGGGGACTTCATTCCGCCGGGCAGAAGCCGGTCTGCTCCTCTTGACCGCTTGCGGGTTAGCTTTGGCCGCATTCGCCGCGCCTTTGCCAACCATGCCCGCACACCTCGGTCTGGCATTTCTATGCACTCCGCCCCTGCTGTGGGCTGCCTTTCGCTTCGGTTCCCGCGAGACCAGTACGGTTTTGGTTGTGATCTGTGGCGTGGCAATTTGGGGTTGGATGCGCGGTGTGTTGGGGGGCGTCTTTTCGCCCTCCGGCAGTCTGCTGGAGGTGCAATCCTACTGTGGGGTCACTTCGATGACCATGCTCGCAGTGGCTGCCGAAGTGGCGCAGCGGCGCAAGCATCAGGAACTGCTGGCCTCACATGCCGATGAACTGCGGTCGCAGGAGGCGCGCCTCCAGGGCATCCTCGACAATTCCACCACTGTGGTATATCTGAAAGACCTGCAGGGGCGCTACCTCCTTGTCAACCGGCACTACGAGCGCTTGTTTCATGTCAAGCGGGAAGACGTAATAGGCAAGACGGATTACGATCTGTTTTCTCGCAAGCATGCGGATGCATTCGCGGCCAATGACCGCCGGGTGTTGGACGCCTTGGGCCCGGTCGAGTTCGAAGAGATCGCGCCGCACGATGATGGCGAGCACACCTACATCTCCATCAAGTTTCCGCTTCGCGACGCGGCCGGCGAGATCTACGGCGTGTGCGGCATTTCCACGGACATTACGGAGCGCAAGGGGCTGGAGGAAAAGCTGCGGGAAACCGCCAAGCTGGAGAGCCTGGGCGTTCTGGCCGGTGGCATCGCTCACGATTTCAATAACTTGCTGACCGGAATTTTGGGCGGCGCCAGTCTGCTGCGGGAGGTGATCGTCTCGCCATCCCCGAACGCGAGTATTGTGGAGATGATCGTCCAGTCCAGCGAGCGCGCCGCCCAGTTGACGACTCAGATGCTGACCTACGCCGGTCGCGCCCCACGGCTGATCGAGCCTGTCAATCTCTCTTCCGAAGTCCGGAGCATCGCCCCCCTGGTGAGCGCCGCCATACCCAAGAACGTGACCCTGAAAATTACCGCGCCGCAGGATCTGCCCCTTATCGCTGCCGATACGGGTCAGTTGCAGCAAGTCATCATGAACCTCATCATCAATGCCGCGGAAGCCACCCAGCCTGCCGGCGGCGTTGTGGAGGTAGCCGCCAATTTGTGCGAATTCGCCGGCCAGCCGGTCCGTGAGCACGTCGCTTCGGACAAGGCCCGCCCCGCGGCCCACATCTCACTGGCGGTTCGCGACAACGGGTGCGGCATGGACGAAGTAACCAGAGCCAGGATTTTCGATCCGTTTTTCACAACCAAATTTGCCGGCCGTGGGTTGGGGCTTGCCGCCGTGCAGGGGATCGTGCGCGGGCACAACGGAAGCATCCGGGTCGAGAGCAGTCTCGGAACTGGTTCCACCTTCACCGCATTCTTTCCAGTCACCGGAATCGCGGCAGCGCCCAGCGATGCGCCGGCGCCCGCCAGCGCGAATGGGACAGGACTGATTCTGGTTGTGGACGATGAACCGGTTATCTGCCGCACGGCGAAGGCGGCTTTGGAGCTCTATGGCTACTCCGTGCTGGTTGCCGGAAACGGGCAGGAAGCGGTGGCGGCCGTAGAGGGCGCCGACCCGATCCGGCTGATCATTCTGGACATGACGATGCCGGTCCTCGGCGGAGAGGAGGCGCTGAAGCGGATCCGCGTGCTGCGGCCGGCGCTTCCAGTGATCGCCTCCAGCGGATACGCGGAATCGGAGGCGCGAACGAAGTTCGGCCAGGGCCTCGTCGGATTCCTTCAAAAGCCCTACACTGTACGGGCGCTCATCCAAAAAGTCCAGGCCGCACTCGATCGCAGCAGGTGAGGCCGGCTCAATAGCTGTCCGTCTGCCCTGCCGGCAAAGCTCCGCGCTCCCAAACCAGCTTTGGCCCGTTATCCAGATTCCGGATCAGCCCAACCGCGCGTTCGCGGCCATAGCCTAGGCAGTGCGAGACATACAATATGCCCTCAATGGTGCGCCAGCGGTTGCGGTGTTGATGTCCGTGAATGTGCACGCGCGAGCCAATCGTCCGGATCTGCTCGTCGAGCGCGCGCGTGCCCGCGACCCTGCTGAAGTTGAATCCGCCGCGTGCGAAGCGGACCCTCGGTGGGAGACTCGTCCCGAATGCTTCGAGGTGAAACATCAGTTCCGGCCGTGGCAGGAAGTGACTGAACGAAATGACCGGCGCATCGTAGGCCCGCTTCAGATGCGGCAGGTTCCGCTCCAGAAAGCAGTCAGCCGCCCGTGGCGCGCCGGCACCGGAGGGCCATCGGACGAACCGCTCGTCCCCCCAACCGCTGAGGTCCCCCCGGTCGCCATTGTTCGGCAGGAACAGGCTGTCCGCGCCCTCTTCCGGCTTCACGTACCAGGCGAACAGAGGCACCACCCAAACTGCGGCGGCGCCTTCACCCACCTTTTTCGATCCGATTTCCACGCCCAGGCTGCGGCAGAGATCCAGTGTGCGATCGAATTTCTCCAGCGAATCCGGGCAATCGCTACCGGTTAGCCACAGCTCATGATTGCCGGGGACGAAGAAGACCCCCGCGAATTTCTCCCGTAGGCGCCGCAGCGCCTCTTCCAGCTTGCCAAAATCATGGCAAACGTCGCCCGCCACCAGCAGAGTGTCGCCAACATAATCCTGCGCGGAAAGGCTCCGCAGCCAAGCCATGTTCTCGGGAAAATCCACGTGCAGATCGGAAATCGCGAAGACGCGCACGGGGTCTCAGACGACCTTCCCCAACACTTCCGTCGCGGCCCGGCTGAAACGCACCGGGTCGGGCAGCTCCGATCCTTCCGCCAGCAGCGCCAGCCCGAACACCAGTTCCGCGGCATCGCGCAGCACGCTGTCCGCCGCGTCTGCCCCATGCCGCTGCTGCATCCGGGAAACCAGCGGATGCCGCGGGTTGAGCTCCAGCACGCGCTTTTGCCTGGGTCCGCCGCTCTTCGCCTGTTGCAAGACCCGCTCCAGCATCGGACTGTAGTCGTGCTCATCCACCACCAGGCACGCCGGCGACGTAGTCAGCCGCGTGGAAAGCCGGACCTGCTTGACATATTCGTCGAGCTCCTTTTGCAGAAAATCCATTAGCGGCTTGAACTCCTCCTGCTTTCCTTTCAGCTCTGTTTCGGCTGTTTGCTTTTCTTGCTCGGTGCCCAGTTCCACCGAGCCCTTTCCCGCGGACTTCAGCTTCTTGCCCTCGAACTCCGTCAGGTGCTGCAGGACGAACTCGTCCACCGGATCGACCAGGTAAAGCACTTCATAACCCTTCTCTTTGAAGGCTTCCAAATGCGGCGAGTTCTCAATCACGCTGCGCGATTCACCGGTCAGATAGAAGATCTGCTCCTGCTCAGGCTTCATGCGTCCCACGTAGTCTTTGAGGGTAGTCGGTTTCTCCGCATCCAGCGAGGACTGAAATAGAGATAGGGCCAGGATCTTTTCCCGGTTCTCAAAATCGGTCCCTGCGCCTTCCTTGATAGCCCGGCCAAATTCACCCCACATTTTCAGAAACTGATCGTGTTCCTTATCGAACAGCTCTTGAAAAGTATCGAGGATTTTGCGCGTCAGCCGTTTCCGGATCAGCCCAATGTGGTGGTCCTGCTGCAGCCGCTGGCGCGAAATGTTCAATGGCAGATCGGCGGCGTCTATTACGCCTTTCATGAATCGCAAATAATGGGGAAGTAGCTCCTCGCACTTTTCCATGATCATGACGCGTTTGGCGAATAGCCGCAGGCCGGCTTCCGACTCCGCGTAGAAAAGATCGTAGGGAGCCTTGGAGGGCACATACAAGAGGGCGTCGTACTCGAACGTGCCCTCGGCCTTGAAGTGGATCGTCTTGAGCGGCTCCGTCCAATCGTGAGAGAGGTGTTTGTAGAATTCGTCGTATTCCTCCTTCTTCACTTCGGCCGGAGAACGCTTCCAGATCGGCTTCATCGAGTTGAGCACCGTGTCCTCGACGACTACCTCTTTGGAGTCCTTCTCCCCCGGCGTGCGCTCGCGCTTGGCGATGATGGGATAGCTGACGAAATCGGAGTGCTGTTTCACGATGCTCGAAATGCGCCACTGATCCGTATAGTCCTCGATCCCGTTTTCCGGGTCGGGCTTTTTGAAATAGAGCGTGATCGCGGTGCCGCGCTCCGCCTTCTCTGTTTCCTTGATCGAGTAAGTGCCCTCGCCCGCGGATTCCCACTCGGTGGCCTCGGTTTCCCCCGCCCGCCTGGTCACTAGCTTCACCCGGTCGGCAACCATAAATGCGGAGTAAAACCCCACTCCGAACTGGCCGATCCACCCCGCCACATCCTCCGCCGATCCCGCTTCCTGCAGCTTGCGTCGCAACTCCGCCGTTCCGGACCTGGCGATGGTGCCGATGTGGGCGATCACTTCTTCCCGGCTCATGCCGATACCCGTATCGCTAATAGTGAGCGTGCGGGCCGTGCGATCCACATCCAGACGGATTTCGAATTTGTCGTTGCCGTCCAGCAGTTCATGGCGGGTGAGGGATTCGTAGCGCAAGCGGTCCAGAGCGTCGGAGGCGTTGGAAATCAGCTCGCGCAGAAAGATGTCCTTTCTCGTATAGAGAGAATGAATCATCAGATGCAGAAGTTGTTTGGCTTCGGTCTGGAATTCAAGAGTCTGGTCAGTCGCTGACATAGGTGGTTTTCTTTCCCATTGTAATCGCCATACAGCGTGGGACGAATCGGCGCGAGGGTGTCCTGAAAACTGTGTAAACGTTCTCCGGTAACAATAGGAGAACGGAATGAAACGGAAGAAAAAAGAGAAGCCGATCAGCGACGAGTTGATCGACGAGTTGTTGAAACAGGGCCGTTCGGCCGAGGACATCAACGGGCTGCTGAAGCAGCTCACCAAGGCGGTGCTGGAAAGAGCGCTGCAAGGTGAGATGACCGAGCACCTGGGATATGGCAAACACGATCCGGCCGGCCACAACAGCGGCAACAGTCGGAATGGGGTGACTCGCAAAACGCTGAAGGGCGACTTCGGCGAGGTGGAACTGGAAGCGCCGCGCGATCGCAAAGGCGAGTTCGAACCGCAGATCATCCGGAAGAACCAAACGCGCTGGACCGGATTCGACGACAAAATTCTGTCCATGTACGCGCGCGGCATGACGACACGCGAGATCCAAGGGCATTTGGAAGAGATGTATCAAGTAGAGGTAAGCCCCAGTCTGATCAGCGAGGTCACCGACGCGGTGCTGGAAGACGCGCGGGCTTGGCAGAACCGGCCCCTGGAACCTTTCTACGGCATCGTGTTTCTGGACGCGTTGTACGTAAAAATGCGTCACGAGGGCCGGGTGGAGAACCGTGCTGTATACGTGGCCTTGGGCATCAACCTGGAAGGGCGGAAAGATGTTCTGGGTCTATGGACGTCGGCCAGTGAAGGCGCCAAGTTCTGGCTGAACGTGTTGACGGAGCTGCGCAACCGTGGAGTCCGCGATATTTATCTGGTGTGCGTGGACGGCCTGAAAGGCTTTCCGCAAGCCATCGAATCGTTGTATCCGAAGGCGCAGGTGCAGCTCTGCATTGTCCACATGGTGCGAGCCAGCCTGAATTACGTCACCTGGCAGGACCGCAAAGCGGTGGTCGCAGATCTGAAGCCGATCTACCGGGCGGTGACGGCGGATGAAGCGGAGCGGCAGTTGAGCGAGTTCGAGGCGAAGTGGCCGAAGTATCCGGCGATTGCGCGGCTGTGGCGGGAACAGTGGGAGCGGGTGATTCCGTTCTTCGCATTTCCCGAAGAGGTGCGCAAGGTGGTCTCCACGACCAATGCGGTGGAGTCGCTGCATATGAGTCTGCGCAAAATCATCAAGACGCGTGGTTCGTTTCCAACCGAGGAGGCGGCCTTCAAACTGTTGTATCTGGCGCTGACGAAAGTGATAGCGAAATGGGAAACCGTCCAGCACTGGAAACAGATGCTGAACCATTTGGATGCGGTATGCGGCGATCGTATCCGCGAAGCCGGCGTGCGGCTGTAAAACCACTCAGAGCCCACCAGCAGGATTGAGCCGCTCACCCCGCCTGCGCCGCCCGTCGGGTTGGCGGTCGGTGCCAGAACGGTGCTCGCGCGCAAGGGTTCGCTACGCCGCGCAAAAGCAGCGCGCCCTTGCGCGCTGCGCGCCGTTCTGGCAGTATAGTGCTGCGACGGGCGGCTCCGGCGGGATGAGCTTAAGGGCGCACCGCACGAAACGCAAAACATCCCGCGAGACGTTTACACAAAATCGCGGACACCGCCATCGGCGCTCCCCTCTACGACGCCGCGCGCCCCGCACTGCGAACAGAGACCACGACCAATAACCCGTTTCAATCCACGCGCCCCGCGCGGGGCGCGACCAGGGTTCGGAGGCAAGAGGGTACAGGCGGCGGCGTTTCAATCCACGCGCCCCGCGCGGGGCGCGACATGGTCCAGTACTGGTTGCCATACGGACTCTTGGTTTCAATCCACGCGCCCCGCGCGGGGCGCGACTCGTTCGTCGCCATTCGCCCACAGCGCTTCAGTTTCAATCCACGCGCCCCGCGCGGGGCGCGACAGCCTGCCAGCGGTTTATCTGCTCGCTAGTAGCGTAGTTTCAATCCACGCGCCCCGCGCGGGGCGCGACCCGAATGCGACGAGCCGTGTTAACCCGCCCCACGTGTTTCAATCCACGCGCCCCGCGCGGGGCGCGACAACCTTTCCGTCGTCAACGCCTGGAAAGAGAACATGTTTCAATCCACGCGCCCCGCGCGGGGCGCGACCA
>Ga0207090_1218_pt1 | contig 9630 bp, 14 predicted proteins | sample Alteio_BWMinHeat_50_FD_153565 | JGI IMG/M metagenome (GOLD analysis project Ga0207090, IMG submission 153565) | Enriched cells from forest soil in Barre Woods Harvard Forest LTER site, Petersham, Massachusetts, United States -... | ecosystem: Environmental > Terrestrial > Soil > Temperate forest >...
GTTCTGGTCGCGCTCGGCCTTGAGAATCTCGTCGCGCTGCGACTTGCCATTGGGCAGGTGCACGTCCGCCCGCTCCCCGGAAGGCGCCGGAGGGCGTTCCGGCTCTTGAGCCAAGGCGAGGCCGAACACGGCGGTCAGAGACAGTGCCAGCGCGCCACGTGGCAAAGTGCATTTCATGTGAGACCTACCTGTATGATATCGCCGCGTCGGCAACCGAAGATAATACAGGCGCCCTGTTATCATAGATCAAAGTGGAAGCTGTCAATATCGGCATCGTCGGCCTGGGGAACGTGGGCTCCGGAACCCTCGCTATCCTGGCGGAAAATGCGGATCAGATCGCGCTCAAGCTCGGCTTTCGGCTCAATGTGGCGGCGGTATGCAGCCGGTCGGTTCATTCCAAAGAGATCCCCGCAGCGTTCGGGTCCGCCCGCAAGACCACGGATTGGCGCGAAGTAGTGACGCATCCGGGCGTCCAGATTGTGGCGGAACTGGTGGGCGGCGCCGGGGTGGCGGGCGAGATCGTCGAAGCCGCCATTGCCGCGGGCAAGTCTGTGGTCACGGCCAACAAGGAGCTGATGGCTTCCTGCGGGCCGGAAATCTGGGACCGCGCCATTCGCGCGGGAATCAACCTCGCCATGGAAGCCAGCGTCTGCGGCGGCATTCCCATTCATGCCGTGCTGCGGGAGGGCATTTCCGGGGACCGCGTCACGGCGCTTTATGGCATTCTCAACGGCACAAGCAATTACATTCTGACGGAAATGGAAAAGCGCGGCGAGCCGCTCGCATCCGTACTGGCCGAGGCGCAAACGTTAGGCTATGCGGAGGCGGACCCCAGCGCCGATATCGACGGGTTCGACGCGCGCTCCAAGTTGGCCCTGCTGGCCGCCTTAGCGTTCGGCGAGAAGATTACGCCTTCGGACATCTTCGTCGAAGGCATCCGCCGCATTTCGCCCATGGATTTTCAGTACGCGCACCAGTTGCAGCACACCATCCGGCTGGTCTGCGCTGCCCGGCAGACGCACGATGGGCTGATTCTTTCCGTGCGGCCGGCGTTGATCCCGCTCTCTACCATCTTGGCGGGGGTGCAGGGCGCTTATAACGCGGTGTGGGTGAAGGGCGTCTACGGCGAGGACACGTTTTACTACGGCCGGGGCGCCGGTTCGCGGCCCACGGGCGTGGCGGTGGTGAGCGACCTCATGCGGGTGGCACGCGAGATCCGCAACGGCAGCCCCGAGCGCGTTTCCCCGTTCGCCCATGAGCGGCTGGGCGAGTATAAGCCGGTTTCGGTGACGCTGCAGAAACGCGCCTACTATCTGCGTTTTCGCGTGGACGATTGCCCGGGCATCATCGCCAGGCTGGCAGGCATCCTGGCCAGCAAGCAGATCAGCCTGGAGGCGGTTCTGCAGGAGCCGTGCGAGACCAAGCACGACCTGCCCTTCGTGATTACGGTCGAGCCGACCAGCGAACTGTCCGTCCGGCACGCCGTAGATGAAATGTCGCACCTGGACTTTCTGCGTGAGCCGCCCCTGGCGCTTCCCATGGAGACCGCGCTATGAAGAAGCTGTGCATCCTCGTCGCCCTGGCCGGGCCTTTGTCGGCCCAAGTGGCCACGGAGGCCAATACACAGTATCGGAGCCCTGACGGACGGCAGAGTGTGGCGGCAAATTTGTCCGCCCCCGACCGCGACGAACGGCAGAAGCCGCGTGAGCTGGTGCAGGCCATGGGCTTGCGGAGGGGCATGACGGTAGCCGATGTGGGTACGGCAATCGGCTACATGCTGCCGTTTCTGAGCCGTGCCGTGGGCCCGAACGGCAAGGTGCTGGGCGAGGACATTTTCGATGACTACCTGGCAGCCGCGCGCCAAACAGTAACCAGCCAGAATTTGAGTAACGTGACTCTGATCAAGGGAACGGAAAAAGATCCCTCGCTGCCGGAGGCCGCAGTGGACGAAGCCCTGGTGCTGGACGCGTACCATCACTTCGACTACCCGGAGGCGATGCTGGCAGCCATCCACAAAGCTCTCAAGCCTGGGGGCAAACTGGTAATCGTCGAATATTACAAAACCGAAGCGGCCATGCCGAACGGCCGGGCTCTGACCCACATCCGACTCAACAAGCCCGACGTCATTAAGGAAATCGAGGCGAATCACTTCCGGCTCGTCTCGGAACGCGAACAAATCAAGGACGTACAGTATATGCTGGTCCTGGACAAGAATTAGGTCGTCAATGAAAAAGTTCTTACGATACACGAAATGGGCGGTCTTGCCGCTGGCCCTTCTATTGCCGCTGGGCGCCGCTGAGCCGGGCATCACGCGCAAGCAGGCCGATGAAATCCTGAACGAACTGCGGCAGATCCGCGAGTTGCTAGAAAAGCAGGCAGCCAACCCGCCGCAGCCGCAAGGCGGCGAACAGATTACGAAGGCCAAGATCGGCATCGACGGCTCCTACACCATCGGATCCAAGGATGCGCCGTTGACGATGGTAGAGTTCACTGATTTCCAGTGCCCCTTCTGCCAGCGCTTTCACGTAACCACGTTCGCGGAGCTGAAGAAGAATTACATCGACACCGGCAAGCTGCGCTTCGTGAGCCGCGATATGCCACTTGATTTCCATCCCAACGCCATGCAGGCCGCCAACGCGGGGCGCTGCGCCGGCGAGCAGGGTCAGTTCTGGGCCATGCGCGACCTGATGAATTCCAATCCCGAAAAGCTCGACATGAATAACCTGGTTAACTACGCGCAGGAGCTGAAACTCAACGCAGCCTCGTTCCGCACCTGCGTGGACAGCCGCAAGTACGCGAATGCGATCCAGACCGACATGGCGCTAGCCTCCAAGATTGGGGCCAACGGAACGCCCTCGTTCGTAATAGGCAAAAGCACTCCGGACGGCGTGGATGGCGAGCTGGTCATTGGCGCCATGCCGTACCAGGTCTTCGACCAGAAACTCAAGGAACTGGCGCGCTAGCGCGCGGCCAGATCTTCCAGAAAGATCCGGCGCGCTTCTTTATAGTCTTGAGGCAGCATGGGCCCCAGCTTGGCGTTCTCCCCGGCGGAGTCGCGCTCTTCGGAAAACGTGGTCTGGAGGGACTGAAACGCCACCACGCACGCTTCCACCAGTTCGCTGCCATACGCTGCCGAAGCGTCGATCAACTGATTGACGCGGCCCAGGATATTTTCCGCCATCTGCACCCGTGCCGGCGCGTTGTCGACGATCGCTCCATGCCCGGGGAGGCTGACATGCGCGCCGAAGGCGTTGACCAACGCGGCCCAACGATCAAGCACGATGAGCGCGCCATAACGGTGGTTATCGAGGGTCATTTCATGCGCGAAGGCCGCGCCTTTGGGCTGGTTTTCGAGCCGCCGCAATGCCAGCGCGGCCGCATTCAGTTCACCGAACAGGGAATCCACGAAGGCGGCCGTACAGCCCAGGAACTGCTGTTCGGTGAGGCTGGGAAAGCGGGTAATGCGCAACGGGCGGCCTCAGGCGATGTGGTCGCCAAGCGCGCGCTCGACTTCATCCGGGGGGATGGGCTCGCCCTCATTCAACCGGGCGAGGATAGAGCTGATGATTTCCTTAGCCTCATCTTTGCCGAAGTTTTTGATAAAGCCATCGTAGAAATGTTCGCCGGCCAGGGCGTGATTGATCTCGGTTTCCTTGTTGTGGTCCTGCAGTTCGGTAAAGTAGACCACCCGGTACTTTCCGGTATATTCGGTCTCGCGATAAATCTCGAACATAACCTTGTCGGACTCGAACAGCATACGATTCGAGCGTAGCACAGCGGTCCAAGCCGCTGATAGAATGAAGACTGAGCGGGCGGGAGTAACTCAGTGGTAGAGTCACAGCCTTCCAAATCGACCAGAGTTGTGGAATCAGAAATTTAGCGTTCACGGCAGAACGTTTCAGGCGATTTCAAGCACTCCAGTTTCTAGGACTTCAAATGGCTCCCCTTTTTAATGGAGCCAAAATGGAGCCAAAGGCCGTCTCACCCTATGCTGGCCGCTTCCTTCCAGCAACAGCCCAAACCAAACCCCGAGGGCGTGGAACACCCATGGCGGCAGCAGGGGGAAGTGGTGGGTTTGGATCGTTTGGCGAAAATGGTGGCCTTCCAGACTTCCAACGTGACATCCAAGCAGGTGGCCTTCCACGCTGCCTCCCACGACCCCTCGCAAGCCGTTCCAGGCTTAGTATGGCCTCCTCTACCTGACAACGTTCCTCTCTGAGTTCCACAAGGATCTTTGTGGTGATGTCCATCCTGTTCGGCTCCATTGCTGCCCCTTCCCTCTCCCCTCTATGCCACCACCTGATAACGTTTGGAGGAATTCGCCCTCGAACATGCAGGTGTCGTTGGGGGCATGGTTGGAGGGTTCTTCTCCAGCCATTCCAGGGCACTCAGTACCGCCTCGGGATAGGGTTCACCACTAGCGTCCAGTCGGGCTATGGCTCTCTCCACGGAGTCCCAGACCGCCTCTTTTAGTTCTTCAAGGGAGATGGAAAGGTTTGGATCGTGTAGCCAAGATGGTGGCCTGTTCGGCATCTCGTCCAGTATAACGCTCACCAGATGCTCAAACGCGACTTGTAATTGCCGAGGGGTCTATACTCATACGCCTCGCACCTACAGCCCCAACTTCCCCCCGCTGTTCTCCCTAAACAGACTCCCTTCCCTGATGTAGCGCCGCACCATCTGTACCGACCTGTGGCCCGTTTGGTTCATGATGGAACGCTCCGATGCTCCAGCAATCGCGGCACTCGTCGCATGTCCAGCCCTCAGGGAGTGGCCAGCGTATTTGGCAGCATCCAATCCAGCCCGTTCTGCTAGCTTCTTCAAAATCCTCGCAACATCCAGGCCAGCCAAGCGACGTTGTTGTATTTGCCCATGGCGATTGATGGAACGAAATAGCGATGAGCTGGTAATGCCTGCCGACTCAATCCACGCTTGCACGTTGCGGACTGGGCAGGTCTCAGGGTTTGATCCATACGGTATCCCGATCTTCCGTCCCACTCCTTCCTGATCGACCTTGCTTCTGCGGAGTGTGATTGTGAGACCATCCTTGCCGAAGGCACAATCCTCCAAGTTCAGCCCCACCAGCTCTGATCTTCGAAATGCCCCTGCAAATCCCAGGAGGATCAAGGCACGATCCCTCACGCCGATTAGGCCAGCATCTGTGGCGTCAACCATGGTGCGAATGTCCTCCGTGAGGGCTGGTGCCTTCTGAACTGGCGCCGTCCCCAAGGTCCGTCGAATGCCCTTCATGGTATTCCTCACAATGGCGTGATGCGTGGGCGATTCCAGCGCCATGGCTTTGTGCCCTTCGGCAATGGCATTCAATCTCCGCTGAATGCTTCCCACTTTCAGACGGTAGGCACATTCAGCGATATACGACGCCACAGTCTCAGGAGTGGCAGGCAAGGGCTGAACGCTATGCAATTCACACCACATGCAGTAATTCCGCCAATCGCTCTGGTAACCCCGTAGCGTGTTCTCTGCTTTGGATGCCCTGATGAACTCCTGAACCTGCTGTGAGGGGAGCGGAACCAAGTCCGCCCCCAGCGTGGTAAGGGACCGCTCAGGCTGACGGTCCCCAGGTTCCAGGTTATTCGGCATAGTCCCCCCAACACATTCCGCCTGCATATTTCTTCCATAAGCTCCTGATAAACGCCTGGACCTGTTCTGGCGTGCAACCCGCTTGTACGAGGGTCTGAACAAGATCATCAACGTGCATTTGCTCGCTCGTCCTGTTCGCAGTGATGGCGTCATCTCCCATTGTGGACATCACGCTGCCACCTCATCATCGGCGTGTGCCACCTCATCCGTCAGCCCAGGTTTGAAATGCTCCCGTTGCCCGCTGAGGAGTTCCAATTCCCGCCAGTACTCCAACTCTGCTCGGAGAAGTTCCTCCGCCATGGCTGAGAGTTCTTGATAGCGGGATTGCCGTTTCCTCCAATAGGAAGTTTGGTTGTTCCGACGCTCTCGGTTCTCAGGTAGAAACCATGCGGCCTCAAGTGCCCGCTCTCGGCAGCGTTGCACTGGTACAGGAGGCGGTAGGGGCACCCGATGTGCCCCTGTATGCTTGCGTGGTTTGGCCTGCCCATTCGCGGTAATCAGGACGTGAGGATTAGCATCGTTCAGGTTCAATTGCACGGTATAGGTGAGCCCGTCCCGATGTAGGGACCTGCACACCTCAGCGAACCTCCGCCATGCAGCGTCAAACCGCTTCTCATTCGGCCCACTTTGAACGGGAGTGTAGATCAGGTATCGCCCAGTCATGCTGCAACCTCCCCAAGTTGACCAGACCGCTTCATCATCCAATCCGCTGCCTTCTGAGCTTGGGATGCTGCCGTAAAGATAGCCCGCTTATCAGCACGTAGAACTCGTAGCCAACTGTCGATATAGGCGGCGTGATCGGCACGTGGGGTCAGTTCCAGTTCCAGCCCTGCCATGGTGTAGGCACTCCCCAGTTCTGCTATTAGTTCTTCCATCGCGTAGGCTTCGTCCCCAAACCGCTTTCCCAATTGCCGATCACATCGCGAAGCGTGAGCAGTCCAATGCGTGGTTTCGTGTGCCAGAGTCGAGTAGTAATCCACACGGTCTGGGAATTGTTCAAACCCTGGCATGTACACTGCCTCAGGGACGCTAGGACGGTAGAATGCTCGATTTCCGCCATCCCGCACCTGGACGCCTACAGCAGAGAAGAACGACTCTGCTCTTTCCACTCGCTGGTTATGGCTCAGCTTGGGTTCAAATCGCTTGGGCAGTTTGCACCCGTCAACTTGTTCGAGATTGAAAACTGTGTAGCCCTTGCAGAATAGGCGGGTGCCAGAGGCTTCATCATCATCGGCAGTTTCCCGCGATTGGATAGTGCCCCAATACGCAACAGGTGAACCATGCTCACCCTTGCGGACCTGTCCACCGAGGGCTTGCCATTGCTGGTAGGTTCCCCATAAGGCCGATGTGTACCCCTTGCTCTGCGATTGCGACCACAGCACCACGGTATTGATTCCGCGATACGGTTTCACTGTGGAAATGCTGATTGGGCTGAATCCCTTGTCTTGGCGAACAATCCAGGGCATATGATACGAACCTGCCCCTTGCTCAATTGCGTTGATGATTGAGGACGTAACACGGGTGTACACGTCCTGTTTCTCTGTTGCGGTATTCTCGTTTGTAGACATCGTGAAACTAGACCTTTCGCGGTGTTTAGGGATCGTGGCAGATTGCAGTCTGTCGCGGTCCCGTTTCTGTCCCAATGCTCGATTCACTCTGAGAATCGAACATCAGAAATCTCGATCAGAATAATCTAGCTGATCGGAAAGTGTCAACAGAAAAATCGGTCTGAAATACGGTTTTGTGGTGAGTCACCTCCTAGCCCCCACCCCATGACGGGGGGAGGTCGATCCACTACAGGGACTCCGACTTCTCCAGAGGCGGGTATGGTAGCGATGCCTAGATCTGAGAAAATTTTCAAAAAATCAAAAACTGAAAATCAGTAGTGGGGCGATTGCCGATGGCCAATTGAACGGGTAGGAATGATAAGATTATGGCACAATGGCTAACGCGAAGAAATTCAGAATGAGGCTCGCCTCGACACATGAACCCGTGACATTCTATGCAGGGCCTAAGATAGTCTCCGCGTTGGAGGACTTGGTAGTAAACGGGGACCAAGCTATCGCGTCAAAAATGATCCAGGTCGTGACAGCAGTTTACGAGCAGGGCTTGAAGGACGGGCGTAAAGATATCATCATACAGCTCGATCAGATCAAGGCCAAGGCAAATTATCTCCCGCCTGGTAGACCCAAGAAAAGGACTCGGCGGTGAAGCGTGAACTACGAAGAGAAAATGGCGAAATTGCGCGTGAAGTCACAGCAGGAGGAAGCGGCCAAAGCCCTCCAAGAGCGGCGCCAGCGGGCAAAAATAGAAACAACAAAATCAAAAGTATTGTCCCTTTCACAGATAAACCGTGTGCTCGACAAGACAGAGCAGAAGATTCAACGTAGGGCCAAACGGTGGGAGAGCAAGGGGTACCCGCAACCGGTTGAAGTCGCCAAGCCTGATCCGGCTGAAACCTCAAACTGACCCACTACCAAAAATCCAACCTCTTGACATCAGTTGGAAGTGTTGCAGCGGTGCAGGCAAAACCGAACATACTGGGTATCGTGTTTTAGGAATGAATTCCCGCCGATTCTCGGCCAAATTCCCAGTACCCTTGTTCTAGCCCATCGGTCCACTACCATGGCCCAAAAGTTGTGGACCACTACCCGCAATTGCGGCAGCAAAGAATCCGCTGATGCCAAGTACAATATTCCCTAATGCACGTTAATGTAGAACGACTGAGAGCTGATGTACAAGCCGCGAGGGATTGGCTCCAGGTTGTCCGCGAGGCGATTACCAACAACCAGATCACCACAGAAGATGGCAGGCTCTTCTACAAGGCCGCCGTCCAGCAGTATGCCGCCGCTCTGGAGCACTTCTCCAGCCTCGTGGTGCATGGGAGGGTTCCAGCCGATCTGCATACCTGATCGCCGCCACAATCGTCCACCCTGCGGTTTTCTCAAACCCTATCCCTCGCTTGGACTACGACGGTGCAACAGTAGGCTGCCACGGGCCATTCACGAGATGTAATTCCACCCCCCATCCTCCAGGGCAGACTCACTTCGGCCTAGAATAGGACATCCCGCCTTATGGCCGACCACGTGTTGAGATTTGATATTGAAAAAGCGGCGAGGCTCTGGCAGCGCATACTTCGTACCGACACAGACAGGCTCTTCGGTAAAGTCTATAATGCCCGCCTGCTCCATCGAGTTGAAAGTGATATTGAGATCGACATAGCGCAACCGGGTTATGTCGGCCTTGCATACAGCGGGCTCGTTTTCCTCTCAATGAATCCCGGAAATGGCAGCAGCAATGGACTAGGCGAGGAGGACAAAAGGCAGTATAAGGCCCTGAGACAACTGCGGAATGCTGGCCCTGGCCACGTGACACAAGTCTTTCAGGAGCTGAACAACATTCTCTTCGAGATCACGCCGACCTGGAGAATCTACAAGATGCTCGTTCGTCCAATCCTTTCACCGGCTGGTTGGGATCTATCCCAAATCGCTTATTTGACGCTGCTCCAATGGCGGACATCCAAGAGCAGTGGACTCAACCGTCTTTACAGGATCTGTTGGAATGCACACACCCGCGAGCAGTTGGATCTACTCAAGCCCAAGATAATCGTCGTGCTGGGGAAAGGTGCCTGGAGAACCCTTCACCGGTACGATTATCCCGCAGACTCCCGATGCATTCCCCGGTGTATCGGAGACCGCAGAGTATCGCCTGAGGGCAAGAAGGCAATCGAGACAGTCTGCGAATCACTCAAGGCTATGCGGCAGTAGTCCTCTGGTGGCAAAACGGCGAATGCCTCCGTAGCCAGAACTCCTGATGCGATCATTCACGAGATGTACCCCCCACCCCTATACTGGCGTGTTTCTCTACTTCGGTAGGGTGGGACTTCTAGTGAAAAGAGGCATTGATACATTGATATAACTTCATGACATCAGCTATACATTTACAGGGCCACGCCAAGCCGGGGAAGGGCGTTGCTTTGAGTCCCACGTCTAAATCAGATAGCAGTTAAGCCTTACCGTAAACGCCTCA
>Ga0207090_1220_pt1 | contig 9593 bp, 9 predicted proteins | sample Alteio_BWMinHeat_50_FD_153565 | JGI IMG/M metagenome (GOLD analysis project Ga0207090, IMG submission 153565) | Enriched cells from forest soil in Barre Woods Harvard Forest LTER site, Petersham, Massachusetts, United States -... | ecosystem: Environmental > Terrestrial > Soil > Temperate forest >...
ATCCGGGCCAGACGGTGGGACAGGTAATTCGGGGACAAGGGGAGAAATCGGGGCCAGACCCTATTTTCTGCAACCCAAGAAAATTTGGGTCTGGCCCCGATTTCTCCCCTTGTCCCCGAATTACCTGTCCCACCGTCTGGCCCGGATTTTTCTTTTGCGTCTTTGTGGTTTACCTTGTATGCATGGGTTTGCGCTCCAGTGCCGTGCTTCCGGAAGTCGAAGACGACACCGCCACCCGGCTTCAGCCGCTCTATCATGTCATTCTTCTCAATGACGAAGACCACACCTACGACTACGTGATCGAGATGCTGCAAAAAATCTTTGGCTTTGCGGAATCGAAGGCGCTATCGCACGCCGTGGAAGTGGATACAAATGGGACAACGATCCTTTTAACCTGCGAGCTCGAAAAGGCGGAACAGAAACGTGATCTGATCCACACCTACGGCCCCGACTGGCGTCTGCCGCGATCGCTAGGATCGATGGCCGCTGTCGTTGAGCCTGCCGTCGGCTAATTCCCGCAAATAGTCGAAGCTGTAGATGCCGGTGCGATGCCCGTCGCTCCATTCGAACTGAAGCGCATACTGCCCTACCAACTCAATCTTTCGGAATTCCAAATCGTCCGGAATGTGGATCGGAAGGATGATGCGCACGCCGGTCATCTCATCTTTGCATGATGCGCAGGGACACATCCCGCGCAGGATCGGCGCGGCGTAATGACTCTCCAGGCCGTCGCCCCAGATAATCATCAATTCACCTGGACCGGCTTTCTTGATCTTTGTAGGTGTGGCTTTCACTCGACCTCGAGAACCGGCGCCGCGTAATTTCGGATGCTGACCTGGGCCGCCACTTTCTCCGCGATCGACCGCAATGTGCGCGAACTGGGCGCGTCGGGCAGTGCAAGCACGATCGGCTGGCCGATATCCGACTGAGTGCGAATCGCAAGATCGAGAGGCACCTCGCCGAGAAACGGGATGCCGAGCTGCTCCGCCGCCCGGCTGCCGCCGCCTTGTCCGAAGATCTGGTCCCGCGAGTTGCAATGTGGACAGATGTAGTAACTCATATTCTCGACGATGCCCAGAATCGGCACGCGTGTCTGCTGGAACATTTTAAGCGTCTTCATGGAAATTCGAAGGCCGACGTCCTGGGGCGTCGAAACGATGACGGCGCCGGTGAGCGGAACAGCCTGAGCCAGAGTGAGGTGGACATCGCCCGTGCCCGGCGGAAGATCGACGATCAAATAGTCCAATTCACCCCAGTCAACATCGAATAAACACTGCTGGAGAGCCTTGTGGGCCATGGGTCCGCGCCAGATCAAAGGCTGGTCCGATTTCACCAGCAGGCCCATCGAGATGAACTTCAGGCCACACGCATCGTTGGGAATCATCCGGTTGCCGATGGATTTCGGGGCGGTTTCGAGACCAAGCATGATGGGGGTTGTCGGACCGTAGATGTCACCGTCGAGCAGTCCGACCCGCGCGCCAGCGGCTGCAAGTGACACCGCAATGTTGACGGCAATCGTGGACTTGCCCACGCCGCCCTTGCCGCTTCCCACCGCAACTATGTTTCGTACCGCTGAAAGCGCGGTCTTATCGAGCTGCGGCGCCTGCTTCACTTCACTCGTCATCTTGATCTCGACGTTCTCTACGCCGGGCAAGGCTTTCACCAGTGCGACCGCTTCATCCCGCATCTGATCCTTCACGGGACACGCGGGCGTCGTGAGATTCAGGTCGAATGAAACCTTTCCAGTCTCAATCTTCAGATTCCGAATGAAGCCAAGTGACACAATGTCCTTGCGCAAATCCGGATCCTGAACGCCCTTCAGGACACCAAGAACCTGATCTTCGGTCACCGTAGAATTTTTATCGTCTTTGTTCCAAAAGGCCATCGCCCGGTCCCCTCTTTCGCTATGGACTCGACCTTCCATTGTAACAGGGCTGTGGCCGCGGATCCTTAAGTTCGGCTAAAGGCGCCATATTCCCCTCCCTTCCAAGGACGACGGCGCGGAGCGCATGAGTGGTTTGAAACGTCTCTGTCCGCTTCGCGGACACTCCTTGAAAGGGAGGGGAATATACCTTTAGCCGAACTTCAGATCTTCTGCTCAGAGGAATTCAGAATGCTCTCGAATCCAGCCGGGGAGCGGCGGGGCCAGAAGGGCGGGGAAGGAATAGCCACAAAAAGCACAAAATGCTCAAGAGTGCAGGCACTCTTGAGCATTTTGTGCTTTTTGTGGCTATTCCTTCCCCGCCCTTCTGGCCCCGCCGCTCCCCGGCTGGATTCGAGAGCGCAGCAGTAGTACCTTTAAAGAACATGTTTACCGCGTTGCTGGTTTTGATCTTTGTCCAAGCTCAATCCGCGGATCTTCCGACTGCGCAAGACGCGCTCGCATATCTCAACCAGACCATCGATTGGTACCGTAATCTGGCGGTTGAGGAAGGGATCGCAACGGGTACAGCGGATGTCCACTTTCTCAACGATGACCGGCAAGCCGCAAGGCAGATCCTTCGGCTTGCCTTCGATTTTGCTCGAGCCGAGGCGAAGCTGCTCTCGGCGAAAGCTGCTCCGGCTGAAGCCGGCGACACTTCCGAAGCAACCCAGAGTCAAGGATTGACGCGCACAGCTGCAGCAGCCGATGCCGAAGTTCGCGACTCGAAGACCGAACTGGAAGGCTTGGAACAGAAGTTGCAGACCGCTCAGGGGAAGGATCGCCGGCAGCTGCAATCCACAATCGAGGAGCTTCAAAGCGAAATCAATCTCGCCCAAACTCGCGCCGAAACATTCCACAGCATTCTTCAGTTTGTCGGCGAAGGAGGGCCGGGGGGCGGCCTGACGGCTCAAATCGACGAGCTGCAAAAATCGATTCCTGAGCTTGAAGCCGACGCTTCGAAAACTTCGGGGGCACAGACGAGTGCGCCCGCTGCGGCTCCCACGGTTGTCCAGGCAAATCGCGCGCCGCCAGCGGGTATTCTCGAACTGGCTACCGCGCTGTTTGCGCTCAGGCGCAAGGTCCGAACTCTCGACCAGACAATCGAGTCGACGGACGCTCTCGCAATGACCTCACTGCAATTCCGTACGCCGCTCACCAGGGACTTGACATTCGCGGCTCAACGCGGTGAGGAGTTGGCCAAGGCAGCAGATACCAGCAATGCCGCGCAATTGAAACAGGAGAAGGGCGAGTTGGATACGCTGACGGCGAATTTCAAGCAAATCTCGACTGTGGTGGTGCCATTGAGCAGACAGTCCATCCTTTTCGATTTGTACAAAAGAAACCTCACACGCTGGCGCGACACGGCTCAGAGTGAATATTCCGTCGAGCTGAGAAGTCTTCTCGTCAGGGCCGGCGTGCTGGGTTTAGCGCTCGCTGTCGTTTTTGCGCTGGCTGAAATCTGGCGCAAGGCGACATTCCGCTACGTTAAGGACATCCGCCGCCGGCATCAGTTCCTGCTGTTACGGCGCATCGTTCTGTGGTGCGCGATTGGAATAACGATCGCGTTTAGTCTGGCGACCGAGATCGGGTCACTCGCAACTTTCGCAGGTTTGATCACCGCGGGAATCGCCGTCGCGCTGCAAAATGTCATCCTGGCCGTCGCCGGTTATTTCTTTCTTGTCGGCAAATACGGCGTGAGAATCGGAGACCGCGTTCAGATTTCCGGAGTGACGGGAAACGTGATCGAGATCGGACTTTTTCGTCTTCACCTCATGGAACTGGGTGGACCGGGAACCAACCCGCGACCAACGGGCAGGGTCGTCGTATTCTCCAACTCCATCGTGTTTCAGCCTGCAGCCAGCTTCTTTAAGCAAATACCGGGCACCAATTTCGGCTGGCACGAAGTCAAACTGATCCTGGCGCCGGACAGCGACTACAGCCTCGCCGAAAAGCGAATGCTGGCGGCAGTGGAAGGCGTGTATGCAAAGTATCGCGACAAGATCGTCCAGCAACACCGGCAAATCGAAAAAGCATATAGTCTCGGGGCCGATCCGCCAGAGCCGAATAGCAGCCTGCATCTCGCTCAAACCGGCCTCGAAGTGTTGATCCGCTATCCTCTTGAACTGGAGCATTCCGCCGAAGTCGACGACCAGATGACTCGAGCATTGCTCGATGCGCTCGAAAAGCCCCCCAAATTGAGGTTGGTCGGATCCGGAACTCCAAACATTCAACCCGTCACCGAAACGCCCACGGCGGGGCTAAGCCCCCTGGGCCGTCTTCAGACGCCAGACGGCGCCGCTAGCATCGCGGAATGAGCCGTCTTGTTGAACCGTCGAGGACCACTCCTTCTGTGCATCCTGATCCGGCCTGAAAATGATCACCGTATCCAAGCCTGTGGCGTTGCGGGTCGGTCTCACCCACACATATTTTCCCCGGCTGATACCGTGCTGCGTGCTGAAGGTATACGACCCGACGCGTTTCGCAACGTACTTCCCGGCGCCCAGCCAAATTCCTATTTGTGGGGCCACACTGTTCAAGTGCCCGACATCCACGTGAAGTTCGAGGACCTGCATCTCATCGTCTTGATTCACAAAGGTTTGCGTAACCTTGAATGGCCCGGAATTACAGGCGGAAAGGGACAACGCAGAAAGCATCGACAAGGCTAACAACGATCCAATCCATCTCGTTCGCACATTGGCTCCTTTTGGGGATGTTTGAGCATCCTCTATTGAATAACGATTGAATATCGTTCCCGTTAACACCGCCTCAATTATCAATACCAAGAAAAACGGGCTCCGGTGCCAGGCGAATGCCGAATTTGTCCTGCACCCGAGTCTGAACTTCGCGAGCCAGGCGCAGAACGTCTTCGGCCCTGGCTCCGCCTTTATTCACAAGCGCGAGCGTATGTTTGGTCGAAAGCCCAACTGGACCGATCGAGTAGCCTTTTGCAAACCCGGCATGCTCGATCAGCCATGCGGCGGCGGTTTTTACTTTTCCAGGTGACGCGGGATATCGCGGCACATTCGCGCCGGCGCGCGTTTGAAGTTCGGTGAATTGCGCTTCCGTGACGATTGGATTCTTGAAAAACGAGCCTGCACTTCGGCAGTCGGGATCGCCTCCAATAAGGAGCATCGCCTTGCGTGCGCGAATGCCGCGCACGGCAGTACGGACCTCAGCAAGGGTGGGCGGTGTAGTCCTGGTTTCGAATTCGTGTTCTACCTCAGGATAACGAATCGAGGGCGCGCCATGATTCGTTAGTGAGTATCTGACCTGCAACACCACGTAGCGATCTTTTGCAATCGTGTTGAAGAGACTCGTGCGGTAGCTGAACCGACATTGCTCGCGCGACAATTCGATAATCGCATCGGCGTGCCGGTCGTATGCGCGGACACTCGTCAGAACCTCCGACACTTCCTGCCCATAGGCTCCGACATTTTGCACGGGGGTCCCACCGACAGAGCCGGGGATTCCACTCAAACACTCGACTCCTGCCAGATTCCGCTCGACGCACAGGGCGACGAGCGGATCCCACTCCTCGCCTGCGGCTGAGCGCACACTCGTTTTGTCACGATCGCTATGCCACTCGATTCCCTTGATCCCAATCCTGATGACCAGTCCCGGGAAACCGGCATCGGCGACAAGCAGGTTCGAGCCACCGCCGAGGACGAACAGCGGCAGGTTTTTCTCTTTCGCGAATTGAATCGATTCAACGACAGTTTCTTCGCCGGCAGCGTCTATGAAATAGCGGGCCGGACCGCCAATGCCAAACGTCGTCAATGGCGCGAGCGCCACGTTCTCGTGGATGAGTGCTTTCACCGCGGTTTCAGTTTAACATTGGGGCCCATGCGAAGACTTCGAGTGGTGATTCCGGTCGCCCTTGTTTTCATCGTTGCGGCACAAGCGCAAACAAAGCGGCAACCCGCTCCGACGATGAGTGTGGAAGGCGCCGATTGGCTGACGCGGCCGGAACGGATTAAGGAAGAAGATCCGGATCGCATGCTGCTTGCGCTCGACATCAAAAAAGGATCGGTCGTGGCCGATATTGGCGCCGGCGTTGGCTATCACGCGTGGCGGCTATCCGAGATCGTCGGACCGGCCGGCAAGGTCATCGCGGAAGATATTCAGGCAGGAATGATTCGGCTGCTCCAGCAAAATATCGCCGAGCGCAAGCTTCGGAATGTCGACATCATCCTTGGAACTCCCAGCGATCCCAAATTGCCGGGCAATGCGGTCGATCTCATCTTGATGGTCGACGTCTATCATGAGTTCTCCGACCCGTCCGCGATGATGAAGCACGTCCGCGACGCCCTGAAACCAGACGGCCGCGTCGTGCTCGTGGAATTTCGAAAGGAGGACCCCAGCGTCCCCATTCAGCCGCTCCATAAGATGTCGGTGGCAGACGCGAGGGCGGAGCTGGAGTCGATGGGCTTTAAATTCCAGCGCTCTCTCGAATTTCTTCCCTGGCAACACATCATCTTTTTCTCCAGCGGGAAGTGAATCTCCAACTCGCCGTTCTCATCATTTACTCGGCGCTATTTATCGGATTCGGACTCTTCATCTCGCGGCGCGTTAAGAAGGCGGACGATTTTCTGGTAGCAGGGCGAAGCCTGGGCCCGGGTCTTCTCGCCACAACATTTCTCGCCGCTAATATCGGCGCTGGTTCGACGGTCGGCGCGACGGGTCTCGGCTATGTCTATGGCCTGAGCGCGTGGTGGTGGGTGGGATGCGCGGGAATCGGGTCATTCCTTCTGGCCAACACCGTCGGTCCAAAAATCTGGGCGCTGGCAGCGAAAAACGGCTGGCGGACCGTCGGCGATTTTCTGGATTACCGGTACAACCGCTCGGTTCGCGGTCTTGTCGCGGCACTGCTGTGGGCCGGGACGCTGATGATCCTTGCCGGCCAGCTGATTGCGATCTCGCAAATCCTTGAAGTCGTCATCGGCTTGCCCAAGTGGCAGGGCTGCCTGGCTGGCGGCGTTGTGGTGACAGCTTACTTCTCAGCCGGTGGACTGCTGACCTCGGCCTGGGTCAACCTGGTCCAGCTCACGGTTAAACTCACAGGCTTTGCCCTGGCAGTGCCATTCGGAATCGCTGCGGTTGGGGGATTGTCCGCACTGCAACCTGCACTGCATGCATCGTCAACATTGGGAACGCGGGGTGTTTTATCCTATGTGGCGATCCTGGTTCCTTCGTTCATCATCTCGCCCGGACTGATTCAGAAACTGTACGGAGCGCGTGATGCGCACGCCGTTCGAGTTGGAGTGAGCTGGAATTCCCTTGGATTGCTGGTGTTCGCGTTTGCTCCCGCAATTCTCGGCATCGTTGCGCACTCGCAGTATCCGGCGTTGGCCAATCGCGAACTGGCTCTGCCGATGGTCATGACGAAACTCATGCCAGGCTGGCTCGGGCTGCTGACACTGGCCGCCGTGTTCTCCGCGGAAGTCAGTGCGAGCGACGCGATTCTTTTCATGCTGTCGAGTTCGCTGAGCGTCGATCTCTACAAGACCTTCTTGCGGCCGAGGGCATCAGATCGCGATTTGCTCTTCGTCAGCCGCATGGCCGCGGTCGTGGGCGCTTTCTTCGGCATTCTGCTGGCAATCGAACTGCCTTCGATCATTTCTGCGCTTCAGATCTTCTACACTCTCATGGCCGTCGCGTTGTCGGCGCCACTGATCGTCGGTCTGTATTCCCGGAGGCCGACGGCGGCCCGCGCGATCGTTGCGATCGTCAGCTCCGTCAGCATCGCAGCGTTCACTCAATCCGGCCCCATAGGAATTCTCGCGGCATTCGTGATAATGATTACACCATGAATCGCCGAACCTTCATTGGCGCGCTCACTGTGGCGGCGGTCTATGACCGCCGGTTGTTCGCGCAGGCACGCGAAGGCTTCATCACTGATGTCGACGGAATCAAGGTCGGTCACTTCACGGAATCGCGGAGGCCGACGGGGTGCACCGTAATCCTTTACGAACGTGGCGCGGTTGCGGGCGTGGACGTGCGTGGCTCCGCGCCGGGGACGCGCGAGACGGACCTCTTGAAGCCTACCAATCTTGTCGACAAAGTGAACGCGATTGTTCTTTCCGGCGGCAGCGCGTTCGGTCTGGATTCCGCGACCGGCGTCATGCGGTATCTCGAAGAACATGATTCAGGCTATCCAACAGCGAACGGCAAAGTTCCGATCGTGCCGGCGGCCATTCTCTACGATCTCAATGTCGGCGATGGCAAAATCCGCCCGAATGCGGATGCAGGCTACAAGGCCTGCACGAACGCAAAGTCCGGCCCTGTCGACGAGGGGAACGCTGGCGCTGGCGCTGGCGCCACGGTCGGCAAGCTTGGCGGTGGAAAGCCGATGAAGGGCGGAATCGGTACGTCAAGCATCAGGTTGCCGAACGGATTTATTGTCGGCGCCATCGTTGCCGTCAATTGCGTCGGTGATGTCATCGATCCCAAAACCGGTAAGATTGTCGCGGGCGCGCGCACCGCGGATGGCAAAGCGTTTCTCAACATCATGGAAACGTATCGCTCGGGACGGGGGGTGGTTCAAAACCCCGCGCCCGGGCAGAACACGACCATCGGCGTCATCGCCACGAACGCCAGATTCGACAAAAGTCAAATGACGAAGATCGCCGAGATGGCGCACGACGGCATGGCTCGCGCGATCAACCCCACGCATACGCCGTCCGACGGCGACACCCTGTTTGCCCTGTCCACCGGCACTGCCAGCGCTCCCGCTAGTCTCACGGCCATCGGCGCGCTCGCCGCCGAAGCTGTGTCCGAAGCGATTCTCCGCGCCGTGAAGAAGGCCAGATCCGTCCCTGGCTTTCCCAGCTACAACGACATCTCCAGGTAAAACGGGTTGGGAAAGGTACACAAAAGGCACAAAACAGAACACAAAAAGCACAAAAACTGGTGTCGCCGTAAATTATTTGTGCTTTTTGTGTCCTCTATTTGTGCTTCTTGTGGTCGTTCCCGTTCCTTTGTGCAAAAGCCGAAAGGCGGCGTGCAGGACGCCCACCACAATCAACGCTACTCCGCGCGTCGGGAAAAGATCTCCAGCTTCTCATCGATGAGCTTCAGGTATGGATGCCCCGGGTCGAAGCCTTTTCGAAGTTTTCCAGGCCGATTCGCCTTGGCACAGCCATACGAGTGCGGCTGGATCCCGAGATCCAGCGTGAAAAGACCATTCGATATAACTTCGAGATTGTTGACGACAAGGGCAATAAAAGGTTTGCCGCAGGATACGTCACCGTCGTCTGTGTGGACGCGGGTTTCACGTCGACGGCAATTCCAGCCGCCATTCGAAACATAATTGAAAATGCACAATCTCAATAAGGACGAGCTTCGCCTTCTTCGCAAGCTCTCGGCGCCGGAGAAGATTCAGAAGTATCTGGACGATCTTCCGTACAACAAGGAAAAGGGTGGTGAGACCTGCTATTCACCGCGGCTGGTGATGCGGCATAACACCGCGCATTGTTTTGAGGGCGCACTGCTCGCGGCGGCGGCCTTGCGCGTCGCCGGCCGGCCGCCACTGATACTGGATCTCGAATCGGTGCGCGACGACGACCACGTGATTGCGGTTTACCGGACGGATGGATTCTGGGGAGCGATCGGAAAATCGAACTATTCAGGATTGCGATTCCGCTCGCCCGTCTATCGGACTGTGCGGGAG
>Ga0207090_1222_pt1 | contig 9531 bp, 11 predicted proteins | sample Alteio_BWMinHeat_50_FD_153565 | JGI IMG/M metagenome (GOLD analysis project Ga0207090, IMG submission 153565) | Enriched cells from forest soil in Barre Woods Harvard Forest LTER site, Petersham, Massachusetts, United States -... | ecosystem: Environmental > Terrestrial > Soil > Temperate forest >...
TGGGCTGCAGACGATCGAGAGCCGCCAGGTCGATGTAACGAACGAGCCATCGGTGCTCACGGTCGGCATGTTCAATGCCGGTAACCGCTCGAACATCATCCCCGATACGGCCGAGCTAGAGGGCACGCTGCGCACTTTCGATCCGGAGATGCGCGACTTCATCATGCGACGCGTAAAGGAGACCGCTGGAGCTATTGCGATTAGTGGCGGTGGCGAGGCCGAGGTTGAGTGGATCAGTGATGGCTACATTCCCCTTGTCAACAATGTGCCCCTGACGCAGCGCATGGTGCCGACCTTGCAGCGTGTTGCGGGTTCCGGCAAGTTGCTCGAAGTCAAAGCTAGAACCGCCTCTGAAGACTTTTCATATTTCGCGCAACAAATTCCGGGCTTCTTCTTTTTTGTTGGCATAAATCCACCGACGATGCTGGCGTCGCTTGCCGCACCCAATCACTCGCCACGTTTCCAGATCGATGAGGAGGGTCTGTCGATTGCGCTACGGGCCACGATCAACATCACCTTCGACTATTTGAGCGGAACTGCCAAATAGCTTAGGTGCATTGAGCAGCGTGCACCCTCCAAACTACTACCGCGTTCTCCATGGGTCCCTTTGCAAAGGCGCGAACCAACCGCACATTAAGCCCCTGTCGAATGTCTCCTTCTGGCACCCAGCGGCGGTTCGCGGCAGTGCGGCAAGAGGGCTGCAATTGAAGTAGAGGCGGACGGTCGGCGGACCGGCCCGCACCGTCGTGCCTGACCCCTTCCAGAAGGCCGGCCTGAGCGGTTACGATGCCTTGTTCTAGCCCCGGGGACGAGCATGAAGCGGCGCGAGTTCATCACGCTGCTCGGCGGCGCGGGCGAACTGCACGCACTAAAGTTCAATTTTAGTTTTTTATCTTGAAGGAAATCCGCCGACATGAGCAAGAAACAATCGTGTATGTGGCTCGTCACAGCTTTAGTGGCTACAAGCCACGCAAGCCATGCATCTGCCTTGAGCTTGTTTCAAAGTGAGATGCAGGCGCAACAGCACTGCCCGAATGACACTGTCGTCTGGCTAGATTTTAATAAGCGTATTTATTACATCAAGGGCCAGCGACTTTATGCTCAAGGCAGGACGGGCACTTTTGTGTGCCAAGAGGAGGCCCGCACAGGCGGATACCGTCGCTCGCTGTTCGGCCGGCGCTAGTACCTCTGCACGGTGATTTTGACCGGTTGAACCAGAGGTTAAAGTAGCTCTGGCAGGCGGCCCGTAGCGGCGGTTCGCGGCAGCGCAGCGATATGGCCGCTGTCGGTGGAACACCGGACAGTCGATGGACGCGGCCGGTACCGCCGCCCTGACCCCGACAGATGGCTTTCATGCCCCTGACGGATGCTCGTCAGCCTGATATTCTGCATGGTAGTCCTGGCGCGTGGGGTCGGATGTCATTCGATCGATTGAAACGCCGCGATTTCATCACGCTTCTTGGCAGCGTAGCTGTCACCTGGCCGGTAGCGGCGCGCGCGCAGCAGCTCGAGCGTGTGCGGCGCATTGGCGTCCTGATGAGCCTCGCCGCGGACGACAAGGAATCGCAGGTCCGGCTAGCAGCATTCATCCGGGCGCTGCAGGATTTGGGTTGGACCGCCGGCCGCGATCTCCACATCGACCTGCGTTGGGGCGACGACAGTATTGAGGTCGCGCACCATAACGCGGCCGAGTTGGTCGCGCTCGCGCCCGACGTCATGATGGCGAGCGGCAGTGCGGCCGCATCATCCTTAAAAAGGGCAACGACTGCTGTACCAATCGTGTTCGTGCAGGTTGCAGAGCCACTCGGTGGTGGCTTGATCGAGAGTTTCGCCAAGCCCGGCGGCAACGTCACAGGTTTCGCCTCGATTGCATACGGGGTGAGCGCAAGATGGCTGGAACTCCTCAAGGAAATTGCGCCCGGCGTGACGCGCGTGTTGGTCGTACGCGATCCTGACTCGGGGGCCGGGGCAGCGCAGTTTGCCGCGATTCAGTCCGTAGCGCCGTCGCTCGGGATGGAGCTCAGCCCAGTCGGCGTGCGCGAGCCCTCCGCGATCGAGCGCGCAATCACCGCACTGTCCGGCACATCGAATGGCGGCTTGCTCGTGACAACCAGTACGCGCGCCTCGGCACACCGCGAACTGATGCTCGCGCTTGCGGCCCGCTACAAGCTGCCTGCGATCTATCCATTCCGTTTCTACGTCGCGAGCGGCGGGCTGATTTGCTACGGCGTCGATTGGATCGATCACTACCGCCGCGCGGCCAGCTACGTTGACCGCATCCTCAAAGGCGAGAAGCCTGGCAACCTTCCGGTGCAGGCGCCTGTCAAATACGAAACCGTGATCAATCTTAGAACTGCAAAGGCTCTCGGCCTGACCGTGCCGCCCAACGTACTCGCCATTGCCGACGAGGTCATCGAATAACCGTACTGATTGCTGCGGTGCGGGAGTCCGCACCTGGCGTGCGCCGTGACAAGGCGGCGCTTTCCAGTGGGTGCAAGCCCCACCCGACAAAGCCAACACGGCCGCGGCAGGGGCTGCCCGTTTCTGTTCACGACGAGCCAGAGGATAGCGCATCTCGCCGCTCACCAAGGAGTGAGATGCGCTTTCGACCCAAATACGACGGCACCGCCTATGGCAAATAATCGAAGACCATGAGATGGGCCTCTTCGATTATCAGGTCGGAAAGCATCACGGTTTTCCAGCCGGCATTCTTTTCGCGCGGAGTCAAACCCAAGGCGATGCTCAATTCCTTATGCAGGTCGGCCTTTAGATCAGGTGTCCCATGGCGGGCGGTAAGAACATAGTGCCGCGGGACAGCCGAATAGAAACGCTTGAGCTCAGGCACCCAGAGACCGGTCTTGGCGATTGCGCCGGTCGGAACTCTTCCAAGCGGCTCAAAATGATCCGGATCGACCTCCTTGAAGACCGCGACGGCGCCTGTCGTCCCCACGAAGTAAATCCGCCCGGTCGCCGCGTCATAGTGGAGGTCGTCTGCACCACCGACGGTGTCCAGGACCTGGACCACTTTTCCGGACTCCGTATCCATGACGACGAGCTTGCCCGGTTCGCGCTGGTGCCCGCCGCCGACATCGCCGGTATGCGCCACCGTGCGGCTCCCAACAAACAGACGGTGATGGGCTGCGTCGAGACCCGCGGTATGGGGTACCGGGCCTCCGACGATCGGCCACTCGGCAACCACTGCACGCTTTTCGAGATCGACGACGGCCACATGGCTGACGCCGTCCACGATGTCGCCCATGGTGACGTACAATGTTTTTCCCGACGGCTCGATCGCGATGCCGGCGGGATCACCGCCGGGGAGCTTGATGCTGCCCACCAACTGGGCGGTCCTGGTATCGACGATGTCGATGGAAGCATTCGTGGATCCGTGCTCGCCGCTGCCGGCAAAATCCTCAAACACCTCGACGCCGGCATAGAGCAGATGGTTTGCGGGATCGTAGGCGCCGTTGTCCGCTCCCCGGTTCGGATCGGCGTAGCCAGACAATTTGATCGTCTTGATGACCTCGTAGGTCGTGCCGCTGACGACGACAACGGAGCTGTCCGTCATGTTCAGCCAGATTTCGTTGGTCTCGGGAAGGTAGAACGGCTTCTTGGGCATGGCCGGGAGCCCTTTGGTCTCATGGACGACCTTGCCTGCACGCAAGTCGATCACGATCAGGCTCTTGGCGGCCTCCCCGCAGATAAATAGGCGCTGGCCTTGGAAATCGACCGCCAGACGGTCCATGTACCCATCCCCGGGCAATGGGATGGTCTCAACCAGCCCCAGAAGGCCTGACATATGCAACATGGGCAACTGCTGAGCCTGTGCTTTCGCAACAAAGGCCGTCAACAAAGCCGCGAGAACCACGAACAATCTTTTCATTTCTTCTCTCCTCCCTGGCCGCGCGTAAACTCGAAGCGCACGGATGATTCCACCATTCTCGAAGCAACGCACTCAATAGCTTGACGTTGCTTCGGTCTTCATCCTGACATCACAATCGACAGTTCGCACGCCACTTTTTTTGTTCTTGGTGCCGTAGAGGTAAAGATGCGGCCGGAGGTAGCCCCCCTCCTGATCAGGATTATTGATCTATCAGGAATCACACTTTTGGGGGTAAAGTCGACCTCGTTAGGGTTGTGCCCGCTTCCGAAAAAAGCACCCAAATCGGAGCCCAGGAAATGAATTCCAACTCGCGATTTATCGGTGTTGTCGGGACGGTCATCGTCATCTTGATTGGAATCGCGCTGTACCAAAAGATATTGCAATGCAGTGAGGCAGGCGGCAAGGCATGCTGCTTCGGACGTCTTTGCAATCCCATAGTCGACCAGACTACGAAGGACGTTGAACGCTAACCTTGACCTAGAATTGTCGGCCGCTCCCCTGAACTTGCAGGACGGGTGTGGACGACCTTATTTTCACCTTCGCTTCGCTACTCGCCCGTGCTGACGAGTCAAATGAAGTTTTGCTGCAGTGATTTCTCAGCGCGCGCTGCCGAACCCGCGCTCGCAAGCACACGGATCAGTCGGCCAGAAATATGAAGCGTAAAATGAAATTCATGGACAAACGACCTTACCGCCCCTATGACCGCCTCCACCTCCGCGAACAGTGGTACAACCCTTGGGTACGACTTGGCAGCCACTTTTGCCGCATGTAGTTTGCCCATCCATGGCGACTTTTCCCGTTGCCGTCGCGTTGTTGGACGGATCCTGACTCGAGGCGCCGTGGGCCGGTTCGAGAGAGACTGCTCGTTTGGCGTCGGTCGGATGTCCGGCCCCCTTCGGCGAATTATCTGAGGGTAGGGTGCGGACACATCGATCGCCTTCAGCGCGCTCGCCAGACTGGCACAAAAGCGGACAAATTCGCTTATCAATCCCACGAACCGCTTTGAGAACGTCCAGTGACGGCTCGCTGTCCGGCACCCTGATAACAGCGAGCTTGCCGAATTTTTGCAAGGCAGCGCGCGTCACGGCATTAAATTCGCCGTCCACAGCGCCGTCGAAGCACCCGACGCGCTTGAGTTCAAGTTGCAGCGAACGCGCTACCTCGTAAGGGTCGATCCGCAGCGCCGCCGGAGCCTTGGGCATCTCGAGCAGCGTGGTTTGCGGCGCTGGCGTTAGAGCGGTCGCTGGGGCATCCGCACTAGATGGAGCGACGAAGTAAAATGTCCCGTCAATCGGTGAACTTGATACCCAGGGCTGCTGCACCCCAGCTGTTGCGCGCTTCACCGCCAGTCCAACCTGATTGAAGGTCTGAAAAATATCGAGATTGGGTCGACGCATTGTCAGTGCGAGCGCCCTGGCGTAGGGGCTGTTGCCGTTGGTGCCGTCCTGCGCGACGCTGCCCGGCTGGGTGGCGAAGGAGATCAGTGTTCCCTCCGGGGCCTTCATCTGCGCCAGCCCGCCGCCTGTGTCACGCAATCGATTGTTTTCCGCGTCGCGCGCCCGACCGACCGCTAGGCCACGCCCGCCGAACGGATTGTTGCGGCAGGCATCGAGGATGACGATATTGAGCCGCGTGCCGGCGCCTTCCATCTGGCGCAACACCAGATTGGTGTCGAGCATCTGGAAGTCGATGTCCGCTTCCTTGGTCGGGTTGGCATCGACCGGAATGAGGTAATTTTCGCCGCGGACCTGCACGCCATGGCCCGCATAGTAGAACAGCCCGACGTCGGCGCCCGCCAGCTGCGCCCCGAAGGCCTGCACCGCTCGGTCAAGAGAGGGTTTATCGAGATCGAGTAGCGCGCCCCCACCTACAAGAGTGAAACCGAGCGAACTCAGGGTGTCGGCCAGGAGCTTGGCATCGTTGGCGGGATTATCCAGAATAGCGACATTTCGGTAGGCCGAATTGCCGACGACCAACGCGACGCGTTTGTCGGCAAACGCAGGCACCAAAAAGACAGCCGTGAACAGAAAAAGCAACGGCACAAGAAAGCGCCATCGACGCCTGTCTTTCATCCTCTGCAACGTAGACCGATGCATCATCGCTCAGGTCCCGATGAGACCGATTTCCGACACCCGGATTATCTGCTCGCATGGCACCAAACGCAACGGTTATATGCCCTACGAAACCGTGTTGAGGACCTACAGGTGGCGGCTCGCACCCCTTGGGGTGCCCTTAATGTCTTGCTGGCGAGTGCCGAAGCGACCTTGCCGGCGTGCTCGTGATCGGGCCGACAAGGTTGTCGTCAAGGCTTTGGATCGAGCCGCAAGCTCTGCTATTCCCATGGAGCGATTCATCGTATTCTCCGTTACCTGTCTGGAATTGTCATCTTGGATGTGCGGAGGGACGGCAGTGCCATTTGATCTGTGGTTTCAAAAGTCGAATAGCAGCAAATTCGCCGAAACATTGCTGGTATGCGTCGTGATTTCGTTTGTGGGAGCATTTGGTGAAGCTCGTGCGGCCTCCGTGTTGATCGTGGCGATCGGAGCAGACAACACCGTCGGAACCGGGATAGGGAAGCGCCGCGGCGGAGTGAGCCAGGGCAAAGCCTTTCCCGCGCAGCTCGAGACAATGCTACACACGCGAGGACTCGATGCGCATGTCTCCAACGTCGGCGTTTCTCACGATACAACCGCCGGAATTCTAGCGCGCCTTGATTCGTCAGTACCTGAAGGAACGCGCCTGGTCATCTTGAACGTCGCAAAAGGTGACGACAAACATCAAGGGTTGATTGGGGTGGAAGCCGGCTACGTCAATAAAATCAAAACGCGACTCGCCGCCCGTCACATCCCGATCATTGTATTACCTCCATTGGGACAGGTCGCAGGCGCCTACCGCGATTTTGACGGGCATCATTTCACCGCTGAGGGGCATGCTCATATTGCGGCCTATTTGTTACCGAAGGTCATGGCAATTATCGGCCGCTCGCCAAGTTGAGCGCAGCGCGGAATCGGGGAGCCGGTACACAGTGGCACAGAAGCCGCAGGCTTGGCGTTGATGGTTTGATCCGAGGAGGCCGCGGCTCGGCACGATGCCATTCTGAAACGACGCCCGGCGACAGTGCTCGGTCGCGCCGACGAGGTGATCGAATAGTATCGAATAGTAGTGCCGTTTTTTGCAGTACGAGAGTCTCCTGTCCGCCCAGGCTGTGTGAAAATCGCGTGGGAGGCGCACATCCGGGGCGTGACGGCGCATTCTGCGCCCACCGGGATTCCGATTCTACGGAACCAAACTCAGGACAGCCCAGACGCGCCCAGAGGCTTCCTGCAGGCGCTGATTTTCTCGCGCGCAGACCCTGGCCTCACGCCCGCATTGCCTCCAGTAATCCGCCTACACCCATGATCATCATCACGCGCTTCATGTTGTAGATCCTTCAATGGCGGACGAACATTAAGTGCTTCCGCCTGCGCGGCGGCGATGCTCTTGAGCATAGCCTCGGCGTGCTCAGGCTTGAAATACACGCCGTTTATCACCTTCTGGCCCTCCCGATACGGCTCCGACGCAGCAAGCAGGAATTGAGCTTGGCGATCGGGGATGAGCTCGATGAGCCGTTCGGGCCGAAACATGGCCCGCTTTGCAGCGTCCATTTTCCTCACCCAGTCCGCCCCATGCGCGTCCAGTGCCTTCTGCAAAATCCTCGTCGGACATGCTCTTGTTCAAATAGGCAATGGTGAGGGTGTAGCACCTGAAAAGGTTGATATAGTGCGCGGATATTGCCAATATTTCATCGATGGCATTCATCAGGGCGCAATCTCGCCATCACCCAATTGTCCTTTGCTCAGCTTGTCTGCAAGCATGTTCGCGAAATAGACCTTGCCCTACATCACATAAAGAAAGTGCTGCGCGGCCGCAATTATCGTCTTGAAGTCCTTCGTGAATTGAAAGGTGGTATAGAGGGTCTCGCCGTTTTCGTTGGCGTGCTCGAACAGCTTTTTTCGATGCGGCGCACCTGATCGGCGAAAGATGCGGTTCCACCGGCGTGGACGAAGGCAACGAGCCTCCCTGCGTGATGGCGTCCGCCAGCTTCGATGTGTCGTCGAAGATTGTCTGCATCGCATCGATGAGGCGTCGGATGTGCGGCGGTTGCTGCCGGTAAGTATTGTCACCGCCTGCACGGGAATCAGCCGAAGGACTGTTCGATGACTTCTTTCCAAACATTATGTGTGTCGCGCCGACGAGCACGTTGCAACCTTCAGGCAAGACCAAGCGGTGATGATGCCTGACAGTATCCTGCGAGGTTCGCGCTCAACCAGCCCGCATTGTCGATAGGCCCGAGGATCACTGTCGTAACTTATCGAGCGTGATCGGCAGGTCGCGTGCACCCGCAGGCTCTCGGCCAACTCTCCGGCCTTCCTCGGCCATCGCTCCAATATTCGAAAAAGTTTCTGGAAAAAGGGCAGGGAAATCCGGACGGGCCTGCAGCTTGACGTGATTCCGCAAATCAGATTATTCGAGAAATTGAAACTCGAGAACTGTGCGCCGATCCCGGGCTGGCCCGAGACCGGCTTTTTTAATGCGCGCGCCTGATGGGTAAGCCCGGCTTGCGATGCCGGAGGTCGCGCCTTTCTTGCCGAATTGAAAGAGGTGAACAAACTTGGTCGTGTCGCAGGCCGTCCCGAAGAGTGACTCCGGCTGCCCGCGGGCCATAACCGCGGTGCTCTGTATTCGGCCTGTATTTTCAGGAAACCAGGTCTTGGAGTGCATCTCACAAGGCGCGCTGGAAGCGAGACGGATGACAAGCACGTCCGGACCCATTGATGCGATGCGCGCCGTTCGCGGGGTAAACGTCTTCCCATAGCGTCCGATTAGACGGCAGTATTCGACTACCTCCGTTTTGGCCAGAACAATTCGAATTTCGTGAATGAAAACAACACGCGTGAACAAAAGTCCGCCGTCCGGCAACCGATCCTCATTACCCCTCGGCAGGAAGCTGCGCTATCGCCCCGTTCGCGCCGACATCGTATAAGGAACATCCGATGAGCCGGAAGACCGCCACCCCACGACCTGCCGCAACGGGTGCCAATGCGCGGCCCGATTTGACTTCGCCCGCCCCCGCGGGCGCCGCCGGATTCGACTGGCAGGACCCGCTCGCGCTCGAAGGCGAGCTCACCGAGGACGAGCGCATGGTGCAGGCCACCGCGCGCGGCTACGCGCAGGATCGGCTTTTTCCCCGGGTGCTCACGGCCTTTCGGGAGGAGCGTTTCGACCGCGAGATCATGACCGAGATGGGGGCGCTCGGGTTGCTGGGCCCGACCCTTCCGGAAGAGTACGGCGGCGCCGGCCTCGGTCACGTCGCCTACGGCTTGATTGCGCGCGAGATCGAGCGCGTCGATTCCGGCTACCGCTCGGTGCTCTCGGTGCAGTCCTCGCTGGTGATGCAGCCGATCTACGCCTATGGGAGCGAGGCCCAGCGGCGCAAATACCTGCCCAAGCTGGCGACCGGCGAGATCGTCGGCTGTTTCGGCCTGACCGAGCCCGACCACGGCTCCGACCCGGGCTCGATGGCGACACGGGCCGAGCGGGTCGCCGGCGGCTACCGCCTCACCGGCACCAAGACCTGGATTTCCAACGCGCCGATTGCCGACATCGCC
>Ga0207090_1223_pt1 | contig 9529 bp, 8 predicted proteins | sample Alteio_BWMinHeat_50_FD_153565 | JGI IMG/M metagenome (GOLD analysis project Ga0207090, IMG submission 153565) | Enriched cells from forest soil in Barre Woods Harvard Forest LTER site, Petersham, Massachusetts, United States -... | ecosystem: Environmental > Terrestrial > Soil > Temperate forest >...
TGACATCGACGTCGTCGTGTGTGACGGATTCACCGGCAACGTGTGTCTCAAGCTGAGCGAAGGACTTTATGAAGCTTTTGCCACCATGCTTCGCAAGGAACTCCAAAAAACGATTTCTGCACAGATCGGCTCGATCCTTGCCCAGAATGCGTTCCGCGAATTCAAGAAACGTCTGGATTATTCCGAATACGGTGGCGCTCCTCTGCTCGGAATCAAAGGAATCACCATTGTTTGCCACGGGCGCTCGAACGCCAATGCCATCAAGAACGCGGTCCGCGTCGCAAATGACTTCTGCAAGCACAACGTGAACCAGGCCATCGAAAAGGAGTTCTTGAAAATGGGAATCACCAGGACCGCGGGGGCGACGCCGTAAAGGATAATGGCTTTTAAACACAAAGACACCAGGGCACAGAGACACCAGGAAAGGCAGCATCACATTTGTTCCTGCTTGCGGCCCTTCCTGGTGACTTTGTGCCCTGGTGTCCTGGTGTTTTGAACTCCTCGATCATGAAAACCGCATTTGTGTTCCCCGGTCAGGGCGCGCAGTACGCCGGCATGGGCCGTGAGATTTCCGAAAAGTTTTCAAGGGCACGCGCGGCGTTCGCTGAGGCCGATGCCGCCCTGGATTTTCCGATTTCGCGGTTGTGCTTTGAGGGGCCGGAGGATCAACTCAAGCTGACCGAGAATACTCAACCTGCGATCCTCACAACTTCCATCGCCTTGTTTCGCATTCTGGAAGAGAACGGATTTCGTCCGGATTTCGTTGCGGGCCACAGTCTTGGCGAATATTCGGCGCTCGTTGCCGCAGGCGCGATCCAATTGAGTGATGCCGCAGCGCTTGTGCGCAGGCGCGGGCGTTACATGCAGGAGGCCGTGCCTGTTGGCGTGGGCGCAATGGCCGCGTTGCTGGGGCTGGATCTTCCCGCCGTACTTTCGGTCTGCGAGAAGGCTGCGGAAGGACAGGTTGTGTCACCCGCGAATTTGAATTCGCCAGGACAGATCGTCATCGCGGGAAATCGCGAAGCGGTCGAGCGCGCCGTGGCCATCGCCAAGGATGCCGGGGCGAAGCGCGCGATTCTTCTTCAGGTGAGCGCGCCCTTTCACTGCGCGTTGATGATGCCGGCCGAAGAGCGTCTGTCTGTCGATCTCGATGACTGCCTGTTCTCGGATTTGCGTTGTCCGCTCGTGACCAACGTCGACGCGCAATCGATTCGCACCGGCGCCGAAGCGCGCAGCGGTTTGAAGCGGCAGGTGTCGCGTCCGGTGCGCTGGCAGGAAACGATTCAGCACTTGATTGATGAAGGAGTGCGCACTTTCGTGGAGGTCGGTCCCGGCAAGGTGCTGCTCGGATTGATTCGCTCCATCGATAAGTCGGTTACAATGATGAATGCCGAAGATGAAAAATCGGTGGAAAATGTTTTGAGCGGACTCCTATAATTATGGGTTTGCGAAATGGGTGTAGCCGCGCCCTTCAGGGCGCGATTAACAGGAGGGTTTCAGAATGGCTTCTTCAGTTGAAGATAAGGTCAAACAGATCATTGTTGAACAACTAGGTGTCGACGAATCCGAAGTGACACCGACGGCCTCGTTTATCGACGATCTCGGCGCAGACTCGCTGGATACGGTCGAACTGGTCATGGCGCTCGAAGAAGGCTTCGGGATGGAGATCCCCGACGAAGATGCCGAAAAGATCACGACAGTAAAGGATGCCATCAGCTACATCGAGGGCCACCTTCCAAAGGCGTAGCCGCGGCTAAATCTCAGGCGGTCGGAGGCCGCGCGAGCCCGATAGGGCGAAGCAAGTAAGTGAGGTTGTGATTTTGCAAAAGAGAAGAGTTGTGGTCACTGGCGTGGGGTTGGTTACCGCGCTGGGCACGGGAAGAGAAGAGACGTGGAAAGGCCTCTGCGAAGGACGCAGCGGCGTCTCGACGATTACTCGTTTTGATGCCACTCAGTTTTCCACCAGGATTGCCGCCGAGGTTCAAAACTTCGATCCACTTCGCTGGTTTGAAAAGAAAGACGTCAAGAAGATGGATGCGTTCATCCATTACGCTGTCGCTGCCGCCGATAACGCGATGCAGCATGCGGCATTGACGATCTCGCCCGAATTGTCCGAACGGACAGGAGTGTTTATCGGGTCAGGAATCGGAGGATTTTCCATTATTGAACGCGAGCATACGGCCTTTCTCGAAGGGGGCCCGCGCAAGATTTCACCGTTCTTTATTCCATCGAGCATCATCAACCTTGCGGCCGGTCAGGTTTCCATTCGATTCAAAGCCAGGGGGCCGAACTCCGCGCCCTGCACCGCGTGCTCTTCAGGAGCTCATGCCATCGGCGATGCGTTTCGCGTCATTGTCCGCGGCGATGCGGACGTCATGATCGCGGGCGGATCGGAAGCCGCAGTTACGCCGATGGGCGTCGGTGGATTTGCCGCCATGCGCGCGCTGTCGCAGCGAAACGACGACCCCCAGCACGCTTCGCGTCCGTTCGACAAGGATCGTGATGGATTTGTTGTCGGCGAGGGCAGCGGCGTGGTGATTCTCGAAGAACTCGAGATTGCAAAGAAGCGCGGCGCTGCAATCATTGCCGAGCTCGTTGGCTACGGGATGAGCGGAGACGCTTTTCACATCACGCTTCCGCCCGATGACGGCAATGGCGCGCATCGCGTCATGCTCAATGCAATTAAAGACGCGGGAATCCAGCCTGAGGAGATTGGATACATTAACGCGCACGGCACATCGACGCCTCCGAACGATCGGATCGAGACGATAGCGATCAAGCGCCTCTTCGGCGATCATGCGCGAAAGGTCGCGATCAGTTCGACGAAGTCGATGATCGGACACCTCCTTGGCGCAGCCGGCGCTGTCGAAGCCGGAATCACGTCTCTTGTTGTCCAGCGTGGCGTGATCCCTCCTACCACCAACTACGAAACACCCGATCCGGAATGCGATCTGGATTACACGCCGAACAAGGCGCGCAAGCTTGAGGTTCGCTACGCGCTCTCGAACTCATTTGGGTTTGGCGGCACCAACGCGTCGCTGCTATTCAAGAAATACGAAGAATAGCCACCAGACGCACAGTCTGCCAATGTCCATAGCAGTCAACATGCATTTGCCAACAAGATTGAAACTTCCGCAGCCATGTGTATACTGTATTACTAGAGCAAACAGTATATGGTGCTGCGCCTGAATCCGGCTTCGGGAATTCCTCTTTATCTTCAGCTGATCGAACAGGTGAAGCACGCCATTGAGACGGGCGCGATTCGGGCGGGCGAGCAACTCCCCAGCGTTCGTCAAATGGCCGAAGACCTGGTAATCAATCCGAATACCGTGGCCCGCGCCTACCGGGACCTCGAGCAAGAGGGAATCATAGAATTGAAACATGGTTTGGGCGCCTTCATTCGTGACTCCATGATTGCGCGATCCAGGCTGATGCAAAAGGCTCAAACCGTCCTGGAGTCGGCGTTCGACCGGCTCGAAACATTCGATTTGTCTGAGGATGAGATTCGCAGGTTGGTCGAGAACGAACTTGCACTGCGGCGAACTCCGAAGCCAGCGAGGAAGAAGGATGCCTGAAGACATCGTTGCCATTAAGAATCTGTCGCGCCGGTTTGGTTCCAAGACGGTATTGAATGACGTGTCGCTGGATGTGCCGCGGGGCAGCGTGTTTGGACTCGTCGGCGAAAACGGAGCGGGGAAGACCACGTTGATCAAGCACATTCTGGGCTTATTGCGGGCCGAAGCGGGCGCGGTGAGAGTCTTTGGCCTGGACCCGGTTTCCGATCCTGTTTCTGTCCTGGGACGCATCGGTTATCTCTCAGAGCAGCCGGACTTGCCGGACTGGATGCGGGTTAACGAATTTATGCGCTATACCCAGGCGTTTTATCCAAAGTGGGATGAGGCATACGCCGAACAATTGCGGGAACAATTCGGGCTCGATCGCGCCGCGCGGCTCCGGGTACTTTCCAAAGGCCAGCGTGCGAAGCTCGGGCTGCTCGCGGCTCAGGCGCACCGTCCGGATTTGCTGCTGTTGGATGAGCCCAGTTCCGGCCTGGATCCCATCGTTCGAAGCGACATTCTCGCGGCAGTCATCCGCACGGTAGCCGACGAGGGCCGGACTGTGTTCTTTTCCTCGCATCTATTGGAAGAGATCGAACGGGTTTCAGACCACGTCGCAATGTTGCATCGAGGGAAGCTCGTGTTATGCGGACCTCTGGATGAAATCAAATCGCAGCATCGCCGCATTACCGTTCGCTTTGAAACCCAGCAACCGAAACCGCCGGTTGTTCCCGGCGCCTTGATGGTGACCGGAACAGGCCGGGAGTGGACCATCATTTGCGATCGAGCCCGAACCGAAGTTCCGGCCCGGATCATTGACGAAGATGCGGCTTCGCTGAACGAAATATTTGTTGCGACTGCAGGGGCGGGCGATGACCGCCCGGGGCCCACTTAGGGCGTGTCTACCAATATGCATTCACCACTCACCGCAATGATCTGGGAAATCTGGGCGCGAAACCGCGGCCTGGTCTGGCTGGTGATCGGTATCACCCTGTTCGCCTGCCTGTTCAATCTGGTGTTGCCCGAGAGCATTCGCACGGCGGAAGGCAACCGCACGTTTGACGCGCACGCAGCGATCACGCTGCTGAATTTCCAGTTAGCGACCGCGTCGGTTCTCCTCATTCTCGCGATTTTCAGTTGCACGGAATTCAACTCGCGGAAGGGTTCGACGGGTTTTCCAGACCGTCTCTTTACCCTGCCGGTGAGGTCGCTGCAGCTTGTGGCTGTCCCGATCGTTCTTGGCGTGGCTGCCATTGAACTGATTTGTGCGGTGTGGGTGAAACTGGTTTTTATCCCTGGCGACCTCGCCAAGTGGTTTGCCGTTCTGAGCGGCACGTATATGGTGTTGTATCAAACGATTCTCTGGACTCTCCCAGGCCTGCGTGCCCTTCGAATGATCGTTCTTGGCTTGATGGCCAACATTTTCATTTTCATCTCCTATCTGCCTCGTTTTTCGATAAATTCGAGAAACTTTACCGGGCTTTCAGAGAGAGCTTTAATCGTCGGGTTTGTGGGATTGGCCCTCATCGGGTTCCTCGTGGCCTGGATCTATATAGCGCGAGGAAGGTCGAGTGCCGGATCAAGCCGCGCCTCGCTCACGGTTCTGCTCGAGCGGCTTGGCGATCGGTTGCACGGGCGCGACAAGGTGTTTAGTTCTGCCGGCGCTGCTCAATTGTGGTTCGAATGGCGGCGCTATGGTTTTCTATTGCCGGTCCTGGTCGGAGTTCTGTGCCTTGTGGTTATTGCACCGCTCTCCTGGTCCTTGCGCAATGAACCTGCAGCCACTTTGCGAATTCTCATCACGGCTTTAGCGATGCCGGTGATCCTGGCCCTGCCGGTTGGCAAGGGATTTTCAAAACCGGATTTCTGGTCAAAAGACTTGTCGCTGCCCGCGTTCGTAGCCGTTCGGCCGCTGGCTACCGAGGAAATGGTCGTTATCAAGATGGAGGCGGCTGCTCTAAGCGCAGGAATCTCCTGGATGCTGGTGCTGGCGTTTGTTTCGCTCTGGCTGCCCCTCTGGGCGAACATCGATTCGCTAAAGCCCATCCGGCTCGCCGCCATGCGGATCTATGGTCAGTCGGTATACGTAATCGCGGCCCTATGCATACTCGCGGCCGTGTTCCTGACTTGGAGATTCCTGGTCAGTGGCCTATGGATCGGACTTTCCGGCAACCGGAAACTGTTTGCCGCCTCAGCTCTTCCTTATGGACTTACGCCGCTCGTATTGCTCCCCGTCGTCCTACTGTTCGGTCCGAACAGTGCGCTTCGCGTTTGGATTCATGACGATCCGGATCGGCTCCTCTCGCTTCTCGAATGGATCGCCATAGTGGCCTTGATCGCGAAATGTTCGCTTGCCGCACTTTCCTGGGGCAGGATCAGTCCGCAACGTGTTCGCCAATATTGGCTGATTTGGCTTGGAAGCACGATTTGTCTGATAGCGCTGGCGATGCTTGTGTGGAGTGGCGTCCGAAATGTTCTGCCATTGGATGTCTATCGCCTCAGGAACGTCCTGATCCTCGGCGCACTGTTCGTCATGCCATTCGCGCGGCTCGGTCTTGCCCCGTCATTTCTTGCAAAGAACCGGCATCGCTGACGATTCATAGTCGAATACTGGCTGTCAGCTCGTCAACAGTATCAATTGCGAAGGGTTTTCCTGGATCAAATCCGCCACAATACTGTGGACTCAGACCACATCCATAAAGATGAAGTGAAACAAGTTGTTCTGGCGATGGATAGGGTTTCCCGAATATTTGACGGGAAGGATACGGAAAGATCCAGTGTTGTTTACAGAGGGGACAATCGAGTTCGGCTCTTCGTTCTTCCTCGGTGTATTTTATCTGAATTGTCTGAGTAGTCATGGTCGCATGTTACAACAATTTAACGGCCGGATTCGGTATCGCAAACACTGTTTATTCCTTCGATTAGATTGCAGACCCGGTTGTCGACCCGGCAACCCATCCCTAGACCTGAGCGCCGGGAGATCCCCGATGATGCGCTTGGCACTACTGCAGCGGATCCGTGACATAATCGGGCCTTCGGAAGGGATGAAAAACCATGCGCAACATCGTGGCCGCGTCATTGTTCATTCTGCTATCGCTGACACCCGTTTCGACGGCAGTGGTCCAGAGCCGTGCGATCGATTGGGAGAAAGAGAAGACAGAGATCCTGAAGCATTACCGTGCCCTCGTGCAGATCAACACGAGTCCTCCCGGCAACGAGACCAAAGCTGTTGAGTATCTGAAACAAGTTCTGGATGCGGAAGGCATTCCCTCGAGGACCTTTGCCCTTGATCCCGGTCGGGCGAACCTGGTCGCACGCCTGAAGGGCAACGGCAGTAAACGGCCGCTCCTGATCCTCGCCCATACCGACGTTGTTGGTGTACAGATGGAGAAGTGGCCCGTGGATCCCTTCGGCGCTGTGATGAAGGATGGGTACATCTGGGGCCGCGGAACGATCGACGATAAAGACAAGCTCGTCACGATGCTCATGACAATGGTACTGATGAAGCGTTCAGGCGCGGCGCTGGATCGCGATCTGATTTTCCTGGCTGAGTCCGGCGAAGAAGCGGATCCTGCCGGCGTCGGCATCAACTTCATGGTCAACCAGCATTTCGATGAAATCGATGCCGAATTCGCACTCACTGAAGGCGGCGGCGCGAAGTTGGAAAACGGCCGCGTGACCGCGTTGCAAGTGGGTACGACGGAGAAGGTGCCCCGCCGCGCCCGGCTCGTCGCGACGGGCACTTCCGGGCACGGTTCAGTACCACGCATCGATAATGCCGTTGTTCACCTCGGCGCCGCGGTTGGCAAGATCGGCGCCTGGGAGACGCCGATGCATCTGAATGAAACCACCAGAGTCTACTTCGACAGACTGGCGAGTATCAGTCCCCCGGACAAAGCGGCCCGCTACAAGGCTCTAATGGATCCGCAGCGTGCAAAGCAGGTCCAGCGTTATTTCGCGGAAAACGAACCCGCGACGTATTCGATGTTGCGCACTTCAATTGTGCCCACGATGCTCAAGGCCGGAGTTGGAGCGAATGTGATTCCTTCGGAGGCGGAGGCGACTCTGGATATTCGCGCGCTGCCCGGTGAAGACATTGATGAATTCTATGGCGAAATGAAACGCGTCATCGGCGATCCTGCCGTCAAAATCGTTCCAATTCCCGCCACTCGTCCGGAAGCGCCGCCGTCGCAGCTGGATACGGAAATGTACCGGGTGCTCGAGCAGGTGACCCGGAAGATGTATCCGGGATCTGTCGTGCTCCCGGCGATGTCGACCGGCGCTTCCGATATGGCGCAGCTTCGCGCGAAGGGCATCCAGTCCTACGGTATTGGTCCAGCGGTGACGGAGGAGGACCGGCTGCAATATGGCGCGCATAGCGATGTCGAACGATTGCTGGAATCATCGCTCTACCGCTTTGTCGAGTTCACCTGGAACGCGGTCAGTGAAGTCGCCGTCAAGAAATGAGGATGAGGGCAATCTCTCCGGTGGTTCTCGTTTGAACGCTCCATTCGGATGTGACTACTTGTCTTTATCCGGAGCATCAGGGGCGGACGACGCCATAAAGAGCTTTCGGCCATCCGGAAACGTGAGATCCCTGCCGTTTGCCCTCTGCTTTCCGTTCTTCGCCGGGTAGCCGCTGACAACGATCTCGGTTCCAATCGGGAGGGAGTCTTTATTAAAACCGCGTCTGAATAAGGCGTTCGGCGCACCGGCTTCAATTTCCCAGGTTTCAGTTTTGCCGTCCGCATTCTTTATGTCGATGGTAATCCAGCTATGGGGATTGATCCACTCCACCTTCCTGACGATACCCTGCAACTTGATCGGCCTGGTTCCATCGAATTCTGCAGGGAACGAATGATGCGCCCACGCCGGCGCCGCTGCCAGGAGCAGCAGGAGACTACCGGCGCCGGCAATCATCGCGGCCGAAGTCCTTTTCAATCTGCTCATGGTATCCATTCTCCTGTCACTTTTGCTGATCCTTTGCCCGTTGAGCTTCGCGCAAAGCGCGAGAGCCGGTGATGATGTCCTCAATCATTCTGTAGTTACCTTCGTGACAGGCATACTCAAAGAGATCTTCCGGACCCCGATAGGCGGGATCATCCGCCCTCCATGGAAGAGCAAACGTCCAGGGCCGGGTCCACATCATTGGATCGTCCACGGTAACGACGTAATCGATGGTGTTTGCATCGACGCGCGTGAAGCGTTCGGTAAGATGCAAGTTGCCCTGAGGAACCCCGCCGAACGGCGCGGAATCATTCCCAACCTGTTTGTCAGTGAAATTAGTGGAGTCAACAACCAGCGTGTTGCCCTCCCAATGACCACGCGAATCTCCATTCCATTGGCGGAGGCTGGGGTCGAGATGTGGACGTCCATCCAAAGGAATGGTGCGAACATCGTGCATGCTCTCATAGAAGATCGTCACGTAGCCGGGCGTTTGCAGAATCTCAACTCCCTGGTTGTACTCCTGGCTCACTCGCGGCAATGGACGGGAGAGGCAGCGGTTGTAGTTGGAAAAATCCGTCCAGCTGTTTGTCAGCGTCTCGTTCCCGATGCGCCTCGCCGCTAATCGCGCGGCGGCTTCCGCGCGCCACTTTTCCGCCTGGGCAGTATATGGAGGCATGCGGCCGTTTTCGGGATCGATAATCAGCGATGTGCGTCCGGTGGGTCTTCCCTGATCGCCAACGAACCACAATGCGTTATAGCTGAAGTGTTCGTTCGTGGCGATGTTCTCATTATATTTGTCCTTTAATTGCTGCTCCAGCGCCTTTAGTTCTTCAGCCGTGTAACTGTCCTTCTTCCCGAGCGCAACAGGTCTTTGCAGAGGAGTCTCTGTGGCGAACGTATAAACTCCCTGCAGATCTGGATCGCCCCACGCCGTATGCCCAAGCGTCCATGGCCGGGCCGCTGATTTTGTGTTCACGGCTGTTTTCTTCGGCGTAGTCTGGGCTTGCGCCAGTACCGGGACCATG